>Ga0123340_1000288_pt1 | contig 29783 bp, 19 predicted proteins | sample SirMexnodulemix_FD_89961 | JGI IMG/M metagenome (GOLD analysis project Ga0123340, IMG submission 89961) | Root nodule microbial communities of legume samples collected from Mexico - Siratro Mexico nodule mix | ecosystem: Host-associated > Plants > Roots > Nodule | place: Mexico: Nepantla...
AACGTCAATATAAGGTAGTGTTTTTTTTTTTGTGTTTACAAACTACTAAAAAATTGACCAAACTTTACCAACAGAATAACACAAAATTTTTTAAGCTAGACGTTTTTCGGCTAAAATTAATTAAAATGACGTGTCAAACATACTTCTGATTTTTTATTTAAAAATAATAATTTTGACTGAAATAACGCGTTAAACGTATTCTTTGTCTCTTATTTTTAGAAAATGACGGGTGAAAGTACTCTTAGTCTTTTATTTAAAAAAAGTTAATTGACTCTCTTTTAATTTTTATACTTTAATTAATTATATCATTTTCTTGATGATATATATATATATTACTGAAAGAGATTCTTAAGTCTTTCAAACTTGAGTCATTTATTCTTTTATTCATAAAATTAAAATTATTTTTAGTATGCTACTTTTAGTCCCTTAGTACTATTGGTGTTAGGCTCATAGTTAATGTGATCAATAATATCTACCTTAACAATTATATGTGTAACTAAAATAATAATGTAAAAGTTTTTTTTACCATAATATTTTTTAATCTTTAAATTCAAGTCAAATTTAATTTTAGTCACTCAAATTTAAAAATAATTTTCTTAGTTCTTCAAATTAAAAATAAAAATAAAAAGTGAATTCACATCTGTAATTCAAGATTGACTATGAAACTTTTGTGTTATCCAACTCTTTTACGTAAAAAATAAAAAATAAGAGAGAGAAAATTTAACAATAAATTGATTCATAACATGTGTATCAACCTTTTTATATGAATAGGTTTAACTAAAAATAATATGTTTTTCCAATAATCTTTTATATAAAATTATGGGATAATGTTTTGTGATTCACTTGTTCATGCTTTTAAACTCTCAGATCTAGTAAACTAAAAGGAATATTTTATTGACATATTCTAATCATAATGGCTATACATTAATCTCAAACTAATAATTTAAGTAAAAATATTATTTCAGAATGTATAACAAAGAATAAGGAAGATAGAAGATAAAAAGATAGAGGATAATAACTTAAGCCGTTATTGTAAGCAAAGAAGAAGAATAAAAGAAAAGAGAGAATAAGAATATTCCAAACACAGTTAAAATTATCTTTCTCAAATTAAACATGTGTTAGTTATGTCAACATATTTTCAGCAATGTTAACTTTCAAAATCAAAATGAATTATTTCAAAATTAAAAGACATTTTGGGGACTACAATGATATTTTTATATATAAAGAACTGAAAAATTATGTTTTAATTTTAGGAACTTAAAATATCAATTTTATATTAAGGGACTAAAAGATATTTTTAAATTTTAGAAACTAATACTTGATTCAAGTTTACGTACTAAAAATTATTTAACTTAAAAAAATTTAAAATGTATATTTTCACACCATTATTTTAGTGATATTTGTTCATTAGTCTCGTCAACAATGAATGTAATATGGTAGTGGCAAAAAAAATGTCATTTTCTAAAATTTTGAAGACTAAGAAAAACAACTTTTTAATTTGAAGAACTAAGAAAAAATAACCTGAATTTAATAAACTAAAACACATTTAAACTTATATATAATATAGTATTTGACTAACTTGAATATTTTTTTTCAAATAAAACGACTAAAAAGCAATATCACCAAAGTACTAGTTGCTAAAACTAAAGAAAAGGAAAAAAGAATGTAATATTCTGTAACCTTGATATTACGTTTTTTTAACTAATAATTAATAAGTTACTACTTTTCCTTCAGAAATAAAAAAAAAACTAATAAGTTATTAATTTGAGGGGAAAAACTAGCAAGTTGAGATATTTTTATTTATAATTTATTTTCTTCCAAAAACAAAAAAAAATCCTCGTTTGTCAAATATTCTTTTCTAAGTTTGTCTATACTTTATGTTTTGAGTATTCTCTTGGATAAAATTTTTAAAAGGTTTTCCAAAATCATAAAAAGATAAATTTAAAATGTATCTAAAGGCTTACTATAAAAGCTTAATAATAACTAATAGTAAGTAGCAAAAAAAGTTCGACAATGTATAGAGAATAAAGAAGAAGAGCTCCGAAAAAGAAAATGAAATAATTATTATTGAGGTAAGTTATGCCCTTTTAATAATTTATAATTTTGATGTTTTAGGGAAGAAAATTTTGTAGCTTTTGAAGATGGAAACCCTTTATTCATAAGTATCAATCTAATGATGAACCATGCATTTAATGTAAATATGTATTAATATTCTATATATTTGCGTTATCTTTTGATTTGACAACAACTTCTTCAATAACTTTTTTGAGTTAAACTTTTCTGTATTTTGTCACTTTTTCTAAAGGTTGATGATGTCATATATATCCGATGATAACAACATTATTTTAGATATTGTTAAATTATAAAGACCACCTTAAATTCTTGAGAGGCAAATTGTTAAATTATAAAGACCACTTTAAATTCTTGAGAGACAACTAGTAGAACTTTAGATCATTAGGATTTGTGAATAATATGTTTCAAAGACTTATTTAATGGATGATATTAATATTCTTTACAACTTAGTAAATGTGTCATTTATCAGAAAATATGCAAGTATTAATATTTTGTTATGTATTCATCAAAATTTTAGAGTGTGAAACAACTTTAACTTATTGATATATGATTGCAGGATGAAATTCGTTTTCTTTAAGTAAATAATTTAACTTTCACTGTAATGAAACTAACCTTTGATGATGTTATATGAAAAAAGAAAAAAAACTAACCTTGATAAGTAATTAGGAAGGATCATATATAGTTAAAGGTGCGAAAATCTTATTTATTGAATGGTTCAGGTTGATTTATTTTAGTGTTTTTTTTAAGAGTGGAGAAAGAAATTATAAATCATATAAATTTGTATAGAATAAAAGTTAATAAAGATGATATAGTCACTTGAAATAGAATTACAATTTGTAATATTTTAACCTTAACCATCTATGTAAGTTTTAATCACTCATTCTTAAATAGAAGTAGTCCTCAAGAACAAACACGTGAGTTAAATGTGGTCTCCTAAATTGTAAGGAATCAATGTCTGTTTTAGATAATGTTTCTTCATGTTGTATCATAACTATAAAGAGAGATATGACGGACCTACTCATATGAACTTGTTTGTTAATAAAGTTATTTTATGAGAATGCTGTGATTCCTTTATGATCTTGATATTTGGATAAAGCTTTTTATTAAAATATTGTAATAATTTTGCCACTAAACCCAATTTATAATGAGGCATAAAGATTATGTAACCTTTAGATACATTAAAATTGTAAGAACACGATACTACATTAAGTAACTTAGAAAACAAATCTCATAATCTAGTATTACGAAACCTTGTCACATAAAAATAGGAGAAAATTAACATTACAAAAACTTATAAACAAAATCTTATGTTATGAAGAAAATAAGAAACATTAAATGTTTTAAGTTTAAATATCTCGAGATTTTTTCGCTAAAAAAAATTGTATCAGTTTTTCATGGAGATTTTAGTTCCTCTTAATAAAGCAGTCATTATAAAAGAGGAATATGATTCCAAGATAAATATTGGTTTTCGGGTAATTTGTCCAGAAGGTTATAAGGTCTTGATAGTGGAATTTGATTCCACGATAGCTATTAATCTTTGGTCTAAAGTGTGTGGAAAATATCATCATGTGACTTGGATTCAAGATAATATATATGAAATGGTGCTTTTTCTGATCTCATACTCTTCGCGAACCAAATTAAGATGCTGCTTGTTTAACAAAGGGCAGATGGGAATTTTCCTTTCCGTTCACAGAAGAAGATCACAAAACAAAAGAGTTATCTCCCATAAAGAAATATGTTTTACTAAATCTGCAGAAGAACGCACATACATATAAAAAAAATTAATAAACAACACATCGAGTTAATCCGTATTTATTTGGCATGAGTTAATTTGACCCAACATATCCATACTCTAAATGTTCAGAATTAGAAAGAGAGAAAATTGAGATTGAGTGATTTTAGAAAATTTTAATTCCTTATACTCTACATATTTCTAATTCTTCTATTACTTAATATTAAATTACATAGTAGTCGAGATTATTATTTTCCGGGTACAAAGTTTTTTAATTAACTTTTGGAAAAGTAAAAAAGAAACTTACCATTTAATAAAAAAAGATCAGTAATTAAAAAAATAACTTACTACTGATAATCATAACATTTTTTCGTTTTTCTTTGTAATTTGAGTTTGTTTATAAGAATTTTTGCGAAATTGATTTAGATTTATTAGAATTTATTAGTCTTATAATTTTTTATAAATTTATGAAAAAATTTCAAGAAATTTTTAATTAAGTTTATCGAAGCGCAATGTAATCTTGTATAGTCACATTTCTTTGACATTATTTTAAAAATAGAGAAATAAAACTGAATTCACTGAATTGAGCTTGAGGTCACTGGACTCCAAAATGCCATTTCATGAATTATAGTTTTGTAACCTTAAGACGAAATAATACAAAGAAAAAAAAGGAGTAAACGATGAAGCATCGTAGAACTCTAACGCACCATGCCAATTTTCTAAGACTAACTCAAAAATTATTTGACCTGTCTAACTACTAGTGAGAAAACCTCAAATGAGTGTCCTTATGTTTGGGTTTTCAGACACGCTGAATGTTGAATGAAGATGCGATATTATCCTCCTATACTTACTGGACACGAAAAACGTGGCTTGCCCAACAAGCACGGTAAAGTTAAGACCATTGATGACTTAAAGATGATTATTGTTACAAATCTAATTCAAATACTAATAGGTATTGCGCAAACACGTTTTTAACCGTTAAATCAACCTCCATAGATTATTATGGCCAAATCTATATAGCTGCAGGCTGGTTTTCATTTCAATAAATAACAATATTCAAAGATACCGAATTGATCATGGTACTATACATTTAAAAATTATATAACTACACAGGAATAGTATTATTGATCACTGCCTAGTTAATCGGTTGTACAGTATTCATATTGTTAGCAGATTCGTTGATACAATGATATATTATGCTAAAGTGAGTATCTTTTCACGTGATGAGAGAAAACAATCCAGTAATCAACTATGTTTTTTACATGCCTTGTAATAGAAACGTAGCTTCGTAATTCTTCTCTAGTTATTCGTACAAGAGCCCCTCAAAAGGTAAAGCTCACTCAAATAATTGCTCGTAGTATATTTAAATTTTCATTTCACACGGCACGTTGAAAAAAGAGTAAAAAGTAGCAAACTGCTAGTTGTAGGTGGAGGGGAACACTGTTTGGACTCGCAAAAATAAAAATAGGAAAAGAAAAAAAGCGTTAATGGAGAATTCGGGACCATAAACTTTATCATAAAGCCTTCGTTTTAAAATACTTTCTTTCTAAATACAAAGCTTAAATATCCACATCAAGGGAGGTAACCTTTACCAGTGAACACTTATAATTTGTTGGTTTTAAAAGGCAAATTAGCAATCATATATCCCGGGGAAGTAACCAGAATACTAAGAAGAATTTGTGCTAGTCAAATTGTAACAAGAGAACATCGTAATCTACAAACCAATTGAGAAAAGTTTGGGATAATTCCAGCATGTAACATCAATGTGATCAAATCAAGAAAAATAGGCAACCTTTCTTACCACGTAATACACGCCATTCTTGCTATCCTATCTAATTGCAGGACTCACTGATATACACGGGTATATCCCACTTCCTAAAGGACTCAAGCTATATTACCAATAGGAAAGACTGCAAAACTTCCTTTGACTTCTTAATCATACAGTAAATTATCATCATAATCTTAAAAAATTATGACCTAAATGAAACAAGTGCACCTATGTCCAAGGCAACTTCGGGAATCCTTTCAGAAATCTAAATGCTGAAGCATCCCAATGTAATTAAGAGATGCCAATTTGCTTTACCAGTCCTTGAAAAAAAGAATGAAACATTTGACATCAGATGATAAGCTCAAACTCTTTTCATTCATAAATTTAGCTACTATGCAATGTCAATCACCTTATTATAGACATCATGGACTCTCCAAGAAAAAAAGTAAATATTACATAAAGTTGCACAAACATAAACATAGGAAATCTTGTACTACAAATCGAATTTAGATATTTATACATAATTCTAAAACCTTGTTCCAAAGTTATGATTCAGATGCAGCCAGCACGACCGTAAAAAATATTGAGCACAAGAGGCTCCACAAACCAGTGTTTCAATAGGTCAATGCAACCGGAACAACAAAGCGGTGTTCTAAAATGAATAAAGCAGAGAAATGCTAATGGCTGCACGCAACATCCTCTTGCCGCATAAATTATGTTTAACATTGAATTATTTTACTAAGGCTAAAAAAATATTCAATGTTACAACATTAACCCAAACATACAGATAAACATAGTTTACATTTCCAGTAAAATGACAAAATGATCTTTCTTAGGCCTCAAAAGAACATAAATAAAAACATACGTCAATCTGAAACACTAACAATATAATATATAAAGGGAATTATTGTATCCTCCCCTTTTCTAAAATATCTAGAGTTGAGGTAGTCTGTCGACTCCTATCCTAAGACAAATTTTCAAGTTTATTCAAGGAATTCAATAATTTGATTTTCCCTTTACTTCTCTCTTTACTTCAGTTCCAATGTAGGGGAATGAAATATGTCATCTCTGCACTATATCTTCCCTCGATCTGTTTATTATTTTCACGTATTTAAGTATTAAGAGAATAGATATATAATTGAAAAAAAGAGAAGTGGCTATAGCAACTATGTGAAAGTGACTCGCCAATACCTATATCCAATCTCTTATTCAACCTGAGTTGATAAAGATATGCAAACTACTTGTTTGCTTTCAATGACTGGATTTTTGTCCGTAAGGGTTAAATTAATTCAAACATGTTTAAACTTTATGAGTTTGAACTCATTTTAAATTTTTTCTCCATGAAAAGAACACAATAAATGACATTTTTCTAAAAAAAGTTAAAGGATTTTGGTAAAAGAAAAAACAGATGTTTGCAACCATAGGGTACAGCTGGTTGGTAAAAGAAAAACAGATGTACACACATATAAATATTGGTTAGAGTTATTATATACACACATATATTGGTTAGCTGTTCAAATATTTAGAGTTATTATATACACACACATATATAAAAGACAATTAATGAAAAACATTCTTTTTATATTCTTTTAAATTTAGTGAGTCAATCCACCTAACTTCACAACCAATAGTGGATAGAGCAAAGTTGAAAATTATCTGGTTCACCATAAAGTGAGTTAGGGTTAGCTCACCACTTGTGAGCTAACCCATGTAAACTGGATTGAGTCACTTTGACACCATAAACAAAATTTTTAGGCATTAGACACTTAATACATAATCCACTATTAGAAACTGAAAATTTACCTGTGGATAAAACACACTACAAAATAAGATTCCAATGCTACATTCAAGATTCCTCCGAGTGTTTTTGCTTCTTTGCATTTGTTCTCTTTTGGACAATGTCCAAGGTTGACAGTTCCCCATCCACAGCACCTTGCTCAAGCATTATTCGTTCTGGCTCAATTCTTTTCTTCTTTACACTCCTGTATGTTTTAAGACAGCTATAAAAGTATATACTTTCAGAAGTATTGTTTTCGACCGGACAAATAGACTATAAGAGAAAAACCTGTCAGCATGGGAAACAACTTCTGAGTTCCTGTCCAACCAATAAATGCTGCCTGTATGATCGGGAATTAGAGATCCACAAATATGAAGTATTTCTTCATCAAAACTGCAAAAGATAAATCATTGAAACTAATCATGTGATGAAATGTTCAACTCATAATCTTATTACTATCAATTCATAGAAATTTCATCATCAGGAGGTTATCATTATTTGGTCTCTATAAAATTCCATTTCTGTGAACAAAACATTCATAGTAATTCTTCTACTGTCTACACTAATGGAGAAACAACCAAACACGGAATACATGTCCCTAAAAACAATAGCAAAGACTTAAAACATAGAACAATTATATGATACCCACTGCATATGCATAAGATGCTATCAGTGCCCACTTCAATCCGTTCAATGAAACAAAAACACAAATACATAATCTCATACAATGAATATGTCAAAACTGTGAAGTTTCTGATAAATTCAGATACAGCTAATAATACAATTATAAACAGTCCTGCAAACTTACAACCATTTCCTAATTACTACTCGTATAAATCTGCAAGTATGGTGTTTCTTCATTGTAGACAATTCCACCAAGTGGGAAACACATTCCATTACAGTTTAACATTTCTTCATTGTATCAACTAGAATAGGTAATTCATTGATACAAATATGCATCAAAGATTGAAGTCACACTCAATTCTAAAGATTATACATCCTACACAATTAGTCTTAACGGAAGTAAATCAACAGCACCTCTTGACTGAAAACCGTATCATGGTCCCGACCTTTATCACATGTCGCTTGTTAGACCTGCTTGCATACACCTCTTGCCCTTTTTTCTACAAAGAGGAATCACATAAACCGTATCAGCACCACTAATTAATCAGCAAAACAAATAGAAATAATAAATTAATCATTGCCAATAATTAAAGCATGTCCGGGTTCAATTTTACAAATTACACATTCCAATATTTCCACATCAAATTTGAACAAAACACGCAAAAGCTAGTTATTCTAGCTTCATTTGATCCACATCAATGATGAATAAAACCTCAACTACTTATTAGGTTCCTGTACCTCTGCAATCTTTACGTTTTAGTCCCTAAACCTGAAACTACTTGTTCAAGTCCCTGTCATCCAAAACCATAGGGACAAAATACGTCTAGAGACAGCAATGAATTAAAAAATGTACACGTAGAGACTACTACAAGTAGCTTTTATGTATATAGAGACTAAATAGTAAAGCTTGTGTAAGTACTGAAAATAGTTAAACCTTTAATTAACATGCATCCAAACACATATTTAACTGATGGCTAAACCATATCAGAAACACTAAAGAATCCCTCATTAATCGCAAAAACAAGTTGAAACCAAGAACGAAACCAGACTCACCGTTTTGCACACAAACTCTTCCCTGATGTCCTTCTCTGCTATAACTGCAGCGGAAAAGCCAAGCACAACAACGTGAATGGACTCCTGCGTAAGCTTAACCACCTTCCCTTCTGAAACCAACCAAACAAACAAACCCTATCAATTGATATCGATTTCTCATTGATTTACTTGTTGAACTGAAAAAGGTAGGGAAGAAGAAATACCTAAAAGCGTGTTTGGCTTGGGAGAAAACAGCAACAAATTGACCTTCAGTTTGACGCCGAAGTAAGGGTGAACGCCGGGGAGGATCTTAGCGCACGTGTCGAGCGAGTTGACATCGTAGGCCAAAACGACGCCGTCGACAATTTCGCTGAACCTGCAATAGAAGAAGATAAAGATAAAAACGACGACAAGGATTGTGACGTTTTGTTAGGGTTTGGTTCTGGTTTGGAGGCGTACGTGAAAAGCAAGGAGCTGAGCTCGCGGAGAACGGCTTGGGAAACTTGGTTGCTCTTTGAAGGGTGAATGTACACTGTTAAGTTCGCTTTCGAGACCTTCAAGCCTTCCATTGACGAGTGTGCACCACGCGCCACCGAGCTCGGGTGATGAAGTGGCACCGCTGTTTGGGTACGAAGGGAGTGAAGGGAAGAAGAAACGGTGGGGAATTAGGTTTAAACACTTCTTAGTACCGAAAATGCCCTCTAACTCCCTCCCTTGGATTGACTTGAGAGAGGTTTAAGTAAAAAACTGGGGTGAAAAAAGGAGAACAAGAAGGAAATAGACTGAATATAAGTATTTGAAAAACTAGGGTGAAAAATTGTCTTATTTTCGAATATTCACCCTAAAGAATCATTTAAAGGATATTTTTCCAGCCATATTAAAATCTAGGGGAAATTTGTTTTCATTTTTAAAAATATAAAAAAAAAACAGAGAAGAAAAAATAATTAGTTAAAATAATCTATTGTCATAAGTAAAACAATTACAATATTAATTATGCTGTCCTATAGTCCGTTATTAATACGTGATATATGATATGAAACCATTATAATTCATTATCATGTATTTTTACTGGTTAAATTGTATTAAAAAATAGTAATTTTAAATATATTGTTTTCTACTTTTCTTAATAACAAAATACAATATAAAGGAAAAAATACATCCGAACTATGTGGTTTGAATATAAAATATGCAAATATATGTAATGTAAATTCTCATTAATATTTAAATTAATTATATTTTTAAATACTATTACCTTACATTTTTTTTATTTTATCATAAAATTTAATGTTGTATTATAATTGTCTCGAAAATGATGCATGATTATTTGAAAATGACAATTTTTATTTATGATACTTCAAATTAATCATAATTAGTCAATTTACATGTTTTATTTTGATTTTTGTCTTGTTAATCTTATTATAAAAGTGACTAAGATTTTTTATTTTTTAAATTTAAATAAAATATGTTAATCAAATTTTCGTAAGAGGGAATTATGTTAGAAAAAAGTCATTGAAATCCTCTAAATTGTGAGTTATGATAAAAATATAAATTGGATATAACAAAGTATAAAAAATCCATTAACTTTAGAGTGATAACTATCCTTCTATAGAATCTTCTAACATATTTGACCATTTAATCACAGTTTGTTAAAAATTTAATACATTCTTAATTATTTTCAAGGGACTTATTAAAGTTGGAAGATATTTTCCTTTTATTTCCTTAACCTTTAGCTCTCTTTATGTTTTGTCATGGAGACAACAATGATAAAATTCAAATTTATTAAACACATTAATCATAAATAATTTAACTTATACAATATAAATATGCAACAGAAAAATAGTACACATTTATTAGAACACATTAATCAAATAGTCGGGTAAAATATTACAAATTCATTCTAAACAAAGATAGTGACAATCTTACTATATATCCATATTTGTTGTTAGTTTTTCAAGTTGGATATTAATCACACTAACTATACGGACTTTTATTTTTGTGTCCCACGATAAAAATATATCACTATGTGACACAAATTGAGTTAGACCACAATTATAAAATCTATATTAGGTAATGATAGAGGAGTTTCATCAACTGAAGCAACAAATGACGATTCCTAAAGGGTGTATTATAGATCATCATTCAAGTCCACCTTCAAACTTTGGCGATGTATATTTCTTCAAACGTGACGTGTTGTCTTTACCATATGGCTTGTGGAATGATTAATACCCTGTAGTTTTTCCATCAAATCATAACGTCTAATAGGATGAACTTTTCATTTAATACAATTTTATCTGCAAATAAACAATTCAAGTAACATATTATGGTTTGCTAGTTGGGGCATGTCAATAATTAATAAAGCTTTATAAAATACATTTATCAAGTCATCTTATACTTATTTTATAACTTTAAATTGTTTTGTGAATTCATTCCGGACAAATCTACTAAGCCTACTAAACAAATTGTGGACCTCAATTTTTTTGTAATTTTCTATCTATTTTTTACATCACCTGTTGTGATACATATTAAACTAGATTGTTATAAAGATTTATCAAAATCAGTATATCTTTGAGTTGTCCAACTTCCATGGACCTCATTATCTAACAATGTCTCATTAACCATAGTCAATAACAAGTATAAGTTCTTTCATCCATTTTATAAACAGGCGAATATTAGTGAGTAAATTTAGTATAATACTATTTCCTCTATTCATTTTTTACCTACTTCAAACACAACTCTTTTGTTCATAATAACAAAATCATATACAAATATTGTTACACAACAAATTAGGTAAGATATTAGTATAAAACCAAAGAAAATTCTTATTCATTCAACAATTTATTACAAAAACTTAATTATTTTGACCATCAATTCATATTTAATTAGCTATAATATCCCTAATCCCTAATGTTTGACCATTATTTATAATCATCTTCAACTAAGAGAGAAGATTATTCCTTTTTATTTCATCAACTCGCAAACCACTTTATCCATTAACTCTTAAAAAAAAATGCTATACATAACGCTTAGGACAATTATTATAAAATTCAACAAGTTTACTATTTCTTTTTGGATTATAATGCCTAAAATCATATTTTATAGATATAAAATAAAAAGAAGTTTTAAATCATAAGAGATTAAAAAAATTCTTATAAAAACTTTTATGGCACTTTTACTGAATATTTATCAGTAAAAACACTTTCATTTAAAACACATAAACATATTTTAATTTATATACAAAGAAGATTTTATTTATGGGTAAAAATACTTTCATTTAAAACACATATTTTAATTTATATACAAAGAAGATTTAAAATCTTTGCTTGTTGTCGTAGAATTTAATAGATTATTAATGAATGGTAGTTTTATTAAAATATATTTTTGAAATTATTTCCGACTAGTTCATAACATACAAATATTTACAGTAATAGCATGTGGAAACTAAATTGTTATGTTTTACATAAAATGAAAACATTTATTTTCAAAAGATGGAGTTTTTAGTGATTTCAGTTTTACTTTGCATTTTTTTTTTAAATCAAAATAATTTCGTAGTTTTATTTCAAAATGCCTAAATTTTTTTATTATTATATAAAATACAAATAATTATTTCAGAAAATTCTACGACAACAACCAAAGATTTTAAATCTTCTTTGTATATAAATTAAAATACGTGTTTTAAATGAAAGTGTTTTTACTGATAAATATTCAGTAAAAGTGCCATAAAAGTTCTTATAATAACGTTTTTAAGATTTTTTTCAATCTCTTATAATTTGAAACTTCTTTTTAGTTTCTAAATGCTATTACTATAAATATTTGTATGTTATGAACTAGTTAAAAATAATTTCAAAAATATATTTTAATAAATTTATCATTCACTAATGATCTATTAAAATAAAATATTTTTGCCTATCTAGTGCAATTTCAAGATGAAAGGTAAATTGTACCAAAAGAGAAAACAACCAAAGACAAAACTGAAAAACCAGCCTTTCAAAATTTCGCGCCAAAAGAATGAGAATTGCAGAGATATCCTCGCCGGAGCTCCGGCCACTCCAACGAGACACGGAGGCTAACAATCGTAGCCTCTCCCATATCGAAGCAATCGTCAAGCAACTTGAAACGCTCACCGCCGACAAACTGCCGCCGGAAACTACTACCTCCGATCTCAGGCAATGTCTGACTCAGCTGAGTCAACTCGCTCCATTTTCGAATTCGTTGAAGCTTCAGATCTGGAAGCTCAGCTACCGCCTCTGGAACGCGTGCGTCGACATCTCCAACACCACCGCCATCCGCTCCTCATCCGCCACTACCGAAAGCCAAGCCGAACTCCGACACATCGCCGCCGACCTCCTTGCTATCGCCGGAGAAGTAGCCGGCGTTCCCTCTCCTGCTATAAAATCGGCGTCGTTCTACCACAAGACCGGTCTAATATGGCACAACCTCCGGAAATTTGATCTCGCTGCGAAGTGCTTCGAGCGCGCCACTGATCTGGTCTCGAAGCTTGACATCAATTCAATCGTCGACCGTGGAGAGAGAAAACTGTTGCTGGATCTGAACCTGGCTCGGTCCCGAACAGCGTGGGAGGTTCGGGACCCGAGCCTGTCGGTGGCGCTGCTTAACCGGAGCAAGAGCTTCCTCTTCGGTTCGTGCGACCACTACGCGGATCTTGCGAAGCAGTTCATGGCGTTCGGGAAGCGCGCGCTGTTGAACAGCGGCGCTGACGCGAATCGCGAGGCGCTGAAGCTGATGAACGAGGCGTTGGAAACTTGCGAGAAGGGATTCGATATAGCGCGAACACGGGAAGAGAAGGTGGAGATCCGAGGGTTGAGGTGGAAGGCGCTTAGGTTTATCGCTGCAATTCATTTGCAGAAAGAGGAATATGAGAGTGTGATCAAGTGTGTGAAGGTTTTGAGAGACTCGGCTGATGGCGGTGACGATCATCCGAGTCTTTCGGTGTTGGCGATGAAGGCGTGGTTAGGGTTGGGGAGGCATGGTGAGGCGGAGAGGGAGTTGCGGGGTATGGTGATTGACAGGGGAATTCCGGAGGGAGTCTGGGTGTCGGCGGTGGAGGCGTATTTTGCGGCGGCGGGGACGGCTGGGGCGGAGACGGCGAAGGGGGTGTTCTTGGGGCTGTTGGGAAGGTGTCATGTTAGTGCTGGCGCGGCAGTAAGGGTGGCGCATAGGGTGGCGGGTGGTGGCGGGGAAGGGGGGAGAGTGAGGGCTAAGGTGGTTGCCGAACTTGTGTCCGATGAGAGGGTGGTGGCCCTCTTTGCGGGACAGGATGCTGCTAAGGATAGGGTGGCAATGCATGCTGTTCTGTGGAATTGGTATAGCTTCCTGAATCTTTCATTCCTATTCTACTTTGAATACTAAAGTTTGTGAGTTTTGCAATGTGACACGGTGGGGTTTGCAGACTTCAAATTTAGAACAGTTTGGCTACGTTATCTTTCTGTTTCATCTTAAATGTATTCTCAAGAAAATTATAGTGAGTATGGTTGAATATAATGGAATAGAAGCTGTCAGATTGCCAACTAAGTGCGATAGGTTTCGTAGTTGAACTTATGTTAAAGGACATAAAGACACCATGGCATTGGAGACTAGAAAGTAGTCCTTCACATAGTGGTTAATTAGGGTATGAATTTTTGATGGAAGAGGTTGTCCCGTTTCATGCTTGATTGCAGTTCAAGCAAGATCGCCTTTAGTGTTGAGTACCTACAAACTCAAAATAGGAACATAAGCAACTTGTTATACTTTGATTCTTAGATTTGATATTTCTTGGCTAAATTATTATTGATTTTACCTTGGTAAAAATAAGATGTACATGCTGTGGGCTTTACCGTTTGTCTGATCTTTGCATTAATTAGGAAGTTCTCTCCAAATGAACCTACTGATCTCAATATTTTAATGAGATTTGCAGTGGTGCCGATAACTTTCAAGCAAAAGATTATGAGACCAGTGCGGAACTCTTTGAAAAATCAATGCTATATATTACACATGATACAGAGAACAGAATACTTCGAGCAAAGGGCTATAGAGTTCTGTGTCTCTGCCACCTTGGTCTCCTGCAGCTGGATCGTGCCCAAGAATACATCAACGAGGCTGGAAAGGTATTGTTATTGACAGAGTTTTGAATTTATTGCACTAATTTCCTTCAGATATATTATCAATGTTTTTGTATCTCTGCAGCTTGAGCCTAACGTTGTCTGTGCTTTTCTTAAGGTACACTTTCTTCTCACTGAGTGTGTATTGGTGCTTCAGTATCCGCATGTATATAAAGCAGCATATAATTTATGAGGCTATATCGTATGCTTGAATTGACTTTGAACGATCCAAAATCACAATGAAATATAATTACTAATCGTTTGTTGGTGCTTGTGTTTCCATATGCATACATCACACATACAAATTTATAATGCTATCCTACACGTTTGAAATTATGTTAAATAATAAAAAATCATTTTAAAATATCTGCTAACATAATATTAGGTGAAATTGATACAAGTTCAAAATTGAATTTGAGTTAACAAATCTTAACTAACTTACTGTCTTGTTTAACTGTGAAGTTTGTGTTACTAACTTGATTTTAGAATAAATGCATTCAAACATAATATACTTAATTCAGAATCTATTTTAATTAAAATTAATTTTGCAAGCATGTAATGCTTTAAACTGGTTGCAACTAACTCCACTTGCATCTCATTAGGATGATAGAAACACGTTTGCAACAGAAATGACGTGTGAACTTACATTGACATTTATTTGTTTTAACTCAGTTCAAAATTTATCTCCAAAAGAATGACCACCAAGGTGCTGTTGATCAAATAGAAGCCATGACAACGTGCCTTGACTTCCAACCGGATTTTCTCTCACTTTCAGCGCATGAAGCTGTTGCATGTCATGCTCTACCTGTTGCTGTTGCCTCCCTATCAAGTATGCTAAACTTCTACGCTTCAGGAAAGTCCATGCCCACAGCCGAAGTAACAGTTGTGCGCACCTTGCTGACAGTTCTCTCTCAAGAACCAGGTAACGAACAGCAAATTGTCAAATTCTTAAAACATGCCCATACTCGAGCATCAGAGATTGGTCCCGATTTCTTCTTTGGGAAAGAGGAGGTTGGCAGACGGGAACGGAATTGGTTTGCCGTGACTTCATGGAACTATGGTACAAAAACGGGGCAGGATAAGAACTATGAATTATCAGCTGAGTTCTTAAAACTGGCATCAGATTTTTATGCCTTAGTTGAGGGGTCCGATGATGAGAACGATGTCATGGTTTGTAAATCGTTAGTGCTTTCTGTATCATCAATGATAGCTTTGGAGCTTCAAAGGAAGACTCCAATGTCAGAAACTGAAGTCAAGCAAGCTTTACACTTGCTAGATAGAGCAGGGCAGGTATAAATGTAGCACCACATATATTTTGCTTAATGCATTTGTCTTTTAGATTGACATGATGCATAAGATATACAATCAAAGTAATTTTTTTAGGTTATATTTTAGTTTTCAATCCCCTTGACATTTTCTTGCTCCTATATTGTGTGGATGCAGATTCTAAAATCAAATTCGGCCAGGAACTCAGTTAACAATGACCAAAGTACTACCATTGAGCCTGAACTTTTTTTCATATACACTTTCTGTGCTTATGATATACAAGGCAGGCTGAATGACCCAGGGTCACAGTTTATCCATGTGAGAAACTTTGCCAGTTCAAAGGCTTGCAAACCCCACCACCTCCTCCAGATTGGTCTCTCTGCCTCACAGGCACCACGGTTGAATCACGAAGTAGCCTCCTTTGCTTTAAATGAATGCCTCTCATCTTTCCTATCATATCCAGTTCCAGATTATCCAAATGTTGCTCTTGTGATGCGCAAGCTTATATCCATGACTAGCGTTTACAAGGGTGATACTGATGATGATCTTGTGTATGGCATGTACAGACAAGCCTATAGGATAATGGTTGGTTTAAAGGAAGATGAGTATCCAATTGAAGAAGGAAAGTGGCTTGCCATGACTGCATGGAACCGAGCAGCAGTGCCAGTGAAGTTGGGTCAGATTGAAGCAGGGAAGAAATGGATGACTGTTGGCTTGGACATTGCAAAGCATGTTCCAGGCATGGAAGCTTACAAAGCATGCATGGAAGAAGTCCTAGGTAATTTGAAGAAAGAACCTTGATACACATGAATCCAAATACGGTTTCTAGAAGTACAGAATTCATACATCTTGTACAGGAAGGAAGTTAGAAAAGTGCATTTGTAGAAAACATCTGGTGTTGAATTTTGTTTTGGTAAATTTCTGTAAGTTTTAGAAGAGCAGGTTTCGACTACTTCCATTCTTCTGTAAAAAAAAGGTACTCCCATTCTAAACTTGGGGTTTTCTTTTCTGGGTTTCCATATTATTCAAAGTCTGTATCTGTATGTTTAAATGGTGAGTCGAAAGACTGGACTTTCTAGATCCAAATAGATGCTTTATAGTTTATAGATTTAGATACAGGTCAAACTTGTTCTTCAACTACCAAGCTATTAATTTTCATTAATATTAACAATTCTTTTTGTTGATGTGAAATACGATTTCTTTTGTTAATATCAATATATTATTTTTCAATTGAAGTTGCTTAAGGTTGTTTTTTAAGAACCTTCATCAAAATATGATTTAAAATTATTTCTCAACGAACATTGGCATTACTATTTTTTGATATAGGATATTCTATCAATATCAATACAGCAATTCCTCAATTAATAAAATCAAAATTTGTTAGATATGTTACTATATAGAACAAAACTATTTATCAATTGTTGTATTCACTGATAAGTAGTAAATGAAATATTTTATCCAAATAACAAATTTAAAACAAAAAATTTTGAATTTTTTTATTCAAATAAAACGTTTAAAAGTAAAAATAAAATAAAATCAATTCAAATTTAATAAATTTAAATTTTCTTAAAATTTTAAAAATTTCCCTCCAAATACAGCATTAGAATATTTTCCAAACCATTATTCTCTATTTTAACTTTTTTGATGTTATACATTTGTTACATAATTTTCTTCACTTTTAATTTCTAGTTAATTTTAAGGTTGGTGTCAGAATACAGTGAATAACTATGTGAGGTTGTGTGTGTGTCTCTGCAAAACCACCCTCTCATGGATTCCCTGTCTCTTCTTCTCTCTCCTTATCCACTCTCCCCAAAACCCCAGAAGCCCAAAACCTTCAAAACCTTCTCTCATTTATCAAACCACAACCCACAAAACTCCACAATTCAACCTTCTCAACCCTATTCACTCTCACTCTCTTCACTCCAACAACCTTCTTCCAAAGCATTAGCAAAACCCTTCTTCTCGTTCACCCTCTTCAACCTCTTCACTCCGTTTCCGTGTCTGGCTGACGTCGCCGCCGACGATGGCAAAATCAACATTGAGGCGGTTCTGGTTTCCATCGACGGCTTCTTCAACCGCTACCCGTTTTTCGTGGCCGGCTGCGCCTTCATTTGGCTGGTGGCGATTCCGCTGGCGGAGGAGTATTTCAAGAAGTGCAAGTTCGTGTCGGCGATTGACGCCTTCAGGAGGCTCCGCGATGATCCGAACGCGCAGCTGTTGGACATAAGGGATGAGAAGAGCGTGAGGTTTCTGAGGTCGCCGAATTTGAAATTTATGGAGAAGGAAGCGGTGCATGTTGCGTTCACTGATGGTGGGAATGAAGACGAGTTTGTGAAGAAGGTGTTGGGGAGGTTCAAGGACGCGTCGAACACTGCTCTCTGTGTTTTGGACAGGTAAATAACAATAGAGAATGGGAGAGATGATAGTGTTTTATGTTGCCATGATCTTGGAATTTGGCTTTGGACGTAACTCATTCTGAAATAGCTATTTATATACACTATTTTAATCTGCCATAAACCTTGCATTGAAGAGTTGAAACGTTAATTCATGGGATGAGAACATTTATATACGCTATTTTAGTGATATTAGTTGTTAACATGAAAGCATTGTTTTCTCCGTGAAGTTGAATTCTGAATATTGAAGTGGAAAAAGGAAACTAGATAATGATTCTGCTTCGTCGAAAAGAAACATTTGCGTTTTGATGTTTAGAGCAAAAGTGGATATTCTGGATGGTTTAATTTGGCATATACTTACTGGAATAGCACTGACGTTTTTCTATAAAAGTCCGTTCAGCTTTAAGAGATGCTAAGTGAAAGTAATTGGATATGATTTATGTATTTCCCTTCTAAATTTTAAAGCAAGTATGTACTGAATTTAACTGAAAAGGGCAATTAAGCTTGAAGAAAGGAAATCTGAATGAAGTTATTTGACTGAATAATTGACATTATTATGTGTTTTGCTTTCCTCATATCGGGACATAATAAATGTCTCAAGCCATTTGAATAAGATACATTATACAGTGCTATGTAATATGGGTAGTGGGTATAAAATTTGGAGTGGTAGCAATCCAGTTTCCTTACCATTATTCCCTTGACTTGGTTTTATTTGAATGAGAAAATTTTCTGTTGACTTTGCACTTGATAGATAGCTACTATCTACTTTGGTTCTTTCAACAAGATCTCCCCATTTCATGATATTATACTCTTGTGGAGTGAATAGAGGACTGATTCAAACTGTGGTTATCTGGCTTGGAAAGTGCCTGGAGATCTTTTGGCCATCTGCAACTTTTCATTTTCATTTTCCTACAATTGGTGATTTGTTTTAATTGCAGCTTTTGTCTGGACATTTCACCTATGTGTCTAATTGGGGAAAAAATCTGCTTAAAGTATAGCTTTGACTAAGAACAAAGGAATCTTGTTGTTAAAGAGAATAATATAATTTCTTTAACAGTTTATACATGTCTGCGGAATTCCTCACCTGATTCTCTTTTGAGTGTAAGGTAGTTTTGATGATAATTCCATGAAAGTTGCCGAGTTACTATTTAAGAATGGTTTCAAAGAGGCCTATGCAATCAAAGGTGGAGTTAGAGGCGAGCAAGGTTGGATGGTATGACCATTCTCTTCTCTTTCACTTGTGTTTGTTTTGCAGAAAGTGCAGAACAAACGTCTGTCTACATTGTATACTTTTTTTCTTCACATTATGAAAACCTTTTAAATTGGTTGTAAGTTGATTTTTTCCATTGTCTCTCTATCAAAACACCTAAAAAGCTATAAAAGATTCTTGCTCTTTAGAGTATTAGAAAGATCTAAGTAGTGGATTAAAAATCAAATTTTTGGTAATTCAGGTTGTCAGTTAAACTTGATGTCAAAAAAGTAGTTTATAAATCTGGTTACAGAAAATCTGTTCAAAGTAAGGTAAAAGAGTCTATATGGTTGCAGGCTATACAGGATTCTCTTTTGCCCCCATCTGTGCATATAAGGAAAAGGGTAAAATCTTCAAAGGAACTCAGTACAAATGGAAATGGAGCCATCCAGCAAAATGATAGTAAAAATAAGAGTTCCTTATCCCAAGAGACCTCCCCTGGTGGAAACCAAAAGGTGGACAATGGTAACGTGAAAAGCTCTGTAGAGTCTATTCCAGAGGTGAAAACTGGTGCTGTAGTGTCCTCCTCTCCTTATCCCAATGTATGTTATCCTCATTTCTATCATATCATGTTTCTTCATGTTCCGGTATGTTTAACAGTTAAAGTAGGAACCGTGAATTAGTTAATTTTGATTGATGAGTTATGCAACTCAAATTTGTTCCACATTACTGTTATTCAGCTCATGTGTTACTATGAAATTATTACTGTAGCAACAGTGTTATTGTATTTGGGTTCACACTAATATTAATTATGCCAATAGTTTTCATTCTTTTTCTGAAATTTACTCACAAATTTTCACACTTTGGCTTAATGTGTTTGTCTCCATATATATATATGTATCAGGTTGGCTTAAACGCACCATTGGTAGGTGCAGGAGCAACTTCTTCACTACTCTAGTTATACATATTTGTTGCAGGTTATTTTGTTTTGAATTTAATGTGATTTCTGAATAATTAGTTGCCAAATGACAAGAATGCAATATTTTATGGAGGTTTAGACGTTAAGGCTATTCAGGCTTTGAAAGATTGGACTAGGTTTAGTACTCTGCAAGTAACCTCTGTATAAATGATGTTAAGGATTTGTCTTCAGCATCTATTAGTTGTATTATAAAAATGTTAGATCTTAGAGGTTTCTAAACCTTTAGAATACCTCCGTTATTGTTCCACTTCCACGTATCTATTTCTTCGTTTAAGCTTCTGTGCTATATCTTCCACTTCATGAGCCTTGCAACTGGTTTTTTATGTCCTTTGTTTTGTTGTATTGTTTAACATGACAACTGATCCTAGGAAAACACAGTTGAGGTATCATATGTTGATATAGTATTGAAATACTCTCATGAAATAGTTTCACTATCAATCATGCTGGAAAACAGTCCCAAAATTTTAACTTTCGAGCACTAAATTTTCTTTATGGCTAAATTGTGTGAGGTCTGAGAAACCCATTTTACCTTTTTCCTCCTTTGGGGGTCTTATCCTCTATTTACATTAAACAAAACCATGTCGGCTATACACTATGCCTTAGTTAGCTTTTCTTTCTTTCCTGTGGTTACAGTGAGCTACATTATTGTTCTCTTTTTGGCTGGACAACATTGTGGCATCCTTTCTATGATTGAAGTAATATCTCGAGTCATGATGAATTAGAAGATGATAGAAAATGGTTTAAACGATAGAATCTGGAAGAAAAGCGGGATATATTGAATTAGCTTGGCAGTTTATAAACCTCTCATATCAGAAATGATAACAGTAAGGGTGAAAGATTCTGAATACAAATCCCTACGATTATCTATAGGGTTGTTAGCAATTAGCATTTTACCAAATCCACCTATGGCCCATGGGCAGAACTACTTACGTCTGGGGGAAGGGGGCAAATATATTAAAATGTCAAAAGCTCCCAATTATTTTCATTCTTGTTTTTATAAAGTATAATTTTAGCCTCTATGATTTTCCAGTTCATCATTTGCAAAGAACCTTCATGCGATTGAGCACTCTAAGATCATAGGAATATAAAAATTAAAACAAAACAGATATGAATAACTTAAAAGAAGAATTGATGAAGTTGCTCCTGGTTTTTTGAGGCTAATCTAGTAGTGAATACCCTCCTTCCAGGAATTTAAGAATCCTAGGAAGTAATTCTCTTGATGGGCCTTTTCTTACCCCTCTTGGATTCCAAGCATGCTTTTACCACCCTGATTGGTAGTAATGATGGAGTAACTTATTGACCTGTTCTTTTTACCTTTTAACTGCACCCTGTTATGCTACAACTCACTGGCACTGTGGCAGTGGCAGTGGCAGCAACTTTATTTATCATTTAATGTCATAATTCAAATTTCAAAGTACCCTACCCAACCCTCTCAATTGTGTATAGATATTAAGAAAGGGAATACAAGAGTTCCAAGCCAGCTCGGAATATAAATAGTTGCATCCATGACCCATGGGTGCATATGATAGTTGGAAAGAACATTGTAATTCTGATGGTTTGATATCATATCAATTATATCAACCTTATTGGATATACAAATAAAAGAGGAATAATTTGCGTGCTTTTAATTTGATCTTCAATTTTCTTTCTATTTTGATGCAAGTTCACAACAACCTTCAAAGCTTCAGAAGTTATGACTATCTACGTGTGCAGTTAACAGTTATGCAATATTTTTAAATAATGAGAAATCATACCTTTAGATTCAAGTGTCGAATATTGATACTATTTGTATGTCAAGCAATCACTTGGTGGTGTCAATATGTAAATTTAAGAATGAACTTCTTAGCTGATTTCGGATGGAAAGGTCCATTGGAGTATAGATTGGTTCCCACAATGGTGATTCCAACTTTGTCGGTACATTTGTGTTCTCTTTTATATATTTCCAGTATGCTAAAAACGGAAGACGTCTAAATTTATTTTTTATAAATTTGATTGATTTTGTTATTAAGATAATTGCTTGCATGATTTGAAAACATGAAATAGTGCCACAGTAAACATCATTTTTGTGAAGTGTGTGTGCTACTGTTTTCTTACATTTTATGTTTTAGAAATAAAGTTCTCATCATTTTTGTCTCTCTCTTTTGCAGTACCCGGATTTGAAGCCCCCATCATCTCCAACTCCATCGAAGCCACAATAGTTTTGTTGGTTATAGCATACTTACTGACGTTTGTATGGCAGAAATACAATTTGGTGACTCTTAAATTGTTTATTTCTAATTTTACAGTCATTCTTTTTCTACTTTGAATTTTAGGATGTAAAATACGTAATCATTAAACACTGCACGAGCAGAATCAATCTGGATGTTTATACTCCAAACAACAGCAACAATGAAAGTGAATTAGTTAGTTTAGGAGACCGGCCAAAAAAAGAGGAGAGAAATGAAGAGAAATATTAATGCCATTAAATGTTTGCATATTTGTTAGGACAAAAATTAAAGACGGTGGACATTCATAATATCTACGAACTAACATATAGAAAACGGTTTATGGGACTAATGTGATGATGTATTTAATCACATGAATTCTCCCCTCTTTTCCCTAGATTCACCCTCAATTGTAAAACTGCTATTTTGTCTTTTATAGTCATTTGCAATTCCATTTTTAATGTGTTGATGTAGAGGTTGGTTAATCGTTTGCTGCATATACTACTTATATTTGTTAATAATGATTACAAATAATTGTTTAAATGAAATTTTCCATAATTTTATTCTAGAAGTGAAAAATAGAGAGAAAAATTATAATTAAATTTTTATAGGTTAAAATTAACTTACGTAGAATTGAACATAAATGATTAAAATGGATTTTACTAACAAGAGAAAAGATATTTGACTCTGTCTATTCTGTGTTTTCATACAATCATTCCTCTATGTCCTTATTTTTATGGACGAGGCAACTTTCAACAGTGGAAAATCTTTTTTTTTTTTTATCCTTGACAGTATTAAAGCTTCCAGCAAAAGAATGAACCTATTAGCATAAGGTTATTGGCCTTCAAAAAAGAATGGGGTAGGCTTACTGCTCCCACAAGTCAAAAGATAACACTATAATCCACACGCATTTTATTTTATGAGACTGTCATTATTTAAAGGGAAAAAAGTATACATGATTTGAAAAATAAAGGGACCAATGCTTTCTTAAAAGATGATAACATGACTTTTTTATGATCTCCTTTTGCATTCCCTAATAAAATACTCCAACTTTTACCACTTTGTAGTATTAATCATTTGGTTATGTCCACCGTGCTTCAAAATTTTACTTCCTGAGACCAATAATGAAAAATAGTGAAAAACATCCTTATTTTTTAAAAGGACAAGTTTTCACCATACCATCCTTATCATTGTTAATGAAACATGTTTCCCCGGACTTTAAGGAAGTTTGTATATTTTTGGCTTTCTGCCTTGTCTTTTTGTCAAACTAAATACTGCTTCCATCTATTCTTTTTAAGGACTGAAGATTTATTTAATTCCTGCGCCGCGTCAGAGAAACACCGAAAGTCCATGTTTTTCGATAAATGAGCAACCAATACATGTCAAATCAAATTACAATTTCAGACATTTTCATTTCCTAATATAATCCCTGCATCACCATTATCATAAGCATTTTAAGACAAACATCAATTCCGTGTTCCGTATTTGAACATGTTTACAGAGATTTTAAGGCTTGAATTCACAATATTAATTTACAAGTAGGAAAACAAGACAGATAATGCTTTGAACGTTGCATTTGCATACCAGATATTCCTACAAAAATCTTCAGCAGTGTGGCCTGTCACACTGTTTCCACGTCCCAATTAAAAGGAAAGAAAAAAAGATAGAAAAAAAAAAGACAAAGAGAAAAGTGAAATAATGATTGGATTGTGTAGTGGCATCACAAGTTAAATCTCCCAACCCAACCACACTGTGAAGAAGTTGCATTTGAATAGAGTATGAAACAGTGCAAATGCAAAACCTTCAAGTAGTGAATCAGAAGGAGCAAGAGAATCTTAGCTGTATGCAACACCCTTTTCATCCTTCATAAATTCAACCTTTTCACACTCTCTCTTCTTTCCTTCTATGCACCAAAGTCCCCACTGCCATTACTACATATCTCACTCTCTCTCACTCACTCACCCACTCACACTTCACACACAACTACCACAACACAGAAAATGCAAACCTCCTCCTTCTTCTTCTTGTTCTCGTTTTTGTCCTGTGTATTAGCTTCTTCACAACCCTTGTTCTTCAACAGAAGGGTCCTCCATGAACCCTTTGTTCCTTTAACCTCTCTTCCACCTTCTGAACCACCAAAACCACCACCTCCTCGTCCTTCTCCTTCACCCTCAAAACAAAAACCCAAATACCCTTCATCATCCACCATCCCCACCACCACCATTACCACCACACCAGAAACTACCACCACAACAACACCACAATCACCCTTTTTCCCATTATACCCCTCTTCCCCTCCTCCTCCTTCTCCGATCACCTTTGCCTCCTTTCCTGCCAACATCTCCTCCCTCATTCTCCCTCACTCCCCAAAACCCAATACCTCCTCCAACAAACTCCTCCCAGTCGCTCTCTCCGCTGTCGTCGCTGCTGCACTCGCCGTCTCCATCTCCGCCCTCGTCTGTTACCGCCGCCGCCGGAACCCTCCCCCGTCCCCAGCTGCCAAAGTTCTCCGCTCCGACTCCGGCCTCCGCCCGCTCCGCCGCAATGCCGAAACTTCCGTCGAAACACGCAAGCTCCGCCACACGTCCTCCACCAGCTCCGAGTTTCTCTACCTGGGCACCGTCGTGAACTCTCACATGATCGAAGACGCCGAGGGCGGCGATGGTGACCGCAAAATGGAATCGCCGGAGCTCCGGCCCCTTCCGCCGCTCGCGCGACAAGCTTCAGTGCCGCCTCCGCCTCCGCCCCGCGAGGAGGCGGGTTTCACGACAGCGGAGGAGGACGAAGACGAGTTTTACTCGCCGAGAGGTTCGTCGCTGGGAGGCTCCGCCGGAACCGGATCGATGTCCCGTCGAGTGTTCGTCGCCGATAGAAGCTTGACCTCTAGCTCGTGTTCTTCCTCCTCTTCCGCATCGCCGGAAAGGTCTACCACGAACTTGCCGCCGCCGGCGAGTTCGAGTTATCGGAACACGCTGCCGAAATCGCCGGAAAATTACAACCACCAACACATGCATTCTTCTTCTTCTTCGATGTGCTCCACACCAGATAGGGTTTTCGCTGAACGTGATAACGATGCTTCAAGTGCATGTGCACATGCAGATGCACATGCAGCACCAGCATCATTACATGAGGGAACATTGGAGAAAAATGAAAATGCATTATCTTCATCGCCACCACAGAGACTATCTAACGCTTCTTCGTCTTCCGCCTTTTCTCTTCCCTCTTCGCCGGATAAGGTGACACGTCATAACACTTTCGACCAGTCTCCGAGAATGTCCAGTGTTTCCGACGGACTAATGTTACATGGCTTGTCATCGTTGCCTTTATCACCCGCCCTGCTTTCATCACCGGAAACCGAAAGAGGAACTTTCAGTGAATTGGGAACAGCTTCTTTCGGCGCGCAGAGAAAACAATGGAGCATTCCGGCACTGTCAATGCCAATAACGACACCGTTTGATGAAATCGGAAACGTTCCAGCTCCTCCACCTTTGCCACAGAGGAAGCACTGGGAGATTCCAGGCCCTGCTCCGCCACCACCGCCGCCATTGCCACGGCAGAGGAAGCAGTGGGGAGTTCCAGCGCCGGGGCCGTCGACACCGGTTGGTCAACCCGTGTCAAGGCCACCGGAATTGGTGCCTCCTTCGAGGCCTTTTGTGTTGCAAAACCAAGCAACCAATGTTGAGTTGCCTCCGAGTTTGTGGGAAATTGAAGAGACTGGTAAACCAAAACTGAAGCCCCTGCATTGGGACAAAGTGAGAACAAGCTCTGAACGTGAAATGGCGTGGGATCAGATGAAGTCTAGTTCGTTTAAGTAAGATTCTAACTCTTAACGTTTAGTTTTGGATATCAGTTTGCTATTTTACCATATTGGATGTGAAGATTTCAAGATGGTGTTTTGCTATAAAATTTCTTATTTCCCTTTGTGGATGGAATTTATGGTTGATAATTGTTGTTTATGATGCAATTGGTGTTCTTGAATTGAGTAACATTGAATTGGGTTGGCTGCAGATTGAATGAGAAAATGATTGAAACCTTGTTTGTAGTGAACACACCAAACCCTAAGGCCATGGATGCATCTACAAACTCTGTTTCTCACCCGCCAAATCAGGAGGAAAGAGTACTCGATCCTAAAAAGTCTCAAAATATTTCAATATTGCTGAAAGCGCTTAATGTCACTATAGAAGAAGTGTGTGAAGCACTTTTAGAAGGTATATTTTCTCATTCCCACCTTCAGTTGTGACATAGTTTTCTGTAGTTTTTTTGGTAGGCCGATAGATATTGATTGATATATTGGACCCTAAACTAGCCCTTTCAGGATAATCTCTTCTAAGATACATCGGTTTCGTAATATATAGTTCATGGTTATCTTGAATAATTATGTTACAGTCTGTGTACATAAGAGTTTGCTTAATTGATCATACTTCTAATAACCACTTTCAAATATGTACTTGTATACTGATAATGCACCTAATTCAATTTACCTCTCTACAGGTAGGCCTGATGCACTTGGAACAGAATTACTTGAAAGCTTACTAAGGATGGCACCAAGCAAGGAAGAAGAACGGAAGTTGAGGGAACATAAAGATGAGTCACAAACCAAGCTTGGTCTGGCTGAGAAATTTTTGAAGGCAGTCCTTGATGTACCCTTCGCATTTAAAAGGATTGAAGCAATGCTGTTTATAGCCAGTTTTGAGTCTGAAGTGGAATATCTCAGGACATCCTTTCAAACACTAGAGGTAATCAATCTCACACTGATTATTCATTTCTTCAGGATTCATTTGGATGTTATGTTTTGAAGTTTCTTCATCTTCTGATCGGTGTTTTTCCAGGCTGCCTGTGAAGAGCTGCGACATTCTAGAATGTTCTTGAAGCTTCTGGAGGCTGTCCTTAAAACTGGGAACCGCATGAACGTGGGGACAAACCGCGGGGATGCAGAGGCATTCAAACTTGATACCCTTCTCAAGCTGGCTGATGTCAAAGGCGCAGATGGCAAAACCACTCTACTGCATTTTGTTGTACAAGAAATTATTCGAACCGAAGGTGCACGCCTCTCTGACACCAATCAAACTCCAAGCTCTACTTTGAGCGAAGATGCCAAGTGTAGGAGGCTTGGCCTACAAGTTGTATCAAGCCTGAGTTCAGAGCTGTCAAATGTGAAGAAGGCTGCTGCTATGGATTCCGAAGTTCTCAGCAGTGATGTGTCAAAACTTTCCAAAGGAATTGCAAACATAGCAGAGGTTGTGCAGTTAAACCAAACCATGGAATCAGATGATAGCAGTCAGAATTTTACAGAATCAGTGAACAAGTTCATCAGAATGGCTGAGGAGGAAATTCCAAAAATTCAAGCCCAAGAAAGAGTTGCTTACTCCCTTGTGAAGGAGATTACAGAGTATTTTCATGGGAACTTGGCAAAGGAAGAAGCCCATCCATTTAGACTCTTCATGGTTGTAAGAGACTTTTTAGCAGTTCTTGAGCGTGTCTGCAAAGAAGTTGGAATGATAAATGAGAGAACCATGGTTAGTTCAGCTCATAAATTCCCTGTGCCAGTTAACCCAATGCTTCCTGAATTACATGAGAGTCAACAATATAATAATAATACCTCTTCAGATGATGACACTCCATCACCTTAGCTGCTACATCACTCATTAAACTGACTTTTTGGCTGCATCTTTCCTAAAAATCTGGTACCAGGTGATTTTTTATTGATCTGGCCAAAATTGTTGTAAGTTATTTTTCCTTGTTAAATTGTAAAAATCCTTGTTAAGAGACTTCAGGTTATGTAGATTATTTATAATATATAGTAAAAGATTTTCTTTGGGGGGAGAAAGCCTGGATATCTACTACATAAGGTTTTGCAGTAAGCATGTACAAAGCTTTTTAATCATTTCCAAGAAAAAGGTTCAGTTGAAACTTTGGTGTTTTGTATATACATTTTCTTTGAATTGATATTTTTATTATGCAACCAAGATCATAACACTTCTATTTAAATTTGGCCAATTAAATTTTTAATATTTTTTTGGAAGAGATTAAAGACTATTTATAATACTATAATAATATATATAGAAAATAGGAATAAATAAAATGCATTAATGACTACTAGAATCTTGTGTTGGTATTAAAAACTCATTCTTGATTCCGAGAATAGAGTGGAGATACTGTCACCTTTGGCGTTTAGTGATAAAGATTCATATCTTTAAATCTTGAAAGATTTGTTTAATATGTATAGTGAATAACTTATTCTGCTTATCATTTCTGCAAAAAAACTTTTAAAACAAAGTTATATTATGGTCTTGCTCTCTGTTCATCAGAATGTTTTTCGTGTGAGTAAAAGGATTCAGCTGTATAAGATATATCATCAGCGGAAATACATACATTTATCTTAATTTTATTATTGATTTCCGTATTATACAAATTGTTATCATTTCAAAATAAGATAATTAAATATATTATTTATTATACATTGTAATAAAAAGTTTAATTATATAAAATCAAACATTTTACATTCTTATAACCTAATTTTGCTTCTTTATTTTTTTTATATTAGTGTCCATTACTGCAAATTTTTTATTATAGTTTTAAAATGTTATTAAAATTAAAACAAATCATTTATGCACATAAAATAAGAAATACTAATTATATATTATTATAGAT
>Ga0123340_1000291_pt1 | contig 29751 bp, 19 predicted proteins | sample SirMexnodulemix_FD_89961 | JGI IMG/M metagenome (GOLD analysis project Ga0123340, IMG submission 89961) | Root nodule microbial communities of legume samples collected from Mexico - Siratro Mexico nodule mix | ecosystem: Host-associated > Plants > Roots > Nodule | place: Mexico: Nepantla...
CTTTTATTTTATATCAAATTATATTTAATCTTATATAATTTATTAACTTTTTTCTCTCATAAAACATTTAAAATTTGTTTATTAATTTTTACTTAAATTTTTCAAAACTTTTTTCGATATAGAATAAGATTTTGAAATTTATCTTATTTTTCTTTATTCAAATCTTAAATCCTATACGAATCCAGCTCCTACTTCTGGAATCTGGCTAAAATGATATCCAATTTCGGTGAAGTTCTCTGTCACCAGAAAAGCAAAAAAAATAGGTCGGTCTAGGTTTTTATAATAGCAAATTTTAATAATTTATCTGACGATTTTGTTCTGCAACACGGAAAAAAAAAAAAAAAACTAAAAATTGCCACCATAATTTAGTTTCTAAAACCGAATTCCAGAAAAGTTTTGGTATCAGAAATAAAAAAAATTAGCTGAAAATTCGATTTTTTCCAAGTCTGAATTGTTATTATATGCATTACGCTAAATAAAATTCTTTAAAAAATAAAAAAGTTAATTTATACATTGTCTAGATATATATAATAATAAAGAAAATAAGTAAATAAGTATATTATTTGATTTAAGAAAAAAATGTATAAATTATAATTTTAAAATATAGAATTGAAAGATAATAATAATTAAAATGAGAGATGATGTAAATAAAAAATATACAATATAATGCTAATTAGAGAATTGAAATGAAAATGTGGTACTTTTTATTTTTCAGAAATAAGATTAGTGAAAAAAAAATCGAAAAATTAATTTTGCAGGGTGAAAATGGTATGAACACATGAATTCAAGTTTATACCTTTCATGGTGAAAAGTGTGCAGGTATGTAAATTCTTCAGGAATCGCCGGAGAAAAAAACATTCTAATCAAATTCAATTCAAGTTTGAGTTCTGCTTGTAATGGCGAGTTTCAGAAAAGCTGCGATCAACTTCTACAGAGTCATCAATTCCAACAAACCCACCATCGCTACTTTCACAAACCCTACTCACACTCTCAGGTACCCTTCACTCACACCTTCACTTCTTCTTCTTTCTTCCCTTTCGACTAAGCTATTGTTTTCTGCAGACCTTTTTTTCGTTATTCCAGCTTTACCCCTTTCTCCTCCCACACTCAAGCCCAATCCCTGGATATCGATTTATCTAACGAAGAAAGCAAAAGACGCTTGTTTAACCAGTTCGTGTTTTTCTTTCTTTTACCTTTATCACTTTTCTTTTAATGGTGAAACTCGTATTTTTTAACTTTTTTTTTCTGCAACAGGCTATTGTATAGAAGCAAGCAACGAGGTTTCCTGGAACTCGATTTGATCCTCGGCAAATGGGTTGAGGAAAACATTCACAGTTTGGATGAAAATCGGATTAAGGCTCTCATTCATGTTCTCGACCTGGTAATTTCTTTGTGTTCGTCTTCACGTTGGAATTACTATTGGGCTTATATTAATTTTGAGCAATTCAAATGCTGGAGTTACTTCTTTTGGGCTATTTTATGATATTCAGGAACTTGAACTACTATCAAATCCTGAATATGAGTTTTTTTTTTTTGGACTAGCATATTTCATAAAAGATTTGCACTGTCTTCCTGTTGAAATTCTCACTAAAAGGCTCTTGTGAGAAATTGTGAATCAGATTTGGTGAAGGTTGCTAAAGATCTTTCTGTCAGTGATGTCTTGTAAAATTTTGTTATCTGATTTGAGACTTAAGAGGATGACATAATTCAGTTAAATGGCGCAAGGGATGGAAGTTTCAAAGTTAAAGCAGAGCTATTTGGTTTCCGGCAACTTGATATTTAGCATGATGCAACGCTATATGAAAAAGCAACCCTTAAAGACCTTTAATAATATGGAGCCTAATATGTAATATCATTAATTTGGGAGTTAACCTGTAGGACAAGAGTCTGGCTACAGGAATCTAGATGATTTGGAAGCAAGTTTCTACTCTGTATCATAAAGAGCATATAGTTTATTAGTTTTTGTAGAGGGGGTTTATTTGTTTTGAAATTAGAATCTTTGAATTTTTCACTTTTCTCTTTTGTGCTCATAAAAGGACCATGTAATGATGTTTTGCATCCTTTCTAGTTGTTGATAATACATCACATTTAGTTGGTCACTACTAGATTTGAACCTAATTTAGGAGGTTGGCTGAGAAATCTTGTCTGTTCAATGGTTTTGTTAGAGGATTTACTTTGCCAAGTTGTGATAGAAAATGACAATTAAACCGCAAGTAGCAACTAGACTCCAAGAGTCTAAGGCTCTTTATTGACTTGAATCACTCCGAAATATTCTTGCCGTGTGCAGGAAAACCCAGATTTATGGAAGTGGATATCGGGACAGGAACAACCCCCAGAATCAGTCAGCACAAACCCAGTGAGTTTCATTTTATTAATTGAACGATGAAATCTGATAATTTGGTTGCTTTTGTTTTCCCTTTGCGTACAATTCTCATGCCAGTCTGTCATATATTGCTTAGGTCTTTGCTGCAGTGCATGAAAGAGTTATGAAAAACCTTAATAGCCATTCTGCTCCTGAAGTAAGAGCAACGCCTGGCCAACCATGGGTAAGAGGCTGGGATGATATTAAGAAAGGGCAAGATGGTCCGGTTTCTGGAAATCAGTAAATTGGGCTTGAAAGATCTTATCATCTGTTACAATGAACCAAATCTGGTCCACCATTTTTATAACTATGAATAACTAAATAAGGGCTGGGGAACTGCAACTCAAAGGTTTGTATTAGCTGCTAGACATAAGTAAAAAGGGTCTAAACTGGATGATGATAGCCACTTTCTTGGTTGTTACCTTTACTCTTTGTCTTCTATCTACTAAGTTTATTTTTGAGTGATATCTTCAATGTTGTGAAACTTGAGGATCGTAGCTCCACTGGTAAAAGTTAATAATATATGAAATTAGAATTGAAATTAAAAGATTTGTCTTCAAAAGAAGATATCAAGTTGTAGTAAAGATATATTTGATCATTTATCCCATTTATAATACTTTATATCAAAATTTTACAAGTTTTAAATATTAAAACAAAGATAGTAAAACACGTTTACATTTTAACAGACAATGTTTAGAGTGTATCGTCAACATTCCTATTTTTTAGTTAATCCTTCTCCAGCCTTGCGACTAGGGCATGTGTATCCAAGACATGTTTTTCTTAATTACAATATCCTCGACAAACTTTATATTTAATTTTAGTTTATTGTTTGACTTCATGTGGCAGATTACAATCTTGCAACTCATTTTTGTATTGCATTCTCATTGTAAAAAACTCTTCCATGTGTACCTGGGATAAGGGTTTCTACCTTTGGAAGTGTCATATTAAAAGTCAAATGGGACTTGAAGTTTTATATTAAATAAAAATGGACAAGTAAAACAATATACACGGAGAAAAATATCACAAATCTATTATTTTTGAAATATTGGTATTGAATTTCCCTATGTTTCTCTTTGAGAAACATTTACTTTCTAACAGCTCACAAACTTAGCAAGCGCACTTTTAACCTTAAGCTTGGACCAAACCGGATTGAAAAATAAAAGTACGAACTAATTATACCAAAACAAAATCTGTCCCACTCATAAATACACAATGCAACAAATGAGTGCCTTATTTAGAGAAGAATACCAAACCCTTACTCTTTCTCTTTTATGGGGTTTTTCAATTTTTATTTTTATTTTTTTGCATACTTTCTCTTCTTCCTTCAAGTAAGGTGAATAAGATACAAGAAAAAGTATTTATGGGAGAATAATTAGTCTTCATCCTAAGCAATTAGTCTTAACTTTGAATTGTTAATTAACATTATTTTATTATTTTATTAAAGATGAAGATAAATAAATGATAAAAGTGATTATGTTGTTAATAAATTTGTCTTATCAAATTTTTTATGTTGTTTAATGTTGATGAATAAAGAACTCTAATATGGTGAAGTTATTTTTTATGCTATTTTTTCTAGTATTTTGTAACGTTGGTGATTAAAGATTTAAGACTTATATTTTGTTCAAGTTTTTATTTTATGATCATTTAAAAGTTTAAGAATTAATGAAGAATTATTATTTAATTTTGTTATTTTTTTTAAAAAGTGATTAATTTTCAAGAAAAAATATTTATTTTAAAATTAAGTAAGTCAATTTAACCTACCTATTCATGATGGATCAATCTGAACCAATACTTATAGAGTAATCTATTAAATAAAAATATGCGTCTAGAGCTGAACTAGACATTGATATGTAACCTTCATTTATAAAAAAGCTTCATGAAGGGTTAATAATAGAAAAATTCAAAAAAGAAGAAAAAATTTTTACATCCCCCATACCGGGTGAGACAAGATCTTTTAAGGAGACCGCTATACATTGAATTATTCTTTTCATTCATATTCTAATGATAAATTTTCTTAAATATCAAAAGCATCACTTGATTTTGTTGTTATCTACCATAAAATAACGACAAAAACAAAGTGAAAGAAGATATGTTTCCAAAATTAATGTCTTTCTCTTTTCAAAGATTATTATAAAAATAAATGCCATTATTTTGACACATTTTCTTTAAAAAAAATAATTTTCTTAAATTTCTTTTAATAAAAAAATTTATATCTTACTTTTGTTTAATTTTTATTGCAGAATGGTGTTTAATTTTACAGGAAAAATAAATCAAACAAATAAAGTCTACAGTTGCTGAACATCATGCTAAATCTAAGGACAAATCTTTTTTCAAGAGGGAGGGTATGATGCAAACTTGTCTCCAAGACTTCAGACAAGAATAAAGGGGTCACTATATCAGGTGTTTGGGCCTCCAAACAAATATTTGAGCCCAAGTTTAAATTTGAAGAAAACCACTCTATAGATACTGGAGCATCAAGATTACAAGGCCTCTACTTATAAAAATTGTATATAGTAGTGTATAATTTATTTTGGGCCTTGTATTTTAGGTCAAGTACAATAGGATTTTAAGTCTTGTATTTTGGGCCAAGTAGTGTAGTATTTTGGGCTTTAAAGCCATAAGAACAAGTGGACGATCACCTTTGAAAGAAGCATCCAAAAAGGTGTCACCTAGGAAGATAGAAAGTGCCACATGTTCCTATGAAGCTTTCAACTAGGCGTCATATGGGGAGCACCTCTCTAAGCTTCTTTTGTCACTTGTCTTCATTTCATTGGAGATGATATGAAGCTTGGGCTGCAAGTCACCTTGGACACATGACACTCTTCCAATGGAGAGGATCTTCTCCACACGTGACTTGTCACTTGTCAAGCTTCTATTGGAGTGTTTTTGAGAAACTTGTAAGACAAGTCATCTTTTATCTTATAAATAGGTGACTCTTGTAATTGAAAATTCAGCTTATGAATGAGAATTGTTGTGCTGCCAAATCTATCTTCGTGCCTCTACTTGTTCTTGAGCTCTCCAAGAGTAGTCTTCTTCAAGACTCTTCTCTCACCTTCTCCTAACTGTGTTGGGCCTAACCTTGCACTCTTTTCACTCCAATCTTCATCTCAAACATGTCCAAACCTTGCTATCTTCATCCAATTTTTTTGTGTTCAACCATGAAAAATCAAAATCAACTTTAAATGAAAGAGCTAGAGCACTTGACGCATGCAACCTATCTAGGAATTACATCATTTGGTAAAGAGATTTATTTAGTATTCAAGAGATAAGTGCTTCTTCCAAATTTCTTTTTCAAATTGTGTTGTATACATGTCTTCTTTACATGTCTTGATTGTTTCCACCATTAAAATTTTGTGATTGAATTTAATCGGTTCAAACTTGTTATTCTACCTTGAATCGTCCAAAATAACTTATGAGGGTTGAGAGGGTCGATCAGTAAGTGGCACAAAAGTGTTACAAGAACGATACTAAGTGAGGAACTTATGCTATTTTTACTGTTGGAAAGATGCATGCCTTCGAAGTTGATCTTAGGGTCATTAACAAGGATTGGAGTTCGAAGCCAGTTGACGATGTCAATAGAGGTCAAGAATGGAAGAAAGCTCAAGATAGGACCAATATTGACCAAAGATATAGAGGAGGAAGTGGTTAGTGTGTTGAAAAAGAACTTGTGTGTGTTCACTTAGTTAGATGTCGACATGCGAGGAATTGACCCTGATTTCTTGTGCCATCGCTTAGCCATAAATGCAAAGACCATAATGGTTGCAGTTGTGGCTTTATGAATTGAGGCAACTTTGCAACATGGAAATTGAATTGATTAGATGTGTCGCAACCGGGATCACGACGGATCCAAAAATAATAATAAAAATGAATTTGAAAATTTAAGAAAAAAGGGAGTCGTCACCATAGTTTTTCATATGAAAAACTATGGAAAAATAAAAAAAAGAGAGAGGATAAGGCTAGTTTATGAAAACCGGGTCTAGATCGGGGAGTCGATTACGTGTAGGGAAGGTATTAGCACCCCCACAACGCCCGTCCTATGACGGTACCTTTAATTAAATAAGTAAAATGAGCGTATTTTTAAAATGTTTATTTTCCCAAATAATAGAAATAAAAATAAATAAGAACAAAAAAAAAAGATTTTTATTTTAAAGGACCTGACAAGGATCGACCTTGCTCCTACGTATTTTTATACGTGATAGAAAATCAAGGCTACATAGTTCTTTAGTAGAAAATTGGTTGTTTGTTGTTGATATTTTTTAGTTTTTGAAATTTTTGATGTTTTTTATATTTTTTAAATTTGACATTTGTTGAAATTTTATGGAGAAAATTTCGTGATAGATATCGCATGACGCGCATGGTCTTTTGATTATCTAAACGAAACATTTTTCAAATTAAAACCCGCATGATGCGTACGACCATTTGGGGTTTAATCGAAATTATTTGAAATAAGACCAAAAGGAAAGAGAAGAGAAAAAAAAATTAATCCCTTGTATTTTTATTTATTCTATATTTTTCTTAAATTCCTACAAATTTTAGATTAAAAAATAAAGAAATAAGATAAAAATTATTTTTATAATGATAATATATTTTTTTTAAAATGCAAACCAATTGATAGAAATATTAGGTGTCTAAAATAATAAAGCAAGTGGATCTCATTGTACAATGATGTTACGAAAAAAAAAATGTGTAAAACTCAAGTTCGTTTCTTTTTTTTTATAAAATGGAACAATAAAAAAAGAAACAAATGAACCAAAAAATTGAGTTTCAACACTATTCAATTGGACCTTTTTATTATCACTATTTATTTATTATCTTTTGATAAAATAAATAAATAAATAAATGAAACTAAACACTCACAATATCTCAATTCACTCATGTTGGTCACTATGAAAAAGTAACTTTAATTGGCTAAGAAACCTTGCCACCTTGCCATAAATTCAATCACACGCAAATTTCATTATTGTGCCACATCACGTCATTCCTTTTTAATTTATTATTCTTTCTTCTTCCTTTCAATTTTTCGGTGCCAAAAATCCTTGAGTCAAACTTAGGCACCAAACCTGCACCTCACAATTGCGTTTCTATACTTTAGATTACTCTTCTTATTATTTTTTATTTATTCAATGACAAGACAATTGGGTCTAATCATTTTTCTTCCATATCTTTCACTTCCTTTACCAAGAACCCTAAAATGCTTTAGGGTTGGAAAAGAGGGAACATTGGGGTGCGACACCGTTCAATGAAAAGGGGTTGCGATACCCTTGCGTACTAAGGGAACGAGAGCGAGGGAGAAAGGGGAAGAAGAATGCGACGAAGATGGTAGTTTTCGGGGTTCTGATGTGAGGTGGTGACGCAGCGGCACTATTCAACAGCGTGGACGGAGGCGTGAGGCTTGTGAGATGGGGAGGAAGATCTCGGTGAATGGTGGACCAACATTGAAGAAGTTTAAAGGAGGTTTTGAGTGTCTTGGTTCGTTTGGTCTATGTATCTATTGTTTCACTTATGGTTTGGTTTGGTTTGTAGGTGAAGAGCTCGAATTTGAGAAATTTATGATTTTTTTTATCCATGATATTAGTTTTATTTTACTTGGTGCAAGGTGCTGAACACATGGGGCAGGATAGTATGCAAGATATGTATGTGTAACAATGAAACATTCGGATAATGAAACAGTCAGACCAAAGACAGGGTAAGCAAGTCACCAACCTTATGCGTCGTTTCCATCCTCTGTTGCTCTTTCTTTTTCTCTGGTGCTCTATGTGTCGTTCTCTTCCTCTGTTGCTCTTTCTTTTCTGTTTCAATCCTCTATTGGGTCTCCAGAGTAGTGATTGGGGAAAGATGGGTTTTTCAAAAATGTTTGAATGAGAGCTCCAGAGGAGTCTTGGAGAATGAGGAGGAAAAAAGAATTGTTGTTATGGGAGCCCTGTCCTGAGATTAAAAAGAATGAGCCTATTCAGCAGGAAAAGACCCGTTGGAGGGTTGACTTGGGCAGGTGTTTGAAGGGACAAAGCCATTTTGTTGAGAACAAGTAATGTTTGGCAGCAGCAGGAAGGTTGGCAGGGGACAATTTGTTAGGATGGGTATTGCAGGAGGTGGCTTTGCTGAAGGCAACATTACATGGAAGCATTGTAGGCAGTAGGTAGCAGACAGAAGCACTGCAAGGGGCAGAAGCATGAACAAGGTTTGGAGGGCTGAGGGTATAGCTGGCAAAGGGAGGATCCTCACTGAATTTAGGCAAAATAGGAAAAAGAATCCTCCAATTTCGAATCTCCCCTTTTTGTTATTTCTCAATTTTAATTTTAATATTTTTTTTGTAAGATAAAATTATATACATGGAAAAGAAAAATATTTTGTTTGATTATTATTTTTTTATAAAGAAGGTAAAACTAACAAAATGACAAGAGTAAAAATTTTTGCTTTTCACTATTTCATCTTTCCCAAAATGAGAAAGAGGTAAAAAGAGAAATTAAACTACATCATTAATTATTTTTACATTCTAAAAATGAAAGAAAATAAGAAAAAAAAATTCAAAATTCTAATTAAAAGAGAAACTTTTTATTATTAATATTTTGAGAAATTATTAAATAAATCCGGACAAAATTAGGTGTTGACAAGATGCAATAACTATAGTGTTGACTTCATGAATTGAGGAGAATTGAAGCAGAGAAGTTTAAATGGAGCAATTGGATGACACGTGATAGCAACGAACGAAATTGGAAGCAATTGAATAATGAACAATTGAGTGAATGGTAGAGAGAGATTAGGTACAATCTCTTTGGAAAGACTAGACTAGTCTCCTAGGAGCACTAATTTAGAGGGAGCTTCAATGAACAAAAGGCTGAAGAATTTTTGCAATATAAAGTATTATTCACCAAAGCTTAATTGTACAAAGTGAGACTCCCTATTTATAAGCTAGGTAGAAGTCAAAAAGCTTCCTCCGAAAGCTTCTTCAAATTTACTAGAAGTGAGTGCTCCAATCAGCTAATGACACATGGCCTTCTCTCTTTGATTCACACTGCTTTTGATGGGTCATATGTCATGTCGTAATGCATGTATTCAATGTGATAGTGTGGTCGTGGAACTTCAAGTGCAGTGGAGTGGGTTACATTATTTCCATGGTTCCAATTAACCTATGCATTTTTGCCTTGTACGTCTAATCATGAGTGCATTTCCTAACTAAGAAAACAAATCCAAAATAATGAATTTAATGGCCCAAATACATGGCCTAAATCAAAAAGGCCCAATACATGGTTCAAATCAAAGTTTAATATGCTCTGTACAAGATGGCATTATGGTTTATGATAATAATTTAACTCTACTGTGGTTAGTTGAGTCCTAGTACTTGCGTATTCTTCTGGCCATAACTCATGTAGTAGGTCCTTTGTTGAGAGGCCTGCCATCAAACTTGACTTGCTATTTAGAAATGACGAAAGCTGGGGGAGGAGAAGCGAAAGGTGGTTAAAGAAGAAACTGTGAAATAGTTAACGGGCGACAAATGGAGGATATGTATCGACTTCACTAACTAGAATAATGCTTTCCCAAAGGATTCCTTTCCTTTGTCTAATATAGACACATTGGTAAAGAATGCGTCAGAATGTGGGCTCCTTAGCTTCTTGGATGCATAATTGGGATACAATCAGATACATATGCACCCTCTCAATGTAGACAAGACGACATTTATGACCAAGGATGCAAACTACTTTTATAAAGTAATGCCCTTTAGATTGAAGAATGTTGGTATAACTTATCAACGTTTGATAAACAAAGTTTTGTAACCAATGAATGGGAGGAATGTGCAAGCTTATGTTGACAACATGGTAGTTACATCTACAATGACGACAAACCACTGATCAGACCTAGAAGAGTTGTTCGTCACCATTGGAAAATATCAACTTAAGCTTAATCATGAGAAATGTGTGTTTGGTGTCAAAGTGGGAAAATTTTTGGATTTCTTACTTACTAACAAGGGAAAAGATGCAAACCCAAACAAGTGTTATGGTATTATCAACTTGAGGAGCCCTTCAAATGTGAAAGAGGTCCAACGTTTGACGGGATGATTGATGACCTTGTCTTGTTTCCTTTCTAAAGGAGGAGACAAGAGTTTTCTGTATTTCTAGTGTCTTCAGAAGAACAGTCATTTTGTTTGGGCAGAGCAATGCAAGGAAGCTTTTCTGAAGTTGAAAGAATATCTATCCAGTCAATCGATGCTCAACAAACCAGTGCCACGCAAGCCATTTCAGTTATACCTCAAAGTGACCGACCGTGCTATAAGCTAAATCCTTGTGCAAGAAGATGGGAGAGGGCAAAAATCTATCTACTTTGTTAGCAAGGTGTTGTAAGGAGTTGAGGTTCGATATCAAAAGATAAAAAAGACAACATTATTGGTGGTAGTAACAACTCAACGACTTCAATGTTATTTCTAGAGGCATACCATTATCATAATGACCGATCTCCCAATCAATAAGTGCTCACGAAGTCGAACATTGCTAGTAGAATGGTGAAATGGTCAGTTGAATTATCCAAGTTTGACTTGTAGTATGAGTCTCGAGGACTAATTAAGAGTTTGATTCTGGCCAACTTTGTGGCAAAACTCACATCACTATCTGATCCATCTGAAAGAGTTAAGATAAGGTGAATTTTTTTTTAAATTAATTATAAAATTAGTTAAGAAAATATTTTTCTGTCTTAACTAGTTTTGAAAACTTATACGAGTAATTTTAACACGTTGAATATTTATTAATATAATTTTCGGTCGTGATATTTTACAAATTTAAAGAATTTTTTAATATTTTAGGAAGTATATAAGATTATTGTTGATATTTTAAAAACATTCTTATCTTCTTTTCCTCAGCAGAGGAAACACAGAATAGCAACAATGGCGAGTCCAAGAGAAGGAGTATATTTGATGGCGTTCCTCCTTCTCTTCTCTCCTTCGGAACTGAGATTCTCAGAGGCTGCAACAGAGGACCCAATTCCCGCAGATTGGCCTCACCAGTTCCACGCGTTGCTGTTCATGAACCGAACCGGAGCGCTCCAGAAACTGGACTTGTGGTACGACTGGCCCAACGGTCGCAACTTCAACATCATTCAGAATCAGCTTGACCACGTTGTGACCTACGACCTGGAGTGGAACAACGGCACTTCCTTCATCTACACGCTCGATCCCTCCAACCCCACGTGCCAAGTCCTGCACGTAGAAGTGGGTATTCTCCGCCCCAATTGGCTCCAGGGTGCAACCTATCTGGGTCAGCACCGAGTTGATAATTTCCTCTGCAATGTGTGGGAGAAGGTCGATTTCATTTGGTACTACGAGGATGTCCTCACTCGCAGGCCTGTTAAGTGGATCTTCTACTCTGGTTCGTACTCGCATCTCTCTTCATTATGTATTCATACTTAATCTGTCACAACTTGTTGCAGAAATGAAATTTCAAGCACTGAACATTTACAAGTCTTTTCCATGGTAGGAGATTATTAGTTAGTAACTCCATTTAGTAGTTATGCAATTTCTTTTTTTCTTAATTAAGTTTTAATCAAAATAATTTTGATGAAATATGTTGATGATATATGATTTTACATAGTTATATATTAAGTGTTCAATCTTTGATTGAATCTTCCAATCCATTTACTTCGCTGCCACTTTTCACACCAGATACGCTCAATGATCACCAATGCTGCAGAGGACACTCGCAAGTTTTTTTTTTTTTTCAAATTTTTTTTATTTGCAATAATTATACTTGGAATAATATCAGAAAATCCATTTCTCCAATGACATGTTTCCCATCCCATAAATTTTGTGGCACAAGCATCCATAATATTGCCATTGAAATTGGATTTTCAAAGAGAAAAGTGCCACTAAAATTGGAATGGACAGAAAAGGAAAATGAATCAATAGGCACTCCACAGGTTTCATCCCACTCTCTATGGTTGCTCACAATGTTCTAATGTGCCCCAGGTTCCCGGTTGTTATGGGGTTTGGAGTATAAGGTAAATAATGGTTAAGATAAAAGTGTTACTAACACAAAATATTATTGTATCAATCACAGGTTAAAGTTAGAGAAATCTGAATACCTGATCGTGGTGGGAAGAAATAAAGTTGCATTCACCATGTGAATCCATACGCGAACTTAGTGAGATGAAATAGAGTCCCACTCACAAACCCGTTATCCTTTAGTTAAACATTAGATGTAGTTTTTAATTGATGTGTCATAATTTGATTAGAAGAACATGATTTAGGACAGGAAACGGAAAGAGGTGATGTTGTGTTTAATCTCCATGGACACAAACATAATCAACTGTTATTATTTTGTGTCAAATTAAAAAACTTGAGCATATGTTAAATGGATATTGATTGAAAACATGAATATAAATGTAATGGATTAGGACTACTTAATTTTTTTCCATAATGACTGATGCGAAACAATAACTACTATTATATAGATTATGATATTATCTTAAAATTTAAGTTTGATTTTATCTGAACATCAAACTTTGTTACCCCAAAAATTCTATTGTAGTCATATCATTAGTCAATTTGCAGTCATTGGTATTTTTCTGTTAGTTATGTTTATATGTCTTCCTTATTTGAAACATTTCCTTGGCGTTTATTGAAGTTAGCATGCGTTGATTTAGTGAATACGAATCTAATTTGGTGGGTGCAGGATACACTGCTCACGTGATGACATTTGAGGTCGGTGCAGTTCTTGAGGATCCAAATTGGCAGGCTCCTGTGTACTGTTTTAGTGAGAATGAAAAGAAAAATGATAGCCCCAATTTAGGACCTGCTGTTCGTGGTGGTTCTCTTGGGAGTTTGACGAGAGGGGCACCCCCTCGGGAAACTGTGTAATTATAATTTTGATCTACTAGAGGTTCTTATGCATCACTGTTGTTTGTGAGCTATGACAGTCTTTGGAACTTAAGCTAGACCAAGCACCCAGATATTTTTATTGGATTTGCTCTGTTTTGTGGGAATTATAGAATGTTTTGTCGCAGTCACACTCTGGTAAAAGTGGCTTAATTAGTTGGGCTCGTGGGAAGTAGTATCGAGGCTTGGGCTTAATTTACCAGATACTTGTCAGTTATTGAATTAGAAAGTTTGAAATATTCTCGTTAGAAAGAATTATTTTGTAAAGTGTTGGTCTTCCATTGACTTGTTAAACGTTTTTTATGTCTAATGACTATTAGGCTTTACATGGCAAGTGAATTGGGATAGTATAACCTAATATTGTGTAGATGCCTGATAAGTGGAACCATTGCAATTCTTTTGCTTATGGTTTGAATAGACATGAGACTCTACGAGAAGAGACGTGAATAAACTAGTGTAGCTTTCATGAAGTATGTCTCTTGTCGACTTTCTTTGTAGATATATATTTTGGAGCGTATGGTGAGAACTTTTGTGTGATCTCATACTTTTCTATCGAGTTTGATGAACAAGAAGATTTCATCTTACAAATCAAAGACGCAAAAGGCACTCAGGAGCTTAAATGGATTCAAAACCATGTTAAAAAGACAATGAGTTCATGAGGTAAGCACCATTAAACTTTCAACTATGATCTAATTTGTTTATTCATGATAGCATTCCATGATTCATGGTGTGTAGTAGACTATAACAACATGTTTATGATTTATTTGTCATTATTAGAAAAGAAGGTTTTATTATGATTTAAGCCTTATGGATTGCATCCTAAACTCTAACCTTCTAATAATGCAAACGTGTGACATATATAGTATAAAATAATAAAGAAAATAAGTTAAATGAACAACTATTATTAATTAAAGAAATAATTATAGAAAATACACACAACCAACTGCTTAAGAACTATGTTTGGCTGATAACACTATCTGATAGCTAACAAAATTCAAGGAACTCTTCAATGTTAAGAAACCCTTCACAAAGGATCAAGATAACCTATGACATCACATTTGTCTCTTTGTTGCGTCTCACTTACTGAGAGTTAATAATTTATTTTGTTTGCATCAAAGAAATCCCCTAGTGAAAATTTGTAAGAAATTTAGTTATTTATAGTGTGCCGGATCTTGGCAGTTTAGTACTTCCAAATATATTGTTCACTAAAGAGTCAAAATGAGTGCACTTTGCTTTATAAGCACATTTAGGAGAGAATATCTCTAGCGAAAAAGAGAGTATGAGCTTGATTCTAAGAAATTATTATTAATTTTAAATCAAAGTTAATTTGTTTTGGTTGGAATGAGAAGGTTGTTCACATTACAGAATACTTCATTTCTAGTGGAGAAAGAGTGGCATGTTTGAATAGAACGAAAGGACTCTTGTGTAGACACATAATTGAATTATAATTGAAGTACATCACTTAAACTTTAAGCACCCAACAATTTCATAAATGTGTAGCTTGGAAGAAGTAGATGTCAAGATCGACTTTATTTCATAACTCTCCAAGGTATCTTTTAAGGACAAAATCATGACGGAGCTTCGAGTTCCAAAACGAACACAATACCTCAGATGTGATGATTAACTCTGGTGATTTTATCTCAATGGACTTGAAGTCGAAACATTGGCCTCATCTATAAAAAAGAAAAAGTTGTTCCAAAGATGAACTCATATTTCGTTAGCCCTCGACTCTGAGAGATGTGAGACTATTAGGCACATCGCAACAAGCCCCCCGAGTCGAGGGCTAAGAGAATAAGGGTTTGTATTTGAAACCACTTTTTCATGACAGATGACACTAATACTTCAACCTTAGGTCCTTTAAGATAACATCATTACAATCAATTACTGTATTTGAGCTATTGTTTGAAGCTTTGTCATGATTTTGTTCTTAAAAGGCGCATCGGAGGGTTAAGAGAGGAAAATACATTTAAATTGCCTTTAACCTCGACTCCTAAGTGATGTGGGATTATTGGATATATTGGAATAAGCCCCCTAGTCGAGGGGTTAAGGGAACGGGGGTTCATCTTTGGAATCACTTTTCCATCCCCATAAATAGAGCCACTGTTTTGACCTTAAGTTTGTTGAGATAGCATCACTAGAGTCATTCACCACATATGAGGTATTATCCGTTTTGGAGTTTGGAGCATCGTCACGATTTTGTTTTTCAAAGGCGTCTTGGAGGGTTAAGGGAGAAAGTGTATTTAAATTTTCTTTGACCTGGGCTCTTAAGCAAGGTGGGACTATCAGGCGTATTGGAACAAGTCCCGTAGTCGAGGGGCTAAGGTAGCAAAGGTTCATATTTGGAACCACTTTTCCATCCTCATAAATAGAGCCAATGTTTTAACCTCAAGTCTCATGAAATAACATCATTAGAGTTAATCACCACATGTGAGGTATTATCCGCTTTGGAGCTCGGAGCTTAGTCACGATTTTGTCCTTAAAAGGCGCCTTGTAGGGTTAAGGGAAGAATATGCATTTAAATTGTCATTAACCTCGACTTCTAAGTGATGTGAGACTATTGGGCACACCAGAACACCAACAACACAACAATTGATCTTTCTACAAAATTCTGATTGCACCTAAATAAACTTCACATGAGTGAATGCCGATTGGAATTACCTCAATCATTGATTGTGCCCCACAATAATGCAAGTGTTCATAGATCGGAAGTCAACTTTATATTTCATTTTTGCCTTATCGCGAAGTATATCATTCAATGTTGTTTTCGAGTTGATGGAGCCATAAGAAAGGACATTGATGCTCTCACTACGTTTTGTTGTGAACATGTCAACCCAAAAATGATGTTTCAAGAAACAATGGACCCATCTCTCATGCTCACTAAATAATGGGGCCAACCACTCTTTGTCAACAAGATCAAATTTCAAAACAAAAGCACACCAATTACCAACAAACACAGCCATGGTTAGTAACTCATAAACAACGCATGACAATGCATATTTAATGCTTTGGTACTCCTTATATCCTTTCAACTTTTCAAGTAAATTTTTCATAATGTGCCATAGGCACCACCTATGACGGGTATTTAGGGAAACAACTTTAATTGCCCTTTTCATTGCTTAGCAGTGATCTATGATTATTCCTTGAAGAGACAGAAAGGACGTGCACTGCATCCAAGCCTTAAACAACCAAACAAAAGAAGTGGTGTCTTTACCAGGTAACAACCGACAACCAAGCAAAATTGATCGTCCATGGTACTTACTCTCACAAAAGGTGCAAATGGCATGTCATACTTGTTAGTTAGGTATATTGTGTCAAAGAACACTACACACCAAAGTACTCTGACATTGTCTTACGTCTAGCGTCCACCCAAAAAAGCATTTTTGACAAAACAATCGTCATGTTGGTCTATTTCATAATAAAAGTCCTTGTTAAACCCTCTCATGTGAAAAATATGATATCAATGTTTTGCCGTCACCCATCTTTCCTAGCAAACTCTCTCACTACTCACAATTTCGAATGTCACTTTTAATAAATGGAAGATTCTCATATCCTCTAGCTCTTGAACAAGAGAACGAGAACTCCTCAATCTAACTCCTGCCTAAATCATTAAGTTGAAGTATGTGTTTCACATTGAAGCTCAACTTCCTATTACCAGTGAACAACTGAGACTTTGAAGGGCTAAGGTTGTGACAATGCTCATCATTGAAGCTCATGATGTACCTCAAACGCTCTGTCAAACCGACAATCATTTTTTGTAGGACAAGCAATCTTTTTGTTGGGTTAGTTTTGTACTGACTTGAGTTACAAGTAACAAGCATACCTGCTCGTGCAATGCAGGAATTTTTTTATCTAATCCAGTCCTTAAATTTCGTGCCTTCATACCAAAACCTCTTTTTACACCATATTGCCTATGAAAGGAATTAACAACTTCTTCAGTTTCAAATGTCATCCCAACTAAATGACAACTTATTTGCACGCATGTTAATATGTAAACGTAACTCATATTGTCATCATATGAAAAATATGTGCACACTTAACTTCCAAACACAAATAATACTTGTACAACAACACGTAGGTCATATTGTAGAAAATGAAATGGAAAAAGGTGAACATTTTGAGAAAGAAATGAGTGTACAACATTTGATATTGTGAAATCCTAAAAAAAGTTTGTTAAATCTTTCAACTATAGGATGTACCAACGCGTGCAATAGTACCAAAACCAAGAACAAGACGAAATTTTAAACCCTTGTCTTCTCAGAAGCGAGGACAGGGACAAGACAATATTGTCTTGATTAATCTTGTTAGATGTGAATAGATGGGTGTGAACTAATTGTACAGTAAATGTAATCTAAAGTAACCAATGTACTGGGATACTGTTAAACCTCAAGTTTTGTATTTCAACCATTCTTTCTTTGTCACACATAAACATCACCTATGCAATACTGCCATCTGCTAACACCCCCCAAGTAATGTAAAATTACAATGGATGACCATTACCACTTTAACCAAGTGTTGTGCTTGCTTAACCAAATGTTTGAACGAAATCAATCACTAAATTTTGGACGCCGAAAACATGAGCTTTCTTTAATAATACGTTCTCATATTTGGTTAAACCACTCATAATGACTTCTATGGTTCCTTAGTCATGCCTAGTTATGCTCTTGTATTGTTCCCATCTGATACAATTTGCAGTATCATAGGTAACTAGTTTGACCAACCCGTATACTGGTTTAAGCAACTTCTTCAACCTTGTTAACAAACATCAAGTTTTCTACTTTCACCATTCTTTTTGGGCTCATACAACAATCACCTTTGCATTACTGCTTTGTGTTAACCCTAACCATCCAACTCTCTAATGTCAATTTAGCCAAGCTTTGATCTTAGTTAACCAAATCTAACTACATGATTGAGCACTAAATTTTGGATGTATAAAACATGATTGTTGCTATTGACCTTTATGGATCCTTAGCCATGCTAAGGCACACTCTTGTATTGTTTCTATCCACCATTTGTCATAGGAAACTGGTTTAACCAGCACCTTTACTGATTTAATCAAAATCTTCAACTTTGCTAACCAATTATTTCTATTTTTGAAAATATGAAGTTTTCTACTTTAACCATTCTTTTTGGGCACATACAAGCATGACCTTTGTATTATTGCCTTGCGTCAACCCCAACCCACGTGTCTCTCCAATATTAGTTTAACCAAGCTCTGAGCCTACTTAACCAAATGTGATTACATAATTGAGAAGTAAATTTTGGCCGTGTAAAACATGATGTTTGCTTTATTGACCTTTATGGGTACATAGCCATGCCTAATCATGCTGTTTTATTGTTCCCGTCTATGCAATTTATAGTATCATAAGGAACTTGCTTAACCAACCTGTATATTGATTGAACCAAAATCTTCAATGTTGTTAACCAATGTATTCTATTTTTGATAAACATGGAGTTTTCAACTTTAGCCATTCTTCTTGGGCGCATACTAGCATGACCTTTGCATTAGTGTCGTGTGTCAACCCCAATACATGTGGCTCTCCAGTACCAGTTTAACCAAGCTCTGAGCTTACTTAATCAAATGCGATTACATGATTGAGATTTCAGATTTTGGACGTGTAAAACTGACATTTTCTTTAGTGGCCTCTATAGGTCCTTAGCCATGCCTAGTCATGCTCTTATATTGTTTACATCTTATACAATTTGCATTATTATAGGGAGTTGGTTTAACCAATCCCTCTACTGATTAACCAAAATATTCAACCTTGTTAACCAATGGTTTCTAATTTTAATAAACATGAAGTTGTCTACTTTAACCATTCTTCTTCGTCACATACAAGCATGACCTTTGCAATACTACCATGTGTTAACCCCAACCCATGTGGCTCTCAAATACTAATTTAACCAAGCTCTGAGCTTACTTAACCAAATGTGATTACAAGATTGAGAACAAAATTTTGGATGTGTAAAACATGGCCTTTGCTTTACTAATCTTTATGGGGTCCTGAGCCATACCTAGTCATGTTATTATATTGTTCCCATACAATACAATTTGCAGGATCATAGAGAAATGACTTACCAAACATATATATTGATTAAACCAACATCTTCAACATAGTTAACCAATGTATTATATTTTTGATAAACATGAAGTTTTCTACTTTCACCATTCCTCTTGGGGACATACAAACATGACCTTTTTTCATTATTGTCATGTGTCATCCCCAACCCATGTGGGTCTTCAATACCAATGTAACCAAGCTCTAAGCTTACTTAACCAAATGTGATTACATGATTGAGATTTAAGATTTTAGGCATGTAAAACTTGACCTTTGCTTTACTGACTTCTACAGGTCCTTAGCCATGCCAAGTCATTGATAATGTTAATTTTTATTATAATTTTCAGTCAATTTTACCCTTTTTAAGCTTGAAATTTGCTAAATTTTATGTCTTTATCTTCTTTTATAAAAAATTGTGTACTTCTTATAGATAATTTAATCAAATTATACTACTAATCCCCATTATTTTGATTTTGGTTTGATAAATGAATAGGAGGCATCTAGGTCAGAAGAGCAAGATTAGAATTCATGAGGAGTAAAATAAGGTTAAAGTTGAATCATGATGCTCTCAGATGGGTCGGCCGCCAATGCACTAAATTGCGTTTGACACTAAAAGACTTGCATTGGGAGTGAACGCCGCTGATCTGACACCTTTTTTCTTATTTAAAGAGATTAGGGCTAGACACTTCGACACTTCTCATAAAGTTGGCTTGAGATAGAAAAATGTATCTTTAGATGGCAATTAGGATTTAGAGGGGTTCTCTTTTCTTCTCTTCGGGTACTACTTTTTTTTATTGTTCATCTTTTTTTGTTTGGTCTCTTTATGAAAATAATGAACTAAATTCATTATTGTTAATGCTTGTTGTGACTTAATCATTCATCACATAATATTTGATATATGACATTTGATTCAAAACATAATATTTGATATGATATTTGATTCAAAGGATATTGAAAAATATCTAATCTAAAACTAAATACAAAAATACACAATTTACTATTAGTTTTTTTACTTTTTAAACATTTTTCTTTTATATTTTAGACTTTTAGTTCACATACTTATATTTAATAAATTCTAACAATTTGTGCTGTTTTCTTATATTAATTAACTATTTATCATATTATTACATCTTATATATTTTATATTTTGATTACAATGTTTACATTTTGTAAGATAAAATTAAACATATTCTCGCAACTATTACTCAAACAAAATTTATCACACCTAGTACGACTTTGTTGCAATTATACTAAAATCATTTTTGCTTAGCATAATTTTAAATTTATAGAGAAGTTATATTTCTTATGCACTTCAACCTCGACAAATTCAATTCGTGTATAAGGAACACAACTTCTTCAAAAAGTGAAATTGTATTTATCTAACAATATTTATTATTTACATAAATAAAACTTTTGTCTATTATAAGAATTTTTTTTGTGAAATTACATCAAAATAAGAATTTTCTAGTTAGGGTATCTTGCTTGTCATTTTCCTAAATAATAATGGTGTTGCATTATAGTTTTTTCACCAGTTCCCTTAAAGTCAGATTAAAATCATATTTTTTTAAATTAGGAAAATTGAAAACTGTTAAAAGAACATAATTAATCCTTATAAATATATATATATATAAGTAAAATAAGAAGTCATGATTTTATGTTATTTTTATTTTAATCTATTGGGACACTGCAGGGCACAGCATAAAATAATTGCAAACATAAACAGTTTTATAGTGAATTGGGATTTTGGGGGTATAAACAAACGAACCAAACCAAAATGTGTAGAATCGAAATTGGAACCTGTCTCCTCGGCGTCTGCTTCTACCTCTGGATGATGAACGATTCACAGGGCAGAGTCCAATAACACAGGCAGTGGTAAGCAATTCAGCTCTCTCTCTCCCTCTCTCTGGATTCAACCTTTCACGATTCTGGGTTATGGTTGTGGCGCTTCCACTGAGATTTCAAGCGCCGCGACTAACACCGATTCCTTTATATTCCATCATTGGGTATTGATTATCATTAGCATAAAAGAAAAGAATAGATGGGTTCGGGTTCGGATTCGAATGGATGGAACCGTGCCCGAGGGTTGGCGGTTAAGACTCTGCTACTCATTGGTGGCGCACTTCTCATCAAGCGACTCCGCAAGTCCACCACGCGCTGGGACCATGCTCATTTCGTCTCTAAGGCCCTCACTGGCCCAAAGGTTCTCTCTTTTTTTCCTTTTCTCTTATCACCTCCTAATCTTTCTTTTCACTTCCATTCCTCAATTGCTGTTATTCTTGCTGCTCTAGTATTCAAAGGACCAAGCTTCCAGAGACCCTGATAACTATTTCAATATCAGGTATTTTTTTTTTTTTTTTGTTATCATCTTTTTTGGGACGAGGCTTTTGAAATGGGACAACGCTGAGATTTCGTTTTTGCAGAATGCTTACATGCCCCGCCGCAGAGCTTGTCGATGGTTCTAAGGTTTTGTATTTTGAGCAGGTGAGTGAGCATTGCTATGCCACTTTACAAGTTACTTCTCTGTGAGTTTTTGTTTTTGCATTAAATATTATTAGCTCAATGCTGTTCTTTTTCCTGCTGCTAGGCTTTTTGGAGGAGTCCACAAAAACCCTTTCGGCAGGTAGAGTTTCATATCTTGTGTGTGATAAATTCTATTTATGTTTTCTGTTTCTGTTTCTGTTTCTTCGTGCTTGAGATATCTAGAGGGAGGAAGATGCTTCCGTTTGATATTTTTTTGATGGAAAATGTCTGCATGTTATCTTTAGCTTGTTGCTTTTTTTTTTTTTTTTTTTTTATTTTTTTTTTTTTTTTTTTTTTTTTTTTTTTTTGTGGTTTTTTTTTTTTTCCTTTTTTTTTTTTTTTTATTTAAAATTTTTGTTTTTTTTTTTTAGTTTTTTTCTTTTTTTTTTTTTTTCTTTTAATTATTCTTCGTTTGTATCATTCATTTGTTTGCAGAGGTTTTTTATGGTGAAACCTTGTCCGAAAGAGTTGAAATGTGACGTTGAGGTATGTAGTTGTTCACTTTAATGATACAGATGCCCTTGTACTTTGTTGTATGAAGCATGTGCTGGTGCTAGTGATTAGTTAGCCATACCACATTTGCCTTAAGCACCATGTTTTGCATATATTTATGATGTTGTTTTTGTCTTTCTTACATCTATACCTTTCAAAACAGTATTGAGATTTTCTTTAAAGGGAATGTATAACCTTTATACAGAATGACGTTATAAAAAGTTATACTAAACCTTCCTTACGTAATGTGAACTGGACTGTATAAAACTTCTTGTGAAGCTTTTCTGGTTTTATATATGCGTAATAATGCAGGACATATAATTAAATGCTGGGTTGCTGTTTCGGCTATCGTTGATGATTATTTACATTGGTGTGTATAATTGATTCAAATATTGCCGACATTCAATTATTATTTAGACTTGCTCTTTTGCTTTTGCTCTGGTTTGTAGAAGTATGATTTCATTTCAGCTTATTTCTTTTAAGAGGAATAGTATACTCTTTCTTGTTGCAACTTACAAAAAGTGCTGCCAGGTTTTGTTTATTAATCAGAGCACGCATACTAATTTCTGTTCAATGGCAGTTAAGTGCATACGCCATTAGAGACATGGAGGAGTACAAAAATTTCTGTGATCGGCCAAGGGATCAGCGTCCACAGCCAGATGAAGTCATTGGGGTAAGCATCTTAGATTAGTCATCCTCATTGTTCATACTCTTAGAAGCTTCTTCACTAGACATTTATGATTTCTTTTTGGTTAGAGAGAGAGAGAGAGAAGTGGAATAGAGAAGAGAGTGATTTGAAAATGAAAAGAGGAAAATCTTAGGATGTTAAAAATAAATTCTGTAGAGGTAGAGTGTAAATTAAATAAAAGGAAGAGAGAGATAGGTGAAAATTAAAGATATATTCAGGATGGAAAAGAAGGAAAGGGGGAGGCTAAAAAAACAATGGAATTTTTAAAATATAATTATATCAGTTTGATTAGTGGATATCCTGAAACTGCTTCGACATGTCATTTGGCAAACAATTAGAAAACCACAGCTGAAATCAAGAGTTGGGTATAAAATATCCCAAATTTAATACCACAAACATAATATATTAATAATTAAGGAGCCATTGGAGAAACGATGTTTCACAAAATGCGATGGATGCCAAGAATCTGATTGTTCACCATGAGGTTGATAAAGGCAGTGTGGCGAGTCAAATGCATAACTATCTGCTACCATTCTTAAATGACAATTGACCAAATGAGTGAAGAAATGTTCTAGTTTGTCTGAGGAAACGAAGCTTTTATTTTCCCCTAATTTTGTTTATATGGTGATCCTATGATAATTCTATGACCTAGGAAAGTAGGATGTAGAAGTTTGTTTGGCTGGCTTCCTGAGTCTATTATCTGGACAGAATCTGGTATAAAGGAGTTTTCTTTCATGAAATGCTAGTAGATAAATCACCATATATATATATATATATATACATACATATATATATCCATCCATGGATTGATTTTGTCTTCTGCATCTTTTCTTGCTCTTCCTGTGTGTTGCTGTGGATTTTCTAAGATTGTTTCAGTTGACATTTAGATTTTTGAAAGACTTTACATTAATGAATTATCTTTTTTGAAATCTGTGCAAAAAGTCTATTTGATTGACTGTTTCTAAGGTAATTACTTAGGCATGTTCGAAATGGGGATTCATGACAAGTTTGTGTATTTGAATATCTTGATATCTTTTACTTGAACAATTGTAATATTTGTACTGTGGCTTGCAGGATATCGCAGAACATTTGACAACAGTACATCTTAAGCGTTGTCCACGAGGAAAACGTTGCTTATACGAAGGTTCAACCCCACCTGGTGGATTTCCTAATTCATGGGTAATTTCAGTTCACATCCCCGTCTTAATATCCCCATCCCCGTCCTTTTTTACCATTACTACTGCATATAAAAGTTGGGTTCAAACACCTGCATTCTTTATAGCAGAATGGAGCAAGCTATTGTACTTCAGAACTTGCAATCATGAAGAACAATGAGATACACACCTGGGATAGGGGTTATGATGACGAAGGAAATCAAGTTAGTATTCTTCATATCTTTTTATCTACTTTGATGGATCGGTTTACCTTTATAGTTGCAAATATAGATATATAGTATATGGCAACAACAAAGAAAATCAGCAACATTAATTATTTCCTATTTGTTTGCAGGTCTGGGGACAAAAAGAAGGCCCTTATGAGTTTAAGCCTGCACCAACCTCCAGTTTTAATGATATGTTTTCTCCCTTGAATTTCCCCCCTCCACCGTCCATGGAGAGAAGAATAGAGGGTTCATTTGTTTTGCAAGAATGAAAGCGTTCCATATAACTACATTTGTGTAATTCTGCTATTGTAGCTGTATGTCAATATAATGTTTTTTTGTTAGTATGCACTATCTTGTCAATATTTCGAGTAATATTTTTATCCCAGTTAGTGTTAAAAGCAATAGTCAAATAAAGAGCTGGCTTGCTAGATCATGTTTGGATTAGATTTTGTTTAGAGATTATAATCTTATTCATTGAGAACAAATTGTTGGTGATACAAGTAAAATATATAGGAAATTTAACGGAAGAAATAAGATAGAAACCTGCAAACTGAACTAAATAAACAAACGAATAGGAATAAATTAGAGGCCTATATATTTTGAAGGTAATGGAATCGAACATCCAGCCTAAAATTTGTTGTTCAGATAGAAGTATAATCCCACAAGCACTGCAATTCCCACAGCAGCTACAATTGGAAGTGCCTTCCTGTTTAAAATATATTTCTAGATAATGTCAAGACACAAGAATGATGTGAGGTAGTGAAGATACTATGCAAAAGACTAGAAATGTCTCACCCAATGGCCTCTTCTTTCTGGATGTCGGATTTCCTTGCCTTTCTTGCATCTGTTTCATTTGCGTTTCGTGCAACAGCTGGAGCGTACGGCCTAAACCTTTTCTTTGGAGCACCACAAACTGCAAAAGGCCATTTCGAGGCAATGAAAATACAGTATACCTACTTAGCTCAGTGGCCCTCTTGTTTCTTTTGTATCAAATGGAAAGCAAATTATGTTTAGCATTGATTTTCCTTTAGTTTCTTTGGTTAGCAACGTAGGAGGTCAAGTAAAGAGTGATTAACTACCAGGACAGAAGAATTTATCGGGCAATTTCTCAAAGGGTGTCCTGTCATTGTAAATATACCTGCATCATTATCAACAGATGCATAAAATTGTGCTATATATACTTGATACATGAATCATCTATCACTGAGAAAAGAGAAGGATAAAGGATGAGGGAAAAGATGAAAGGAAACCCGCAATCACGACAGATATAAGCCTGCTTGGAAGCCACACGCATGGAAATCCTGGGAGCTCCAGAAGTAAGAGGGTGTTGTTTTGGATGAAGTAACAGATTAAGGGAACCAGAGAAGAAAGATGACTTCAAAACTAAAGGCTTGAACTGTGGTCGCAAGCCAGCATTGGCAGTTGGGGCTAATGAAGGAGGGGACCTTGCAGTGTTAAGGGCTATTGTGGATGGCTGCAGCTGCATTGCCATTTATTTTCCTTTGCTGTTCCTATGTCTCTCAGTTGACAGAGTGAGTTAAGGAAGAGACAATATAAAGAGAGACAAGTTGATAAGAAAAAGGTTGTGAAACGAAGGGTGATTCTCATGTGAATGTTATACAATGGGCTTGTGTCTGAAGCCTACGTGGAAAGCGTGGCATTCATACTCCCCACACAAGCTCTTTCCCACTCTCATGCAATAGGCACCAAGTATTACTGCAATGATGTTATGGTCCCAAACTTCACAATCCCATAATAAAACGAGGATAAATTTATAAAGTTGTTTAGGTTTCATTCAATCCTATAATTTGGTATTTCTAATAAATTAATAATCGTGAGTAACACAATATGCATTACCAATTTTGTGAGAATGAACTTTAATGTTATTTTAGAAAATAAATTTAAATTTAATTTAATTTTATAAAATTTAATTATAAAATGAAATTTGTATTTGTTTATATATTTTTAATATAGTTATATGTTTACTTTACATAGAATCTTAACATATATCAAATTAATATTTTTTTAATTATGTTATTCCCATATTCTTTAGAGCTTTTGAAAAATAGAGATTCTAATTAGTTCTTAAAATAATCATTGTAGTTCAAGAAACTTGTAGCGCCTTTAAAGAATATCATATCATTCATATACTTAGTTAATGGCTGAACTACTTTTATTTACAATTTTTCATTAATTTCATTTGTAGTTGTCACCTTTAAATTGCATGCTTATTCAAACGAAGATAATTGAAAGGTGACAACATGATTCATTCTTTCGACTCTAGTAAGAGATTCAACGCATCCAAATAATGGGAGGAAGTGAACAGGACGAATTGACAGCTGCTCAGATATTGTATCCATGCATGCAGTGTGCAGACATATTTTTCCCCAAGGTGTGTTTCATTTTTCACTATCTATTTGTGCTTGCATAGATTATTTCGTGTATACTTTATTAGTTTGTCATCCGTACAAAATTTTTCTACATTACCTTATAAGCTCACAATGAATGTCAATTTAGATCTGTCATTGTTACAATGTTAGCATTAAAAGTGGAAATTGTGATAGTGTGTTAATTATTTCTACCAATCTTTGAATGTTCTGATATTGTGCTGTTACTTATGTCCTAACCTCTGAAACTAATTTTCATGTTGCTTCAGAAGTAAGAGCAAATAATGCATGGATGTTTCTTTTTGGAACTAGGCTGACATCTGCCAATTGGGAATGGATCAGCGGAAAGTGAATGTACTTGCTAGAGAGTATTGTGATGATGACATTAAGAGGAAGAACAAGCCCATTATCTTGTCACACCCTATTCATCGAATTTCCTTTGGTGTATTAATGTGTTGTATTTTTAACTTCCTAGTTCTAAAATCTCAATTTCCATTATGTATTCTAGGTTGTAGTGTTCTTACAGCTATAGAAGGGTCTGGTACATATACACTGAACGCCTATTGCTGATCTAAAAAAATGAAAAAAACTAAAAGTCTTTTGCTTCTTATGATCCTATTATCATATTGATGAGTATATTTAAAATTTAAGGTCTCAATCTGCAAATATCAACGTGGTGGTTAAAATATTTAAAATTGTTTAATCCACCAGCTTCTCCAAGTAAAGCATGACTATAACATCTGTTTAATTAATCTTTCTGCATTTATGTGTACAAAATACAAATTTCTTCTTTTGTTCTTCATTTCTAATATGTGGCATAAGCTCAATGATTTGTAAGGGAACACTTGAGGAAGGACAACAATGCTAAAGAGCTACTGAAAAGGGTCAAGGTGAGCCTTGTTTTAAATTTAAAATACTGCATACACTCATTTGGGTGTCATACATACACACTAAACTTGATTTTGGTTTGCAGGCTTACAGAGTCAACAAGTAATTGGCCGATTAAAGACTTCCGGCTAATGCCATGTAGTCTTCGCCTTAAGGAATGATGCAGTTTTGGAAGTGTAAAATGTGGCAGAGTTTTTCTCTTTAGAATGAGTAGATTTATTATTTGTTCGTGTATTTTGTTTACTAGAAAGATAGATATAAAGTGTTGATTCTCAAATTTTAAAATATTAATGTCCAAAAAATATTATTCAGTTCCTACTTCAAATGCTAATTTTTACCAATCATTCTTTATCATAATAATGTCACCAACATATACAATCAAAACAACAACTTTATTATTGGTCATGTGTTTATGATCATATTAGTTCTAAAGTGTTTGAATCAGGCTCTTGAAGACTGCTTTAATCCGTACAAAGACCTTAAGCTTGCATACTTGGTTAGACTTCAATTTCCCACCAAAGCCAGGTGGTGGACTTAAACATTTATGCTTCCAAGTCCCAATTTAGGAATGCATTCTTTACATATAGTGGTGAAGGAATTAAATTTCCAGTCAAGTAATTATTTTTGTACATCGGTTACAAAATTTTGATCTGTCTCCACTACAAGCAGCAATTCTTTCGAGTGTCAAATACAAAATACTTTCCTTCAGCATAGTTGAAAAATACCAAGCACATGTTATGGAGGATAATATAAGTTGGTAGCTGTGCAAAAAGTACTCGAGACTCTGCAGGAGATCTTCATGCATTGAGATTTGGTCCCGTTGTAAACATTAGATTAAATTGGTTATTGAGCAGGGCTTGGTTTTGCCTAACCAAGGATAGAGCATCAGCATATTGTACATCAAAATCTTCAGCAGAATAAGGACCAATTTCCTGTCCAATTCTGCAGCCTCAAGCAGTATGTATAAAACAAGTTTATCTCTTTTTCTTTCTATACGTGCAATAGTTTCTAAGGTAGGTTTATTCAATCCAAAAATCCTTTCACCTTAACTTTATCAGGAGGCTGCACCATTTTACATTCATTAACATTAGCAGAGACCGTAAGTTCTGAAGAGCCTCCAATACACAACATAAAATCAGGGTTTACATGACATTCTACCAATTGCAGCATCATGGCTTTCAATAGTGACATCACTCTGAGAATGCAAATCTAAAGCCAAACACCAAGTTCACAATCATGGTAGTTTACAAGTTGAAAATATTCTGCCTGCAGGTTGAAGAATTCTAAACCAAGGCCAGAATCCAATATATTAGTAAAAAAATGATTTGACTAGTACTATTTTTCTTGTGATTTTAACTGCTCACAATTCTGATTTGACATTATATATGTTGTCATTGATTATATTATTATCGAATACTTGGTGGACAATGTAATTTCATAGTTGCATAATTTTTAGTTATTCAATTTTGATCCTGCACTTTGTATAGTTGGCATATAGCTATACCTGAAATTCGTTTGCATTATTTCTGCAAACTTCTGTGATAGTGAATTTCTAGCCTTTCTTGTACCTAGTTTGGGTGATTAGCACAAAGCTTATTACCAAAATATCATCTCTTCAACCCAACAAAGAAAGTAGAGATACATTTGTAACTTGAATGATTTAATTTTAAACTACAAGTTAGTTCGTTTAACTTTACTCAATTTGTGGTTAGAATAATATAAGACATAATTTTATACTTTTGTTTCCATCATTATGTTCACACCAGAGACATAGCATACACTTTTATCAAATATTTTTCTTTCAAGTACTTTATATAACTTTAATTAATCAAAATAAAAAGTAAAATCCTCCTCCATAATACCTTGTAAACAGACTATAACATTCATAATTTAAGTATATACCTACAGATTATACTTATTTATGCTATTTTAAGTACTAATTTGTAATTTATTTTTTAAGTATTAATGTTAATAAAGTAAATGAATAATTGATAAGTTATTTTCTCATTTTAAAATAATGTGAAAATAAAAATTTATATATATTTTAAGATTTTTATTAAAATTTTCCTATGACTTTTTTTGCAAAAATATTAGTAGAAAAAATACTTACAAATTTAAC
>Ga0123340_1000293_pt1 | contig 29686 bp, 20 predicted proteins | sample SirMexnodulemix_FD_89961 | JGI IMG/M metagenome (GOLD analysis project Ga0123340, IMG submission 89961) | Root nodule microbial communities of legume samples collected from Mexico - Siratro Mexico nodule mix | ecosystem: Host-associated > Plants > Roots > Nodule | place: Mexico: Nepantla...
CTTAAAAACATCAATTTTCTTCATGATCTCTATTATCAACAACAATATTTGATACTTTAAAAAAAAAATCTAAAGATTGAAGTTGCAATTTTATATTTAGAGGATTAAATTTAAAGAAAAGTATTTTACCAGAATTATTAGTTTTAAAGTTGAGACACAAAGTATAAATGTAATGCTTTACACTAAGTAAAACGAAAACATTCAATTTTATAAAGGCTTAATATTTAAGTCACGGGTTAAGTATGATTTAATGTTAATTATGACGTCCCTGTTTTTCTTGGTTAAATTTAAGAGTCAAAAGATAAAGTGATTAAATTGAAATTAAAATTTAGAGTAACTCATTCAATTTAATGGAATTAGTTTTTCTTTCATTTTATTATCCAATCAACTCGCTTTTCAGATCAACTTTGATTTGATAAATTTCATTTTTAACAAATTTTTTCCTAAAGTGTAAGTTCTTTATATAACCTGATAAAAAAGAAGTTGAAATTTGAGGTTCGTATAATTAAAATAAAGTGCAACTAGACATTAAAAATCAGGGACCAGTGCTCCTTGTCAATAAAATTTAAAAAATAAAGTTTCCTAGGAATTTATAATTTAAGGATTTTTTCGTTATTTTATTTATTTCAAAAGCTAATTTAATCATTTTTATATTTAATTGAAGATATATCGGCAATTTTTTTATAGTTATATTAATCTTAAAAGCTAATTTCATTCAACACTTTTAAGGACTAATTTAATAGTTTTATTCGCGTCTCTAAGTATAATTTTTTTATTCTTTTTCTCCCTTTATTTCTCTTTTTTTTATTTACCCACATAAATTAGGTATCCTCATAGTTATAATATAAAATGCTCTCTCTATTTAATTATCTTAAAAAAATGTTTTAGAAAATTTATGAATCAAAACTTCTCAACAATCTCCAATTTATAAAATAAATTGTTCGTTAAAACTTTTTTATTTTTTCATTACAATTGAGAATACTTGGTCGGAAAATAACATCTTTGTAGAATTAAAAATTCTTTTTGTTATTTTAGATGATAAATATTGTCATACACCTAATACAAAATTGATAAAAAAAGAAAGTTATTTCACTAGAAAAACATTTCCGAAACAAAAGCATTTATATGTACGAAAATTCTTTTATTTCTTATGAAGCATGCATACATATTTGTTGTAAAAGATCGTCGTTTTACGATCCAATCACGTGCGTCAATCTCCCCTAAGCTTAGTTGTTTATTTTTCTTTTGGAATCAAATCACGATCGTTGCACTTTGCATACAGATGGATGATGATCACACACAATCCATATCATATCACATCACATAACATCACCATCACATACATGATGATGATGATGATGGGTTCATCCTCGTCACTCCTCACTCCTTCCACTTTTTTTGGTTTCTGAAATTCCCAACCAAACAAACATCCTAGAAATAATCATCATTGAACTCCCAACTACGTTTTTGTTCCGCTCACCATTCCACTCCACTTTCTAACCTCAATTTCGAATTAAAGTTTCTTTCTTCCACTGTTTCAAACTCGCTGTTTGATCTCACTCCAACCACAGGTGCTCAAAACTTGCTTTTTTTAAAGGTCACTTTCGTTCAATTCCTTAAGGTATTTGAGGTCAGCGGTCAATTTCAACTTCTGGGTATTTCTGCAAATTTAATTATCATTTGTGGGTCCTTGGCGAAAAACGTTTTCTTTTTCTCCACCACTTGTGCAGTTTGTGGACTCTCGCGTTTTGTATTTGTGAGGATTCTGAGGTTTATGAGGTTTATGCTGTGCCTTGGGATTTAAATGATTGTCAATTTAAATGGGTTCTATCTAAGTAAGGGGTTGAGGAAAGTTTTGAGGGAGTTTGTTAAATGTTGCATGATTACTACAAAAGATGTTCATATTTGGGATTTTTGAGTAATTGCGGTTTTGGAGAACTGAAGACTGGCACAGACAGTGCCACTATTTTGATTTCTTCGCGTTGTAGGTTAGTTTTATGTCGTGTAGGCATATGTTTATCCTCAAAATGAGTTTGGTTGTTTGTTCCAGTACCTCTTAAATAGGAAAGTTGGTAATTTGGTGTATTTGTTTTGACAGAAAGCAAAAATCTTTTTTAGTTTTTTGAGAGGGCTGTCATGCTGAATGTTGTTGTCAATAAGTGGAGTAATAGGAATGAATTCTTCAATGGATGATATGACTTTGATTCAGCAAAGCCAGCGACATCAATTGGTTGTGAGAGAGCTTGGTGAGGAGATTGATTTGGAAATTGGACCCGGAGAGGATGACACTTCATTTGGTAATGCAGCTTTAATTGTTGCACCAATGCGGAAATGCTCTGCAGAAGAACATGGTGAGAGCAAGCAGATGGGGATGGTTTCTCAAATTTGTAATGATTCTCAAGATATGTCCAATAACCAAAGGTGAAAAGGAAGAAAAAGGTTGTCAAAAGATGGAGAGAAGAATGGGCAGATACCTACAAATGGGCTTATGTTGATGTGAAGGAAGGGACACCTAGGATTTTCTGCTCTGTCTGCAGGGAGTATGGCCGGAAGCATAGAAGAAATCCTTATGGGAATGAGGGCAGCCGAAACATGCAGATGAGTGCCCTGGAAGAACACAATAATAGTTTGCTTCACAAAGAGGCTCTTCGTCTTCAAATGGCCTCCAAAGATAAAATTGTGGTTGACAAGCCTATTTATGTGAAAGGTTGGCCATCTCAGCATGCTGCAATAACTGTCGTGTACAGATGATATTTTTTTCTTTAAATGTTAATGGTGGTATATTCTGCTTTGTAATAGTTGAGTTGAACCATCTGTTGTGCCCTTCCCCTGTTCATTTTATTTTCTGGTCATAGGTTTATAAAAAATATATTTGTTGTGTTTAAAAATAGATGCATTTAAATCAATTACATAGGATAAGAATATGCTTCACTTCTGCATTCAACATTTCAAATGATCTTTAGTTTATGAAGTGCAAGCATTGTGTTGTTGGTTAGATAAATCTGAATGTTCTTGTGAACTATATCGCTTCCTCTAGTTGTTAAATTACTGACTGATTTGAAAGCATCCTATGGCATTCAACCATTTTGTTAATTTTATTTTGTTCCATCACTGGTTTAATGGTTTCTTTGCAAAACTTAGTTTCCCAGGACACTTTTAATTTCTAATGCTTGCTTTCTCCTTTTTTTACTGAATAATATAATATTAATTTTACATTTTGTTTACAACTGTATGTGTATGCTGACTATATCCTGGAGTTGTATATTGTTAGCTTAAAAACATGAAACTCATTGTGTTAGCTAAGAGAATTAACTAGCAGATCAGTTTAACTGTTTAGTTAGAGGCTCAACTGTACTGTTACTACTGAACTACTTCAGCTGCCACGGTATACCCTACACAGTTTCCTTATATATTCGGAGCTGTACTCAGATAGCAGGGTTAATTCATTTTGTACAAGAAACCGAATACACCATTTTCAGACTCTCAGCTTTTTCCTTTTCCTTTTCTATTACTGTTTTCCTCCATTCATATAGTGATGAGAGGACCTGGTTAGTAATTTTAATTCTTTTTTCTATCCTTACCTGATATCTAATAATCAAGATTTGTATTGTCATTACTATGGTAAATTTCTTCTCATTTATGTTCTTTTGAGTGATATATTTTTTATTTTACAGCTGACGTAATCAATTTTCTTTAAATGAGTATGTTTGTTATCTACACACTGAATAATGTGTGGAATTGATTACAGGTAATCTTGATATCTGATGATAATCAAGATTTGTATTATCTAACAATCAAGATTTGTATTATCATTACTATGGTAAATTTCTGCTTATTTCTGTTGTGATGAGTGATAGAATTTTTATTTTACTTCTGGCAATCAATTTCTTGAAATGAGCATATGTTCGTTATCCACACTGAATAATATGTGGAATTGATTAGAAGTAATGTTGATATCTGACAATCAATATTTGTGTTAGCACTACTATGGTAAATTTCAGCACATTTCTGTTGTTCTGTGTGATAGAATTTCTATTATACGGTTGAAATAATCAATTTCTTGAAAAATATTGGTTATCTACACGTGGAATAATACATGGAATTGATTAGAAGTAATCTTTCTTATAAACATGCTTATGTTCTTGAGTACTGTCTAACAATGCTATAAATGAAGTTGCCATGTCAAAAACGGCTGGATCAATTCTTGAAGCTACTCTGAAAAGGGACCCTCATGAGGTTGAATTTATTCAGGCAGTCCAGGAGGCAGTTCAAGCCCTTGAAAGAGTCATAGCAAAAAACTCTCGGTGTGTTTTATTCAAATGGACATAATTTTATATTTGTTTATACTCAAATGATAAAGTCAATGCTTTAGTATTGGATTCATCTCACCAATATTCTCATGTTTCAGTTATGTTAACATCATGGAGCGCTTGTTGGAACCTGAAAGAATGATTATTTTTAGGGTTTCATGGGTGGATGATAGGGGCGTGACACATGTAAATCGGGGCTTTAGGGTACAATATAACCAGTCAATGGGTCCATGTAGGGGTGGTATTCGTTTTCACCCATCAATGAATTTAAGTGTTGCCAAGTTCCTTGGTTTTGAACAGGTATTATGAGTAATTTTGGTATTTATATAATACATTATTTCTCACAACCAATGACTTCTGTAGAATTTATTCTATTTTAATGCTATCACAATTTTTCCATGACTTGGAAGCAATTTATGCTTCTTTTGTTATTTGTCTACCACAAGAATGCCCAGCATGCATAAACGATTTTGTTAGTCTCTTATATTTGGCAGATATGTTATGCACTTGCTTTTTACACTTCATTACCATGGTAGAGCCACCTTTTTCTCTCTTATTATTTTTTGAATATTGAATGTTATGTTGCTGTTAGGACTGCATGGTAGTAGTCTGTTTTTTTCTTTCCTTCTTTTAAAAGGAGAATAAGTACATGAAAAGACGGGAGAATAAATATTAAGGATATCTTTGAAATGTAATGATTGGGACAGAAAACTGTATTCACTCAAAATACTAACTGTACAATGTCTTGAGTTTGGTTGAGCAAGGATGTATATATCTAAGCCTTTATTTGTTTATATTTGACATAAATATACTGAGAGTCACATATCAGGAAAAGTTAAGAACGCAGATTCTGAGCTGGATTTCTGTGTTGGACCACTTTATAGTTTATATGACACATCCTTCTCCACAGACTTTAAAGAATGCCTTATCGCCATACAAATTGGGAGGAGCAGCAGGTGGGAGTGATTTTGATCCAAAAGGAAAAAGTGATAATGAGGTGAATTTTCAACTTATTCAATTCAATCTCTACTTAATTTGTTTTCTAATTACTAATTGTTACTTTACTAGATTATGCGATTTTGCCAAAGTTTCATGTGTGAGATGTATCGCTACCTAGGGCCTGACAAGGTAACTAAAAGAATACTTTTCTTCACTATCATTTAACCTTTTCACATTCATGGCCTATTTCATGAATTATTCTTGTGATGGATGGATGTCTATTAGGACCTTCCATCTGAGGAAATGGGTGTTGGTACTCGAGAAATGGGGTATCTTTTTGGACAATATAGACGTCTAGCTGGTCATTTTCAGGTAATTCATGCATTCTCAAATCCTAACTATTTGGTGGAAATATTAACAATTTACCTTTTTTCTTATATATTACCCCCCTGTATGTTTATCCCTCAGATTTGAGTTCCTTGATGCACTTTATGTAAAAACATCATTATAATAAATCTTAATGACCAATAAAAAAGTTGAATAGATAGAGCAAACTAGAGATATGCATCTTACATTTGCAAACCTAGAGTAAGCACTATTTTCTACATATTTTGTAATTTCATAATCTCTTTAGTCGTTAGCTTATTTGCTTTGAAGTACAATGACGTACAAGTCCAAACAGCAGAAAATATTCTTTACGAAAAGAAAGGAATATTAGAAGTAACCCTTGTAAATAACCCTTTCCCTCTGGATCCCAAAGGCAAACTCCTCACACAGAGATAATCCTCTTGTTCTTACTAATAGAAACTTCGCTAAAAAACTGATTCTCCCCGCTCACCCCACTCTCATATTCTTTATCTCACATGTATTTCCCCTTATCCAGTAACTGTCTCAATACTAAATGCCATCATATTTTTCTTTTCCTTTCTTGCCTCAATTATAGATGCCAAACTTTGGCCCACTTGTATTTTTCTTTGGGTCCTTTTTCTGATTTTCTATCCTGTCATACAATGATGTAGATTTGCTTTATATTTTTTTCCTTATTTCTTTCTCATCCTTTAGAGCACCCGTAGAAGTTCTAATGGGCTGGGTTGGGTATGCGTGGAGGAGATCTACAGAAGCCCTTGCTAGCAGAGTAGATATGATGGAGGATAGCCTAATCACTAGAGATGAAGAGAGATCAAGAATAGTCAAAAAACCATCAAGAACGGTTAATTTATAGACATGATGTATGATACAACCAACCATAACATTGTTAATAACTCTCTATAGTGGCACAATAGTAATGTAGTTGTGTCCATTAGCCTTTGACTTCAACTCCAAAGCTACAGTGGGGTGCTTTTATGTAGCACGCTTCCAGGAGTCACGAATATGACTGAAGCCTTTATCCCAGAAACTTATTGTCATGGTGGCCACAACTGTTGATGTAAAGAAAGCCCCTCCCTACCACCGTTTCTGATGCTGGTGTCTTACTTTTATATTTACTTTTTGTATTTTAGTCTGTATTTGAAACATAGGGTTTCTTTTACAAGAACAGCTACATTTCTGTTCTGATAAGATACGAACCAACATGAGACCTAACCGCATTGCAGGCAAAGAGCACTTTGTTCTGTGGAAAACATGTGCATTTGCGGTAACCCTCTGCTGTGATGTCAATACTATTGTTGTTTCTGACATTTTGGAGAATTGAGGCCCGTTCTACCCTTTTGTTTTGTTCGCTCTCTCCAACCTAGCTTTCTCTATTCTCCATCTATCAGATTGACATTGGCCTTTTATTTTTCTGTCCTACCTTTTTCTTCTGTCTTCTAAGTTCTAACTTGAGTCTTTACCTTTTTACATATTTCTTTTATTCTTCAACTTGTATAGTTATTGTCTTTGTGTGTTCTTAGCTTAAGACTATTTGTTTCGACTATTAATTATAATTCTTTAAATTTTTTTTTCTCTTTTTGACCATTTAATTATAATTTTATTTAGATCTTTAAAAAAGCATTTGTCCTCCTATGTGCTATCCCATATGGTGATTTTGGGACTGGCTGCTCTTGCTGCTTCTATCTGAGATTGACAACTATGGACTTAATTGCCAAATCTAACAGTAAAAGAATTGGTTGTTTTTTTCCTTTATGGGCTTGGGATCATTGCTTTACTTTGCAGAAAAGAATGTTACATTTCTTGAAGGGAAGCATCATTTATAGGGCTACATGTAATATGTCTAATCAGTTTACAAACATGTTAGCATTTGTGGCAAAATATTTTTTTTGCTGGGTATTTTTCATATGTATGCCTTACTTATGCAGGGAAGTTTTACAGGGCCAAGAATATTTTGGTCTGGTTCCAGTCTTCGACCTGAAGCTACTGGCTATGGGCTGGTAATTTCAATATTTAATTCGTATTCTGGATGTATGGTTAGATATGAAAATTTTAGTGATTAAGTATGAAACGTGCACCATGTAGCCTTTCATTTTCTGTCCCTTTATTTTTTGGTATTTCTGTATGAGATAACCTTTTATGGCAGGTCCTGTCAATTTCTTGTGCATATATTCAATAAAAAAGAAGACCAATCTCTAACCATTATTGCCTAAAATCTCATATCCACCAACTCATCATTTCAGAATAAAGGCCATGTAACATACTATCCCATTCTGTCCAAGAAGATTATCATGAAAGGTTCTCTGCATCTACTGTTTCAAGTTATTAAATTATTAACAAATTTGTTATATGCTTCTGCAGGTTTTCTTTGCCCAGCTCATGCTTGCTGACATGAATAAAGAACTTAAAGGATTAAGGTTTATATTTTAATTTAGACCATTTCTTAAACACTGTTGCTACTGACTTCTTCAATATTGGTGCTTCTAACTTTCTGATCATCATTATTTTTTATAATTAAGTATCCTTATGAGAATTTGAATATTTTCTTTTCAAGTTGATACAGTCTTATTTTCTTGAATTCAAAATTCCAATAATATTAGAGACTTGGAAACTCCCATTTTCAGTAATTTCTTTTGCTAACTTGTTAGTTTTTTTTAAGACAATTATCTAGTGTGGAATTTGTTACTTTCTTGGATTTCACACATTCATGATAAATTATAATTTTATAATTTCCTGTAGATGTGTTGTGAGTGGTTCTGGAAAGATCGCAATGCATGTTTTAGAAAAGCTAATTGCTTATGGTGCTCTTCCTATTTCAGTATCAGGTAATATTGTTTTTTATTATGAATATAGGGGGGTTGCTGCATGTACTACGATGCTGTCTGTATTATTTTATTCTAGCAAAAATGAAAATCTGTGCTTGGTAAATAAATCTAGGATTATACCTTTGTATATCCCGTCTCTTCAAGGAGTATTTCTTTAACGAAAACATTTGTCAGATTCCAGAGGATATTTGGTTGATGAGGATGGATTTGACTACATGAAAATATCATTTTTGAGAGACATCAAAGCTCAGCAAAGAAGTTTGCGGTTTGTATCATTTCTGTTGTTTGTTTATGCTTTCTGCTTGCTATTTTGTATAATTTTACTGTCCTTGTTCATATTGACAATATGTAGAGACTATTCAAAAACCTATGCTCGGTCCAAATATTACGATGAAGCAAAGCCGTGGAATGAAAGGTGCGATGTTGCATTTGCTTGTGCTTCACAGAATGAAATTAATCAATCTGATGCCATTAATTTGGTCAATTCAGGTTGTCGTATACTAATTGAAGGTAGTTGTTCTCTTAAGATGGAAATGCAATACTTCCTTCTTTCTCATTTCAACTGATAGAATTGACTTGTTGAATTTGAATCCTAGGTTCAAACATGCCTTGTACCCCTGAGGCAGTTCAGATTTTGAGGAAGGCTAGTGTTCTCATTGCTCCTGCAATGGCTGCTGGTACTGGAGGGGTAGGTTTTTTACATAGTTTTCCTATGTATATTGCATACATTTTCCCACCGTAATCACAGTGACATTAATGATTGTGGTAGTTGTCGTGATGGTTACAGCCATTAATACTGCCATGTGTGAAATGCTATTATATCCACCTTAACTGAAAATGTTGATGCAAAGTTAGTTAAGTATTATATTTTGTTTATTAGGCAACAGTTGGGTTGAAAATGTATAGAATCAGGAAAGGAGATGGAGTAATTTTCGAATGTTGGGTCTTTATGTGATGAATTAACACCTTTTTCCTTCACTTTGATTGCTCCCCAAATTTCAGGCATATTAATTGTTTACTAAATACTTGCCCATATTAAACTTTCATTAGATGCAAATATTTACTGATTACTTGTTAAATTGACGAGCACAAGGCTTGGCTCAATGATAAGTTTCTTGTCTTGCTACCTACGGTCATTGGTTAGTCATGGAAACAGCCTCTCTCTGTCCACCAGGGTTTGTGTTTATTTGACTTTCTTAAGACCCTACAATGTTGAGGTGATAATCATTAACCTGATGGTTTCATTTGATTATGATTTAGCACCACAAAGCACTCAGTTGACTTGATCCCCTTGTGGATTACTATTAGAATCTCTTTCTAAGCCATGTCAGAATAGGCTCATTTGAGCGTTCATCATTTCACCATTTAAAACATCAAATTGAAACTGTGATCATAAGTGTATCAGGCTTGGTTAACATCTTTAAATTGGTTTTATTTTCAATTGATGACGGATTCAATTTCAACATCAATATTAGCCATGACATTTGTGTGGGCCTTTCTTAAATTCTTCTGTTCTCCATGCTAACTTGCTTGCAGGTTGTGGCTGGAGAACTTGAACTGAATCATGAATGCAGTTTGATGCACTGGTCACCAGAGGACTTTGAATCTAAATTGCAGGTAGTTTGGTGAAATAATTGCTTTTACAAATCATATAGTTTTCTTACATTTGTGGTTTGGGGCTAACTCACCCCAAAAAGTCTAGTTGTATTCTTATTGACCCTTCCTATTCAATTGTTTATTGGGTTCAAATTTATATCAACTTCTGTGTTCAAATTTGCTTGTTTCTTGGGGCAGGAAGCAATGAAACAGACTTATCAGAGAGCTATCAAAGCTGCAACTGATTTTGGTTATCAAAAGGAAAGTCCTGAGTAAGTGCTTTCTTCATTAACGTTACAACAATGATGAAGCTAACACATAAACTTTAATTCCCAAAATTAACGCTCCTTGGTATAAACATAGTAGATATGTGAATTTCTGAGATGCAATGCTTTTCAATTATTAAAAAACATAAAACACCTATTAGCCATCCTTGTATTAGACTTTTATCCAAAAAAGTAAAAGGAAACTTTTAATTGCAACTGCAGATTCTTGTGGATGTAGTTTCCTTGCAATGGATTTGTTTGAATGAACATACATCTTGAAATGTCTTCTAGATTTGCAGCCCCAATTTAATATTTGTATGCTTGTTATGTCAGGGCTCTGGTGCATGGAGCAGTCATATCTGCATTTCTAACCATTGCTCAAGCCATGACTGATCAAGGCTCTGTATAGAAGTTCATATTGCAATGTTTTGAATGCATCCAAATGCTGATCTTAACCAGTGAGCACCGGGTTGGAAATCTGCATTCACTTATAATCCAAATCATGATTTCAGTGTCAAATTGTCAATGATAGGATGACACTATTGCCAAAGAATATTTCCTTGAAAAATATAAGAAAGATTAAGCTTAGAAAAGAAAGATATTAGAGGATAATATAGTTTAACAACAGAAGAGACATCTTTATTGTTGCCAAGAAAAAAGGAGAAATTCTCCTTGGCCTTATTGTACTCATCTTGATGGTTGTCCCGAACTTGAGATTATAAATAAAAAGGTTAGCATTGAAATTGAATATGCCTTGTTTAGTAGTCTTCCCTCCAATGTGAGAAAATCAGTCAATTGAGATTGATCGAAATGAGAAGAATGATCAATCTACTATGTTTATATTCATTATATAATGTAAGAAATATTTAATTATTAACTAGTTCCTTACTAATTATAATTTTAAAGTTAAATTATCAATTTGATCTTTAATTTGTTTGGTTGGATTCATTCAGAACAATTGGTCAAATGGACATTGCCAGAGAGTGAAGTTAAATTAAAAGTTTTTATTGTCTATTAAGTATCCAAATTTTTTATATTTTCAAATGAGTATCTATCATTTGATTTTGCAATATCAATTATAACACCACCAATCTAAACAACAATAAAAACAAATATCTAGAATTTTGATTTTTTAATATAACACCACCAATCTAAACAACAATAAAAACAAATATCTAGAATTTTAATCTTTATGAAAAATGATATTTTTCATTTTTTAAAAAAATTAAATACTAAAACAAAAATTTATGTAAAAATATGAAACAATATCATTTAAAAAAGATAATTAAGGTTCTAAAGTTTTACTTTTTTTTATTATCCAAATTTGGGATGTGTATTTGAAATTACAAAATAAAAATGTTAGGTCATTCCATTTTATAGTATAGATTTAACTGAAAGATATAAAGATTTTAAAGACTTAATAAGACAAAAATTTGAATTAAGATTCAATTGAAAATTATCAAATTTATAAAAGACTTAAAAATCAATTATGTAATTTTATGTAAAAATCAATTATATTATTTTATGTAAGATAACTATAAGTATCAGCAAAATCAAACAACATATACTCAATTAAAAAGAATATAAACCTAGTATTTGAAAGAACAAACTTTTTAATAACAACTCAACTAATAATATTTAAATTTATAAAAAATTTAGTTAAGCTAAAATAAAATTATTGTGTTTTTTTTCTAACAATATGTACTTCAAAATTTTATTTTAGACATTTTCTCCATTCAACTTACTAAATGAATACATTAATACAAATTTAATCAACAATTCATTCATAAATGCATAAAACACTGTGAAGTAACTACTTTTATCCGGCATATTGTCTACAGGTGTCCCAAGATCTTTTTTTCTTAGATTTAATTTGGCTCAACAGGAAAATAACAAGATAAGTAAAATTTGGCCAAAAATTATTTATTCTAGAAGTTAAACTTGGATCCTAAATGAATTATTCGACTTTGAGTTAGCATCTTAACCATATGTACCCAATTTCAATATTTATGGTTTTTTTTAGCCTGTTCTACTTTAATAGCGAATTTAATAATGTTAAAAATTAGGATATAGTAAATAAAATATACATTTCTTAAATTTAATTCTCTTAAAGCAATTTAGTTATAATATCTTATCAAGATAAATTTTTAAACTTAATAAAAATCATAAATTTGTATTGATGTCACATTATTTAATGATTGGATTTCAATAAATTTTAAAAAATAATATGCTGGATATCATGTTCCTAAGACTACAGCTAATTAATTCATTAATTTTAAAACGGGATTTTAGTGAACTTTCTATTTAATTATCATGAAAAATATCATGTTTTTAGATATTTATGGGTCATAATAACTTGAAATCATTTTAGATTATTTCTTTCATTAAAATTAAAATATGAACCTTGCATTTTGTTGAATAAAATTATTAGTTCACAGTGGTTATGCTCTCATTTTAAAACGCAAAAAAGAAAATATTTTTATAAAAATAATACTTTTAAGTAAAAGTAATTAACCTACAATTTCTTTAAAAAACTACGCAATTTTGTTTTTCTTCATTGCACTATAAAATAGGCACTGGGAAAATGATACAAAATTATTTTTCTTATTTTGAAGATAAATTAATTTATTTAAAATGATAAATATTGATTATAGTAAATAAAAACATTGAAAATTTAATAATCTAAAAAAACATATATTTGAAGATTATTTTCGTAAAAAAATATTTCTGAAAAAATATACATCCTCGTCACTCTTCACTGCCCCCACTTTCTTCGATTTCTGAAATACCTAACAAAACAAACAGTTCCAGAAACAATCATTAAACTCCCCAACTATGTTTTTTTGTTCCACGCACCATGACACGCCACTCTTTAACCTCAATTTAGATTTAAAGTTTCCTCCTTTGACTGCTCCAATCTCCCCTCTGTGATCTCACTCTGACCACGAGATGCTCAAAACCTCGGCTTTTCTAGTTTGTCACTTTGGTTCAATTTCTTAAGGTATTCGAGCTCAGCTGTCAAATTCAACTTCTGGGTATTTCTGCAAATTTAATTTTCATTTCTTGGTTGTTGGCAAAAAGAAAAAAAAAGAAACATTTTTTACTCCATCATGTGTGGAGTTTGTGGACACTGGCCTTTTGTGTTTGTTAGGATTCTGGGTTTATGCTGTGCCTTGGGGTTTAAATGATTGTCATTTCAGATGGGTGCTGGCTAAAATGGGGTTGAGTGAAGTTTATTCAATTTAAATGTTGTCTGAGTGCTAGAAATGATTTTCATGTTTGAGATTTTTGGTAATTGTTGTTGTGAAGAACTCAAGACTGGCCTAGATAGTGCGACTGTTTTGATGTCTATTCGAGTGATAGGTCAGTTTATGTTGTCTTTGTCTAGTTCAAATCAATTGAGTCAACTAATTCAGACATGTGTTTATCTTGTAGATGAGTTTTGTTTGTTTGTTCCATTAATTCTAAAATAGGTAAGTTGGTGATTTGATGTATTTGTTTTGGCAGAAAGCAAAAAATTTAAAATTATTTCTGAGGGCTGTCATGCTGAATGTTGTTGCCAACCAGTGGAGAAGTAGGGATGAATTCTGTAATGGGTGATATGAGTTTGATTCAGCAGAGCCAGAGACATAATTTGGTTGTGCGAGAGCTTGGTGAGGAGATTGATTTAGAAATAGGACCTGGGGATGATGACCCTTCATTTGGTAACGCTGCTCTAATTGGTGCACCAATGCGGGAATCTTCCGCAGAAGAACATGGAGAGAGCAAGCAGATGGCGATGGTTTCTCAGCTTTCAAGTGATGCTCAAGATATGTCCAAGAACCAACAGGTGAAAAGGAAGAAAAAGGTTGTTAAAAGATGGAGAGAAGAATGGGCAGATACCTATAAATGGGCTTTTGTAGATATGAAGGATGGGACACCTAGGATTTTCTGCTCTGTCTGCAGGGAATATGGACGGAAGCATAGAAGAAATCCTTATGGGAATGAGGGCAGTCGTAATATGCAAATGAGTGCTCTTGAAGAACACAATAATAGTTTGCTTCACAAAGAGGCTCTTCGTCTTCAAATGGCCTCCAAAGATAAAATTGTGGTTGACAAGCCTGTTTATGTAAAAGGTTGGGCATCTCGGCATGCTATATTAACTGGCATCAGCAGATAATATTTTGAGCACTTTCTATGAAAACGTTGATGGTTGTATACTGTGTTTTCTAATAGTTGAATTATATCATTTGGTTTTCTCTTTACCAATTCATTTTACTTTGTGGTCACAAGTTCTTAATAGATATTTTTGTAAGTTATGTTGGAATTTTATGAAAGATGCAGTTGATCAATTTTATAGCATGATAGGAATCTGCCTCACTGATCAATTTTGTAAGTTCCTCATTTATACTGAAACAGTGCTACATTCTCTGGATCTGGTCCTTATTCTCGATACTGAAGAGTCAAGCTTCAGATTGTCATTACGCTGGCAAATTTCAGTTCATTTCTGTTGTTTTGTATGATAGAATTTCTATTTACAATCGATATATTGAATTTCTTGAAATTGATACATTTTGGTTATCTACATAATAAATAATATGTTGAGTTGATAAGAAGTTGTCGTCTTTCTTGTAATGATCCTTATGTTTTTGGGTAATGTCTCACAATTCTATAATTGAACTTACCATGTCAAAAACAGCAGGATCAATACTTGAGGCTACACTAAAAAGGGATCCTCATGAGGTTGAATTCATTCAGGCAGTCCAGGAGGCAGTTCAGGCCCTTGAAAGAGTCATAGCAAAAAACTCTCGGTTTGCTTTTATTCCAATGGCATAATTATGTATTTATCTATCAGCAAATGACAAAGCTATTCCTTGAGTTTTAGATGCATCTCATGAATATTCTCATGTTTCAGTTATGTTAACATCATGGAGCGCTTGTTGGAACCTGAACGAATGATTGTTTTTCGAGTTTCATGGGTGGATGATAGGGGTGAGACACATGTAAATCGGGGCTTTAGGGTACAATTTAACCAGTCAATGGGTCCATGTAGGGGTGGTATTCGTTTCCATCCATCAATGAATTTAAGTATTGCCAAGTTCCTTGGTTTTGAACAGGTATTATGAGTACTTTTGGTATTCCTATATAACATTATTTCTTATGAGTAATGACTTAAATCTTGCAGAATTAAGCCTTTTTTAGGGCCATCACATTTTTTTCCATGAATTGGAAGCTTATATACTTCTTTTTTTAATCCTTTAAGCTATTTGTCAACAAGAATGCACATCACGTGTAAAAGATTTTCTTCCATGTTTTTGGGTGGAAAGGTGGGGAGAATCTAAGTAAGCCTTGACCCCCTACGTTTGGTCTGTATTTTAAACACATACTTTTTACATTTCATTGCCATGTAGAACCCGCCTTTTTCTTTAGTTATTATTCATTTAACATTATGTGATGCCACTGTTAGGGTGTAGTAGTAGTCTGTTTGTCTGATTTTAAGAGAACAAACACATAAAAAATGAGAGAATAAATAAGCAAATACGAGTGCTTGCATATTCACATCTCCATATAGAATTGAGGGGCACAGGAGAAAAACAATAAGAGAGAGAATGAATGCCAGAATGATAGTGAAAAGAAGATAGGGAGAGTATACAATGAATACCGAGGGGTCAGGGTCAGTGTTGGAATTCTCTTAAATACTCTCTAAGGGTGGCTTTTGGGACATGGATATCTTAGATGCCTAAGATTTCTTGGTACTTACTATACTAAGATAGGATGCAAGTGTTTGATTTATTTTAGGTATGTGTTCGATTTCTTCTACCAATGTGTTTTTACTACACATGTAGGTATGCTGTTTATGTGCAATTGATAAGCAAACCTTCCAATTTCGTATCTGCCTAATATAATTGGAGGCAGTAAATTAAAAATGTGAAAATCAGTACTATATTCCATACCTCTAAAATATTTCCTAATATAAAGGTTGGCAAGATCTTCGAAATATTTCTAACATGAATAGATCTTGTGTGGTCTATGTACTTTATGTAAGGAGATATAATGATTGAGACAGATTACCTGCATTCATTCAAAATATTAATTTGTTCTCGTATTAAGGTGTAGAGTTTAGTTGAGTAACTATGTATATCTCTAAGCCTTTGTTTTTTAAACTGTGATTCACATATCAGCCAAAGTATCTAGATTCTGAGCTGCATTTTTGTCTTGGTCCACTTTTAGTTTATACAATACAACATTCTCTGCAGACTTTAAAGAATGCCTTATCGCCATACAAATTAGGAGGAGCAGCTGGTGGAAGTGATTTTGATCCAAAAGGAAAAAGTGATAATGAGGTGAATTTATCAAATTATTCAATTTGATCTATAGTAGTTTTATAATTACTAAATGTCACTTTGATAAGTTGGCAGATTATGCGATTTTGGCAAAGTTTCATGAGTGAGATGTATCGCTACCTAGGGCCTGACAAGGTAACTGAAAGCATATTCTTTTTCTACATCTTTTAACTGTGCTGCAACCAGGGCCCATTTCATGTATATATTCTTGTGATGAATGAATGCCATTAGGACCTTCCATCAGAGGAAATGGGTGTTGGTACTCGAGAAATGGGGTATCTTTTTGGACAGTATAGACGTCTAGCTGGCCATTTTCAGGTAATGCATACATTCTCAAACCCTAACAAACTATTTGGTGTAAATATAAATATTTCACCTTTTTTCTTATATATTTCCCCCTGTATGTTTATCCCTCACATCTCAATTCTTGATTCATTTTATGTAAAATGTCAATTGAATAAATCCCATTGACCAAGGGAAAAGTGAATAGATAGACAAACTCAAAGACATGCATCTTACATTTGCAAACCTACGGATTATTGTCTACATATTTTGTAATTCTGGTAATCTTTTACTTTAGCTTATCTCTTTTGAAGTACAATGATGTAGATCTGCTTTATCTTTTTCCCCTTAAATTTTCCCATCCTTTAGAGAATCTGTTGATGTCTTTATGGTTAGGGTTGGGCATGTGCGGAGAAGGTCTACAGAAGCCCAAGTTAGGAGAGTAGATATGATGGAGAATAGCCTAATCACTAGTGGTAGAGGGAGATTAAGAAACAATTGTGGTCAAAAGCGTCAAGAAGAATTATTTATAGGCATGATTTATGATACAAAATTAGGATATTGTTTGATTTATGTAACTACCACCACATAGTTGTTAAGATTTATGTTAACTACCACACCATAGTTGTTAATAGCTTCCTATAGTGGTGTAGCAGTGCAAAGTAGCATCTGAATGCTATCCAAACCTATAGTGGAGCATTTTTATGTAGCAGCCTAGCAGGAGTCACAGCTATGAATTGCGGCCTTCGTCCTTGAAATTTGTGGTCACTGTCCCTGCTACTGTTGACATAAGGAAAATTCCCTCAATACCCTTGTTTTTGTGGGACACTACACTAGTTCTATTTTTGTTTTTCTTTTCTAGTATTTTAGTCTGAGAGATAGGGTTTTTTCAATAAGAATGGCTATGTTTCTGTTTTGAGAAGTTCAGAACAAACATGAGACTTACCAGCATTGTGGGCAAAGAGCACCCTGATTTTGGAAAATACGTCCATTTATGGTAACTCAGCTCTGATGGCAGTTCTGGTGTTGTTTCTGTCTTTTGGTGAATCGACACCTTGTTCTACCCTTTTGTTCTGTTTTCTCTCTGATGCGGCTTTCTCTTTTCTCCATCTGTCAGATGGACATGTACCCTTCATTTTATTGTTGTATTTTTTTTTTCTTCTTTACTTTTAAGTTCTAACTTGAATCTTGATCGACCACATGACTGCTCTTTTTTTTATTTCTTGACTTTTGTTGTTATAAGCTTGTGTGCTTAGCTTTAAGACTGTTAAGAATATTGACATATGGAAGAATTTCTTTTGTTGGGTAAGTTTCATATGTATCCCTGACTTGTGCAGGGAAGTTTTACAGGGCCAAGGATATTTTGGTCTGGCTCCAGTCTTCGACCTGAAGCTACTGGCTATGGACTGGTAATTCAATTTTTAATTCTTGATCTCTGTGGGTATATGGTGGGATATGAAATTTGGAGTGATTATGTATGAAATGAGCTCTATGGTACCAACCTTCCATTCTCTCTTCCTTTTTTTGGTATCTCTTTATGAGATAAATTTTTGCAGCAGGTCCTGTTATTTTCTTATGCATATCCTTGTACAATTAAAAAAAAAAAAAAACAAGTGAATCTCTAACCACTATTGCTTCCAATCTCATATAAGGCAACTCATCTTATCAGAGCAAAGAACATGTAACATCGAAGTCCATTCTAGCCTAGAAGATCATCATAAAAAAGTTCTGCATATCTAGTTTCAAATTATTAAATTTTTCACAAGTTTGTCATTCTTCTGCAGGTTTTCTTTGCCCAGCTCATGCTTGCTGACATGAATAAAGAACTTAAAGGATTAAGGTTTCTATTTTAATTAAGACCATTTCGTACATGTTATTGCTATTGATGTTAGAGATTCTAACTAACTAAGGTATATAAATGAGGTGCAATCTTCACCTTACAAGCCAGTTTTATAAGATTAAGTTAGGTATAAGCCTACTTATTAAGATGTCATTGTTATCGGGCTTTTGTTAGATCATCCTTAAATATCTAATCTCGTGTTCAAGATGTTCATTTCTCGATGTAAGAGAGTGTGTTGGAAATCCCACATTGATTAGGAATAAAGTATAATATATAAGTTAGATGCAATCCTTACTTTACAAACTAAGGTTGAATTAGGCATAACCCCAATTACTAAGAATTGACTCTTTAATTATTGGTGCTACCCTTCATTACTCTCATTTCTTGTTATAATTAAGTATCCCTACGAGGATTTGAACCTTTTATTTTCAATTTGGTGGTCTTCTTTTCTTGAATTAAGAATCCCATTAACGTTAGAAACTTGAAAACTCTCATTTACAATAATTTAATTTGTTAACGTATATGATTCTTTTTTTAAGACAATTATCTATTGTGAAATTTGTTGCTTCCTAAATTGGTTTCCACTCATTTGTGATCTTGGAATACCCTTCTAATTTATAATTTCCTGTAGATGTGTTGTGAGCGGCTCTGGAAAGATTGCAATGCATGTTTTGGAGAAGCTAATTGCTTATGGTGCTCTCCCCATTTCAGTATCAGGTAATTTTGTATTTTTATGATTTTGAATAATGGGGCTAGTACATCTTCTAAGATGTTGTGTCTATATTCTTTTATTCTAGCAAGAATGAAAATTTGTGCTTTGTTATTGCATAAGTTTTCATCTTTATATATATAGATCATCATTAAGAATTGTAGTGATTGAATCTATAGTTCTCATACATTTTTGGGTACATTTGTGTATCATCCTGGTCAAGGAGTATATTTTTTAATAAAAGGCATTTGTCAGATTCCAGAGGATATTTGGTTGATGAGGATGGATTTGACTACATGAAAATATCATTTCTGAGAGACATCAAAGCTCAGCAAAGAAGTTTGCGGTTTGTATAATTTCTGTTGTTTATTTATGCTTGCTACAATATATAATTTTATTGGTTCATAATTTGACAATATGTAGAGACTATTCGAAAACCTATGCTCGGTCGAAATATTATGATGAAGCAAAACCGTGGAGCGAAAGATGTGATGTTGCATTTGCTTGTGCTTCACATAATGAAATTGATCAATCTGATGCCATTAATTTGGTTAATTCAGGTTGTCGTATACTAGTAGAAGGTAGTTTTTCTTCTAAGTTCGGACATATATGGCTTCCCCCCCTCTTCTTTCTCGTATATACTAATGGAAGCTACTTGTTCAATTTGAATCCCAGGTTCAAACATGCCTTGTACCCCTGAGGCAGTTCAGATTTTCAGAAAAGCTAGTGTTCTCATTGCTCCTGCAATGGCTGCTGGTGCTGGAGGGGTGAGATTAAAATCATTGCACACATATTCTCCACACCTTAACCAAAACAACAGCAACATTGATGATCTTAGTGCAGCCATTTTTATTCCGAATACAACCATGATGAAAATGCTAACTTTATCCACCTTAAGTGAGAATGTTGATGCAAAGTTACTTCTGTATTATATTTTGTTTATTAGGCATCAGTAGGAATGTGGACGTAGAGAAACAGGAAAGGAGATGGAATAGTTTTCTACTGCTGGGTCCTTGTGTGCGGAACTTGACATCTTTTTCATTTCAATTTCTCCCAAAAATTGTTTAATGAATACTTCCCTGTATTAAACCTTCGTTAGATGTGAATATTTAGCAGGTGGTTATTAAATTGATGAGCATGAGCCTTGGCTCAACTATAAGTTTTTTGTTGTATGACTAATGGTCATTGGTTCTAGTCAAGGAAATAGCCTCGCTTTCCATGATGGAGACTGTGTACATCTGACTTTCTTCAGCCCCTAAAATACTGAGGTTCTCTCCCACACTTCTATACTTGCAAAAGTAACACCATCATTAACCTGAAGGTTCATTTGACAATGATTTAATTGACTACCAACTATATATAATCAGTTGAGTTGGCACGGCAAAGCAGTCCATTGATGTCAATCGAATTATTAGAATCTCTAGTTAAGCTGTGCCTGAATAGGCTTAGTTTAACTATTAACGTTAATCATTTAACAGTATGAAATATCAAATTGGAACTCTGACCGAAAGTTTATGTTGGATTGGTTAACATCATTTAATTGGTCTCCTATTCAACTTATTGAAGATTCAATTTCAGCATCAACCTTAGACAAGACATTTGGATGGACCCTTCTTTAATCATATGTTTTCCTTGCCTGCAGGTTGTAGCTGGAGAACTTGAACTGAATCATGAATGCAGTTTGATGCACTGGTCACCAGAGGACTTTGAATCTAAATTGCAGGTAGTTTTGTGAAATCAATTGCTTTTACAAATTATATTGCTTGCCTTTTAAGAATAGTAAATGGCTGCTAGGTTTGATATTATCTATGTTGTATGCAATACTCTGATTTACTCTTCCCATTCAAACTGAATTGAGCTCATTCTTCCACTCTTTTTGGAAAGAATTATACAATTTACTTGAACTTGGTTATGTTTATTATGTGCGAAGGAATACATTATAATGTGTGCTGTGTATATATGTGCATGTATTTGTGATTTTTTGTTTTTGACATATAGCTTAGTGGAAATTGAGTTATCAATATTTAATATCTTTTTCTTTCACACTTCAGTGTGCTTTAGCCACATACTATTTGCATACCAACTAATCTAATTTGCTGTTTCTTTGGGCAGGAAGCAATGAAACAGACTTATCAGAGAGCCATCAAAGCTGCAACTGATTTTGGTTATCAAAAAGAAAGCCCCGAGTAAGTTTTTCAATTATAAAAGAAAAGAGAGAAAAAAAAAACTTAATAGGACTATATTAACCATCCTTGTATTAACCTTTTATACAAAAAAAGTAAAATGCATTTGTGTATAACATAAAATTGTAATGGTAACTGTAGATTCTTGCAATGGATTTGTTTGAACGATCATTCATCTTGAAATGTCTTTCTTCCAAATATGCTGCCATAGTTAATGTTTATTATATGCTTGTTGTTATGCCAGGGCTCTGGTGCATGGAGCAGTCATTTCTGCCTTTCTAACCATTGCCCAAGCCATGACTGATCAAGGTTCTATATAGAAGTTTATTATGCAAAGTTTTGAATGCATCCAAATATTGGTGTTTGCAATTGCACCATGGTTGGAAATCTGCATTCAAGGAATAGTCCAAACCATTGCTCTTGCTAGTGTCAAGTTCCGAATGATAGGTCACACTATTGCCAAAGCATGTTTCCTTGTAAAATATGTAATCTAATGTAAGAAATTAGACTTAGAAAATAATTTAGAGGATAAATTTTAGTTTAACAACAGACAATGCATCTTTATTATTGCCAAGAGAAAGGAGAAATTGTCCTTGGCTATTTAAATCCGGCTTGAGAAATATTTGGATATTGAGATTTGAAATAAAAGCTTAGTGTTGAAAATTGAAATTGAAGTGAGAAAATCAGTCAATTGAGACTGATTGAAATGAGGATGGTTACATCAAGTTTTGTTTATAATATGTATTTCAAAGTTTTCTTCCAGACATTTTCCTATGTTGAACTTAGAGTGTGACCAATTAAATCTCTTAGTATAGATTCAATGTGGGTGGTTAGCTTTTAAGGTCATTGGTTGTATTCCTGGTATTAGCAATCGATTTTGGATGCTAAATTTTAGGTATTTCCTTTTCATCGAAAAAAGAACATTCATTAATTTAAAGACTTCGGAAAGGCATTCAATTTCTAACCTAGTTTCTATAACACACGAATTTCAATTAACTTTTGTTTATACTTTTATGTTCTGTACTTTGTTAACCTATTTAATATTCTTTAAAAAAGTAAAGAAAAATACTATCCGTACAATATTTTAAACGCATCAATATTAACTAAAATTTACTGAAAATCATATCTTACACGGGTTTTACTTGTTCTTTAATGATTCTCTTGATTTTGTAGTTTAAGTAAATTTTAACTATTGATATACGTACTTAAAAAGAGTTACTTTTATTTCGTAGTTTTTAATAAATTTTTACCATTGATAAAAATGTGCTTAAAAAATGTATTAGATAATTGGTTGCTAGCAATTCTCCGAAGTATAGAAAATTAGAAGAAATGTTTGAACTAAATTCGTTAGAACAATAAGAAAATTTCATCATTCTCGGCAGTAATGTGGGTATTTGTTTTTCAATACACATGTTTCACAATGCATTCAACTCAAAAATTCGAAACCGTGCAGCCACAAGTAGAAACATAGCACGTTTTTCTTCTTCATCTCTTTAATCTGTGCAATCATAATAATCACTGGAATAATACCTTCAACTTTTTGCTATTTGAAAAAAAAAAAAATCTTTCTATTTGTTTCCTCCTCATCTTCGAGAACTTTTATTTCTTGCTCCCTTCCATGTGCATAAGCTTCGGAAAGGTACTATGTTACAATTATGACAATAAGTTTAAGCCTAAAATTCCTTTTATATACATTTATATTACTTTAACTAGTAATTTATAATTTAAATCGTGTCTTTGAAATATGACGAGATATTTGATACCTGAATAAGTTTTTATTTTATTTATTATGCATGTGGTGTTTTTCTTTAATATTTGTGGTAAAGGTAGAATAATCAATCCAATCCGAAGTGTGAAGTTTGAATCAGATTTACAAGTGGTAAAGGTAGAAATTTACATTTACAAGTGGTTGAAAATAAAATGGAATGCAAATATTTTTTCTTACTCCGGTCACAACTTTCAGCCGACCAAGTTGGTCAAGAAGTTCGTATTTCATTCATGATATATAACCATACCCGTAAGGAGAAAATGATAAAACAAAATCACACACGTTCACGTTCAAACAAATTTATCTTATTTCTTCTACTCCAAACTGAGTTATAAAGCTGTTTATCCATAAGATACTGATTTCATGATACAAACAAAAAATATTTCTCTTGTATGAAACCGTGCTCAAGTGATATAGGATATCACACATCAAACAGTTCTGCATTGTACCTGATAATATCATAAACCAAATCACTCACTCCTAGAAAGATGGCAGAAAGTCCCTCTCCCTAAGAGTGAGAGGCAACCTGTAAAACTCTGCCAGATATGCAAACTATAAAACTCTGCCGGATATTGAGCATATTTAATTTAACTAGCTCTCCTGGAAGAATGTGCGGATGAATCAGATTTTTCAGCTAGATAATGCTCAAGCATATCCTCCTCTTCGTCATCTGCCGAGAGAAACATAGAACACTTAAAAAATTAGAGGATTTGTTTCAAAGAAACAGAAATAACGAGAAGTGTACCTTCAAAATCATCTTCATCAAAGTCAATATCTTCCTCATCCTCCACGTCAGATTCCTCGTTGACAGCAGCCACACCTTTCTGTGAATGAACAAAAACAGCTGGTATATTTATATATGTTGATAAAATTTAAGAGAATTATAATACGAATTAGATTTTCAGAAACATGATCCATTAACTAAGTGCGATGGTTAATGGAATTTTAAGAGAATATTTATGTTATCAATTATTCTAGGCAAGATTCATTAATAAGGAACCTTGGATGCTTATCTTCAACAACCAGGATGTATTAACCACAACTGTGGTTAAATTTTGTATGAAGTGAATTAGAGGTAACCGGGCCACCAGTGTTAAATTTTACAACTCAACCTTTGTGATAATTATCTCAATTCTTTCATTTAGGAAGCACCAATTTCTAACGGATTTTAGGTATATATATTTTACATCCCATGGTCCTTTTCTCAGTCATTATCAATTCCAAGTTGCGGTTTCTTCTTAATTAAATATAAAACAATTTCAGGTTAATGGTTTAGTTTAGTAGCAAGTACCAAATTGGCTTGAGCTGTAGAACGTTTAACACAAAAAATATTAATTTAGGACACCGAGGTAGGAATAACAATAGTTAGGAAAAGAAGGTACCGCTCTTCCACTTTCAAACCATTGTCTACCACTGAGCTTCTTTTCCTTAGGAGCTGTGAGCACAGATTCGGGCATTAGCCTGAAATTGGAACAAATTGTTTTGGCATTAAAAGGAAAGTAGTTACAGTAAATTATTAGTAGCTTCTGTTAGACCTCATGAATAAAAAAAACTTGGGTAAGAGATTGACTAACTCATCACTCTACTGCGTAAGTTATAATGCTACATTTCAAATTTATAATACACCCACCCCCATTATATTTCCCCTGTCTTCTTCCTGCTATACATGACACATGCGTTTAAAACCTCTACCCCCACAGATAATCACGAATCAGGTATCGTTACATGGACTTGTGAAGAAGATTGATTAGTCAACAGAAAACCTTTTTCTTTCAAAAATTGTGGATATGAAGAGATTTAAAAAACTAAAAGGAACTTACTTGGCTCGTTCCAATGCTAGTTCTGCTTCAAACCTTTCTCTCCATGCCAAAAATGTTTCAACAGTAACTGGTTCTCCGTGGGGTATCACTATCTAAAATGTTGGATAGATAAAATTATCAGGGAGCTTTTAAAACACAATTTCATAGGCAAATGCATAAAATTATAAAAAGAATATATTGCAGAGAAAATGGTAAGCTTAAAATGAATTCAGCTACTATGATAACTAATATGATAATTAAGAACTACAGTACAATCCTTTAGAAAACATTAATGGACAAGTGATTATATAAAAAAAAAATGAATGTCTAGTCTATAATTCTACGTGATCATTTACTAAGCACAAACTAGGGGGAAAGCTTTTGTGACAATCCCAAAGGAGGAAATCTGATAACAAAAACACCTACCACACAGGATAATGAACACTAGTGGTTATTGAACCCAATATAGTATAGAGAAAATGATCATTTTCCTTCACAGTAAAAAACATTCGAAGCTACTATCTACGCTAAAATAATGGTTTTCACTGACCAAATCAATATGATTAAAAAAATTCAAGCATCAAATTCAGATGCAGTAAGGTACAAGTATTATTGGAGATAACATAACATTCAGTAACAGTGATCTCATTAGCATTACTCACTAATTAATGACCCATGAATTTTAAGTTTAATGACTGGGATACAGCAATTTCTCAAAAGTATAGGATACAATACATGAAGCATACATTAGCCTAAGTAATTAAAAATATAATCGACGTGTAACAATAATAATAATAATTTTAAAACGTTTTAGGGATAATAAGAATTATACTTCGATAACTTTCTTATTTTATTTTCGTTTGTAGAAGTTCATTTTTATGTTTTTAAAATTTATCTTGAAATTGTAGGCTTTAAGCAATCTCATTTATAGTCTTTATTAGTATTCATTGTATATAGCTCTAATCTTGGCATAGGATGTTATGCACTGCCCATGCTCAGAGCCCAAGGACTTATCGCATGAGGATGGGCCAGAGATGTAAAAAATTTAAAAAATCTCAAGAGCCTCCACCTAACCTAATAGCTTATGTTTTTAGGAGACATGGTATTCAAAGAAAGTATATTCCATGCAGCTGATATTAGGTATTTAGGAACTATACTGTTTACATACGACTAAAGCTTAAAGCAATTATATTTCCGGTAAGTACAAATCAGCTCATGATCCCGTACATCTAAGGAGTTATATTCCCTTCCAATACTAAATAGGTAAATTCTGTATTCTGTGGAGGACAGAAGAATTAGGGTAGAACCCCAATATGTCTAGTAGAGGTCCATTCCCAAATGTCAGGTTGCTCGGAGGGAAAAAACTCTATCATGCATGGGAGTTATGTGTCTCATAATTGACTGTTATGGGAATCATGTTCCTGCATAAGTCCTATATGTTGAAAAGGGTAGTTCATCCACACTCGTGGGCAGAAAAACTGAGCTTCGACACCATATAACTTGATGTAAAGGAAAACCCGTTCCTTAAAGCCAGGCAAATAAGAGAGGCAGGGCAGTCTCCACTTTAAAAGTGTGTTCAATGTCTCAGCTAGTCATTACAGGACTCAAGCTCCTGCATAACCACACCAGCTGGGGCAACCTATACTCTACACCATCTGGCGTATTCAACTAAATCCGTGTTTGGATTAGATACATTTCAGATATTATAATCTGTTTTCATTAAAAAGTTTTTAACATTGTTCCCTCTTGTTTGGTAATATTGGTGAAAATCGGATAACTTTAAACTTTTCTATTACATAAAAAAGTTATTTCTAAATAAGCAAGATTTGGAAGATTATGATCAAAAGAAAAGCTACAAAACTATTTTCTAGCTAACTCCTGTTTTCCCATTTAACACCGACAATTGAATTGATTAATTTAAACGCAGAGCCAACTCCTACAAATGACTTCTTAGTTCATAACATTTTTTTCGTAATTTTACTAAAAAAACAATCCAAATGAAATATATTATCTTAAAACTACCTTTCACCCAACATATCCAACATCCAGAACTAAAACTCGTTTCCTAAAATTGATTATAATAATAATAGATTATATCTATAATTGATAATTGAAATAGTCTCTAAAAATAACTCAATTCAAGTACACTAACTAAAATTTTGAAAGAAATTTATAAAATAGACTACAGTCTTACATCATCTTTGGCTGCCTCTTCTGCTTCAGTACTCCCATCAACAGAGTCTTGACAAAACCGGTCAGACAGCCATTCTTTAGCTGAGGTAACAAGTGTGTATATCATAGCCATACCAAGATTTTCAGAAGCCTGTGGAACACAAGTTTTGCATCAAAATATCCATAACCTAGCCAGAATCCACCGCAAATCAAGAGTTTCATAACCATCAGTTCTTGTGCAACATGAAAATGCACAAATAACTGCAAACATATTAAATTTAGAGTGGCTATTAAGATGTCTTTCAATCTGAATAACAACCAATGCAAGAATAGCACACAGATCATATCTGACCAAACATTAAAAAACAACACGGCACTGCAAAAGACTACCTACCTCTTGGAGAAGTTTTTCTTTCAAAATCTTTAGATCTTCAGTGTGTATTCCTTGCAAACTGTTAGTATAGATGAAATAAAACCATATCATAATGCTAGTGTTAAATAAAATGAAACAGAAACATCATAAGGCACATGAAATTAACTGGACAGACAAACAAAAATACAATAGATATTACACAATTATAATAGCAATACTAACCTTTTCAAATTTAAAAGGGGAGGTTCATCGGGATATCTTTCTGTGTGTGAAAAGATCAAAGCCAGTTGAGCTGCGACAAAAATATCAAATGCATTCGTCATACATTATGCAGTAAATAATCTCCAAAAGTAAAGCAATATCTTGGGAAGAAAAACAAGATATTCCAAAATCTAAAGTATGGAAAAGAAAATATACTAAAGAGAAAGAAAAAATAAACCTGGATTAGTTATTGGCCCATCAGCATCGTCATCCTGTACAAATGAATAATATTTAGATAAATATAAGGGTAGTTTTTGCTAAGTTATTTGATTGGGAAGACAGCTCAGTTCCCTACGTACATTGCATCAGTCAGGGGGAGAAGTGGAAATAAACCCAAATTTCAAATCTCCTAAGGCTAAAACTACAGCAAACATTGTACAACAAGCTACATTTTACCAAAAGAAGACATTAATACTACTCCAACTAATTTCAGTGAGTATTATCGGTGTGAAGTGAACATGTTCTTCTCTCTTCTCAACAACAGAAGATTTTCTATAAATAGAAAAAGGAAAGTAAACTACTATTCCAAATATCTGGATTAGAATAGCATAAAACACCACTCCATCATAAATAAGCTGCAAAAGAGGAACTATCATGATTATCCATGCCATAGATTTCAACAACATAGGCACTTTCCACCAGGTAAGAATGAGGCCAGCTATATGGAGTATGAATCAAACAAAACCACTGTGTTCTGTTACAAACCAATCCTTCAGACTCACAAAAAGTACATAAAAAAAGGGAAAACATGATAAACCACACTAAAAGGAAGAGGAACATTTACCTGCGCAACAACCTTTATTTGGAAGCACCGATTGGAAGTATTTAAGCCACTTTCACCAGAGTGTATTTCTACCATGGAATGTCAAACAAAAAGTAAAGCCCTTTTTCTCAGTGAATTCCGAATGACAAGTAAATTGGCATAACAATATACAAATGCCTTAAATGCCATTCATATAAAAAACAAACCTTTGAACTCATCCATAAGTATAGCTTCTAATGCTTCAATCTCCATATCTTGTTCTTGTTTGAAATCTGCGTAACAAAACACAGCAACAAAAAAGTTTTAATTAACTCTATTGGGAATTTACCCAGAGTCCAAACACAATAGAATAATCAATTTGCAACCAAACCCATATAAAATAAAGCTAAAATATCATGGAATTGCAAATGAAAAACTAGAAAGAGGGAAAAAGTAGAAAGATTAAGATTAAAGAAATACCCGTCATGGTTGGAAATTGATGCGTGTGAGAGTGAAGAGAGGGAATGGGAATAGCAAAGCGATGTCAGGGTAGCATTAAAATTGAAATGGCAGTGTGTAAAGGGTGCACCTTGGCACAGAGAAGCCCTAACCACTGAAACCCTGCTTCTCTTGAAACGGTACGTTTTAACAGGTGATTCGAACAGTAATGAGATTTAATCTTCTGAGCTTCTTTGTTCAAGGGGACAGTTTTAATATTTTAACTTAAAATAAGTGTTTTTAAAATGATTATTTGTTTAAAAATATATAGGATGTATTTGTTTGTTTTTATCTTTTATAAATAATCACTCGTTCAATAAAAAAAAATCATTTTTTTATGTGTATATTTGATTTTTTTTATTTTAAAAATAAGTGAGCTTCCTTCTTTACAAATAAAGTTTATTTGCTTTTTATTTCATGTAAATATATATATA
>Ga0123340_1000296_pt1 | contig 29641 bp, 22 predicted proteins | sample SirMexnodulemix_FD_89961 | JGI IMG/M metagenome (GOLD analysis project Ga0123340, IMG submission 89961) | Root nodule microbial communities of legume samples collected from Mexico - Siratro Mexico nodule mix | ecosystem: Host-associated > Plants > Roots > Nodule | place: Mexico: Nepantla...
AAAGAGAAGAAAAAGGGGAATAAATGAAAATAGAGAAATAAAAAAAACAAAAAAAAATAAAAAAAATATTATTTGTATTTATTTTTTTTTTTTTTTTTTTTTTGACTTTTGGATAAATATTAATATTGCATATATTGTTTTCGTTATTTTTAACTCTGGAAAGAAATTATCACGTATTCAAAATTCATTTTATTTTATTTTTTAAATAAATTTTATACCTAAAGTATATTCTATTCAAAAATTAATAGAGCGCATTAAGAAATATAATTTAAGGATATAATTGGAAATATTTTCACAAGTGAAAATTATGAGAATAGAAAAAGGACTAACTACTGGCTCCCGGAAATGAGGTAATTAGTTACCCCTTCCTTTTTGAACTTCCACTCCATAATAGTGTGAAATGACTACATTGTTTTGTCTATTTCTTTATTATTGTATTCCATCACCCATACTACCACCATTTTAACTACTGTTGAACCGTCTCCGTCACAGAATAAGAATGAGAACAATACAAAAAAAATTGTTTTAGAAAACTTTTTCGAAATACATTTTATATGTCCTAAGAAATTCATTTCGAAAAATACATTCATGTATTCTGAAAATTTTATTTTAAAAATATTATTCTAGAATGTATTTTATGTATTCTAAAAATTTTATTCAAAAATTTTTGTTGCAAAAATCTTATTATCTTCCAGAAAAATGTTCTAGAATGCATTGCATAAATTCTGAAAAGTGTGTTTTGAAATTTTTAGAATAAATAATACCGAAGTCATTTTAAAAAATGTACAATTTTAAAATTATGGTAGTGCACGTTCAAATTAAGGGGTGCAAGAAGCAATCCTGAAAATGGTTATTACTTTCTGTACGTTGTGGGCCACCCAGGCCTTCCTTCGCGCCAATAATCCCGTTTTCAGTTACTTAGTTGATCGCTGGCCTGCTTTAATAAACTTTGACTTTAACATTTTATCATTTATTATTGACATGAATTAATTTTTTCCATGACTAAATTGGTGTGATGTTAAAGGCGAAAACTCTTTCTTAATAATAAGAGAACTTATGATCAATTAGCATAATTCAGAGATACATTTATGGGAAACAAATAATTGATACTGAGATGAGAAGTTGTAGCTCTCATCAATATAGTATAATCTTAGCAAAATAATGTAATGATATATAAACTAAATTTACACTTTTATTCTTGTTGGGTCATTTTGCTAGCACCAAGGTGGGCTTTCGGCTGTCAACGGAGAACAATGTTGTTTTCGAACTCCTAGCTATCCATGATCATTGGGCATGTGTGCAACTAATTAGGGGTGTTTCTTCCTGCACCTCCATACTTTTCTTGCTGCACTCCCATCGGAAATACCAAAATACCCTTACAAAGTTGTATGCGAGAAGAAAATGACGAGGATAAAATTGTATTTTTGCTTCTCCTATGAAGGTTGAGGCAGAAGCACCTTCTAGTTAGTACCTTGGCTATACATGGGGCTTTGAATTTTTTTCCTGAGAATTTATAGTATTATATTAGAATCAAATAGATATTTAGTAATATTTTTTCTTTAACTAATTAACTAAATACTTAAGCAGTAATCTTGTTTCACATCTCTAACCACTATAGCCTTCTTTTACTTATTTATTTGACAGAAAACAATTAACGAGTTACATCAATGCTTACACTTTTAATTAAATAATTTGACAGAAAACAATTTAAAGAAACCGTCAAATCCTATCATTATGATTTAGGGTAATAATTTGTATAACTTACATTGATATCATATTATTCATTTCAGTGAAATAGAAATGATGATATAACATAATATCCTTTCAAAATTATTTTAAACTATATAGATTTTTATGTGGAAGTTAAATAATCATGTTAAGAAAACTGAGACAAAATATGGACTACGAGGACAAAGCAAAAATAAAACAAATCAAATCATTAATGAGTTAAATAAATATATAGTAATAATATAGATTATAGATTTGGTATGCAGTTTATAAAAAGACAGTGGGGGAGAGTTGATCTAGCTAGTAAAGAGATAACAGTAACTGTGGAATGTTCTAACTGTTTTACATGTCATTTCTTAGAGCGCCACACCAAGGAACAAAATGTCCACACGATGAAGATGATGATAACAGAGTACCAAAGAGCAAGGAGAGGATGTAGAAAAGTGATTGAGTTTTGGTAACTGCGTACACAACAACCAAAAGAGTAAAGAATATGTAACAACATATGATACATTTAGTGGAACTTGAGACTGGTCAAGACGTTGTTGTTGACGGGGTCAGCAAGATGATCTAGCAGGTTTTGGTATGGTCCAACACCTGTCACAAGAGCTTGAACAAAGTACCCCAAGATTGCCAACATGGCCAACCTTCCATTCTTCACTTCCTTCAGCTTCAGATCCTTCAAGGACTTCTCATCTTTGCCAAATCCAAGAGGGTTAAAGAAAGGTCCTCCGGGGTATGCTGGCTCACCAGAACCTCCAAGTCCTTTCTCTAGTCCTAAGAAGTACTGTTTCCCCATAGACCCTGGTTTCGCCCAGTCTTGGAATCTTCTGTGCTCTGCAAATCCCATCAGTGCCATCTCAAGCACAAACAGTGTGTAGGAGTCTGCCCAGTAGTTGTATGTTCCTGCAGGTGGCACCACACCGGTTCTGAACCATGGCAGTGCGGTCTCCTCAGGGATCAGACCAGCTTTGCCGAGAATTTCAGGTGCTATGGCACCCACTGCACCCAACATGGCAAAACGACCGTTGATGATTTCACCATATGCTAGCCATCTGGGCTCGATGAACCCTCCTGTTCCCTCAGGGTCCGAAAGTCCAAGAGGGTCAAATCCATAGTCACCGGGAAGGCTGCAAAGCAAATCATCCCAAACAAAGTCAATTCCATTTCCACCACCTTCATATATATCATCTCTTATGAATAATAGCTATTGTGGTTAACTTTATTCTCTTATTCTATAGGTGTTTGTTGAAAACTAGGATGGGATTTACCTGCCATCCAAGTAAGAAAGACTTTGCTTTGATGCAAACCATAAGGGTCTGTCTGCTCCTTGCTGAAATCCAAAAGGAAGAAACTTTTGTAAGTATACATGAAAACGAAGACACACAATAAGAAAAAAGGTTTAAGAGAGGAAGAAACCTTGACAGGGGGAGTAGAAGCTGCCTTAACAATGAAGGAGGCTTTTCGGGAGGGAGATTGGAGTGATCTTGGTCCAAGACTCTGTCTGGCAGCCTCCGCTGAGAAGACAAGAGATGAAGATGATAGCAGAGCTTGTGCAGCCATGGAGGTTGCAACTCCTTGCAAATGGTGCAGCAGAAGAGAGTGATGCTGTGATTGTGAAGGTTAGGAATGAATGATATGAATTGCAACCACTAAAAAGCCAAAGGGGTGGAAGATATGGAGGAGGCAGAGCCAGAAGTTTGGCCCGCATGTACGAGCAGGATCGAACTCATGGTGGAGATTGCATGGCGCAATTTAGTGAGGATGAGATTATGATCTTCTTCTCCAACCAAGTGTGTACACGTAATGTGATGAATCGGATAAGGGATGGATATTTTTTGCTATTTCCTTCCCACTCTAGTTCCTGTGGATCATGTCTTCCCATGTGTTTACTCCAAATAAACACAAAGAATTCCTCCAAATAATTTTGACATGGCCAACAATTCATAAAAATAAAACACCTAGGATCCCTGTGTACCATTAAAATGTCTAAATAATTGTTTGTTTTTTCTTCGCCAATTCAATATTTATATAATAATTTAGACAAAACTTTTGCTTCTGCTATCTCTTTTTTGCATCTCATAATTATTCACCTTTAGCACATGTTTCTCATCTTCTATTCATAAAAAAAAAAAAAGAAAAATCTGTTTTTCTCTTTTCTCCCGTAATATGAAATTATGAATTCTTGCATATTTTTATGTTTATTCTAATTATATATGTTTTATTCTATTATATGTTTCTCTGTATCACTTTTCAAAATAATGAATATTATCATCATCATATAATATATGAATTTATATACTTTTATATTAACGTATAACTATGTCACTCAGTGGGTAAATATATTAATTTCAAAAGTTTTAAAATATTATATATTTAATAATAAATTTTAAAAGCTAAGAAGATCAACTTTCCACCCTCAAGTAAACCAATCTAGAAAATGAAAAAAAACAATTAAACCGAATTTTTTAAGAAAAGCACATTTTTATTGCAATTTGGTTTAATTTTCATTTCTTATTATTATAAAAATTGAACCAAATCATGCATTATATTTATTTATCTTTTATATTGCTATATAAAATCTTATTATTTTAACCTAATTCGTGACTCAATTTTGATAGTGAAATATGTAATTTTACGTGTTGGATATTTTTTGGTTTTATTTATTTATTTTTGTTTTCTGTGCGTCGAATAGGATAACAATGCGTCTCCATGACTAATTGACATGGTTTGTAATGCCCTTTAATAAAATGTTTGTTGAGTAATCGTATGTGGCTTGATCTAACCTCTTCGATTATAATTGAAGCAAATGTCGTTTTTGTAAGCTAATCTTTACTTAATTAGTTATTATATTCGTTGTTGTGTCCAATTATTTCATTAATATCAAATTAAGATTAATTTAGAAATTTAATAGAATAAAACCTATTAAAATATAATGCAAATGCAAACTGACATTAATCTATATAAATCAATAAAGAAAAAGTATAGACTATTTAAAAATTAACTCTAAAACTACCACTTCGAAACCATTTTTTGATTATTTCTAAAATATTACATTTTTTTTGTAAATATATGAAAATTAATGGCATGTCACACTTACATTATACTTCTATTATTTATTTAAAGTTTTTGTTTTTATAAAAGACTAAATTTAATCATTTAAGCATTATAAAAAAGGATTAAATGCAAATAGATAAAACTAGAAAAACAAAATCAAGCATATAAAGACAAAAACTACAATTTAAGTAAGATGTTATGCTTGGTTTGCTAATATTTCTAATATATGGTTCCAGTTACATTTCCTCTCAACTAATGAGTATCCTTTTTATGGGCCATCCATTTTAACTATACACAATAAAACTAGACCCTTTTTCCTCAACCAAAAACCCACAGTGATAGGTGATAATCCCGAGCAAACAGGGCACATGCCTCTGTTCAGAGGCTATCCATTCCTAGGCAGTTGCAACAAAACCTACAAAGAAAGGCTCATCTGATCTCCTAAATTATAATGGACATGCTAGATTTAGCTTTAAAATACAAGTTGCAAATTAAAGTATAAATTAATTGGTTTACAATATTTTAGTAAATTGTATGCGCCTCGATTTTAGATAATTGGTTCTAGATATCCTTGTACCGAATTGTAATTTAGTAGTATTTTGACGGAAATGACAAGACCGTAGGGTGATGTGAGTAATCGGGTAAATAGCATAGATTGTACCTTAGCAAGAGATCTCCAAGTGCTTCTTTTTTTTGGGCTAACTTTACTGTTTAAAATCTAGCATTGGACATAAAAAACTTTAGTGTAATACATCAATGGCAAAACCCATAAAACAATGCAACAATCTCTGATCACTTCCCCTCAAAATAACTGGCTGAAATGTTATTTCTTCGTTGTGCTTGAAACCGTATACCTAGTGAGAACATAGCAGTCTGGCGGTGTAATGTTTGTATAATAGTTCTGGATTGTTTCTGTAATTTCAAACCCAAATTTCTTATAGAAGTTTATGGCATCTTCATTGTTCGTCTGCACATGCAAGTACACCTCGGAAATGTTTTGCTTGGAGCAAAGATCAAGAGCATGATTCAACAGCTTTGTACCTGCATAAACCCCCAGATTCACATCACAAATCTTGCACAGTTTATAAAAGAACGTAACAACCTTAAAAGGAAGTGATGAAATTTGAAACTATGACTGTTGCTAGATGTAAATTGAAATGTTCCCAATATGAAGCTTGCACCTTATTACAAACCATCAATCTGTATTTGTTTGTGGTACTGAGACAAGTATCCACACCAAGTTGTCCTTAACAAAAATGATCAATTAAAGTTTAAATCACCAGGGTAAGGTGATAAATATCTTACCAATACCAAGTCCACGGTAAGGTGCTAAAACGCCTAATGTCATGATGTAAACCCGAACTTGCCCCCCTCCTTCTTTCTTCTCCAGCCGGCACGCAATTGCTCCAACACAAATATCACTATAGTAAGCTGAAAGACAAAGGCAAAGCAATCAATCTTGGGCAAGTGATAGACACATTCAACATGTCCCTTGTACAACCATCCCTTCTTTGGGTATCACCCGTATTATCAAGCACAAGGGAAAGCACAGAGGTATCAAACAAGCTAGTTCGATTAAGGAGCCTCTATGCTTTAGTGCTAAGTGTAAGTCCAAAAGCTTTCAGAACTCCAAAGAACACAAATGTAATATATTATTAGTATTGCAGATGCCTTGCGTGGTATTCCAATAAAGATGACTCTGTACATTTTCTTTGGGGTGCGGATAAATTTATTAAAAGAAAAGAGGGACCACATATTTTCATTAAAGAAAGCAGAAAACGGGAAAAAAAATCAATTTTGGAAGTGCTCTCCAAAACGTCAGCATATCCAATGTTGTCAAAATGAAGATCCAAGCTCAGATCAGGAAGGGAGTAGAAAATCATATATTCTAGGGTCATAACATCAATCATAAGATTCTACAAGAAATGCAAAATTAGACTTACACATACACGTATGGATAGAAAATGACAGATAACAAAAGTAACCTAAATCATAACATTTAACTAACTAAAATTGAAAATTCATAATCATAAGGTTACATACAACTGATAATAAGTTACCTATGTAATCCTTAATAGCAATCTATAACAGAGCATGGGCAGAAAATTAGATGCTTAAAAGATGTGAGGCACAAAGATTGAACCTTTAAGGAAAATGCTTTGAAGGCAGAAACAGAGATGATGGTGATGGAAGTAGAACAAGGATAATGGTCAATTGAGGCAAATCACAGAAGCAATAGAGACCAGAGATAGAATAGAGAATGAGATTAAGGTTAGTTGACTGAGAGTACACACGGCAACAAGGAGGCAATCCTTTGATCTAATTCGCAAAAATTAGTAAGTGTAAGCAATGGTTAATTGCAACACCCAGATTAAAAGAATCTTCAAATAGAGAAATGGCTAGTAATGGTGATGAGAACACCGAAGGAGACCGTTCTTATATTCAATTTTGGAAAGATATTGACACGACATTCAAAAAAGTGAGTTTGGACTCTTATAACTTAGAACTCCCAAATTTTTCACAAAGACAAAACTCAATTTTCTTTCAAAATTCATATATCTCCTAATTGCATTTTAGATAATCATTTTATAGGCCAAATAACAAAAGACTCTCTAAATTCCACATTAATTCCCACCATGAATTATTATTTCCCACAATGAGAAGATGAATGATTGACCTTGTGCTTTTTTTTATCTTTCTATCTGATCATTCAATCACTTGATTAAAAAATAATAAAAATTAGAAAGAGAAAATCCAAAATTACATTAGCTTCATATCAAATAGATTGTAATACCTATCTACAGTGCAGTTAGGCTAAAGTGAGCAGGAACTCAATAGCAATAACTTATGAAAACCTAAAAGGGAATACACAAAGGCAAGACATAAACATGGTCACATTCATGCTCCCGTATCAAATAAAAGGAGAAATCTACCAAGTACATCTTTTGGCAACCAACTCAGTGTTAAATTATCATCCCCCACTCGTTTGGAGGTAAACAAATAAATGATTGAAACAAAAGTTAGTTTATTCATTCAGATGAGTTCCCCAGAAGAAAGCCTAACATGGTCAATATAAACCCAGTAGAGCAGCCTTTTCAGAAATACACAGGCGAGGAGTAAATCAAAATTACGAAATCTAATAGCCGCCAAGCATAGGACAGTGAAACAAAGAGCAAATACGAATAATAGAGACAAATGCAGGATGAGGTAAATGGAAGTGAGAAAGAAACAGAGAAAAGAACCTAGTTTGGTGAATTCGCCGGAAGCGAGAGCGTCGGCATAGTATTTGTCATTGTAGCGAACGGGGAAAAGAGCGAGATTGAGCTTTTTGAGCTGCATAAGGTTCTTGTCCCTCACTCCATCAAGTGAGATAGAGACTTCACGCCCAGCTCCCATTCTGCAGAAAGGAATAAAAAAAGATTGGATTTATCAGCAAAAACAGAGAAGGGAATCAGCCCCTCAAACCAAAATCAAATGGGAAAACTACTATGTATGAAGCAGACAGAGAGAAGAGGTGGCTCAGCCTCAGCCTCGGCCTCACCTCGGAAACGTTTGAATCTAAAGAGTGAGGGGTGGCGTGGCGGTGGACAAAAGAGAAAACCTAGAACCCGGGATTCTTTTGACTTTTTACATTTTCATTTTTCTTTTCCCAACTTTTTTTCTACTAATTTAAAATTAAAAATCATATTATATAATATGTTTTTACTAACAAATAAAATTTAGGAGATAGTGGAAGGATAGAAAAATTTTTGGACTAGAAAAACTCTTTGTATTTTCTTCATGGAGAGGAAAAATAAAAATTAAAATAAATATTAAGGATGCGAAATGACGAGTCAAAATATGCGCTATTAGATTAATAAAAAAAGTGGAAATAATTTCTTCTTCTAATTATTAGAATGACTAAAGGAATAGTAGAAATAAATTAATTTATTATATATTTTAAGTTAATTTACACAATTAATTTTAACCAAACTTTTCTTAATATTAAATTATTTATTATTTTAATGTTATATATAATCATTTTTTTTTCTATTTCATGCTAACTTAGGATTCTTCCAGAGTTAAGAAAAACTTCACTTTTCATCCCTTATTTTGAACAATAAAAAACTTAATAATGTTTTTATTATTTTTGTTCATTTCATTTTCATGAAAAGCTACCAATAGGCAAAGTAAACTTGATTGTTTTGTGATTTGTTTTTTTAAATACTTTTTAACTTTCGGTTTGTTAATATTTAAAAACATTTTATAGCATATTTTGTAATAGTTTTTTGTTTCATTATATTGCAAAAATTCAGGTAGTATTTCCCATTTTGAAGAGGTAAGGAAATTTGTGGGTGAGGGAGATGTAAATGAAAGTAAGGAAATTAAAAAAAATAAAATCAGAAGAGGGAATAATGTGGTTATTCTAAACTATACACTTCCAAATTTAGTCACCAAATTTATAATTTTATTTCAGTGATTCTAATTTTTTTAGTAAATATTTTTATTAATTTGATATTAATAGCTTGTTAGATGAATAAAAGAAAGCTATGAATACAAAAATAGTTTGTTTGAGATGCTCCTTTTCATATTGATGTATGATACTGTACAATTTTTCACATATATACTTATTTTATGTATTCATAAGAAAAGGAACATCTCACAACTATTTCTTTTATTTATATAACAAAAAAGAATATATATATATATGTGTGTGTGTGATAAATCTATTAATTTCTATAAATGTAAAAGTTGTTTCAACAGCTGCTCTTAATTGAATGATACTGTCCCAGTCTTCACATTAACAATTTATAATTATTGAACTATTAGCTAAAAAAATTAACATTGTGTTGAAAAATAAACTCCTCATGCAGGGTCATTTCGATTTTTATTATATATAAATTTTCAGTGTAAATAATGTTTTTGAGATAACAATTGTAATTTTCTTATTAAGATTCGAAATATTAATTGTTAATTTTTTATAACAAATATATTAAATATTCCACTTGATATTTTTTTATGTAATTTGCATATTTTTCAATTTGTACAGTAACAAAAACTACACTCTTTTAGTAATATAACATTTGTTAAAGCAACACACCCCACATCTTTAAATTGATTGGTGTATTACATTAAAAGCATACAAGTTTGGTTATAGGAACTGATGTGAGTAATAAAAGTATTTAGATTCTTTAAGAAGAAAAAAATGCATTGGTAATTGGAAGAACATTGGGAATTTTGCGCATAGCAACTAAACCTTTGGTGGCAAATAAAAGGTATTTTAGTATAACACTCGAAGTAAAATAGATGAAGAAGTCAGATCCAAAGGAAGCAAACCAATGTGAGAGGTTGGTTGGATTTCCATGCTATCTGTGGGCGAGGAAAAGGCATTTTAGAAATTCAATTGCAAATAGTCGATTTAAAAAAGATTAAAAATGAGAAAGTTGGAGTTATTTGAAAGCGTTGGGTCGAGAAAGGAAGTACCTTATCATAAGCCAAGTTCAGAACCCTCTTCGTTAGTTTTCGGTGAATCAAATTGGAATCGGAGCCACAATGCCTTGTGCGAGCATTGTCTCAGCTCCCTCTTCCACGTTCCCCTTTCGCTCTTCCTCCGCTTCGTCTTCTTCCATCTCTCCAACTGCGATAGCGCTCACTAAGCGAACTTTGAAGCCTCGAATCGAGACCAGGAGCTTCAGAAAATGCGTGGTCAGAGCCACCGTAATAGAGAAAGAGACCCCAGAGGCGGAGCGCCCCGAAACGTTTCTCAGAGGAGTGGACGAGGCCCAGTCTGCCTCCTCTGTTCGGGCCCGCTTCGAGAAGATGATTAGGGAGGCCCAGGACAGTGTGTGCAGTGCCCTTGAGGCCGCTGATGGTGGGGCCCAGTTCAAGGAGGACGTTTGGTCCAGGCCCGGTGGCGGCGGCGGCATTAGCAGGGTTCTTCAAGACGGCGCCGTTTGGGAGAAGGCTGGGGTTAATGTCTCTGTCGTTTATGGTGTTATGCCACCTGAGGCTTATCGTGCTGCCAAGGGTGCTCCTACCGATCAAAAACCTGGTCCTGTGCCGTTCTTCGCTGCTGGGATCAGCTCCGTAAGTTCCCCATCTCTTTCTCTTAACTCAATTTTGTTATTTTTAATTTGTTGTGGAGTAATTGATCTTCCCTCGTTGTCTTTCTCTTCAGGTTTTACACCCGAAGAACCCGTTTGCCCCTACTCTACATTTCAATTATCGCTATTTTGAAACCGATGCTCCTAAAGGTAAACTGCATTATGCTTTACTCTTTTTAAGTGCTCTTTGTATCAATCTAGCGGTATTGATTTCGTCACTTTTTAGTCATTGCAAATGTGATGTGATTCGTAAGTTCTTCTTTATAACACTTCTTTCATGATTGTCTTTTTCGTTGATGTTGTTGGGTCTTGGGTTTTTTATTTCTGTGCTTGGTACTGTTTAATCTTTTAATCCTTTATAGCAGCTAATCTTTATCTGATCTAATATTTAGCTATTAGGTCAGTATTTCCCCAGGTCGGTTACCAAGGTCCCTGTTTGAGATTTTTGTTTTTTTAGTTTATTTGTTATCAGCTGTTGATATCGAACCACAATTATTTTCTTATTCTCAAAATCTTGGGACGGCTTTTATTTTGTTATAAATATGAAAGCAAAGGGGTGTTAACGCGAGAACATAAAGTTGTTGAATTGAATCCTTTGTTGTGTGTGCTGCTATTATTGATAGTCATGCTGTTGGTTTCTGCAGATGCTCCTGGAGCACCTAGACAATGGTGGTTTGGTGGGGGAACTGACCTGACACCAGCTTACATTTTTGAGGAGGATGTTAAGCACTTCCACTCAGTACGTTGCTAGCAAATATCAGTCTATATTGTTTTTACGTTTTAGATAAAAGACTACTGGCGTTTTTGTTGGAAAAAAAGATAGAAAAAAAATCACTTTCCTTTGGTACTTTTTGTGAGTCTTTCTAGTTGTGGATAGATTTTCTTCAGTTTAATTTATGAAGCTTGGTTCTTTTAAAATGACAGGCAGTGAAATGTTAAACGCAGAATTACTTTCTCTGTGTCTCCATAAAAAGGTTTCTGCAAATGCTTAAGGACTCTTGAATCAGGGTCGCGTAAAGTCTTTCAAACTTTCTACATGACCTAGATTAAACCCTGAAATGGAAACATAAAATATCAATTTGATGCATTCTTCCTTTTTGTTTTGAAAAATGTTTGTTTGGAAAACATTAAGCTGTAGTTGATCATTACAAGTGATCTCTGATATTTTATTGGATGCATTCTAGAGAAAGTGTTTCGCTGAATGTACTTCTGTCATACTTTGTGTAGGTTCAAAAACGTGCCTGTGACAAGTTTGACCCTACTTTTTACCCCCGATTCAAGAAATGGTGTGATGATTACTTTTATATCAAGGTATAATTCTTCACCGTTTTTCACACAATGAAGATATTACTGTATTTTCAGTAGCTTTTGGGCCTGTTTCATAGAAGTATGAACTTATAATTAATTTTGATGAATTTAATATATGACGATTTTGAGGGTATTATAATTAATAAACAAGAAACCAATGGTGGTAAATGGGTAACAGGCTAACAAATAACTGTCGTTGAGAATAAAATGATGGGAATGGAAGGAGATATGTGATGCAGGGGTATCAAGAAGCCATGTAAATAAGTGAAGTGGCTTGGCAATAGTCTGTGGAGATTTTCTCATGTGGTAATTGTGTGAAAAGTACAGCAAGTGACAAAAACAATTATCACGAAGTATTTCTTACCCTTAACTGAACATAAGTGATTTCTGAGAGACACTGAATTTTTGTATGCAAAGTAACAGGTCCATTTGATTTGTAAACCTTGAATTGTGAAACTAAGGCATGTGGGGTAAAATATGACCTCATTGACAATATTGGGCGGACAAATTTGTTTTCGTTATCAGTTTATGCTCTATTTTGAGAAATGTCAAGTCCTCCTAATATCATTATAGGAAAAATATTGATGAAAAGTATATGCATTTAGGGCTTGTAATAGTCTGGCTTGGGAAATTGTGATAAATTGTATGATAGTTGCAAAAGTGGCAATTATGCTGGTTTCTTTATTTGTGTTGAGAACAATTGTGATGGCGATATAGTGTGGTGCTGGTAGTGAATATTGTTGGAAATTTTACACTGGTAAGGTCAAATTATAGTATACAAGTGGGGTAATCATTACCTTACAAGTCTATTTTATAAGGTTGTATTAAGTTTAAACTTACTTCTTAATATGATATCAGAGTTTATCCTACTGAGATTTGATAAGTTTATTGTGTTACTCGTTATTGGGCCGCTATTAGACCACCCATGAATATTTACTCACACATAAGATATACATGTCTCGACGTGAGGGGTGTTGGAGATCCCTTTACTACAAATAAGGTCAAATTATAATATATAAGTAGAGATAATTCTCACCTTACATGCAAATTTTATAAAGTTGAGGTAAGTTTAAATTCCACTTTAAAAACAACATTATTGTGTCGAGCATAGATGGTATCAATAATAATGGTAGTGGGAGCAATGGTAGCGCAACTAGTGACAACAACATTTGTAGTGGTAGTGGTCGTGAAAAAAATGAGTTGTGGGTAAAAATAGAAAGTTGTGTCTATCATTGGAGTGCACCAGTTTAGAAAAAGAAAATATAATGTCTAACTAGATGTTCCATAGATGCGATCTGCTATTTATCAAGAACTAGAGTGGATTCATTTTAAGTATATTTTTAATTGAACTTGGGTGCATGGACACATGCTGCTCTTGGTTTGTTTTCCCTTATTTTCCTTTTATTTCTCCATTCAGCATCGAGGTGAAAGAAGAGGGCTTGGAGGGATATTTTTTGATGATCTGAACGACTATGATCAGGAGATGCTCCTTTCCTTTGCTACTGGTGACTGCATGCATTATAAGTTTGATGTTTCACACTGGAAAAAATCTAATTGTCACTATCTGATGCTGCTTAAACAATGATTTCTTGCAGAATGTGCAAATTCTGTTATTCCTGCCTATTTACCTATCATAGAGAAAAGGAAGGATTTGCCCTTCACAGAACATCAGAAAGCATGGCAACAATTGCGAAGGGGACGATATGTTGAATTCAATTTGGTACACTTTTTAATCCAACTATAGGCTAAAGTGTATTGCTCTACTCTTTTTTCTGATCAGAATTAAACGTGTCGAACATTTTTTGGCCACAGGTATATGATAGGGGTACAACATTTGGACTGAAAACAGGGGGCAGGATAGAGAGTATTCTTGTTTCTCTCCCACTGACTGCTCGATGGGAATATGATCATGTATGATTTTGGAATCTTTATTCGAAACAAGTTGGTATTAGATACCTCTAGTTTTCTGTTTATGAAATTGTTACTGAAACAGTGGTGGCATTTTGTATGCAGAAACCAGAAGTAGGAAGCGAAGAATGGAAACTCTTGGACGCGTGCATCAACCCGAAGGAATGGATCTAATTCATGAGTTGACCCCCAATCTCAGCTTTTACTAATAATAAGAGGGTTTGTTTCTTTTTCGGTGTATATCGTCACAACTATTAGCTTGTTGTAGGTGGATTGTAGATCATGTGTATCGCTTGAGTCATTTGTGTAGAGCGTGAAAGAAGAAAAATGTAATGTCTAGGCTGCATCTGTAGTGTACCCACTTTCAACCGTTATTCCATAAGTACCTCCTGCATCTGTCGTACACCTCAGACTAGTAATTTAGTCAGTTATGTTTGAGGGGATAATGTTTTTGGCTGAAAAATGTGTAATTCCACTTTCAACCGTTATTCCATAAGTACCTCCTGCCATCTGGAGTACACCTCAGACTAGTAAGTTATGTTTGAGGGGATAATGTTTTTGGCTGAAAAATATCTGTAATTGAATTTAAATATGCACTTAAAATTTCTGGGATGCATTTTACTTTTAATGTACTCACTCAGAACAATTATTGAATAATACTATTCAATAATACAATTCATAGTTATTGCTGATTTGCAATGCTGAAGAATAAATAAAATTCAAAGAAAACTCGTCAGAAATGAGGCTTAATGGTGTCAAAATCTACATAATGCATTTCACCAGCTTTTAGCATCCCCCCACCCCCAACCATCGTTGATGTATTTCTTAGCGATGGTGAAAAAAATATACAGAAAACATCTTATGCATTATGCATCCCAATACCAAAGATAAAAAATGGCACATAACTCCTGATCTTTGATTTAATGCTCATATCCATCATAAGGAATCCTGTCAGGCCAATCTAGGAATTTGTGGCCTTGAAGTGATGGTGGCAAGTAAGTTTGTGTGGCGGAAGGGTTGTCCGGAGGGTAGATGTATCCCTTCCCATACCCAATTTCCTTCATTAATTTGGTTGGAGCATTCCTCAAATGGAGAGGCACCCCCTCATTCTGTCCAGCGGATTCCCTCACTGCCTTCTGCGCGGCTCCTAAAGCTCGATAAACAGCAACAGATTTAGGAGCTAAGGCCAAGTAAGCAACACACTGTGCAAGAATTACATTGCATTCGGGCATTCCAATGAAGTGGCAAGCTTGGTAGCAAGAGACAGCCTGATTAAGAGCTAATGGGTCAGCTAAACCAACATCCTCGCTTGCGAATCGTACGAGTCTGCGTGCAATGTAAAGAGGCTGTTCACCTCCCTCTAACATTCTTGCCAACCAATAAATAGCTGCATTCGCATCGCTTCCCCTCATAGACTTGTGCAACGCGCTGATTAGATTATAGTGCTCTTCCCCAGCTTTGTCGTAAGCAAGATGCTTGCACTGAAGTGCCTCCCTTGCATCATCAACACTAACAACAGCAGCAGCAACAACCTTATATTCCTCGTTTGTGTGAAGATCATCCATCCCTTCTTTTTGTTTACCATGTTGTACCCTGGCTGCTGCAGTAACAGCTGCAATCTCCAGAACATTGAGGGCCACCCGAGCATCCCCATCACAATTCTTGCTTATAAAATCAACAGCGTCTTCTTTAACATCAACTTGAACCCCGGCGCTTTGCATCAACCCTTTGTCCGTGTCGTTGACAGCGCGGTTTAGAAGCAAGGCAAGGTGGTGGGGTTGGAGAGGGTTAAGGGTGAGGACACGGCAGCGAGACAAGAGAGGTGTAATCAAATGGAAAGAAGGGTTCTCAGTGGTGGCCCCAAAGAATACAATGCTGCCGTCTTCAATGACGGGTAAAAAAGAGTCCTGTTGGGACTTGTTGAACCTGTGAACCTCATCCACGAAGAGAACGGTGGTTTGGTTGGATTTGAGTCTGAGTTTTCTGGCCTCGTCAACGGCGTCCCTGACGTCTTTAACGCCACTAGTGACGGCAGATAAGGAGACAAACCGGTAACGTGTAGGGGTGGGGGTTGAGGATTTAACGATGGCTTTGGCAATAGTGGTCTTACCAGTACCAGGTGGACCCCACAAGAGGATGGAGGGGAGGCGGTTGCGTTGGAGTGCGGAGCGAAGAAGGGAGTTGGCAGCGAGGAGATGGTCTTGACCTACGACGTCGTCGAGGGTTCTGGGACGCAAGCGCTCGTATAAAGGTTGGTGAATGTGAGTGTTGGCGTGCTTCTTCTCTGCGGTCTTGAAGGAGAAAGTGGGCCAGTTTTGTTGTTGTGGCTGTGCAGAATGAGTAGAAGGCCTGGGACGTTTGGAAGGTTCTTCGTTTTCTTCTTCTTCTTCTTTCTCCTGTGATTGCGATTGTGGAGGTGGGGGGGATTGTGAAGAATGGAAGAAGCGATCTAGCTTGGGCTGGAATGTGGAGGAGGAAGTGGAGGGGTTGGCGGCGTTGGATTTGTGAGTGAGAATCCATTCGGTGGCTTTGACGGTGGATTTACCGCCGGTGGCGGCCAAGGCTTGGGCGGCTAACTCATCGGGGAAGCCCATGCTGATGAGTTGTTGCATCTCCATCTTCTGGATTCAGATTTTTCTCACTCTCAATGCAATGCAAATATGCAATATAATACCTTTCTTTCCTTGTTATTCCTCCACATTACTGCCTTCTGAATTGGTAGTATATTCCAGAAGGAAGCGATGTCCATCATCTTTTTCTCGGGCTCATGGACCCATGGAATACAAATAGTTTTTTCTCCTTCAATTTTTTAAATTATTATTTTATTTTAAATTTAGTAATTTTATTATTTTACTATACCTGTGTTTTTAATTTTGATTATTTGATTTCAGTTTTATAAAGAATTGATACTAAAATACTAAATATCAATTCTTATATATATATATATATATATATCTTTGTAATTGGAGGATCCTCCCCTATTTGTTTGAGTATTTGTTAGATGGATATTCACAATTTTTTTTTCTAAAATAGTTGGGTGTCCAGTGATTTTTTGACAAAGTATAAAAATATTTAACTTCATTACAAAATATAGTTAATTTATGCTCATTTTTATGTATTATCTTTTAGCTTAAAAAAAATCTAAACCTTATGTTCAAATAAAATTGCATTGTAAATATAAAAATACAAAATTCCACAAGTGTATTTTTGGATTTTAGTTAAGCTAAATTATATTATAATATCCATCTCATATTTTATCTGCATATATTCCAAGAATGTGGATTTTTTTTTTCAAATCTTATCATTTATTTATTTATTTAAAATGTCTCCTTTCATTAATAACTAGTATAATAAGAATTCGAAATTGTGTTCAAGAAAATTATGCTTTTATGTAATTCATTTATAAAGTCCTAAGATATCTGTAATTAAATAAACAATAAATTAGGTTTAATTATGATCTTGGTCTCTATATTTTACAAAATTTCCAATTTTTGTTTTTAATTCTTTTTGTAATTTTAGTTTTTAACTGTACACAGTTTTGGTCTTTAATTAAAAACGAAACAAAATTAATTAGGTAAAAATTATGGAGTATTAAAAATTAAGAAACCATACGAAATACAATTACAATTTAAAAAAAAAATATAGAGATTAAAATTAGAATGAAGGCAACATATCATGAGATGTAAAGGTGTAAAACTTTGTTTGGAGCATACATGGTTGAAAGATAAAGGCGTTTAAATTGAAAAAATAAAAAATAAAAACGTGGAGGTGGTTTAATCGATTGTGGATTGGTAATGGCCTAAAGTTACTTTATCCTGATTTTGTGTAATGTTTTGGATAGATGTAAGATATTTTGGTGGTAGGAAGAGCCCAATGGATGAAGAGGTAACAATGTGAGTGTGAGGAAAAGAAGGAAATGAGGGTGATGGCTTCTCCCGTTGTTCCCGTTCCCGTTCCGGTTCCGGTTCCCGATCCCGTGGTGGCCCGAAACCCAAGCGGCGGCGTCACCATCCGCACTCGCCTAAGCCAACTATGCCAGCAGGGGCAGCCTCTGCTGGCTCGCCATCTTCTGGACAGCCTTCCACGCGCCTCCACCGCCGTGTGGAACACCGTGATCATCGGCTTCATCTGCAACAAGATGCCACTGGAAGCGCTGCAGTTGTACGCGGAAATGAAGTCGAGGCAGAACACCCCTTCCGATGGGTACACCTTCTCTTCCACCCTAAAGGCCTGCGCCCTTACCCAAAACCTCATGGCCGGTAAGGCCCTTCATTCCCATTTCCTTCGCTCCCAATTCAACTCCCGAGTCGTCTACAACTCCCTCTTGAACATGTACTCCGCATGCTTGTCCCCTCTCTCCACCCAACCCCAACACGACTACGTCCTCAAACTGTTCGCCGTTATGCGCAAACGAAACGTCGTCGCTTGGAACACCTTGATTTCCTGGTTCGTCAAGACCCACAGACACCTCCATGCTCTTCGCGCCTTCGCCAGCCTCGTCAAAGCCTCTCTCACCCCAACTCCCGTTACTTTCGTCAATGTCTTCCCCGCTGTCCCTCATCCTACAACCGCCCTTATGCTTTATGGCCTCCTTCTTAAACACGGTGCTGACTATGTGAATCACCTCTTTGCTGTTAGCTCCGCCATTGTTATGTTTGCTGACCTTGGTTGCTTGGACTACGCCAGGATGGTTTTCGACCGTTGTTCCAACAAAAATACCGAGGTCTGGAACTCCATGATTGGCGGTTATGTTCAAAATAACTGTCCGCTTCAAGGGATCGACGTGTTCGTTCGAGCCTTGGAGTCAGAGGAGGCTGTCTGCGATGACGTCACTTTCCTGTCGGTTATCTCTGCTGTTTCCCAGCTGCAGCAAATAAAATTGGCTAAGCAGATACATGCATTTGTTATAAAAAGTTTGGCAGTTACTCCCATTATTGTTGTCAATGCAATCATTGTGATGTACTCCAGATGCAGTTCCGTAGATACTTCCTTTAAGGTTTTTGAAAAGATGTCTGAAAGGGATGCTGTTTCGTGGAATACGATAATTACTTCCTTTGTGCAGAATTGTTTGGATGAGGAGGCACTGATGCTTGTGTGTGAGATGCAGAAGCAGAGGTTTACCATCGATTCTGTCACTGTGACGGCGTTACTCTCTGCGGCTTCTAACATGAGGGACTCGTACATGGGAAGGCAAACCCATGCATATCTAATCCGCCACGGGATACAGTTTGAGGGTATGGAGAGTTATCTGATTGACATGTATGCTAAATCTGGCTTGATTACGACTTCCGAGTTGTTGTTTGAGCAGAACGGCCCAAGTGATAGAGATCTGGCCTCATGGAACGCTATGATTGCTGGTTATACTCAGAATGGGCTCAGTGACAAAGCCATTCTCATTCTTAGAGAGGCATTGGTGCGCAAGGTAACGCCTAATGCAGTGACATTAGCGTCGATTCTCCCATCTTGTAGCTCCATGGGAAGCACGGCCCTTGCTAGGCAACTTCATGGATTCTCCATACGTCAGTTGTTGGACGAAAATGTTTATGTGGGAACTGCTTTAGCGGACGCTTATTCAAAATCGGGTGCAATCAGTTATGCGGAAAATGTTTTTATCAGAACACCGGAGAAGAATTCTGTCACATACACCACAATGATAATGGGCTATGGTCAGCATGGAATGGGTAAGAGAGCCCTTGCCTTGTATGATTCCATGCTGAGATGCGGGATTAAGCCCGATGCAGTCACTTTCATTGCCATCTTGTCTGCTTGCAGTTATAGTGGTTTGGTTGAAGAAGGTCTTCACATATTTGAGTCGATGGACAAAATACATAAAATCAAGCCCTCAACGGAACATTATTGTTGTGTTGCAGACATGCTAGGGAGGGTTGGGAGGGTGGTCGAAGCTTATGAGTTTGTTGAGAAACTGGGTGAGGAGGGTGATGCGGTAGAAATCTGGGGATCTATTCTTGGAGCCTGCAAAAATCATGGGTACTTTGAATTGGGAAAAGTTATTGCTGAAAAGTTGCTTAATATGGAAATGGAAAAAAGGATTGCTGGATATCATGTTCTGCTCTCGAATATCTATGCAGAGGAAGGAGAATGGGAAAATGTTGATAGAGTGAGAAATCAGATGAAGGAAAAAGGTTTGCAAAAGGAAATTGCATGTAGCTGGGTCGAAATTGCTGGGTGTGTGAACTACTTTGTAGCTAGAGATGAGAAGCACCCTCTAAGCGGTGAGATATATTATATCTTGGACAAATTGACTAGGGACATGATGGATGTTGGTTATAAGCCAGGCTACGATTCAAATTTAAACAGGATTTTGGAATCTAGTGACTGAATTTAATAAGTTATGCCGAACTGTGTCAAAATGAGGTGTCGGTTAGGTTTGATTATAACCAACGATACCTGCATGAGTTCATCCAGTGTGCACACGACTAGAGCTGTTATTGGTCATTCATTTGAAACAATTTTTCATTGATGAACAACACATTCAATTCATTCACAGTACGCTTGTGCAGCTGAATAGTGACACAAGTTTGATTCTACTTTTTACTCCTGATTCAAGAAATGGTTGTGACTATTACTTCAATAGAGGTATAGTTCTTCAAGTCAACCTTTTTTACATGATATAGCATTTAAATGCAGTATTTGGCTGTAGTCTCTGATCAAGGCCCGTTTGATTAAACTGAAAGGGAATAATTAAAAGCCGAATGAAGTGTTTTGTATGCTAGTGGAGATGCTATCTCATGAACAAGTCTATGAGGCTGATGATACATTTATTCGAGAGACTTGGGCTAGTGGTAATAATTAGTGGCAAAAGGTCAGGAACATCTGTGTTGAGGCAAACTGCAAATGTGATTATTATCTAATCTCACCCTAGGCATTCCTGTGAATAGATAGGTGTTGTCTCGAATAGTTTGACTTCATTTTGTAAGCATTATAAACTGCACTGGTATGTATATATATAGGAAGACATGTCTGTAGGATTTAATAGGTAAAATTTGGCTTACAAAACTAGATCAGCCAGTTTTCATGTAAAATGTAGTATATGTAGAAAATTATGTAAGAGTTAGAAAGATGAAATTGGTGTAAGAAAATGGAAGAGAAATTGAGTACAAGTTTATATTATTTTCTATTCTTACGCATAAAAAACAAAGTATTCTTCTTACACTGTTACTATTACTGCATAGAATTATTTTTTTTTTCAAATATATAATACCCACATAAAATGTTACGAGGAAATAGTGAAAATATAGTCTTGAAATATTTGGTTCCCTTGAACAAAAACACGTTTCATTCTGGGAAGTGATATTTGCACGTGTATTATTATTTGACCCTAATTATTTTAAGATATTAAAAAAAAGTTAATCTAAATATGCACTCTTAATCTATGTTTTCTAAAGCATAAGCTTCGTTTTAGCGTTCAAGAGACCTGAATGTACTTTTACAAAGGAAACAAAGTGTATCTTTCAGGTTTTTGTATCGTGAACGTACTCTGAATTATGATGAAGCTAAGTTGACGAAGAAATCATATTTGATTTCGCTCAACAGTGGCGCCTGTGGTGTCTCGGCACTAACTAGTTTGATTTCAAATGAGAATATCCACTGCCTTTACCATTGAAGCTTCTTTCGTGATTTTAGGAGTTTGATGGGAAATTGGAAAGAATAGCTTTATGGAGTTTACATCCAGTGTCTTAGTCTTAAGTCATATCAAACAGCTGATAGCTGGGAATTTTATAGCAACTTGATAATGAATACAGTCCTCCTTCCAATCATTATGTTGTGCATGGAGGATAAATATGATTGTTTACAATGAGGTTACCTAAACCTGATTCATAATATAGTCAATCAAACGTCCTAAAGAAGAGTGGGAACATCCACCTTCCAACAAAGTCTTCCTACTCTTTTCACTGGCTTCCGTCACTCTCTTCCTTCTCTCCTCATCAATCTCCACCACATTCCTTATCCCTTCTTCTATCTTCTCCGCACTCAAAATAGTGTTAGCTCCATCCTTGAACTCAACCCTGTAATCCAACGAAATCTCGAAAGCAATCTCCAGCTCACGCACCAGTAAAAATGCATTAGTCTGTTGTTCCGCATAGAGCGGCCAGGTGGCAATGGGCACGCCAAAATATATGCTCTCAAGGGTAGAATTCCAGCCGCAGTGGGAAACAAAGCCTCCGGTGGCCGGGTGGGCCAGTATTTGGGCCTGCGGGGCCCATCCGATGACCTTTCCAATCCCTGCCGTCCGATCTAAGAAGCCCGGGGGTAAAACTGAAGGGAAATCGGAGGGAGCATAATCAGAGGGCGGGGTCATGAAAGGAGAATCCTTGGGTGGAGGTTTCCGCAGGGACCATAGGAAGTGGGCCCCACTGTTTTCAAGAGCACGTGCGATCTCCCTCACCTGATCCTCACCAAAAGAACCCATGCTCCCGAAGCACAGGAACACAACGGAGGAAGGAGGTTGGTCGTCAAGCCAATCGAAGATGTCAGCGTTGTTGTGAGCATGAGCATTGGGCTTTGGGTTTAGAATGGGGCCCACTGCATAAACGGGTTGAGGCCCATGAAGGAAGGAGCGAGCCGCATGGGATTCTAGCTCCTCGAATGAATTTACTATGAACCCATGGGCTCTCTTCAGGCCCCTCCCGTAGGCCATGAAAGCTTCCTCCCACTCCTTCCTCATCACTAAGGAAGGCAAACTCCGTGTTGGGAGGGGCTTGGCGAAACTAGGGACGACCAACTCCTCGTCTGACTCCGTGAACACGGCGTTCTCCTCTTCCTTGAGGGTGTGAAGATGAAGCATCAAACCAAGGAAAGCAAGACCAGAAGTGAAATACACGAGTGAAGGGACGTGGAATTCTTCTGCGACATCGATCATGGTGGTGCAGAACATGTCCACCACGAAGGCGGCGAGTGGGGGCGTGGGGGGGAGGTTGGAGACGGCTTCTTTGAGGTGGGGCTTTTGCAGTTGGAGTAAATCTTTCATTTGGTTTGGTGAGTCGGAGGAAGGTTCGGGGAGGTTGATGAGGTGAAGACGTTGTTGTGAAGGAAGAGAATGTGTGTAAGCAGAAGTAGTGGTGTCAGATGGTAGTTTGATTAGGAAGACAGTGATCCAGATATGGGGATGGCGCTCCACCAGAAGGTTGGCGAACTGAATGGTGGAGACGAGATGGCCCATGCCCGGAGAAGGGATGAAGACGAGTCGTGCAGCTTTGTTCATGGTGCTGACTCCCTCACTCAGTAGGTGTGGTGTGTGTGTAATTATTGAAATGGAAGTGATTAGAAGGATAAGAGGAAACGTTTTGGGAAGAAACATAAGGACAGCAATATTTGTGACACCGGCATGCCTTGCGTGGGTACGGAGTTCTCATCCATTCATTGGTCTTTGTCGTGCACGTGACCACTGCACTGCCCCCAAACTTCTATTATCAGTTCTCCTGTTGCCGTTCCAATCATTCCTTTTCTACTTTCAATTATCATTTTTTTTTTTGACGAAAATCACAAAAAGTATATTCAAGAATAATCACATGTAATGAAATATGTCATAACTTTAACATTTATGATTTTTTCAGAATGTGGAGGAGAAAAATATCTCTGAAGTTTAGTCAACTTGAGTAAATGTTGAATAAGTGAATTTTGAAAGAGAGAATACAAAATTTATTTGTGAAAAAAAAAATTTTGAGAAGAAATTAAGAACGAAAGAGTAAAGAAAAAAAAAATATTTAGGTCAGTTAAAAAGTTAAAAGTTTGGTCATTTAATTTAAAATTAATAGTTAATCATTCTCATGTGATAAAAAATAAAAAATATTAAAAAGATAAAAATAGTTAAATAAATATATATCAAAATGATTTAATTTAACATATTGAATTTTACATTTTTAAAATGCAATATATGTTCAATCAAAATTACAGTTAGAAAAAGTAACTTTGGAATATGAACGAATTTAATGAATGGTAAATGAGTTGAAAATTTAATAGAGCATAAAATATTGTGTAAAAGAATTTCGAATAAAATAAAACAAATAATCATACATAAAAATAAACATTTTTAACTATCCAATAACCCGTATCCAAGTTAAGTAGGGATTTTCCGTGAAAATTCTGGAAGTATTTAGTTTCATCCTGATCTATACTCAACAAACTATACCTGCCACCACTAGTATATAGATAGGTGTTCAAAACGACAAAGGATTTATTTATATACTAAAGACATCTTCTAATTAACTTTATTATAATATTCCTATTTATTACTTTTAACTGCACTGCTGTCAACACACTTTTTACTTATATAAAAACTTAAATTTTGCTGCCTGATACTGGAACTACAATACAGTACATATATTTACACAAAATAAAAACCTATAAGAATCATATAAATATTACCGTGTACAAATACCACGCCAACAACTCTTAAATTTATCAACCTCTTATAACACATTTTCTTACTATCAAATTAAAATTCTGCAGTACAACCTTTGCTGTAAAAATATGCTGTCATCATTCAGTCTCTTATCAGATAAACAAAAAAATTAAATTGACTAGCCCGGCTGTATTTCAATCCAAATAACATCAATTAAGCCATCAAAGTATTATTCTTCATGCCATTTAATTATTGTAAAGTTTCTAAAACTTTGTCACATTTACCCTGTTATTAATAGTTTACCAGGAGATACAAATTTGAGGATGTTGAAACGGAACTGGTTTCAATGTCCGATAGTAATGTTTCAAGAAATAAATAACTAAATAGGAGGGAATAATAGTAAGAGGAATAAAAAAAATAATGGTTTACTCAAATATGTTTTTCAAAGCATTATCAACGCATACAGATTACTAGTAACAGACAGGTAGGTCACCTTCTGTTGCTGAGCCCTGGGCCTAAATGGAGCAACGACCATCTTTTATTAATTAAATGTCTTTCAAACTTAAATGTCCTTCTTATGGGTATAAGAAGGCCCATTCATACAATCTTGCCTGAAAAAAAAAAACTATATGTATGAAATTGCCAACCTTAATGGAATTCAGATAAAGCAGATCGTATCTTCCTGTTAACACTTACATCATGTCCTTTTCTATTGTACCGAGAAAGAGAAAACAGAATCAAGGAGAGAAAATCGAACATTCAACATAACAGAAATGCTGATAAAAAAAACATAACAGAAATAAAAACGGGGTTTGGTCATAAAATACGTTAACGGGAAAAGTGCACTCTTTAATCATACGAAACACCAGGCACAAAATGCCAACTGGAACATGGGATTTCCTCACTTAGTGGCTTGGGCAATTATATTACTTAATGAACTGGCTTCCTCCTTGGCAGTCTCTACCAATGAATCCTGAAAGCCAATTTCACATAAAATTGCATCAGACAAAACTCTTGAGGAAGAAACTGAGGACCCAAACATTCTGAACGTGAAAGAACCTTGCATACCTGTGCAGCTATTAACCGTGCAATGGTTTTCTTGCTTGACTCCTGAAGCTCGCCAGCAATTAGAAGTTCATCAAGTATATAATAGGCCTTCCATGATAAAAACAAATTAAGAACGTATGTCAGAAGAAAAATTAGTTGACCCCAAGAAAAAGAGGCAGTTGATACGATCAATTGTTAATGCCCAATTAAGGTGATTCAGCTTGCAACAGGTTAAAGGTTAAAAAGTAGTCTTTGTTTCAACTTTTGGGCATAAATCATGATAGGCAGACAAACCTTGTGGAAATTGAATATCAAGTCCAGTTCACAGACCTGCAAATAGAAAAGCGACCATTAATCCTTATATCCTTCCTAGAAAGAATAGAACAATTTTCATAGGTGGCTAAGACAGTACTCTCCAAAATTCAAAGCTTTGAACAGAACTCACACTGCCAAAATACCGATCAAGAATCTCTACAAAATGATGAATTATTTCAAGGACTTCTAATTCGTTGTCTTCCTCATCAATACACATGCAGAAATAAAGACTAGCATATCTGCAGCAGATATTTGTTAGAACATAGCCAGACAGAAGAGTGTCTAGCAAAGGAGTAAGTAGTGGTATATGACAAACGGCCACACACTCTTGTTAAATTACCTTTTATAAACAACCTTATGTCCCCGCCATTCTACAAAATTACAGAGCTTGGGAGCACGTGTAAGAACCAAGCCACTGATCTCACGGATAGCCTTGTAAAAAACAAATTACATGTAAAATAAGTAGGACACAGTAAGCAATCATACAAAGGTCCATCGCTGTGCATGTTACAAAGATTACAAATTAAAGAAAAATAAGAAGTCAGTCTTGAAAATAACAAATACCACAGGGAACGAGGATTTTGGAAAATTTAGAAGAACTAAATAACTAAGTACAAGTTTGCATTTCAGTTGAGAAATTCTTTCACTATCAAAAGTTCAATTTCTTCATTCTTCAATTTGCACAGTGAAATTGACAAAAGTAGTTTGCAATTTTAATCCAAACATGGTAATAGGGTGTTAGCATACCTTACTTCTTTCCTTCTGCGAGTAAGGAGAATACCATTTTGTGAGCCTGACCTTCCCTTGACGACTAATGAGTAGCACAAAGTTTATCTACATTTAAGAAGAAGAGGGATAAAGCACGTTGAAATTGGAAATACACAAAAAAAGAATGCGATAGTAACAGAATAAAACATGGCGGCAGCAAGGTGTAGATCATAAAAATACGGATGATAAGACAAGTTATCAGAGTATCCTAATCGCAATGGGGAAAGCGGTCCAATTATCCGAACAATCTAATACATCTATAAAATAGGCGATAAGAACAATCTCATGATTCAGTGCCAAAACACGAAAGGGCGTGAATCTCGCTATTACACACGAAACCATGAATCATCATCAAGTCCAGATTTTATGGATTTTGCGGCAAGGAAACTTATTTGTAGGATAATTAAGTTGGCTTATTGAAATGGATAGTTAAAATTGTGCTATAATGCAAAATCTAAGAATTGAATCTAGAAAGAAGGAACAGGAGAAAGATGTGTGAAGAAGAATAAGTAAGCTGGATCGGAAATATAGCGTGCATAGAATCCGGAACAAACTTTACCATTTCCCCCGATTCGCTCGCGCCTTCCGTTCACTGGATCACAGGCCCTTCACCTTCTCCTTCTACTTCTCCTTCCACTTTCACCTTTTTTTCATTTCCTAAATAAATCCAAAATTTCAACTTTCAGTTTATTTCTCCTCTTTCTTTTTGGGTTCCGCTTTTCTGTTTCCACCCCTTGAATTACTACGCTCTACATAATGTGCTCGGCCCATTTAATGAATGTCTCAGGTCTACACTTCAATATACCGTAACGAGATTGCACTAAAATTATAGTATAACCTTTATATTTGATTTTCATATGATTCTTTGCAGAAAGTTATGAAATTTGAAGTTAATTTACGACTCGTTTTATCAATAATTAATTTTAAAACACATTCTTATATAATAAAATAATATATTGTATTCGTAGTGTATAGAATAGTAGTTAACTATTTTTCGGGTCTGCTACGTTTTTATTCAAGCCAAGTGATTTGCATCCAATACCATCACAAGTCTATACACCGCGAAAGATAAAGCATTGAAAATGAAACATATTGCTTCCTACTAAAGACATGGTTGATCCTTGTTTCAATAATATTGCTTTTGAATAATCATTGATTATGGATGTGTTTCTAACCAGTTAAATCTATATTCCATGTGAATCTACTAAATTTTCCTGTCATATATAACTACTATTTAAGAATGTGTGAAGTGAAAGATGAAATGGCTATACAAACAAACATACACTAAGTCAGGTTTTGTTTCTAATTCAGGAAAATTGGACTTTTAGTTTCTGTATTTTTCATTTGTTAAACATATAACAGTTCTCATAGTTTTATGTCCATAATTAATTTAATTTTAAATTTTAAAAGCACATCGATTTAGTTTCTTATTTTAAAAATTATCATGTACTTTAAAGTTAATAGATTATAAACTAACATTTTTTTTTCAAGTTTGAGAGTGAAATTCATCAGTATATATAAAATGTATGGACCTAAAATAGGTTTAACCATATATAAATTTTTAAGAAAATTTAAGCAGCTGGTAGCTTCGGCCAAGTTGCATTCTGAAAACGAAAACTTGAGAAGAACATGCATGGTTCAGATGGAGACACCGACGATTACTTGTCCCACAATATTGACTTTTCGTCGGAAATTTTGAAATCGAAAGTATATCAAACTACAATAATTTTGATGTAATTTTTAAGTTATGAGAATTTTTTTTACAAAAGCTTATTACTAGCACATTTTTCAAAAGAAGAATGTGAAACTCGATATATTCAGTTTATTTGCTTTAATATTACAGAAGTTAATACTTGTATATAGGATTCCGACTTACTCATAAGTCTTATTATTCAACACTAACAAAGGAAATTAAGATATCATTATCAACAAATAATTCTCTTTGATTTTAGTTTTACTGATTACATATAACTTGTATATCAAATATCAATTGGTGTTATCATTAGCACATTTCTATTATTGGTGTTAATATCATTAGCACATTTCTATTTCAATTATGTTTTATATACTTAAACTTAGGACACTTTTTATATTTTTATTGATATATTTATTCTTATTTATAGGAGACTTTTAATTGGTCTCTCTCAAGTCAATACCCATGTCCACACGCCATGACATAAAGCATACCATTGAAAATGAAATTAAAGTTACCATACTATTACGTTCTTGAAGGTTTTTTCCTTCATTTTGCTATAATTTTTTTTTCAAAATTTTTAGAATGGACAAATTTTTTTCTTAGGTACCATTTTATTATGAATAAATTATGCAATAATGATAAGATTTTATTTAATTCATAATGAAAAATATACAATTTTTGTAATATTGATTGAGATCGTACTATTATGACACAGAGATACTGAAATTGTATTGATGCTGATGTAATACTATTTAAGTTCCATTTTAAAAATTATGTCATAATATCATGATTTCATTATTTTTTCCTGATAAAATTATATCAGTTTTGATACAATTTCATTATTTTTTCGTAATAAAATCATATGAACTTAACACGATTTATTTATAATAAGAATAAAATATTTTCTTGCCCTGGAAATTTTATAAAAAAATTGAAAAAAATTCTTGGAGTGTTAAATTTTTAAAACTCAATTTATAGTTGTTGAAATATTCACTGTTTGCAATATCAGTATATCTTAGTATAATATAATTTTGATCTGATATTTTTTCTTAAAACTCATTAATCATTAATTAGTGTAAGAGTAAGTGAAAAAAATCCAAAAAAGTATTGAAGTTCATTAGTATTAATGACGTGACCAAAATTTAAGGGAGGGAGGGGAGGACTACAATTTGTACTTCAATTGCAAGAATATGCAACAACAACAATAAATAAAGAATATTTGAGTGCAACATGCATTGTTCTTCCAAAAGAAAAAGTAGGTTAAGCTTCTGTCATGTAATATTAACTTTGTATATAGTTATTGCCAAATTAGTGCTTGCTAATTATGATCTCTTTTATTTTGTTTTCATAAATAGTTAACTACTCAAC
>Ga0123340_1000297_pt1 | contig 29563 bp, 10 predicted proteins | sample SirMexnodulemix_FD_89961 | JGI IMG/M metagenome (GOLD analysis project Ga0123340, IMG submission 89961) | Root nodule microbial communities of legume samples collected from Mexico - Siratro Mexico nodule mix | ecosystem: Host-associated > Plants > Roots > Nodule | place: Mexico: Nepantla...
ATCATATATAGTTTCAAATGAATTAATATATAATTTAATCCTTTAAAATAGTTTACATTGCTTTGATCATTAGAAGAAAAGTTTATATAAACTCGCCTTTTACACTATCACTTTATCAAAACATTATCTACGAGTCCAAAATAATTTTACCTTTTAATAGATTATTAATTTATATAAATAAAATATTATAATAAAAATATGTATAAACTTTGTTTAAATACGTTCTTGTTAAATTATCAGGATTTTGTAAGTTTAATTTAAGTTTAAAGTTCACTATATAGTTAGGAATACTTTTAGTTTTTTCTAAAATAATGCTGAAGGCTTTTGGTTTTGGATCTTCTGCTTTTTTGAAGGATTGTTCACAATTTAAACCTTTATTAAGTTATGAATAAATATATAAAAGAGTTGGAATATTTCAAGTATTCCCACGTTTATTTATCTTTTATTACTAAGTTTTCCTAAGATAATGTAATTATGATTTTCTTTTTTGAAATATTTTGGAAGTTAAGATGTGAGATTAAAAGAATATAGGAGAATAATAAGAATTTATTGTGATATGGGATAAACAAAAGATTCTCGTATCAAATTATAAATGTATACTCTATTTGCTAGAAAATAAAATCTTGTGAGAGAAAATCAAAGAAATAAAATAAAAAGGATAGTAATTCAATATGGTGTATGATGGAGGGATTTTAACACCATTAGGTCTGAGTGAAAGAGTAGGGCAAACTCAGAAGTATATATAAATTATAAGGAAATGAATTAATTCAACTCCTTCATAAATAGATACCCCTAATAATGGCAAAATTTTTACATGGTATAGAGCTAAGGACTCCTCAAAAAGTTGGTTAGACAGAATTTCCCAAGACTAAAGTGGTCTCATACTATGCAAAAATAGTATTAGAAAGAATACATAGTATCAAACCACTATGGTCTTATATTAAAAGCTAATTATGTGGACTAGGGGCCCAAACCTTTTAGGATTTTAAATGTATTGGAGTAAATTGGTGGCTTCAACAATACCCTGAAACTATTTTGGGACCATAACAAGATCGTCGATGTACATCTAAAAGAGAAACTCAAATTGCTAAGAAAAGATCTGAAAGAGTGGAACAAAGAGATTTTGGAGACATTAACTAGCAGAAACATAGATTATAGGGAATATCAAGACCTAGACATACAGGATGAGAAAAATGGATTAAGTGAAACATAGTAGAAGGAGAGAAGGGAGCTGTTTGCTGAACTAAACAAAGTGAACTTCGAACAAGAAGCTTTAGAAAAACAAACATCAAGATCAAAATAGATTACCTTATAGGACTATAATTCTAAATATTTTTATACCCCTATAAATTGCAGAAGAATTAAAAATGGCATAAAATGGTTGACAGTTCTTCATAACACAATTCAAAGAGAAGGAAATAATCAAATTTAAGGTTGATGGGGGTGTCCTTTACAAAATTAACCATATAAGATAACAATTTTCTCGCAAAATTCTCTGAGAAAGAAATTAGGGGGATAGTTTGGAAATGTGAGGGCGCAAGAATCCTGATCCAGACGGTTATAACTTCACTTCCATTAGAAGTCATTAGGATATGCTAAGGTTAGACATTTTTGTTACTATAAAAGAATTTCATTCTTTAGGATACTGACCCAGTAATGCAATTTTATCACTCTTATACCAAAAATTAAAAATTTGTTAGAGTTATCAAAATATAGGCCAATATCTTTAGTGGGATGTATAATTTCAAAATTATTAACAAACAAGCTAAATAAGCAACTGCCGAAAGTAATATATGAAAAACATTAAATTAGATAGGATTTCATATATTACACGATAGAGAGATTAGGTTTCTTTAAAACATTAAATGGATTAAAAGTTGTCTAACTTCCACAACGATAAAGGAAGCTCCACCTACAAAAAGCATTAGACAAAGTGATCTACTTGTATCTTTCTTATTCATAATTATTACAGAGGGTTTAACTGGATTAGTAAGAAAAACTATAAACTTATACATGTTAAAAAGTGTAAAAGTGGGATCAAATGATCTAGAAATAAATATATCCAATATGCGGATGACATCATAGTCTTCTATGAATATAATCTCTAAAACTGTCAAACCTTTAAAAGTTTTGATGTTTTAAAATTGTCTCAAGACTCAAAATAATTTTCCATAAAAGTAAAATAGGAGAATGATCAATGATACTAAAATTATTCTTGTTGTTTTAAAGCTTAAATGTTTTTAAGTTGCTCAAGACTCAATAATTTTCATAAAAGTAAAATATGGAATGGAGATAAATGATACCAAAATTATTTAATATGTTGTTGTCCTGAATTACTGTGTCCATACCTTTATTTAGACATCCCAAGTGTACATAATCTTAGAAAAGTAAAAATGTGGATAACATGATAAAAAAAAATAAAGAAAAAGTAGACATCTTACCTTCGATGACTAGGTTAAATCAGTATTAACTGCACTCCCTTTTTTTCCTATCATTCTTCAAAGTTCCAAAAATGGTGATAAAATATATTCAGATTTTCTCAGTTTAAAATTTTTACAGTGTGCTTCGTATAAGGTATCATGGTCCTCTCATTTTAAGCGGCAGTCGCAGAATCCTACCAGCATTTTTTTCTCTGTTTTTTGTTCAGGGATGTTCATATTGAAAGAAAACAAGGAAGTCACTATAAACCGCCGTTTTGTTTTTTAGGTTCCTGTCTCAAAACATTCAATTCAGTCGTGACCTCGTTTCTGAAGCAGTATCCACAAGCAGGACTTAAGCTTTTTTTCTTGTATGTAATTGCCTATTAATCACACAACAACTGCAGCCACACTATTATGTTATAGTGTGTCTTTGAGGATCTGCTATGTTTTCGGAAAAGACTAGGTAAAGACGTCAATTTTGTATAATAGACAAATTTTTAAGTAGGAGTTTTTTTAGTTATAGTCTGCTTTAAACATATATTTTAATTTTTCTCTGTTTTTAGTTTTTAGGATGGATATGAATTAGATTATTCTAAGTACTTTCATTCAATATATTTTCTTCTTTGATAAAAAAAAACAGTGAAAATTCATTATATATATAAGATTTTGTTTATATTTTTTTTCTTTGTCACCTATTTACAGAGTTTGAAGTACCTCGAGTAATCTAAAACATATTGATCAAAAATGTTATTATGCATTACTTTTATTTTCATTCAATTAATCAATGATCAAATATAATATAATAATTACAAGCTTTTTCTAATTTATTAAATTGATTATTATATTATTATTACTATATTATCATTAGAAGCAAACCTATCAAATAATTTCTTCAGGAAATAATTTATGAGTAAATAACTTAAACATTCTCATTTAATTATAAATTATTATCTTTTATTATACTCGTAACTCTTTAAAAATTTCTTCTGATCATAATTTTTACTGCTTGTGAAGAGTAAAATAATTTTCGCACCTAACAAACTCAAATTTATACAAAAAAAACTAAACTTTTCAGAATGATAAGCACAAGGAGCCCTAGGTTTATCTAAAAGAATTGCTTACATCATCAAACATAGATCAAAACTGTCTGGTAGAGCGACCAGTCAACACATATGACCAGAAAGCTATGAAGCCTTCCACTAAGTATGGAGAATATATATTCCATCCCTCATTGACCCGTTTACCTGCTTAGAACTAACTTATTCGCCACTTCTATCAAAATCACTTCATCCTCTCGCTCTATATCCATATTCCTTCTCATAAATTTCTCTTCAGCTTTACTTTTTAATTGAAGAAAGTTTCCACATAAATATTTTATTGCAAGAGAATTGTAGATCCAGAAAAGAAAAAGAGAGAAATAGACACATTTTAATGAAAAAGTCTTATTTAATTGAAAAATGAGAAAATAATGAAATTGAAATACTTTTCTCCAACTTTGTTCTCTCTAATGTTTATATATATTTTATGTCCCATTTTTCATTAATTAAAGCACCTCATCTTCCTTTTCTCCTTTACATCAAAGAATTCGTTAAGTACTCATTAATTGGGAGAACTTGGAGATTAATTGTCCTAGAAATATATTTAATCTCATTATTATGTGTTTAAGATGAACCATAAATAACTCCAGGCATTCATATATACTTGGATGATAGTAATTAACTTTTACATTTTGTTTATTACATAAAATTAATTTAATTTTTCGTAATTATTTAATCATTTAAATTATGAAATTTAATACAAAAAGTTTACTAACTCATAAGATTTCAATGATTGGAAAAAATATTTGACTACTCTCATTTTAATTCGTTATAAAACAAGAGTAATTACATTGTTTATATTTTAAATGGTTATATATATATATATATATTAACGTTAAAATTCTTGGAAAAATTGTTGGAAAGGAAAAAGAAGAGTTATTTCTAGCACTGTTGAAAAATGTGCAAGTATGACTTTACATTTGTAATTTACACGATAACATAAAAGAAAAAAAAATCACAGCGTTAATTTACTCTTTATATTATATATATTCTCACCTCAAAGTATACTTTTCTAAAATCCTTTTTTCTTCTTCTTTTGCACACAGAAGAAACCAACTCATTTATACGAAAGTGTAATTACCATTGTTTTAACCTTGTCTTTACATTCGTTCGCCGTTGTTGCTGCTGGTGCAATTATATTCGATTTTGAAGCCATCAATAACGACAAAGTCCAATGATCCATCATCGCCTATATTCCCTTATTTTGGAAACCCCGTAGCAAAATTTTCTCTCATTTGAGATTGGTAGGAAGAGAAAGAATCGAAGGAACAATGGCTGCACCGCCAAATAGCAGGCTTCAATCCATGTTAAGAGCTGCAGTGCAATCAGTTCAGTGGACTTACAGCCTCTTCTGGCAACTTTGTCCCCAACAAGGGTATGCTTCTTCAAATCACAGTTTCATTAACCCTTTTCCGATTTAAGTTTGATCCGTATTAGAATAAGTGTTTACATCCCTTTTTGATAGGATTTTGACGTGGGGTGATGGATACTACAACGGAGCAATTAAGACCAGGAAGACAGTTCAAGCAATGGAAGTTAGCACTGAGGAAGCTTCTCTGCAAAGAAGCGAGCAACTTCGAGAGTTATATGAATCATTGTCTGCTGGAGAAGCAAACGCGCAAACTCGAAGACCGTGTGCTGCTTTGTCTCCTGAAGATCTAACGGAATCAGAATGGTTCTATTTGTTGTGTGTATCTTTCTCCTTTCATCCTGGTGTCGGGTAAGTTCACTCCTTTAATTAATCTTTGAAAATTTGTTAACTTTCTCTTTCTCTTCTTCATCAACCCTTCAACTTTTTCTCATCTTTAAGTTCATAGATCATTCATTTCTTGATCTTTAATTTTTTTTGTTCTATTTTTAAGAGAGTGTGAGTGATGGTAGCTAGATCTAAAGTGCAGTACAAACAAGAGAGATGATATGTTCACTCCTTAAAAAAATACAACCAATTCACTATTTAATATACTAATATTTTAAACATATATTTTATATTTTAAAATATATTATTATATGGTTAGAATACGCTGTAAAACAAATGTCAAAGTATAATTTTTGTATAAACAAGTCAAACAAACTAGCTATCGTTAGGTTTCACTTTTGGGATCAAACACTCTCTCTCTCTCTTCCCACTTGATCGTATAATGCTATGAATAAAGTCCAAAAAGGTTGTAATTGTTAGAGATTTGAGTTTCTACTTTTGGGAATGAGATGATTTTTCGATCTACTTTCTTTTCACGATACCAAATTTTACCGTTGAAAACTTCATAATCTTTCTGGTGAAATGAAATCCTCAAATTTTATAGTGAAATGATTTTTGTTGTGTGTATTTTAAGAAAAATAAACGTAGTAATTTTACTAATGGAAAGCATCTTCTTCACTCATTTTAAAGACTCTCAAATTATTCTGCTATATATTAGAATGAAATTCTCGCTTTTCGGAATCATCAGTTAATATTTTATTATGTTATCTTTCTCAATGAATATCCCGCGTGACTTCTTTATGGAATAGTGTTTTTTTTTTCTTCATTTTTAAATAAATTATCAAAATAATTACATTAACATTTTTCCTTTTAATCCAAGTTTCGTCTTCGTCCTTAAAACTCAATTATATACGTAAATAATTACTATCAATATCATACACACATATTAAATATTAATTAATTGTTTTCAGAGGTAATTGATTGATGTTATATCTTCTAAAATAGAATAAATGATACTCCAATTTCCTTCAAATTCTGAGTCAAACATTTTAGTCTTAAATATTTTTAAAATCTTTCATTTATCCTACATTTTATAAAATATCTTTTAATCTAATGCGTTTTGTGCAAAATGGTAATGAAGAGTAAGATTAAAAAATTGAAGAATTAAAAGATCACCTATATTCATATTTTTTTTTATCAGCCATCACCTATTCATATTCTTTGAAACTAATTAACCTAGGGATTTACTCACAAAAACATATCTCGCTATCCATTATTATAATCGTTCTTTTAATTTTAAATACTTTTTGATATTTTTAAAACTCGATCTAGATTTAATTCAGATAAGTCGGTGGAGGCTGAACTTTAGTCAAAGCTAATACAAAAGAAAATTGCAATGATGATTTGAAGCATTCGAAGCAAACAAAATTTTTTCTTTCTTCTCGCTTTATTTTCTTTTCCACAGAAAATAAAGTTACCCTTTGGTGAATTGTAAAGGCAGACCAGACACTGTTGTTTAGCCCTAGCTTTCGTTAAAGCCAATTGAAAAAGGAAATTGCTATAATTTATACGTTCAATCTTTCGAAGAAAATATATATTTTTCCCCTTTTTTCTAAAATATGAAATTCCCATAAAGCAATGGTCAATAACACAGCTCGAGGCTCTAGCACTTCCCTTAGAAAAGATATGGTTCCTGCCAGTGAAACTGATAGGAGAAGAATTGTTGGTATAGCAGCTTCAAAACTTTAATATTCAACCAATTGTGATAAGATATTTTTTCAAAACAACCATTCCTTCATTTTTTTACTTACTATGTTTAAATTTTGTACAAGTTAGCCTAACAAAAATATATTACAGTAGTAATTCCTTAAGGAAAAACTAATGGTTTTCAACCCAAGATTATAACCTTTTAGTCTTTATGAGAATTACTAGGTTTATATATAACTTGGAACTATTTGCTGTATGTTAATTAAGCACATGCAACACCACGTCCTCCTTGCATAGTAACCCTCACCGCATATTGTACCTCGCATGCATGATTGTCATTCACACTGTTCAATAACCACGCGTCCTTTTCATGGCTTCCCCCTACTTTTACCTTTTGAACGAATTATCATGGTTTGTAGCAAGAGACAAGAGTTATAACCAAAAAAGGAAAAAAATTACTGCTCCCTCTCATGCCACTTCATAACCAAGGCTCAAATAATGTTGCTTTTCTCCCTCTGGTCTTTGTTTTTTCTAGGATAAGTTTGCAGATACTTAAAAGAAAATATATACAAAAAAATTGAACTAAATTTAATTTATATATAATTTCTATTGTATTAGTTTTTCTAAGAAATAATTATCAACTGTCACTGTAACCTCATTCCCCCAGATGAAACATGTGCACTGTGATCAACCAGTGAACCCTTCTTGCATTCTCCAATGTTTGGTGCGGATGCAATGTAACTTACTGGTTATATGCTTCAACGTTAAGCCTTACTGAGCTCCAATTTGGGAGATTGGAAAAGAATAATATCTCATTAATGATAATGTGCACATGTAAGATATATAGAATGAAAAAAGACTAAACTTATTTTGAATAGAAAACACATGACTAACTAAGTAATTATCAGTTTTCAAGGATTTGTTGCTTGAAAATGAATGACTTAGTTAACTCAACAATCTGATGAACTGATTTGAGTTTGACATAAGCCAGCTTTAGTTTAGGGGATTGGACCGATTAATTCTCTTATAAATTGAAAGTCAATATCAATATTTTGCAATCCCGTGATGCGCAGGATTCGAACAAGATGAATAGCTTACTAGAACAAAATAGAAACTAAGTTGGGGTATGGAATATAACATTTGTGTGAAAGATTAGGATTATTTGGACAACTCCAAAGGAACATGTTATTATTTGGTAAAGTAGCATATTTGTGTATAACCATTGAATAAGACTGAAAAAGTATCAAGCTGCAACAAATATGTACACTTAATGTAGAGTCTAAAATCCAAGAATCATTGCATATTTTCTACCTTTTAAACTTTCTATCTGGCGTCAATCCATTAGTTCTTTCAATTTCAATTGCAATTTCCCCTTCCTCTCATCTTTAACTTAAAAGTTTTCACTCTACATACCCTTTTCATTTGGGAAAGAATATATTAGATCTCCAAGATTTTTGGTTGATTATTAAAACAGTTTTAGGTGATAAATGAATGCATAACTTTTCAGTTTTACCCAAATACTGTTTATCTTTAGATTAAACTATGGTGATTGAATAAAATGAAAATGAGTTTTAAACATACATTTTACATTAGTTTGCATATGGTAATTAGAGAGAGAGAGAGAGAGAGAGAGAGAGAGAGAGAGAGAGAGAATGGATGTGTACTGATGGGATTATTTCTCTTAAAAGAAATTTGTAAATGGTGAAAAAATTGATGTTCAGATAAAATCACAGTGTGTGTAAAATTAATCCAAACATACAGGTTAAGGAAATATTAAACACACTATACTGGATACTAATACTTAATATAAAGCGTGTACTACAATAATTACTTTTATATTCGGTATGATAAAAAAATGTATATCTTTAGCTAGTTGCAAAAATTAATAACTAAGTTTCAATTCATATCTATTTTAAGTTTTAAAAATCATAAAACTTTCCAAAAAGTTTTTAACTTCAAAATAAATTTATGATGTTAGATGAAATTGTTGTCTGGAAAATGATGCAACATTAGACTGGTGGTATTTTATTGACTATTACATTAAATACTTACCTTTATTTTTATAAAAAGAAAAATTGTTGGTAGGATTATAATCCTGATTTTGTTTACATAAAGCATTAGTTTTGACATAGAACTGATTGATGATGATGTTACTATAAGGTTGCCTGGAACAGCATATGCCAGGAGGCAGCATTTATGGCTCAGTGGTGCAAACGAAGTAGACAGCAAAACATTTTCCAGAGCTATTCTTGCTAAGGTACTTACCACTCACACTCATCCCTTTATCCATCACTTTTGGGCACAATTCCCAGCCACTGCAAAGATGTACACACAAGAATGAAGGAAAAAGCAATATGTCCTTTTTTTCTAAATAAATAATTGATTTTTCATTACTTGAAACTTTGCATTAAACTTTTTGCTTTTCAAGTTTACGCGAATGTTTTCTGTACCATATATGGTTCTGTAATATTTTCGTTGCATTTAAGAAGCTTCACTTACTAACTATCTTCTTCTCTCTCCTTTTTCAATGATGGCAAAATCTTCCACGCCCAGAGTGCTCATATTCAGGTGAAAATTTTTCCAATAGCTTTTACATTTCTGGTAGACATCGTTAAATATATTTTTTGTTTCTTAAAAATGCTTTTTGATTAGTAAACTGGAATTCGTTAAAGTAAAAGAAAAGAGGTCAACAATTACAGGAAAAACAATATGATTCAGCGGCATATAAAGCTCCCGCAACAAAAACAATATTCACAGAGAAGCTAAAATAATAACAAGACTTTTGCTTCTTGAAAACTATTTATTTACTATGGTATTTATACTAAATATTTTACATATAATTTAATTAAACCACACAAAATAAAATCTATTAAGCAATTAATTTTGTCAAATATATATTTTGACATGAAATAAACTAATATCCTCACATATATAATAGAGCAAATCAAACAATATGGACTAAAGTAGAGTTCGCCCAACATTTTTTAAATAAAATTTATTAAACTAATTAAACAAATGATTAAACTACTTTTTTTATATTTAACTTTTCCCATAGTTATATTATATTAATCATTTTTGTTTAATATTAAAACAATCCGTTACAAACTTTCACCCAATTGGAAAAATGACTAAATAAAGAAATATAACTGTACGATGATGGAGCACGTATGAATGAAAAAAAAAATGTAATGCATAAAAAAATAACTCTAGTTGAAAATCGTAATAGATTGAACCCAAGATGCTTTTTCTAATATAAAAAATATATAGTTATTCTTATTAAACTAATATTATTTATCAAATATAATTAACACTGGTTAATTTTTAAAAACAATATATGTTCGTCTTCAGGGATGACGTCGACCCGACTAAAGCATGCATGCATGCATGAATGATCAAATGAAATTCTTCTTAGGAAGAAAATTGAAAATTGAATTGAATAATTTTGTAACACTACTTCAAACATAGACATTTGGTTATACGTTAAAGTTTGTGCCATGCAAACTGCAGACAGTGGTGTGCATTCCTGTGTTGGAGGGCGTGGTTGAGTTGGGCACAACGGACAAGGTAATCAACAAACAAAGATTCATATAATGTGCTACTATTTATTCGACAAAACATGACCTAAATTTAATGCATGCATGTTTCTTAACTAACCAATTAGATGGAAGAAGACCTAAACTTCATCCAACACATAAAGAGTTTCTTCATAGAGCAGCACCCTCCAACGGCAAAGCCTGCACTGTCAGAGCATTCCACTTCCAATCCCACTTCTTCTTCATACCCTGTTGCTGTCACTGCCACTACTGCCTCACCCAACAATATTCCGAACATGAACGTGGTAGATAAAGGAGAAGAAGCTAAGTTGAATTCTGAACCAGGATTAGTAGTTCGTAACAGTTTCATACCGAGCGAACTAATGGAGCTGGACACGTTGGAGGAGTTTAGGGTCGGGTCACCCGGAGATGGCTCCAACCACTTGGATTCTTTCCCCACAGAGGAGTCCATGGCACTGTGTTCTGCAGGCTTGGAACTTCTTCAGCTTCAACTACCACCACAACCTCCAGGTAATTATATTATACTTTATATATAATATTCAAACATTTTATTTCTCTTACAACTTTTATTTCATTTTTAGTCATTTCATTTATCATATTTATCAGTTTTTTTATTTCTCTCTTTATTTCACTTGTATATGTATTTTGGTATCTTCTTATTAACGTGTTAAGATAATTTGTAATTTTTAAGATCATTAATTAGATAAATTATATTTTGTGAGAAAAGACTATTACTTAAACAACTATTGATTTATATAGGTGTTTAGATGAAATTTCAATAAATATAGATATTATTGAAAAAAAGTAACATTTCCCTTTTTTTGAAGTAATATTTTGAGACAAGTAAAAAAATCCAATAATATATATATAATTAATTAATTAATGTCTCTTCATATCTACAACCAAGAAGCTTAAGTCATTCTGCAAGTTTCTTAGTGAATGATCTCTTTCCCACTCACCTATTCTATTGTAAGTATAATTTTTCACTCCTCTCGTCGTCTCAACTAACTCCTAAAATCCTTTTATGTCAATTGTCCTTTCTTCTTCTGAGTTTAAACTTTCCAAGGCCTTTCTCTCCCTACCTACTACTAATGTGGTCTAACAGTCAACACAACTTACAGATCAATTGTTTAATAACTGATTTCAAAAAATAACGTTTTATAACATCTTTTTAATTTCAAATAACTCTTTTTATATCAATTCTAATTCGTGTATATAAAATAATTTTATTTCAACTATATTTTGAATCGATACAAAAGAAATTATTTTCTATCAATACAAAAAAGAGGGAATTTCTAAGTGACAATCCTCGTTAAAAGAGTTTATAACCTTAGTCACACAAGATATCCTACATTTTCAAAATATCATTTTATACTCAATTGCTTCTACTCATGAAGCTTTGACTATTCCCTCATACCCGAACAACTCCCGTTGCTTTAAACGTTTTACATTCTAGGCATCAATAAGCCGGAAAACCAAAATTGGTCTACCTACAATAAGCATAGTTCAAATATAAACGGGCACCTACACATGGAAGGGTATGTAAAACAAGGATGGAGAGGTAAGTTTTCATACACATCGATATCATAGTACTGAGCACAAACACCAACTGAGGTATATATTCGACAAAAGACATTAATTATAATATATAAATTATAATGTATAAATAAGTATTAATTCCATTTTATAAGATAATTTTGTTATGATGAATTGGATTTAAAGTTGATTTTCTAATATGATATTGAAGACTATCTTAATAAAATTTGTTGAAACTATTATATCACTTTCTATTGAGCCACTATCAAAAGAAAGAAAATGGATCACACTTATTAACAATAACTTATTAGTAATAATATAATATGGGAACAAAATGGACAATGTGACCATAAAAATGACATGGTGTGAGAATTTAGTTAGAAACAAAAGATATTCCTCTCTCATATTTATTAGCCGATAAAGAAAAAAAATGTATATCTTAGGCTGTCAATTTATTGGTGATAGACTTTGATAAAATTAAGAATGATTTATATACAAGTAATAGAAAATTATACTGAATATTTTGATTTATTCTTATTTGTCAACTTAAGAAAATTCACTAATCAAATATGATTATAGATATATTCACTTTACACAGTTTTCTATAAATACTTAGTTTTGAGAATATGTTTTACATGTAAGTCTCACATAAATTTTGTATGTTTTGTTAAGTTCTTATGCATGTCTTTGTTTATAGATATCCTAAAAGAGATATAACTTTCATGTCTTTCTTTATCCTTTATGTTAGCGCTTTTTTTTTAATATGTTTGATTTTTCGTTAATATCTTTTCATTTTTGGAGAAGTGTGATTCAACTTCGTTCAAAAATAAACATTCTTGTATTGACAAATACCTCCTGTGATTTTCACATATTAACTTTTTTACACTGATTTAAATATATGTCTTACTTCAAATGATTTTTTAAAAATGTGTCTAGTCTTCATGTGTGTGTTTCTTTAGACTTTATCTGATCTTCATATAGCTTACCTAGCATTTATTTTAAAGACTTTATCTAATCTTCATCATTTTATGCTTGTTTGGATTTTGTCATGTCTTCATGCACTTGCATCTAGTATTTTGTTTTTTTAGACTTTGTCTGATCTTCATACACTTGTACCTAGCACTTATTTTAAAGACTTCATCTAATCTTCATCATTTTATGCTTGTTTGGACTTTGTCATGTCTTCATGCACTTGCATTTAATATTTTGTTAAACTTTGTTTGATCTTCATATATTTGCGTCTAACAATTTTGTCTTATTTTCGTACACTTGTGTTTAATACTTTTTTAGATTTCATTAAGTTTTTTGTTTGTACAATCTACTTTTACACTGTGTTTACATTTAATGATTCAGGCTTATATATTTGTATAATTTATTATATATTAAATAAATTTATTAAACACACCAAAATATATTATTATTTATTATCATAATTATCATCCACACTATCAGATTTAGATTTGCATATAATCATACGAATTCTTATTTATACTTTTATGAAAGTTAAACAAATTTGACACTATCAGATTTAGATTTGGATATAACCATATGAATTCTTATTTATACTTTTAAGAAAGTTAAACTAATTTTAAACTTAGTTATTTGGAATTCAAATTACAAATTCTCTAAAGCAACTCATTAATAAAATGACTTTATCTCTTTTAATGGATTTAAGCATGTCAAATAACTTTACTATTTCCTTTTGAAACACATCAGCGACCATTTTCATGGTTTAGAGACAATTAACCACCATTGCCATAATTGTCCCGTCAATTTTAGATATCCTATAATAAAATTTGTATCTTCCTAAGTGAGTTTTGGGTTTTCTGGATATTATAGTTATCCCCAAAGTGTTGAAGTATAATATTTTTATCATTGATAAATGTCATAATCTTTAACAAACTCTTAGAACATTGATTTTCATTCTTATCTGATAAAACCCCTTGCAACTAATCTTACGAAAGTTTTAAAAAATCTTGAATGTCTTCCTTGGAAAAAGATATGTTATTCTTAACAAAAAGCGAATGTAAGATAATTTAGATTATATAACTAGCCTGTCTCCTTCCTAAGCAAATACACTAATCTGAATTCTAGATTATCTTAAAATTCTTAGCGGATTTAAGCCAAGTTATGATCTCTTTAAGATTTTGAAATAAATTCATGTTTTTGTCCAAATAAGAAATAAAAAATCTATCACAAACTTATTCTTTATACCTAGTTATAAATAATTTAAAATTGATGGCCCATTAGTTCATTAACTCAGTTTTATTGGTTGGAAATTATGATTATTTGTTTGAGTAAAACCTTTAATAAAATTTTCATCTAAATACACTTTATATTGTCTTCCCAAATGTGGTAGTAAATCCACATTAGGAAAAAAAGTTTAAATAATGAACGAGTCTCTCTTTCAATATTACATTATATTTCAAATATCTTGAAAATTTTGATAATATTAGTAGGGCTATAGTCACACATTTGAAAGTATATTTTTTTGATACATTTGTGATTTTCTATTTTTTTTTTTTCATGGAATGAATTTATGGAAATAACCAATCAAATATAACAACCCTCACCCCTTTCACATTCTTAACCATTAGATATGGAGACATCTAAAGCATTAAGGTGGATAGAGATACTAAAGCATCAATTACTCACATTTTTTCAGTAGCATAGTTCAGTTAAACGCACTCCTGAATTATACGTCGAAGGGCTATAAATTTACCCGCTACCTTTGCCAGCATTGTATAAGCAATATATTTTGGAAGAACTTCTTACTGTACGCATCATTTTATTAATCCATTTTTGTTAATATTTTCTTAAGTTATAAAATTCAATTGTAATATGTTGTATAACATAATTGTTTTCACACTATCATTTAATCATAAATTATCATATAATTACTAACTATTTTAAAAATTACATGTTCTAAGTGATATTTATAACGTTCTGTTTTTTTGCTTTGCAGAAAATCCTCCCTCAGAAAACATAGCACAAGGCGACACAGACACTCACTACTCCCAGACAGTGTCCAGCATCCTCCAAAAGAACTCCGGGTGGTGGCCGGACTCACCCTCCGTCAACCACCTCACCGAGTCCTTCCAATCAGCTTTCAACAAATGGAACTCCGGCACCGACGAGTACCACGGTCACTTTCACATGACAGTGGCAGACGTCACCTCTCAATGGCTCCTCAAGTACATCCTCTTCAGTGTTCCTTACCTGCACGCCAACCGGCTAAAGGCCAAGGGCGCCCCGTCATACGAGACCAGCCATGTGATGGCGGAGCGCCGTCGGAGAGAGAAGCTGAATGAGAGGTTTCTCATATTGCGTTCAATGGTACCCTTCGTAACCAGAATGGACAAGGCATCCATTCTGGGAGACACTATCGAATACATAAAACAGCTAAGGGAGCAGATTGAGAGCCTGGAGGTACGTGACCGGCACGCGGGGAAGAGGAGGATGAGGGAGGTGGAGATTTCGATCATAGAGAGCGATGCACTGTTGGAGGTGGAGTGTGTGCATAGGGAAGGTCTGTTGCTGGATGTGATGACATTGTTAAGGGAGTTAGGGATGGAAGTGATGATGGTGCAATCGTGGGTTAGGGATGATGGAGTGTTTGTGGCAGAGATGAGGGCCAAAATCAAGGAAAATGGTAAGGGGAAAAAGACTAGTATTGTGGAGGTAAAGAATGCCCTAAACCAGATTATACCCCGTCATATACCCCACCATGAGGCATACACACTGGCTTCCAATGATCATTTTTAACCATGCATTTGGATTTGAATGGGGTGAGTATTTGTCAACTGAATAAGTTTGTGTAAAAATTTAATTCATTATATATTTGGTTAACTCAGTACGTGAATTGATCATGTAAAATATCATGGACTTGCATGGGGGTGGGGGATTGTGCTATACTCATGATTGTCCTCTTTTATTAGCCTCTGCATGTAGTATACTTACAAGACAGGGATAATGATTTTGTAAGGAAAATTACCATGGACATTGACTATATATGTGCCATGTTTGTTGTATTGAATATCATCTTGAGTTCTTATATTATTTTGGTCAAATAAATACAATTCAATATATAATCTTCAATTTTACTTAATCTCTTTCTTAATGATTTTAACATGCTTATAAAAACACATTCATAAACAAAACAGATGTAATGCAACATCCATAAAGTATGTAAGCAAAAAATTACACTCTACAATAAGTCGGGATTCCTAACATAATATCTAAAAACTGAAATGGCGTCAAACTTAGAATTGAAAAAAAAAAAAAAAGTGATATGCTAAGGTTTTAGTTACCAAAACTGAACCGGGCAAGAGAAGAAGTGTTAGCTTCCTGCTTTAGTTAAATTGTGATGGTCACACTCCTAATCCTCCATTCTAGTTGAAGTTGTAGGAAGGAACTCCTTTCGATGAGAATTTCAAACCCATTAGGAAAACCAAAACGAAAAAGAACAGGAGAAAATATATAATAGATTTGATCTCACTTCTATAAACTCCGCATCCTTGGCCCTTATGTGTCGCTGGTTTCAACTTATGCCACTGTTATAACACCAACAGAACTGAAAAGTCACACCACTAACCGGTGACTAGTCTCAAATTCTCAATATTAAAGTGTCACACTAAACTCAGCAACATCTTCTCTCAAGTAAAGATGTCCTAATCTTACCAAATCAAATAATTAAATTTTACCTTCAAACCCTTGAGGGTGGTGCAGACTGTCCAACCCATTACCAGTTACCGTTTGCTCAAAAATCACTAGTTACCAGTTACCGATGGATGCACCCCTGGGTGCCTGTGCTAAATGATAACGCTAGAGCTAAATCTTGGCAAAACAATGTAGCATTTGATCACAACTTCCATATTCTTGTGGAAATGTCAGTGGAGTTGCAAAGCAATGTTTTTGCTGACGCTGTTTTCTTTTCTCATGCACCAAGAATCCTCAAATGAGTAAAATTTCTTACCTGGGCAACATCTGTAGTTTTTGTCCAATATATTGTATGATAATGTCATCCAGATTAACAAGCTAGCAGCGTGTTCATTAAGATTTAGTGTACAACAAGGAAACATTAGCTTCAAGCAGGAATCATATATTTACATGTTTTTCCTATCTTACTGTGAAGTGGAGGATTTCATTCTTCTGGCAATGTGTTCATTGCAAGGCCTTTTATCACATGTCGACATTGAAACCTGTAACAAACAGAAGGATGAAAAATACAAGGGAATACAGAGGACGGAAAAGACTAGAGACCGCATCATGAGAGAGGAAACTATATAAACAGTATATGTAAAATGAACTGCTATTTAGGGAGGCCACAAATATCAAACAGCAAGGAAAATTAACAGTCCCCTGACAAACAGTAATGATCTGCTTAGACATAAAATGCCTGACTATACCCGAAATGTTAAAATAAATGGGGGAAAAAAAACAATGAAATAATTGACTACTAAAACTATAATGTGTCAAATGAAGAATGGACGAGAGGTGGTTGCTGGATTTTTCCACTTCCAACCAAAAAAACTAAGTTAAGACTAGTAAAAATACAGGCAATTTGGTAAGCAGCATCAAGGCAACTCATCTAAACAAAAAACTTATTGTTATATACAAGATACGTATTCATAAATTGTGAAAGATACCAGATTAAATCTTCGGAAGCAGTAGCGACCACTTCCTCATTCTGCTTTCGGCACTTAAAAAGTAGCCCGAGAGGCACAACCTATGGTGGAAATGCAGTTCTGTTAGAAGAAACTCATGCAATAATCCCTCCCAAAAAAATCATTTTATAAACATATTTAGTGCATGTGATCCTACTAGGCTGCTACTAGTGTAAACAATGTAAAAAAAAACAATATTCATAACAAATATAAGCCGAACTAAAATCATTTGACATATAGAATTCATGAATTACATCAAATACAAGTCCTACAGTGAGTTTGGTAGCTTCAAAAGAAGAAATATATTCACGTAAGTACAGAGGGGCTGCTTACTAAATATAAGAGTTTTCAAAAGGACTAACTCAAACATTTTCCTGGTGTCCAACCTTTCTCGACTCCCCTGTCATAAATTTATTTTGTTATGGGAACTTAAAAGAAACTTATTATCTCAATTCTGTGAAATCAAAATTATTTTATGTTTTCTAGTTTTAAGAGAACAACATTGTATTAAAAAATAAACTAGTTTCGAACCAAATTCAATTTAATTTGAGTTTCAGTAGGTTCTTTGTCGCAAAAGTTCCATATAATCGGTCCTATTTAGCACCCTCTTGGCTACATTTGGAAGTTGACAAACACCCCCTAACAAATACTGTCTAAAACATCTATAGCCTATCATAGTGCAAGGAAAATTAATAGTTTCAGTTTCATAGGAAATCAGGCCATGGCGGACCTGCTTGTGTGAGAGGATGGGCATTTGCACCACCTCTTTTGTACAAAATTGCAAAAAAAAATATTAGGTTTTTAATTTTTGTATCCTCTAAATTTATATATTGACCCATTATCATGTGAAATGCTTGTATATCAATATAACGTTTAGATATATATATATTACATGATAATAATACTTGTTATTTTTATTTTTTTAATTAATTGCTCCCACTGCTCCCCGGGTCTTGGGTCTACCACTGAATTCAGTAGGTACAACAACAACAATCATATGAAAAGATTAAATACTATTAGGTATGAGACAATCTGGAATTCAGTTTAAATTGAATCAGTCCCATTGGATAATGATGATCTTTATGATGAAATATCAGTAGTCTTGAAAAGAGTTCAAGCAGCAAATTTACAAAAGTTTCACAAGGTTCTGATGAAACAGAATGTGTGCCATATTTGAATTCAAGAAGCAACAAATATAAATAGCACTGGCTATCTTCTTTACCAAATAAAGAAATTGTGAGCATCGGATAGGCTCCACTAACAAATACAGCACACAGTGCCCTATGCAGTCAGAAACAATCACGCATTTACAACATTTTAAAGACAACCACAAATTCAATATGTGCTCGTACTCAATTTTACCTTTCTGTTATACCTAAAATCGCGTTTAGGCAGAAAATGCATAGGCTGATTGAAAGAAGAAGGGGCCTTAATTAACACAAACAATCTGATTGGGCCTGCACAAAAGAAGAGTGGCATTAAAAGAAAAACTAAAAATGCGATTACATAAAGAAAATTCATTCAAATTAAGATCCAACAAAGATTTTGGACATCAATCTGATCCCCCATGCTTAAACGAAGATCAATTTAGTCCTTCAAATTGTCTCTGAACACTAATTTGATTCCAGCTTGATGCTTCTTTCACACCATGAAAGACCATAACTTTGAACGGCCATCCTTAAGACCATGGATCTTTACAGGAACAATTTGAGTATTTAATCTTCCTAGGCCTTGTTTAATAATATTTTCATAAACACTTACAGCAGAAGAAAATAAGAAAAAATGAAATAAACTTTTTCCATAAGTTAAAATCGACTAAAAGAAGTTCTCTCTTTTAGAAGCAAGTAAAATGCATAAGTTGACCTAAACATATAGAAGTTCAATTCACTTTATATTCTCATTTTGTTGACCTAAAAGTGCTAACAGAGCGAAATTGACCTTAATGGTTATCTACTAGAGAAGTGAAGAATTACCGGGATAGGTCACAGAGCCAGCACCCTTCGATATCAATGTCCGAATCGCCTGTTAAAGAAAAAACGAAACATAACCTCCAACACTCGTTCCTCTCACAAAGCACATAGCATCTTAACCAGGAACATAAAAACATATCAATAAGAAACCTTTCTCGAAAGATTCTCAGCCGCTTTACTCCTAGCAAAATCATCGGAATCCTTGGAAACCCCATGGGAAAAATTCAACTCGTAAATATGCTGAGGTCGAAGTGGGCTAGCTCCAAGCGCCAAAACGACACCGTCTATGGTGGGAACCTCGTTGATCATGATTCTAAACGCGGTTTGCATATTCAAAAGTGAATTCATCAACTTATCCAATCTCTTAATTCCCACCTTGATATCCCTCATTTTGCTAACATGCTTTCTCCGAAACGATGGCTTCACCTCAGTGCCCAACTCCGTTTCCTGATTTCAACGAATTCAGGATGCATGCAAAGCGATGACACAATAACGACTCAAAATTCAAAATTTCAGAATTATGACATACCAGCTCTTTGTACTCCGAATGCATTGCTTCAAATTCGACGGCCATATCCTGCACCGTGCTGCATAAATTGAATGCGATCAACGCTAGCAATCGAAATTGAAGAAAAAAAAATTTCCACGTGTTTGCGATTTTTTAATAAATAAAAAAAAAAGTTGTTGGGCGTTTTGAAGTGAAGGGAAAAGACATACGAGGGGATTTGCTGGTGCATGTAAAGGACAAACCCTACGACGTCGTAGATGGTGTGAAAGATTGAGGAGGCGTCCAGGGTATCTGATGCTGTATAGATTTCTGCGTAATCCATCTTCGGTTCTGAGTTCGCCATAGTTACCGTTCTTAAATCTGCGGCTTTGTATGTATGCCTATGCTTTTCTTACATTCAAATGTCAAAAATCAAAATCAGAACCCGCCAAACGGTGGGCTCAGCTACCTACTCCTACAGGCCCAATAAAAAACCAACCCACTCTGTGGACCCAAATTAAATAACAAGCTTAGGTAATATAAAACTTGACCTGACAAAATTGTTATTTATAACAAAAGGGGCACTTTAAATAGAATTATATAGAACTATATTTATGGTCTGCTTGGTTGTTTCATGGAAAATAAAGATGGAGAACAATTTTTAAAATTTAATTGAAAGGTAAGTGAAAGGAGAGAAACTTTTTCTTTCACTTTCTCTCTAGCCAATTTTTTTTAAAAAAAAAAAAAATACGTTCCGAAGTGCATTGCTATCCTCCATTTGTCCAATCCCCGATTTTAGGTTCCCTACCCGTCACAGTCCAAAATTTTCCGCTAACAAGTTTTTTCACTCCCATTCTCCCTTAATTTTCCTAAATCTACAACGTTTTCCTTACGCCTGTGATCTACGTTTCGATTTTTCGACTTAAATTCAAAAGATTCAAGTTTTAAGAGTGTAAACATACATCCATATGATTTTACAATTTTAAATTATCAAGTTCCGTCATTGAAATTTTTTAATTATTTTTAAATTTAATCTTCCAGAAGTATATTACGGTTTTGAAGGTCCAAGTTCTCGGAGGGAAAAGAAATCAATTCAACAACTTAGGAGTTTTAGAATTATAAAATCATTCAAATCAGAAATATACTTTTGAAACTACCAAATCCTAGAATTGCTTCTTTGTTAACAAAGTAGTTCCAGAATCAGGTAAATATCAATTCCAGATGTCAAAGGGTAATTAAGAGGAAAAGAAAGAAAAAGAAACCGTTGAAATGTATCAAAAGCAAAAGTGGGGATATGGAAAAAAGTTATCTCTTGTTACAACGTTGCTAGTGTAACAGTGCCCACCATTTAGGCCCGTCCTTTGGGATATCAACCCACTAATCTAACTTCCTGTACCCCATAAAAATCTGGGACACTTCCCACCCATTCTGGCATGTACTACTCAGAATATACATTCTGAAAAATCAATTCCTTCCTGAATGAGAGGTACTTCAAATATTTTATAGGGGTGTAGAAAGAAACACTTCAACCCACTATCAAGGAATTTAACCTCCTATATCCAAACAACTCGTTTTTATATTACAAATACCACGTCTAAAACACGACAAATTCCTGTACACATTTCATCTGCCACAATAACTATAACCTAACTAATAGTTTCCCAAATCAATAAAAATTTCCTCCAGAGAAACCAGAAGATGAGGCTTTTGAACAGCTACTATCATGTATCGACACGCAGCATATAGCACCTCCTTAGCAACATAACACTCCAACCTTGATATCCTTAAACCGGCAAACTATACCCTAAATCTGTAATGTCCCCGAAAAAAACAAGCTTTCTCGAAACCTGTTCAATTATCATCGGCATCAGAATTGGAAAATCTTTACACAGAAAAATTATACTACTCACCAAATACAACTGTAGAATGTTATCCCAGAGGTTAAAATCAAATTGGCACAGGCGAATGACAGCATAGCTTTTCCATAAGTTATACACCATATCGTCTCAGGGCATTGCTTAAGCTTGGCATCACATTATATGCTTGATATGATCTTCTGAGTTCAATAATGGAACCGACCTGGATCAACAAAACCAAGAACTATTAAGTTAATCTGTACAACAGACTAGGAAGTTGAATGAAGCATTCAATGGTTTATGTATTACGTTTGAATAAATACTACTTTAAATTTCAATATTGTAATATAAGTATGACATTTGACTAAATCCCCGTATGCGCAATATAAATGATTCGATTTTTTTTTTGGTTGATGAAAGTATTAGAATTTCTTGCCTGATAATGTGCTATTACCAATAATTTTGCATGCAGAGTACAATTACAAGAATCCTCCGTGAACTTACAATGATTAAAACTGATGTAAAACCAATAGCAAACCCAGCATTGATACGCCGCAAATAGTGGTCAAGAACACTTGATATAGTGGCCAGAACACTTAACAGTAGCCCCCCTACAAATTTTCCACAAGGTAGTGAACTAACAGTAACTAGAAAATATTAGGTTCGATAATGAAATAAAAAATAACTTTTCAATTGCAGCCATTCACCAGTAGCATACCCCAAAATCGTGTGGATGCCTGAACCTTGGTGAGGTATTCTATGGTAGCCTTCCCAGGCTTTATGCTTGGTATTCTCGCACCCATCTTATTTAAATAATCCGCAATTTCCTTTGGCATGTTAGCCTGTGCACAATCCACATGTAAGACCATTTACAAAATATACACAAGTCATTCCGATATTTTAACGTAGTACGGAAAACTTTAAACTTTTAATGAGCAACGATTCAACAGATTTACAATATATGAATTTCAATGGTGTTGAAAACAATCAGAATAAACAGCTCAGATAATTGTGTAAATTAGTATGGAACAACTTTGACACTGTTTATCTTGTTCCATTCAAAATTCTCAGTTGAAAGCTAATTCAACCTTAAATTTATTCATCCACTATTTTTTCACATATTCTAGTAAAGTAAATCTAACAGCTTATATCAAACTGAAACTCGATGCAAATTAGAAACTATTTATGCCAAATAGAATATACAATAATATAGTAACAGTAAAAAGAAACTTACAATGTCAAAAATATTGAACAGGAAGACAAAAAAAGCATATATCGAATAGTAAACCCATGGCTCAGCACCGACAGAAGTTTCAGGGTTCAACATTTCCTTGACATGCTCCCAAAAAGGTGACCTTAGCAGACTGCCAATAATACCAATTTAGAAGTAAATAAAACAAGACTTTCTAGACAGCACATGTTGACAAGAATCGGGCAAGTGTGCTACCTAGCAAACTGAGAAAAGAGCATGAAAACTAAGACATCAAGATCGTATCAGAAATTTAGAGACTAATTTACCAGCCAATTCTTAAATCCCAATTGAATATTGAAAAATAAAAGTGTATTAAAACCTTGCAAGAATGCTTGGAAGTGCCAAGAGGTAAGAGGTGGTAAGAATAGGTTGCATCCCTGCTGGATTAATATTGAAAGGAATATAGGGCTCCACTTCAGTAATGGGTGATTGCTCTCTGTTTCAAATTGAATGAAAGTATCAATTGTCAACAGCATCAGCATACTCAGAATTATCATTTAATACCATCAAGACATAAAGTAGAAATTATCGGATGAGACTAAAAATAATAAGGGAATAAACATATAAGGTAAGTCCAATATAAGTTAATATTCAAGGAAGAGGTAGAGCATAGGACAGTCAAATGTACTATGTTCTCAACCAGTGGCACAAACAACTTTCCTAAAAAAACCATAATGGTAAATGTCATCTACTATGTTTTACATATGAGAGTGAGAGAATATCAAAACTCTAGTAACATTCAGATTTTCAAAGAGAACAAGGTTCAAATGACCGAACAAAGACAATGTCATTTACCTTGCAGCAGAAGCAAGTTTAAAACCATAGTACTGTAGCTTTACTTTCCTGCAGCCTTCTGTTACTACAACTGCCCACATAGTGACAACAGTGAAGATACCCAATACTGCAAGCACATACGGCCACCAGCTCACAGCACTCACTGCAATATTAATAAATACAAATCACTAAAATTACAAATGATTCCATCATATAAATATAATAATATTGCTTTAGTTATTTTCACCTTATTAAATTTGAATAACACTTGTAGTATTTTTTCTAAAAGCACTCTTGTAATATTCATTCTATATATAATGCTCCTAAAAGCACAACTAATTGCAACTTTAAGTATATTCTATATTTCAACTGCTAACTTGCTCATTGACATACTAAAATCAAATCAGTTGGCAATATGAGGATCCTCTGAAACTATCTGATCCTTATCTTATGGTCCTCTTTTTCTTTTATTTTTGGGCATGCATAAGCATGTCTGAGATATATTCGTTATCTTGAAAGTAAAATTCAATGAATATGCACTTCAAGAAAATAAAGTGTTTGGCTCAGCACATTTTAGAAAATAATTGCTTATCTTTTGCTGCTTCCTGAGAAAGCTTTTAAAAAATAATGGATTATTTACATTGAGAAAACATTTTAACTCTTAATTGCAAAAAAGTCACCTTGTTTTCTTTTCGAGCACAGTTTTCCAAAAAATTATGTAAGAAACAGTGGAAACAACTTATTTTCAAGTTTCATGTACAAACTTTCGAAAATGTAAAACAAAATAAAAACAATGTAACAAACATTTTAGTAATTAAAAGTTAAAAACAAGAAAATAAAAAAACATTTTCTTAAACAAAACAGTGCCTAATCCCTTTAAACAAGTGTCGCCAATAATGCTGTTAGTCAAAACTTTAGTAGAGTCGGAAAACCAATTTCCTTGATGTCAGACATGTTACTTTAATACGTTGAAATAAGCTTGAGAATTAAGAAAATAGGGAAGGGAGATGAGGTAAAATTTCAAAAGCCTTCATTCACATCCAGACATGTACCTGAAAGCTGAGTAAGCATCTTGTATAATGTTTCCATATACCCCGTAAGTATTCCCACACATATGATTAGAGACGAGCCTTGACCTGAAGAAGGTATTATTAGATGCAGCAGATTGAACAATAACGTAGACATCACAAAACTCCAAAATAAAAGTTAGAACCTTTCCTAGAAATTGCAAAGTAGAATAGGAAAGCAGACAAAATCAAAGCAGTAAAATGTCATTCATTGTCATCTTTTACGGTTCAAAATTACATACGATGCCTAACTAATAAATAAGAAAAGTCAATTGAGGATCATCCACTGATTAATTGCATAGTTCTTACAAAAAAAAAAGTTTATATTCATCAAAATTTCCCACCATATGCTCTGGTTATCTTTTTAAATTTTAATTTCCACAACTCCAATCAAAGGTGATATAAAGTAATAGTTTTGCAGTAAGAAAAATACCAAATCCAGATTCTGATATAGTATCACATATCCATGTAATAGTCATTGCACCACAAACCAATAAAACTGATGTCAACATTACGTGTTTGACCCTGCAAAAGTAGCAAATACTTTAACAAAACAAAATTATCTAAAATGTAAACAAAGAATTTGAGGCATGATATGCCCCACCATATGTATGAATCCGTAGAATTATGATAACAAGAAGAAAATGAGAACCATATTATAAAGCATAAAACAAATTTGAGAATAGAAATTTCTTAATGCGCTTATAAAAAAAGGTGATTTCATAATGCTAACTTATGAAAGCCAGTGGCACTTGATAAAATAAATAAATAATTATCTACTTCTAAAGACATCAGTTGGAATTACAATATATGAAAAATCATCTCTGTAACCCATACTCATGAATCATGATATCAACTTGCGAAAAAATATTGGTAGTTCAATTATTTGTTGGATTACTAAAACCTTGGAGGCAAAAAATTCTATCTAGAGTACCTATAACTGGCAGCATAAATTGAATATGGAAGTGAGTAGCAAGAAACTATTAAAGCTTCCACAATTGCAAAGCCGAATGACATCCACCATCTGAAAAGTACGGAACAAATGACCAATTAATTAATTGAAATTCCTTATATCACATATCAGATAAAGGGTAATGGAAAAACAATGTGTAGCGAGAAATTAGTTCATGCTCAAGATGGATAAATAGACCCACATATAATTCTTAATCTTTTCATGCCCATCCAGACCTTCTTTTCGTAGCTTTACTAATGAGGGGACAACATGACAGAGTACCTGCACATGAATATCATGTACAAATGCATTTCATAAAGGAAAAAACACCAAAAAAACATCAACAATACACAAGAAAAATGGGTATCTGGTTGAGAACCTCAGTGTTCTTGAGTCTTTACAATCAAATACTTCACAGTAAAAGTTATAAGAAAACCCATCCATCTTTCAAAAGATACTTATTTACAAAAGACTTATTTCCTTACAAAATCTTAAATACAGATAGCAACTTTTCCAAAGAACTACTTTGTTTTAAATAGGAACACCACTGGTTCCATATATATCACAAACTTTTAAGGCAAACTAGCAAAAGATCAAAGAAAAAAAAAATCATAAAATTGAACGTGGCTTAACATCCTTTGACCTTCAATGTAACAAAAAGTAAACTTCTGCAACAAAGTCTAACAAACCCAAAAAACAAAGGGGAAATACCTGCATAATAATGGACGCTATTATCTGAGGACTAATTCCAAGCTGGAAAATAGATAGTTTGAGCTCAGCAGAGAAGTCACCAAGTTCATCTGCCAGAAGCTACATGAATGACCGTTCACATGTATAAACTCAGAAAAATATTCAAGCAAAAAATTACTCTAGTAAATATTGGACTGTTCACCCAATTCATTAATCCAACTGTTAATATATTATCTTAGGATTTACTTAAATTCAACTAGTATATATCTTATCTTATTTTAAGATTTTCATATATCTTATCATGGATTTAGTAAATTCAAATTGTAGATATCTTATCTTAGGATATTATATATATCTCATGCACAACTACAGTAAATTCTGAAATTAAATTATCATCCTTCCACTACTTTACACAGAAATAAAAAACACCAATACAATGGTCCACATTTTCTTTATCACTTCATATTCACAAACTACCCCGAGCTAACACTCAATTTGAGATCAAATATGTCCAATTTGAGTTTAGGGCCATAAGCAAATTAACCCAATCTCCTCATTTTCTTTTCTTAAATTCAACTATAGTTCCTTTACATTCACAGAAGCTTCAAATCCAATCACCATTTGCCAACGAGAACAAAAAAGGGGTTTATGTTGTAAGAGCTACAAAGTTAAACTCAATCTTCACGAGTGAGCAACAAACTGCAGCAGAAAACATGCAATACAATGCAACTTACCAACAGATGATCCTGACACAAAGCTCAAGTAGTCGTCCGGTATCAACCTTCTGTCAAACCCAGGAAGAGGAATAAAATAACCAACGCGACTAATCACAATCAGCACCGCCGTCACGAACAACCTCCTCCTAATCTCGCTCTTGAAAAACGACTCAGCCGCACCGTTTATCACAGAACCGAACCGCACAAAGTTTAGAAACCTGTTTCTGAACATTACCGGCTTCAATTGAGAGGTCACCGAGTTATCAGCCCCCGGAGACAACGCAACAGCCGCTTCCCCTCCGTGAGTCGCGGGTACAACCTCCTCGTTCGGAAGCTCATTGTTCGGAGCCTCGACGCGTGCATAATCACGTCGGAGCCGATCGGAGAAGTTAACAGAAAGAGTCCGGTTCCGCGAAGGAGAAATCCTTGTGCTGAATGCGGGGATTGTGAAAATGGAAACCCTAGTACCAATTCCGTTGATGCATTTTACGTATCTTCGTTCTGCGAGATGGAAGAGGTTTTAACGCAGCTGCATAATTAGCGTTCAAGAAGAGGCTACCGTGCTTTATATAAATAGCTTCTCTTTTATTTTCAAAGTTTACAGAGGGAAACTTACCTCTGCAAGCGTTGTGTTTCGTTTGGAAGGAGTGTGGGTGGAAGCGATTAAGGGAGAATCGCGTTGCTTCCATGGTTGGAGCTGGAAGAATAGGAGTGAGTGTGAAAAAGACGAAGACGAAGAGGGGTTTTTGTGGTTTAAAAATGGACAATAAAACCCTCACCCATGACCTAGATCCTGTGCTTCGCGAACTACAGTAAGACTATATCAAAGGATGTTTTCATTGGACAGTGACAAAAATCTATGGGCCCCTCGATACGTGGCGTGCGGTGGATGGTTTTGTAGAGTCGTGCGAGGATTAAACAATTTTACATTTTTTTATGAAATTAAATTATTAAATAAATTTAACTAATATTTTTAATTGGTGTAAAAATATATACAGTCTTATAAGAATAAAAGAATTACTCTCTTACACTTCTACCATTATATCAATCTTGTATCTCAAAAAAATCATACAAAAAGTTGTGAAATGTTGTATTTGCATAAATCGTATATACAAAAGTTAACTAATTAAAAAGTTACCAACGGACTTCTTCGGTATGAATATTGTCATATTTACTTGAAGTACACTTTTTTATTATTGTTAGTATATTCTTTTATCTTGATAAAGATGTCTATATTGTTTTCTTAGGTGAAAAATGAATATCTTAATTTACTTAAAATTAAAATAAATAATAATTGTTACCAACTTCTAGCTTTTTAATTTAAGTGAATGAAAGCATGATATTATCTAAATAGTTTTACATAAAATAGTAAATTTTAGTTTGATAATAATTAATTTTAAAATAAATGTATTTCATGTTTAGTTACACAAGTATTTAGTTTGAAAATTAAAGATGTAAAAATTTTCAATTTAAACAATTAATTATACAAATAAGATGATAATTAAATCCTTAATAAATAAGTAACTTGTACCACCAATTCTTAACATGAGACATCCTCCTATTAACTTTCTAAATTTATAAAGTTAATTATCTAATTGCATGTAAAATGATCTCAAAGCTATGATTAAGAACATTTAAGCCTTGAATTAAACTATCACTATAATTATCAAACTAATTTAGATATTATCAAACTAATTTAGATAATATAAACATATGCATATTTTAAGATAGAAGGTATTGATGTTTAGATAACTAAAATATCATTATTTTTTTACTGACTTCTAAATAGGATAGTGATACTTTAATCCTATTATTCACGTTTTACACTATAAAATTATTATTTTATTAATATAAAGCAGTGTCAAATAGATATCTTTTTTCTAACAGTAATGTCAAATTAATATTTTATTTATAAATACCTTATCTCTTTGGTTTATTGGGTTTCGAGGCAAATAAAATATACAAGAGAAAAAAAATAGAAAAAAATTCATATTTCAAGAATTAAAATAATAGAAAATAATGAAAAATGAGAAAAATAAATTTTCCAAACCTTTCACGATGTGAAAAGGATTTGTGGTGATTTATTGTGCTTAGATTTTAAAAAATAATTATGTATATAATTA
>Ga0123340_1000298_pt1 | contig 29510 bp, 36 predicted proteins | sample SirMexnodulemix_FD_89961 | JGI IMG/M metagenome (GOLD analysis project Ga0123340, IMG submission 89961) | Root nodule microbial communities of legume samples collected from Mexico - Siratro Mexico nodule mix | ecosystem: Host-associated > Plants > Roots > Nodule | place: Mexico: Nepantla...
ATCCATCTCCTCATATATGAATCCCATTGCGGGTCTTGTATCTGAATCAACCAATCGAAGGACCACCATAAGAGGAGCAACAACTTTTAAGCATGTACTTACATTCTTCCAAAATCGACTATCCAATACTATATTTTGAACCTTTCGCCCTTCCTGTGATGTTCCAAACTTGCTTGTTTGCCACTCTTCAGAGCTAAACATGTTCATCAATGATGCTTTTAGTTCATGGAGACAAGCTAGAGTCAAGTAAGCTGTGGCAAATCTAGTCACTCCTGGCCTTATCAAGTCCCTTCCCCTTTGAACTTTTTCAAAATGCTAATTAGTTGTGTTCTACCATAAATGTAGGTAGTGATATTTCTTCCTTTTTTTATGGTTATTTCATGAACCTTCAGATGTTTTTCAAAATCTTCAAAGATTAGATCAATATAGTGAGCAGCACATGGAGTCCAATATAAACGCTCTCTTTTTTGCATCAACAAGTCTCCAACTACCTTGAAATTTGCAGCATTGTCAGTGACTACCTGCACTACATTCTCTTCTCTAACAAATTCTACAACATCATCTAACATTTTAAATACCTTATTAGCAGTTTTTGAAATGTCAGAGGTATCTAATGAATAGAGAAACACAATTCTTTTAGGACTGTTCACAAAAAAATTACAAATGGAACGCCTTTTTTTATCTGTCCACCCATCAAACATAATTGTACAACTAGTACTTTTCCATTCCTCTTTGCACTTTTCAAGGACTACATATGTTTTCTCCACTGCTTGTTTCAGAAGTTTCTCTCTAATATCATGATATGATAGAGGTTTATAACCAACACCATATCTTGCAATCATGTCACACATTTTTATAAAAGCTGGATTCTTAATCGCATTGAACGGAATGACACTTGTTTAAAAGAATTCAACAACTTAGCATAAACTTTTTCTTTATCATCTTTCTTATAAAGTTGATTCAGAGTAGTTTGAACACCCTCACCAGTAGATTTATTTCTAAAGATATTCTTGCTGCTACTAAAGCTCTATCCACTCTCATCATCAACATCAATCTCTTCAAGATTAGTCAATCTTCTTTTCTTGGTTGAGGCATCCTTAGCATCAGAAACAACTTTCATCATTAAAGCCTTAATTTCTTCAAGCACTGAAATGCAAGGTTCAGAACCGTACCTGGTTGCAGCAAGATGATGTTTAAATCTAAAAATGCCTCCATTATTGATCTTTGGGCAGTAGTTACATTTTACTTTTTTTTCATTTCCTAAAACATCAGTCCCATACTTCCATCCAATATTTGTTCTATTCCCTGCAGAATTTTTACTTCTAGGTGGACGAGGAGTTGATATATCAGCAGTATTTGAGCCACTCCTAGACATTATAAAAATTTATAGATACTGCAACAAATTATAACTAAAATTTACAGATTAAAATCACTCACGCAGTGTTCAAAATTTAAAATAAGATTAAAAGCACTCACGCACGACTATTGTTCAACATTTAAAATATCAGAACCAACCAAACTCTCACCTCGAGTCACGAACAGTGGAAGACTTTCCACTACAGCACCTTACGCGACTGCTGAGGACGAGCGACGACGGCGAATGGTGCGAGGGGGAGCGACGACAGCGACCGGAGGTGCGCCGCGAATGGGGGGTGCGACACGAGCGGGAGGCACAGCTTCATTTGCGAGCAGGAGGTGCAGCAGCAGTCGCGAGCAGGAGGCCCAATGCGACGGCAAGCGGGATGCGCAGCACAGTGAGGTTCGACGACAGTGAACAGTGAGAACAAACGAAATAGTGAGAGCGGGATGTGAAAACCTAGTCAGTTGCTATTTTAGCCCTAAACGACCAAAAACGACTCCACTAACAGTCGTTTCGAATTTTTTTACAAAATTGCTCACTCGCTGGTCAACTCGCGAGGTTAACCGAGTCAACCAAGTTTGCAAACGAGTCTACCGAGTCTACTTCAGAAACGAGTTTGCTTTCGAGTCGAGGGTGAGTAGACTCTCAAACTCGGACGAGTTAGCGAGTTAACTCGCGAGTTTGATTATCATGGTCTTGACTTCGTAATTAGGGTTTGTTTTCCGGATCCCCTCTCATTTGGGATTAGATAATGGGGTCTTTTATTGTTCCCATGTTGAACTTTGTTTGGTCCACCCTATTGTGTTTCTAGCAAGTTATTCCCTAATATACTTTCACTCGAAAAGGATTTACCTGAACAAGCGAAGATTTTTATTCATGTGAATTTGTTAGGAACTTATCAAAGGAAAAGAAAAAAAAAAGCTGACAAAATCGTATAACTGGAAAACGTCAAATCTCTGTTTTATTAATATGTTGTTCAGAACACTATTAGAATCAACAAAGGAATAAATCCTTTCACACAGGAAAATTATTCCTATCATAGTCAACAATACAATTCTCAAAAAGTCCCTTTCCCCGTGTGGTTCTCCTTTTATAGGCTACCCTCGACTCCCCTCTAATATCCCCACCGACTCACCTACTCTAATAAAACTCACCGACTCACGTAACTCCACTAACTCCCAATTAATGACTAATAAAACCCATTGACTCACCTAACTCCACTAACTCCTAATTAATAACTCACCAATCCACTATCCCCTCTTCCCAACAAATCAACCAATCCATTAAGACTAACCAACTCTCTTCTTATACTACACTTTCCATTCTCTATCCTTAATTGTTAACATTGTGCCCAACAATACTCCCTTGGGCCGAAACAACCTTGTCCTCAAGGTTGAAATCTGAAAAGTAAATTTTCATGGTTTCGACTTCCTCCCACGTTGCTAGTTCTGATCCTCCTTTCTCCCACTACACAAGGATTTGTTGAACGGACTCTCCCTGATTATCCACCACCCGTTTGTCTAAAATTTGCAGGGGCAAAGAGGTTGGTCCTTGCAACTGTAAATCCTGAGGCAGCTCAGACTCCATTGACTGTTGTCCGATCGCTCGTTTCAATTGAGAAACATGAAAAACTAGGTGTATAAGTGCGTTTTCAGGTAGCTGTAATTTGAAAGCTACTTCTCCCACTTTAGCTAAAACCAGAAAGGGTCCATAATACCTCGCCGCTAGTTTTGGATGCAACTTCGTAGTCAAAGAGTGCTGCCTATGCGGCCTGATTTTCAGAAACACCATATCTCCTACTTGAATAGGAGAGGGTCTCCTATGTTTATCTGCATACTTCCTCATCTGATCTTGAGCCTGATGTAAGTGATACTTTAGTTGCTTCAAAGCTTCATCTCTGTTCAACAGATCTTGAGCCACCTCTTCCATTACCGCTTCTCCTAGTATGAATCGTGCAAATGACGGGGGCGCTCTCCCATACACAATCTCAAAGGGAGTTCATTTAGCAACTGCCTGATAACTGGTGTTATACCAGTACACGGCCCATGGTATGAATTTAACCCACATTTTGGGTTGCTCTGAACTAAAACACCGTAAATAAGTCTCTAATACCATGTTTAACACCTCCGTTTGTCCATCTTTCTCCGGATGATAAGCGGTACTCATCTTCAATGTACTGTCCTGCAAACTGAAAAGTTCTTCCCAAAAAAGACTGAAAAAGATTGAGTCGCGATCGCTCACTATAGATGAGGGAATATCGTGCAATTTAACAATTTCTTTAGTGAAAATTTCAGCAACTGATCTTGTCGAGTACAGATGTCTTAAAGGAATAAAGTGTCCATATTTACTAAGCTTGTCTATCACCACCATTATGGTGTCATACCCATTGGATTTGGGTAATCGGACTATGAAGTCCATGTTAATCGCTTCCCACACCCTATCAGGGATGGGTAAAAGCTGAAGTAATCCATGAGGAGAACATGCTTGGTATTTTTCTTTTGACAAATCAAACATTCTGCTACAAAATCCGACACATCTTTCTTCATTCCCACCCAATATAGTGATTTGGCGATCCTCTTATAAGTTCTAAACACTCTAGAATGTCCCCCCACTGGTGTAATGTGAAACTCCCGCAGTAGCTTTGGAATCCAACTGGAAAAAGCAGACAACACCAATCTTCCCTTGTAGTGCAGCCTATCATTTTCTAGGGTGTAGTTCCCATGTGAATCGGGATCATTCTTCAACTCCTCTATAATCTTTGTTAACGCCTTATCGCTTCTAACCTCCTCTTTTATAGCTTTAAAATCTTGCTAGAAAGGTTTCGTAATTACTCCCAGGTCTGCCTCTCCCACTTCCTCGTCTTCCATTTTCCACGACAATGCATCAGTCACTCTATTTGACGCTCCCGTTTTATATATAATTTCAAAGTCGTTCCTCGTTAATTTTGCCAACCAATTTTGTTGGTTCTGTGTCGTTATCCGCTATTCCAGCAAGTACCGTAGACTCTTCTGGTCTGTGTACACAGTAAATTTGCGGCTCAATAAGTAAGGTCTCCAATGTTGTATAGCTTGCACCAATGCCATCAATTCTTTCTCGTAAATGGACTTATTGATCGAAGAATCAACCAATGCTTTACTGAAGAAAGCTATTGGTTTCTTATTCTGTAAGAGAACAACCCCTATCCCTTTTCCTGAAGCATCGCATTCTACACAAAACGGTTGATACCCAAATTTTAAATCAATCTTTGAAAAGTATTGTGCCCCTTGTAACTCATCCAATAATACTTCAATGACGGGAATTGGAAACTTGTCAAGGATGATGGCTTTGTTCAAAGCCCGATAATCCACACAAAAACGCCAACTGCCGTCCTTTTTCTTCACCAAGATCACCGGACTTGAGTAAGGGCTGTTACTAGGCCTTATAATTCCCATTTTCAACATCTCCTCCACTTGTTTTTTGATTTCTGCTTTTAACAAATATGGGTACCTATATGGTCTTACATTGATTGCCTCAATTCTTGCTTTTGGAGGAATCTTATGCTCCACTTCCCTACAAGGCGGCAATCCTCGTATCTCTTCAAACACACCAACATAGTAGGTTCAAAAATTCTGCTAACTCTTTTTGCTGTTTTTGCGTTACCCAGTCTTCTCTAAGGTAGGAGTTGATGGCCCCAACATGTCCACTTCCCATATAACCGAAATTGCTTCAATCTCTTTCTCCTTTTTAAGGGCGGTCGGTCTCACTAACATCTTGCTTAGTGAATGATCTCCTTATATTTAACCTCCTTTCCTTGATAGAAAAAATCCATCATTAATGTTCTCCAATTCACTTTTACCTCTCCCAATGTTGCTAACCAAGCCACCCCGAGAATAATATCCACTCCTCCAAATCAAATAAAAAGAATGTTTCTTTCACAAAAAAATCTTTCAACAATAACTCCACCTCTTTACAACACTCACTTGTGTTTTTCTTGTGACCATCCCGTAAGCGTACCCCATAGGAGGGTGTCTTCACCACCTTCAATCCCATCCTTTTTACAAGTCCCATCGAGATAAAATTGTGACTGGCTCCACTGTCAACCAACACCACCACCGGAATATCTTTAATTTTTCCTTACAACTTCATGGTGTGATGTTAAGTCATATCCCCTGCCGAAAAAATGGAGAGTTCGATCTGTTGGCATTCTTGGCCGCTCCAACTCCTCTCATCTTGTTCCCCACCTTCATCCTCCGTCACCCCTGGTTCTCCATCTTCTACCCATTCTTCATCTTCCCAGACAATTATGAGTCTCAATCTTTTATCTGGACAACGATGTCCATAGCTATATGAACCTCCACAATGAAAACATCTACCCTCTTCCCTCCTTTTGATGTATTCTTGATATGGAAGTGTTCTTGCACCCGTGTTTCTTGAAACTTCACCCATGCTAGCACCAACTCGTGTCTCCTTTACTCTATTGTAAGTTTCCTTTCTAGCATTGCTGGCCCAACTAGATCTTGCTTGTCCACTAAACCCTTTCCCATTTTCCGCCCTCATTGTCATCCCCGTTCCAACAACATATCGAAAATTTGAAGGGTTATTGCACCTCCCCTCTTCTCGTCATTAGCTGCCTCCTCAAGATCCAGCAAGATCTCTATTGCCCTCATCAAATCTTTGGGATCATGGGGCCGTATTTGATTCCTAATTCTCATTTGTAATCCCCCAAGAAAATACCTCAGCAACTGCTCCTTAGTAATATTAGGAATTTGGCCAACTAATATTTCAAATTCTTTAACATACTCTTCTACTCGCCCATCTTGTTTCAGCCGTGCCAATCTCTCAAATACTGAATTTCTCTCCTTTCCTCCAAATCTTCTTATCAATGCCTTAGAAAATTCACTCCAAGAACGGTTCTTGGAATTCTATCTCCAGAACTTGAACCAGTGGCTAACACTGCCTTCCATGCTAATAAAGGCTGACTTCAACCTCTCTTTATCCCCCACATTTTGTACTTCGAAGAATTTCTGTGGACATCCCAACCATCCCTGTGGGTCCACCCCTTCAAAGATAGGTAGTTCCACCTTTTTGACTGACTCTCTTGGTTCAGCTTCCCCTTCTTCATTTGATTTTTCTCCTTGCATTGATTGTCTTTCTTTCCTTTCCCCTTCATTCACCGAATTCTCCCCTCCATCGGACATCTTATTACTCCTCTTGGGGTCACGTATCAATTTTTTAAGTTCTAAGAAATTCTCTTTCATAGCTATTAGCTCCGCCTTCACCTCTGCCAAAACTCTTCCCTGTTCGCTGGAAAAAAAAAAAAAAAATAGCTGACAGAACTGTATAAACTGGAAAACTTTAGATCTCTGTTTTATTAATATGTTGTTCATAACACCACCAGAATCAACAAAGGAATAAATCCTTTCACACAGGAAAATTGTTCCTGTCACAGTCAACAATACAATTCTCAAAATGTCCCTTTCATCGTATGATGGTTCCCCTTTTATAGGCTACCGCCGACTCCCCTTTAATATCCCCACCGACTCACCTAACTCCACTAACTCCCAATTAATGACTCACCAATCCACTATCCCCTCTTCCCAATAGATCAACCAATCCATTAAGACCCACCAACTCTCTTCCTATAATACACTTTCCATTCTCTGTCCTTATTGTTAACATTGTGCCCAACAAAATTTGATTGAGTGACATGGCTTTTTCAAAGTATTAAATTTTGGTTAACACCCATGTTGTTTACGAGGACAACATTTTGTCATCCTACACAAATGGGTATGCTCGAGTGACCAGCAAATGTCCATCGATGTTGACTTTCTTCTCTGGCAAGTCGTGGTTTTGATCTCTTACTGGATCTCCCTCTCCATTAGGGTCCTCTGGCAGCCCATTCAAACGAGGCTAGAGGAGCTCCACTCAACATTTGTCGCTATTGAAGCCACTTTACTCTTTGGTGACATGTTGGTGATAATGGTCACACTTTTCTTCTAATAAAGGGATTTTGGTTGGTGTTGGAGTTATTTAGCCTTTTACTAAGATTTTGAAATGTGAGAGTGATGCAGGAAAGGTTAGTTTTGCCCCGTGTTTGCATAGGTTGATTGAGAATTCAAATAATGATGGTATAAAGTAAAGTCAGCAATTCAGTCTAACCCCCAAGAACTAAAAATAGCACCTTCCAAAATCAGAAGACTAAAATGGTGAAAACTTAATTTGAGGACCAAAAGAAACAATGTCCCCAATTTCGAGGACTAAAAACATATTTAAGGCTTTAATAAAGTTTTATAAAACTATTTCACTCAATTAAATCCACATTGAAAATGGTAAGTAGGTAACCATTTGCCACATCTTCAACGTCATTAACACTGCCTAACCCCATATACTAAAATTAGCATTTCACAATATCAAAAGACTAAAAAGTGAAAATATTTTATTGGAGGATCGAAAGAAATAGTGCCCCCAATTTTGAGTACTAAAAGCATGTTTAAGCCTATGTAATATGTTCCTTTCTTGTGCATGAGACACTCTAGGGTTCCATCATATGACTCCCTATCATTTATCACTTTATGCACATGCCAAACTTATTTCAGCAACCTAAAATCATCCTTGAACTACCCCTGCTAGTGAATAACTCCTTTGATCAGTTATATTTAGTTAGTTTATTTGTTATAACTGTCATTATATGTTGAATTCTGTTGGTCAGTTATTGCAGCTGTCACTGTCAGGTTGTTATAACTAAGTTGGTCAGTTAGATGAGCTTCTGTAGTTGCTGTGAACAGAAGCTCGTTACTATTTCAAACTCAGTAATCAATACAAATGTTTCTTTTCTCTATATTTTTCTCTTTCTTTCTCTTAATTTGGTATCAAAGCTCCTTTTCTATCTGTGTTTCCTCTTAATACTTGTATAAAATCAGATGGTCAATTCAAACTTATACATTTAATGTTAAACATTTCACTATATTAACCTTTCTTAGTTGATAAGGATTCCTATTTCTCGTCTTATTATGTCCTTAATAAGTGATATAAATGAACGAGAAAGGAGTTGAAAATGCCTTTGCCCGCTTTTAATTGTTTTGATTTCTGATATATGCTATTGACTATTATGAATCTGTCACTTTATTTTTTCATTAACTTAGGCTTCCTAAATCTTCTCAGTTTAAGAACATTTCGTATTATACTAAATTATGTGAATCTGTTTTCAGTGTCCTCTTCTTAATATAAGTTACTGTCCTCCATCAGAAACTACGTTGGTTAATGGAAAGAGCTTGGTAAGGATAATATTGATTTTTTGCATGACTATAATATGAATTTTGCTTATTAAAATGTTTCTCACAGTTTTTTGTTCCCTTTGTAGGTGATTGTTGTTTATAATCCTCTTGCTTGGAAGAGGGAAGATGTAATTCGAATTCCTGTAAGTTCTTTTGCTGGTAGTTTGTTTATTTTATTTCTTGTTGTACTTGGGTATGGGCAGTGAAGGGTGTATTCCATCACTTTTAAATCAGTGGTTGCTGCCGTGTTCCGTTTACTTGGTTATGATTGGTCATTTTCTTGTAGTCTTGAAAAATATATTAATTCACTCATTCTTGCAAATTTTATTCTTCGGAGCTATTTGTTTACCTCTTGAAGGACCACAGTTTTTTATTGTGTGTTAGAAGGCTTAAAGATGATAAGAAAACATACTTTTGTTTTGATAATTTCTCCAAGTTTGATGGAATGTGCTAATTGAGGGATCTATAAGCATTCATATACTCTATTTCATGTATTCGTATTTCCCTCTTTTTGGATCTTTGATTTTATCTATTAATGCACCCTTGAACCAATAAGCACGCTGAAGGAAACAGCGTGTGCATATGCATCAGTTATTCGAACAAATTTCTTTGATTCAATTTTTAGTGATTATCATAAATTATAACTATTCAGACACTTCCCTAATTTATGCTTTGTGTGACTGACTCCTGAACATATTTGCCAGGTTTCCACTACACATGTTTTTGTGCAGGGTTTGGATGGGAAGAAAATTGAGTCTCAGCTTCTGCCTTTATCTAATGCTACTTTGACTATGAGAAAACATTATGTCAGAGCATATACAGGAAAAGCTCCTGGGAGCAACTTACTCAAGTATTGGCTTGCATTTCCAGTGTCTGTACCTCCCCTTGGTTTCAGCACCTATACAGTGACAAGCTCTGATCAATCAAGTTAGTGATATATGTTATTGCTTTGTTCTCTGTATCAGTGTGGTAGGACTGAAAGATAACACTAATTAACTTCAACTTTATGACTCTTTGAATGACATAGATGATAGTTCAACTATCTCAAAGATGTCAAGTCGAGAAGGAAGTACTGATAAAAGCATAAAAGTTGGACAAGGGAATCTAATGCTACTTTATTCAGCAGATGAAGGAAAACTGACTCACTATGTTAACAATAGAACCCTGGCAAGTTTCAATGACTTAATTAGTTTTTCTATTTGTAGTCTGCTCAATGTGCTCCAAGATCAGATGTTATCTGATAAGGGATGCCATTATTTTCTAAGTTCAATTTGCTCAAGGAATAAAGTTAGCAATGCTGAAGTTTCTAATTTTCTTTTGGTTGAAGGTTACAGCATCAGTTGAACAGTCATACAGTTATTATTCTGGAAACGATGGAACTGATAAAGATCCCCAGGTAGTTACATATATACCCGAAGATTCTATATATTTGAATATCATTTGTCTTAATTTTGTACAACATTGTTACTGGGAAGAATTTTTTTATTGATATAGTTGTCTTTGCTATTCTGCACTGTGCAATGTTATAGATTTGGATGTCCAAGCCAGATGATGTAATTTCTTTGTTAGGCATATTTTGGTATAGTATTTTGTTTGGGAAATGTAAAGAGCAGCAAAAACAGCCCAAAAATGGCATTGTTTCACCTAACAGCATCATAACTGACCAATTTGCTCCAAAAGTAGCAACAATACCAAAGAAAGGCCCCAAAAATGACTGGGCTTTCTACAGACCAGCGAGATGCTCCTCTCTGTTGCCAAAAGGAGAGTTGTTTTTGCTGTAGATGATCTGCACCTACACTTGATTGTTGCCACACCTGTGATTTTCAGATCTGGTTGGTTTCTTTATTAGGATTTGGCCACCATGCAAGTTTTCTGATCCCACCAGTAGGCATTGGCCGACTGGTAGGATTCCTTTTGGAAAGAGGTTGCCCTAGATGATTAGTGGCTGCTCTCATATACTCAGGATACCATGTAATGAAAGGGAAAAAGAGAATTATCCTCTAATGGGATGATTTGTATATCATGGTCTCCCTATGCCATATAAATACCGTGTTGAGAGTAGTACATGCAGTACAAAGTACACTGGATTCAAGCCTATATGCTCTCAATAACCTAGCAAATTAAACAATAAAAAAGTGAACATTTGTTTTCCGGTTTTGATGCAGGATAAATAGTGCATTTGTCAATCATAAGATTGACTTAATGCTCTAGATTGTACATATGTTCCCATCTTCTTTAGTTCTTTTTTTTTCCGCTTTTCCTTTATTATGTCTTCTATTTAGAACTAAGATAAGATCACCTTCTTACTTTAATCCATAATATTATTAATGCAACTGGTTAAATATTTGTTTTGATTGCAAACTACCTTTTTCTTAAGGCTTCAGGGGCATATGTCTTTCGTCCAAATGGTTCGTTTCCCATTAAATCAGATCATCAGGTTATGGACTTTTCCTTTCGAACATTCAATGATTGATAATTTTAATTTATGGCCAATCCAAACAATAATCTACTTTTATTTTATATCGTTTGTGTTCAGGTATCTTTTTCTGTCCTGCGTGGTCCAATATTGGATGAAGTGCATCAACAGCTCAATCCATGGGTATCCCAGGTAAATTATAATTAAAGTAGCTATTATATGAACAATTTTTCCTACATGCATTTACCCATCATTCCCAATGCCTGCAGCGTCCCCTGCCACATTTCAGTAAAATTAGAAGTTATATCACTTGTAATTGTCTATTTCCTTACAGCTTAAACATGGAAGTCTATTTTTATTTTTAACTTTTTTGTATATACAGATTACGAGGGTATTCAAGGCAAAAGAACATGCTGAAATTGAGTTCACAGTAGGTTACTTTTCATGTTATCTAATTGGAAGAGCAAAATGATTGTTTCATTTCAATTATAGTGCTCAGAAACATTGGAGATGTTGCATCTTAAATTTATATAAACATATGTAGGTTGGGCCTATACCAGTGGATGATGGCATTGGGAAAGAAATTATTACTCAATTTAAAACGACAATGAAGACCAACAAGACATTCTACACTGATTCTAATGGACGTGACTTCATTAAGAGGGTTTGTTTAATTTGTTTTCTGTCCATCTATTATAAATTGTGTATATTAGTGATTATTAGATTGCAGTATCAACTCTGCTGGCCTTTGTATTATGATAAACTATTCAAATTTTGTATTTGAAACCTCCAACATATTTGCAAGCGGAAGATACAATATAATTAATAGGAAAACCTTGAGTTGAGCCCATGTTGATAATGGGGATCTCACACATAGGATCCATGATGAGTGGATGAAATCTTAAGAGACTTCATTTATGTTTAACACTAATGACATCTGACAAAGTACAGGCCTATCTGTAAGTGCTTTGCTTTGTCGCCTGACATGTGTTCATTGTCTTGTTCTAGTTTGGAAACAGGAAATGATCTTACTTTAAAATGATTTGAGGAAAATTTTCACTTGAGTTAGATTATTTGGAATTTTTTGAGAGTCGAGTCTGTATTAAGGATTGCATCAGTTTCTCTTCATCAAAATTAGAGGTTTCACCTTTCAATAAGAAGCTAAATTCTCTGCCATGCTCTTCTCTGTTCTCTATTCTCTGATGATTTTGGCTGGAAAGGAATGCTAGAATTTTCAAGAAAGCATTCTACACAAAATCATGGGACAGGGTTATTTTTCCAAACTTGTTTATAGTGTTGTCCTGATCACTTTTTTTTTTCATGATTTTCTTTATTAGATATGCAGAGAGATTGGCAAGCCCTGTTAAATGATTCAATCTCTAGTTTTCGATGTTTCTTTTGTATTATTCTTGAGAGGATGGCTTATTCTCTAGCTTTGTTCCCTTTTTTCTTTAATGTATTTTCTTTTTCAATTGATAAAATTTATTTGCAGATTCGAGATTTCAGGACAGATTGGGATCTACAAGTGAACCAACCCATAGCTGGAAATTATTATCCTGTATGTTTCATTTAATTTAAAACTGACTATCCATTTTTCAATTTTTAGCGTATATTTTGTTCGTGTACTGTGGTACTAACTTATGAATGGATTTGTTTAATATCTAGTATAAGTTTTTCTTTTCCTGAGGAAATTATCTTTTTTTCTTTCTTTTTTTTCACGGTTTTATTTAAATGTCAATCATTGTTTTAAAGAGACACGAAACTTGTGTATTATGAATTGAAAGAATATACATTCACTCACAGCAGAGATCTCAATTATAACAAAGTTCAGTTACAAGATCGTTGTAACTATCCAACTAAAACAGTTACACTAACTAGAGTAAAGAACAAACTATAGCTAATACTAACTAACTAATATACAATGTAGGAGTTCAATCTCACACCCCCTCAAGGCTCAGAAGTCTTAGAATGTCTTTCTTCATGGAGATTTAGAAAAAGTGTGCATGAAGATTCCTTCCAAGTTTGAAACTCGTGTTGGAAGGAATAGGGCATGCCTACTAAAGAAGGCCTTATATGGTCTTAAACAATCTTCAAGAGCATGATTTGGGAGATTTACAAAAGTAATGGTTTCCTTAGGATATAAGCAAAGCCAAGCATATTATACTTTATTCATAAAACACACTTCACCGTTTACACTTTTGTTGGTCTATGTGGATCACATGATTATGCACGAGATGATCAAATAGAGAAATTAGCTTTAAAGGAAAAATTGGCAGCCCAATTTGAAATGAAAGACATAGGAAAACTTAAGTATTTCATTGGAATAGAGGTTGCCTATTCAAAAAAAGGGATTTTCATCTCCCAAAGAAAATATGTACTTGATCTCCTTAAAGAAACAAGTTGGGATGTAGAACCTCGGGAGTTCCTTTTCAACAAAATCATAGAATTGGAAATGAAGAGAGCTCTCCTGTAGGAAAAACCCAATATCAGAGATTGGGAGGAAAACTTATTTATTTATCACATGTGAGTCCAACATTACTTATGCAGTTAGTGTGGTAAGTCAATATGTGCTTGATCCAAGAGAAAGACACATGCAAGAAGTTAACAAAATTCTTCAGTACTTGAAGTCAAGTCCAGGAAAGGGGTTATTTTTTAGGAAAGGAGACACTTTGACTAGGAAAGGAGATACTTTGACCCTGAAGATATATACTGATGCATACAAACTATGCAGGTTTTGTTAATGATAAATAATCTGCATCTGGGTACTATATGTTTCTTGGAGAAAGTTTAGTGATCCGAAAAAGCAAAACACATTGAGAGAGTATCTTGTTCTAGTGTAGAAATTGATTGATTGGATAATGTGCAATATTTACACCCATATTTTAACAATTATAACAGAGCTCAATTATAAATTTGTCGCAATTGTCTAACAAAAGAAGTTAAACTAACCGAAGTAAAGAACAAGTTGTAGTTAATACTAACTAACTAATCAATATACAAAATAGGAGTTTTACACTCACACATTAATCTTTGCTATCTGTTTCACTTGAACACGCTTTTTTTCTATTTCTTATGCTTGTTGATTTGTTAGAAATAGATATTTCTGCATTGCTTTATTTTTCAAATGGATATTAATAAATATTATGGCTTGTCGTTATTCCTTCAGGTGAATTTAGGAATATATATTCAAGATAGTAGTGTGGAATTCTCAGTGTTGGTGGACCGCTCAGTTGGAGGTTCCAGCTTGGAGGATGGCCAAATGGAGCTGATGCTCCATAGGTGGGTTATATTTGCCAAGTTCAACATGTTACTAATAATGAAATAATGAATACTGATTGACATTTACTTGTTTTGTGATTTGGTTTTATATTGTTAGGAGGTTGCTTCATGATGATGCAAGAGGTGTTGGTGAGGTACTCAATGAAACAGTTTGCATTGCTGATAAGTGTGAGGGCTTAACGGTTAAGTAAATCTTTCCAACAATCCATCTACAATTGCTTGCATAATGATTTCTGGTTATGTGTTGTGAGCAGATTCTTCTGATGCTCTAATAAGGTCTCATTTATTGACTTTTGTTGTTGAGATATGGATGTCGTCATGCTAAGTGCTAGTACACAATTTTATTTTGTTGATCTGTCCGTACATACCATTTTGTGTGTGCAATCTGGTATGCTTGCAATGTACATTGAAGATACTATAAAATTTGCAGTTATCGAGAGAGAAATTGATAGAAGAGATTCTGAAAAGTGGTTTATGGACTACCCAACCGATTCCATCTTATGTAGACTGATGACAATAAATACAAATAATTATAGTTTATTCCTATATGCATATGCCCATAATATAATATTTTAACCAGATAGTCCTCTAATTATAAAGAGCCCGATTAAATAAGGAAATAAATAAAAATATAAAAGAAAAATAAATCCTAAGAGATCATCTAAGATACTCTAAAATATTTTAAGATAATATTTGCAGATGTTTCTTATAATTCTAACAGTATTCTCTAAATATTTGACACTATATAGTTTCTTATCCAGCTTGCTGTTGGACACATTCTGATAGAACTCCTAGTGCTCAACAAGAGGTTATGGGCCTAATATACTTGAGAAAACCAAAAGGTCCAGAATATGGCAAGTTTACTCTAGGAGAAAGAGAGTAGGGCCCACTAGTGAAAACAAAGAGAGTTAGTTAGGGAATGGGTGAGGTGGCACAGGGGAACAGGAATGGAAAATCAGTATATGTAGAGAGAGGGGAACAGAAAGGGACAGGCTAGATTTTGTTAGAAATTTATTAGGAGAATATTTTCTCTGGAGGAGTCGTGGACTCTGTTATTTTCGTTTATATGCTTGTAGAGCCTCAGCGCTCACTATTTTCCAGAATATCAATAATACCACTGTCTTATTCCCACACCTATCATTTGGTCCGATATGCTGGATACGAAACAAGGAGCCAATGAAGTGACGTTGTCCATGCCACCGAAGATGGGGGAAAGAGTTGATGCATTGGAGGAATGCTTGACAACATTAGAGGTTTCTATGCAACAATGTCTGGTGGAGTTCCGACAAGCTCTAATGGAAGTTTGCCAAATTACACTACAAAGGGGATGGGAAAGCTTCGGGACCTCCAACCGTAGAGGACCCAGGAACCGAATACAAGATGGCTGTGAAGAAGATTGAGTTGCCACCATTTGATGGAGAGGATCAGGTTGGTGGACCACACGAGCGGAAACATATTTTGAAGTACAGGGTTCGTTGGAGGAGGTGAAAGTTCGACTAGCCAAACTCAGTATGGAAGGAGCAACAATTCATTGGTTCAATCTTCTTTGCGAAACTGATGACGATTTGACTTGGGTGAAGCTAAAGAGGGCTCTAATCGATAGTTACGAAGGCCGCAAGAGTGACAACCCTTTTGAGGAATTCAAAGATTTGATGCAAACAGGGAGTGTGGAAGAGTACATGAATGAATTTGAGTTCATATCTTCTCAAGTAGCACGGTTGCCAGAGGACCAATATTTGGGATACTTCATCAGAGGATTGCGATCTGAGATTAGGTTACGGGTTTGAACATTTAACCCAATCAACCAAATTCAAGCCATGCACATAGCTCGCGACGTGGAAACAGAGTTGCGAGGCTCGATGGGGCCTGGGAGCGGAGAAATAAGCGGAACCAAAATGTGGAAAGGAAGCAGGGAGTATAGCTCAGGTTATGTATACAAAAATGGATCTGGATCTAGATCGGGTCAAAACCTGAATTCCTTTAAAAGTGTTTATGGGCCTGGGTCCAGTAGGGGAACCCAAGCGAAGGTGAGCTCTCTTCAATCCGAACTTCGATTTCTCATTACTCAAGCAAACCGTAACAGCAACAGCAGCGATGGCGAACAACGAATTTTCAGTGGCGATCGGAACCGCGGAACTAAACATCTTCCCTACTCAGAGTCTTCAGGTGTGGAGAACGCTATCATCCCTTACATCAGTGTGCGGAAAAACAACTTCGCTTGTTGGTGTTGGGAGACGATGAAACAATGAAAGAAGGAGAAATTATTGCTATTGAAGTTAAGGAGGAAGAGGACGGGGATACTTTGGATTGTGGATCTATGAGTTTATTTAGGTTCATTGATTCTAACCCAATTTGTAAGATTCTGCCGTCAACATTATGACTAGAGAGCAAGGTGAAAAGCGTTTTGGTGATGGTCTTGTTCGATAGCGGTGCTAGCCACAATTTCGTTTCTCCGCAGGTGGTGTCTATTCTTGAAATTTCAGTAAAACAAGGTAAGCCCATGGGGGTGAGGCTAGGAGATGGGCATCGTGTGGCTACGGGAGGCAAATGCAAGGCATGGAAGTTCAATTGGGAGAATTCCACACAGAGGTCGAGGCGTATGTGCTAGAATTAGGGAACTTAGACATGATTCTTGGGGTGGCTTGGTTACAGAGATTTGGTAAAGTAACCTTTGATTGGGAGCATATGACAATCAGTTTCTATTGGAAGGGAGAACATGTGGAACTGCAAGGGCAGAGACCAAGGGGCTACCACAGAAAGAAGAAGAGGCAAATAGAAGAGAAAACAACATCATTGTACAGTTTGACGCAAGACAATGTGACGAATCATAAACCTAGAGAAGAACAGCCACTTTCTAAAAAGCAACGGGCTGAAATTCACATGATACTAGCACAATTCAGTGAAGTCTTAAGAGAACTAGATGGCTTGCAACCAGCCCGAGACATTGTGCATTCGATTGAGTTGTATAAGGAGGCAAGACCCATGAGCGTGCGATCGTACCGCTACCTGTACCATCATAAGAGTGAGATTGAGAAAAAGGTGGATGAGATGATGCAACAAGGGATCATCAGGCACAACTCTAGTGCTTTTTCTAGCTCAGTCATTTTGGTTAAGAAGAAAGATGCTTCGTGGCGTTTGTGCATGGACTATAGAGAATTAAATAAGGTGACTGTGCCAGATAAGTATCCAGTTTCCACTATTGAAGAGTTGTTGGATGAGTTACATAGGGCAGATTATTTCTCAAAATTGGATCTAAAATTCGGGTACCATTAGATACGAATGAAGGATGAAGATGTGCACAAGATAGCTTTCAGGACGCATGAAGGTCACTACGAATATTTGGTCATGCCGTTTGGGTTAACCAATGCTCTAGCGACTTTCCAATCAATGATGAATCAAGTGTTCAAGCCTTACCTCCGCAAATTTGTTTTAGTTTTTTTTTTTGTGATATGTTGGTGTATAGCAAGATGTGGAAGGAACACTTGGAGCACTTAACAACTGTTTTGAAAGTATTATAGGAGAAGTGTTTTGTGGTCAACAAGGAGAAGTGTGCATTTGGAAGCAAACACTACGAATATTTGGTCATGCCGTTTGGGTTAACCAATGCTCTAGCGACTTTCCAATCAATGATGAATCAAGTGTTGAAGCCTTACCTCCGCAAATTTGTTTTAGTTTTTTTTTGTGATATATTGGTGTATAGCAAGATGTGGAAGGAACACTTGGAGCACTTAACAACTGTTTCGAAAGTATTACAGGAGAAGTGTTTTGTGGTCAACAAGGAGAAGTGTGCATTTGGAAGCAAATAGGTGGAATATTTAGGTCATATAATTTCTGACCAAGGTGTGGTCGTGGACCCAACAAAGGTTAAAACTGTATTGGAATGGCCTCTTCCTCAAAATGTTAAGGGAGTAAGGAGATTTTTGAGACTAACAGGGTACTACAGGAAATTCATTGAAAGTATGAAAAAATAGCGAAGCCCTTAACAGAGTTACCCAAGAAGGAGGGGTTTCAGTGGAACCCGGCAGCCCTTACTGCTTTCAAAGAGCTGAAAAGGGTAATGACTAAGTCCCCCCTGTTAGTATTGCCTGTTTTAGTAAAGCTTTGTCTCCAAATAATTTAAGCAAGTTGGCTTTTGAAAAGGAACTTATCGCTCTAGTTTTGGCTGTCCAACATTGGAGACCCTACTTATTAGGGAGGAGTTTCAAGGTATACTCTGATCAGAAAAGCTTCAAGTATTTTGTGCAAGAGAGAATCACTACTGCTGACCAATAGAATTGGATAGCAAAACTCTTGAGCTATCATTTACCTATTTTGTTTTAGAGTATGCTTGATGCTTCTAGAATATTCTAGCATATTTTAAAACAAAAAGTTTCAGTTTTACAAAATAGATTGTCTATTTTATGTTCTCGAATTCCTTCCTCTACCTTCTTTATTCTTGCTCTAGTTCTTCTCTCTTGAGAAATTTTCATCCCTTGTTCTTCTTTTCTTCTTGAAATGTTTGATGCTCTCTTGTTGTCCTCATCACTAATCCATTTGAAATTTTGGCTCCCATCATTCAGCAACTTACGGTTTACTAATAGTACAAGTTTCTGTTACAGATTCAAGGAAAACTTTACCTTAGAATTGACCATAAAGGTGAAGGTGCCAAGTGGCGTCGCACAGTTGGCCAGGAGTTATATTCACCACTGATGTTGGCCTTCACAGAACAGGTAAAATGACGGGAGGCCCCAAAAAAGGTGGTAGTTTAATCATTTGAGTAATTGTCTTCGTCTCGTCATGCAGGATGGGGATAATTGGTTACATTTCGCTCCATCAACATTTTCAGGCACAGATTCTTCCTACAGTTTACCAAACAACGTTGCTCTTTTAACCCTCCAGGTGTGCAAGGAAGATTGGGGACATTTAGAAAGAGTTCAAGATTCCCTCTCACATTTTACATTATCTTTATCTCTGATGAGTATCTATTGTTTTTCTGAACTTCTGCAGGAATTTAAAAATGGAAAAGTACTCGTGAGATTGGCTCACCTTTATGAGGTAGTAATTTCTTTTACTTCTGTACTGATAATAAATGAAAGATTTAAACTGCCCCTTACAAAATGATCTTCTCAGGATTGCTCGACTGCAATCTAATATGTGTAACCATGATTGGAATTATTTTCTGACACATACATGTTTTACTTACATTTAACCTATGCTATAAAAATGCAAACATGCATACATTTCTATCAAGTAATGGAAATAATATTTGTATGTCACTGTTAGAGATCAATAACAGTTTGTCAATGCTACTATAGACTAAGTTTGACCACCCAAAGATATTAATAATCAAGCTATGAATGATTTATGATATTTGTCATACGAAACTTCTCCAATATTTTTATTAGCCACCAAGTGTAAAATATTTTACTCTGTATTCAGACATCACATATCCTATATTCATGGATTTTTGTTTGGTGCCTATTTATGTATAAAGATTGGAGAGGACAATAATTATTCAGTAATGGCTAGTGTGGAATTGAAGATGTTGTTTCCTAACAAGAAGGTAAGAGCAATAGCTAACCAGTCCAGGTTATTTTTTCACACATCATGTATCCATGTATAGGTTTTCTTTTGACAACTCAACCTTTTCAGATAAATAAAGTGACAGAGATGAGTTTGTCTGCTAATCAAGAAAGAGTTGAAATGGAAAAGAGGAAGTTAGATTGGAAGGTAGAAGGTTCCAATGATGAACCTAAGGTGGTGACGGGAGGACCTGTTGATCCTACAAACTTGGTGGTTGAACTTGCTCCAATGGAGATCCGGACATTCTTCATTGACTTTAATCCTCTCCAAACAGTTTCTGAAGCGGAAAATCATATGGCAAACTATCAAAGCATCCAATAAAGTAGCATCTATGCATTGCATCTGGTTCAATCTGATGTTCCATTGGAATGTATGTCTTGTAAATAATAAAAGTTTGCGTGGTTTGTGTCTGGTGACAATTAAAACGACTTTTTTTTTTAACTAAAAATGATAGTCATTGCTTTTATGAAATCAAACTATTATTACGAAAGATATGTTCTAAGTCACATTCAATCCCTAGCTAAGTTCATCCCTTACATATAGCAATTTCCATGGCAAGGATAATCTCATAGCTTTAGCGTATAAGGACTGATTCTTCCTGCACCTCCATAGTGACTTCCTGCACCTCCATAATTTTGCATATTTCTATTTTAGTCCTGAGCAAAAAGACAAAAATATCTTTCGACAAATTCAATTCTTTTTTTCTTTTTACGGATTGCACAAACTGTAATACAATTAAAAAATATTTTTTTTCTTTTATGGATTGTACAAATTGTAATGCAATTAAAAAATATTATCATTGCGGATTGTACAACCCGCAATTATTTTTTCTGCACCTTTTACATTGCTAGTTGTACAAACTGGAAGTATAATTTTTCTAAATGTATTATTGTTTGTAAAACCTGCAATGTATTTTTTAAATTCTTTTTTTGCATTGCAGGTTGTACAACCGTAATGTATTTATAAACTTACCATAATGTATTAAAAAAAATTAATTTAATATGTGTTGTCACCATAATATCACTCAATCATGTAATTAAACGAAGAGTCTATTTTGCTGGTTAGCTTGTTCTCATTTCAAGTTTCAACTTCACTTTAAATGAAGAGTCTATTGTGTTCTCTTATACCAATTAAATAAAGAGTATCTGTTGCTGCTCGTTCTCATTCCAAGTTCCAACTCCACTTTAAATGAAGAGTCTAGAGTATTCGTTGTTGCTGCTCAAAAAGAAAGAGTCTATTAGATTGTTATGCTGAAACATTCACTCTTCTTTCTTGATTGGTTTCATTTCAAATTCACTTAAAATAAAACTAAATTAATTAAATTAAGGCAAATGAAGAGTCTGTATAAGTTTACTTCTTGATATTTAATTTATTTTATTTTAATTGAATTTGAAAAAAGGTGTGACTTAGATAGACTAGACTAAACTAAAATTAAATTAAAATAAAACTAAACTAATTTAATTTATTTTATTTTATTTTAATTGAATTTGAAAAAAGGTGTGACTTACATATACTAAACTAAATTAAAATAAAAATAAAACTAAACTAATTTAATTTATTTTATTTTATTTTAATTGAATTTGAAAAAAGATATGACTTAAAGATACTAAACTAAATTAAAATTAAATTAAAATAAAACTAAACTAATTTATTTTATTTTATTTTATTTTAATTGAATTTGAAATTAAATCCAATTACATATACTCCTCATTTGCCTTAATTTTACTCTTCATTTGCCTTAATTTAATTAGTTTAGTTTTATTTTAATTGAATTTGAAATGAAAAAAAGATGATTGAATGTTTCAACATAAAAATTTAAGAGACTCTTTATTTAGAGCAGCAGAAGAGACTCTTTATTTAATGAGTATAGAAAAGCAAAATAGATTCTTCATTTAAAATGGAGTTGGAACTTGAAATGAGAAAAAAGACTCTTCATTTAATTACATGATTGGGTGGGTGGTGTTACAGTCACAACACATATTAAATTAAATTTTTTAAATGCATTAGGGGTTACAAACCGTAATGCAAAAAAATTTATAAATAACTTCCTGCACCTCCATAATTTTAACATATTTCTATTTTAACCTTAAAAAAAGACAAAAATAGCCTTCATTGATGATAACTAGGATTTTTTTTTTCACTTTGCAGGTTGCAAGTTGTACAACTAGCTGTTGTGGTGTAATGGTGGTTATCACATTAGCCTTACATCTAAGATCGAACTGAAGACCTTTAGGTATAAGACTAACGTGATAATCATCATTACACCACAATAGCAGGTTTGTCATCCCATAATACAAAATTTTTTTTAAATACATTGCGAGTTGTACAACCCACAATGTATTTAGAAAAAATTTTGTATTGCAGGTTGTACAACCTGCAATGTATTTAAAAAAAGTTTTATATTGCGGGTTGTATAACCCGCAATATAAAAGGTGCAGAAAATATAATTGCGGGTTGTACAATCTGCAATGTATTTATTTTTTAATTATATTGCGGTTTGTGCAACCCGCAAAGTGAAATAAAAAATGAATACTAGTTACCATTAATAAAGGTTATTTTTGTCTTTTTCTCAAGGCTAAAATGAAAATATATGAAAATTATGGAGGTGCAGGAAGTCACCATGGAGGTGCAGGAAGAATCAGTCCATTACGGGTTGTACAACCCGCAATACAAAAAAAAATTAAAATGCATTGTGGGTTTTACAAAACGCAATACATTTAGAAAAAATTATACTTGCGGTTTGTACAACGCACAAATGTAAAAGTTGCAAAAAAAATAATTACGGGTTGTACAATCCATAATGATAATATCTTTTAATTGCATTACGGTTTGTACGATCCGTAAAAAAAATAATTGAATCTATCAAAGGGTATTTTCGTTTTTCCTTAGGAGCTAAAATGAAAATATGTAAAGTTACGGAGATGCAGTAAGAATCAGTCGTGTATAAGACAGATTGGATAACAATAAAAGAGAAGCAACCAATAACAGAAGCGTTTCCACATATTTTCCTCCTACACTCCCAATTCTTGAAAATGCTCATTTTACCCTGTTTTATAACCGATTCAACCTCCAAAATGTTCATTGTTGTTCTTCATTGGTGCCCTTGTGATTTCTATCTTTGGACATTCGATTGCATCTAAATTGTTGCAAAATATTATAAGAAAACAATTTCAAATTACATAAAGTAGAAGTTTCTTTTGGATTATGTGATGGAGAGAAAAAAATGGATACACAGTTAAAAAATGAAAACCCTTAATATATGAAGAAATAACAAATATTCTATGTCTATATTGTTTGTGTCAATTTATGTTTCAAAACATCTATTAATAAGATTAGATTAGTGAGTTTAATCAAAATAATTAAACCTTGTTCACTTATTCAGTAATAACAATACCAATCATTTCTTAAAACAAAATGAGTTTAGAGCCGTAATTTTAGACAAGTGAAATAGACTTTTCTCTTAAACGAAAAGTTGCAGAGCTCTTTTTTAGCTTTTCAAGGACTTAAAGAATGTTCACATCAAAGTTAGGAAGCCAAGATATGGCCTCGATAAGATAGAATCTTAAAATTGTAAATAAAATATGAAAAGTAAACAGAATTAATAATTAAAAACAATATGACTTATTAAAACAAATTAATGTATACATATATGATATTATTAAAGTTTTACGATTAACATAATGTATAGAAAGATGTGTCACAAATGTTTTATAAAAAAAATATCAATCTTAACCAATATTTATAAATAAATAAAAACAATTGTCAAAAAAGGAAATAACATAAAAAAGGAGTTAAATTGTGTTCTTAAAAATTTTGTAGTTTTTTTTCTAATATAGTATGTGTGAATGTTGTGAGATTATATAAATATGAATATATAAGAAGATTTAACTATTTTCACAAGATTAACATTGATTTTTCGTTCTTTCTTTAATTAAGTAAAGAGTTGTATAACATGAAATATAAAGATCAAAGGAAATAAGAGATACTTAGTGTATTTTTACTAGTTTGTATGATCATGCATACTACTTTTAGCTCTTGAGTAATTAGGCTAGTTTCACTGAGTAATGTACTGTTGTGAAGTATACATATGGAACTTCTTTAAGTATCTTTATTCTATAAAGGTAAGGGAAGCTAGTTTAATTGTTTTTAATATATATTGTAATTATTTGTTTATTGAATATGAATTGGATGAATTTGAATTGAATGGAATAAATGTTTATGGATGGTATGATATAGTATTGATGTTTGTAAATGATATGAAATGATGATCAGAACATAGTATCTTCAGAAAAAGAGATACCCATGTTGAGATTGTTAGGATGTGCATTGTTTGAAGATTTTATAAAGAAATGGTAATTGCTTTTATTTCTGTGTGTTTATATCAGTCCATGTACAGGAAATATATACAAGTATATGGAGACTTTCTCTCCTAATAACAAGTTAATTATGTGGTGATCCACTAATCATGGGATTCTATCATTATCAAGTTAATTATGTACAATTATGATGGGATTCTATCATTATGTACAATTATGATAATCATTATTTCCTTAATACTCCCCCTCAAGTTGGTAGGTGAAGATCATGAACCCCCAACTTGCGGCGCAACGTCAAGAAATGTTCCTTACCCAGTGCCTTCGTAAAAATATCTACGAGTTGGTACTATGTTGGCACATCCGAGGGATTGATTATCCCGGCTTGTAATTTTTCTCGCACAATGTGACAGTCTATCTCAATGTATTTTGTGTGTTCATGAAATATTGGGTTTGCTGCTATATGCAAGGCCGCCTGATTGTCACAAAAAAGTCGAGCTGGCAAGTTACATGGCACCTTCAAGTTCTGTAATAGATATTGCAACCAAACTATCTCCAAACAAGTATTGGCCATCACGCGGTATTCTGCTTCCGCGGATGATCTCGATACATTTGTCTGTTTTTTTTATTTCCATGAAATAATAGAAGAACCAAGAAAAATGCAATACCCAGATACTGATCTCTGAGTTGTCTGACAACCTCCCCAGTCTAAGTCGCAATAAGTTGTCAATGTCAGATTGTTCTCGGATGGCAATAGCAATCCTTGTCCCAGCGATCCTTTGATGTACTTCAAGATGCGAATTGCGGCATCCCAATGAGGTTTTCGTGGAGCTTGTATATATTGACTTAGAGTCCGAAGCGAAAACACTATGTCTGACCGAGTAACCATGAGGTATATCAGTCGTCCCACGAGCCGCCTGTATTTGACTGGATCCTTTAACAACTCTCCATCGTCCGGTGTGACTTTTAAGTATTGCTCCATTGGAAATTTGTATGGGCGAGCACCTGTGAGTCCCGCATCCTGCAAAATATCAAGCGCGTATTTCCTTTGTGACATGTAAACACCAGTTTTGGAACTGGAAAATTCAATCCCTAGAAAATATTTCAAGTCTCCAAGATCTTTAATGTGAAATCGTCGTAATAGACAGTCTTTAAGATACTGCATTTCTGTCAGATCATTTCCTGTTAAAGAATATCGTCTACATAAATCAAAAGGGCAGTAAATGATAAGTCGTCCTGTTTTGTGAATAAAGAGTAGTCTGCCTTGGACTGCCAAAATCCTGCAGACTTAATCACATGAAAAAATGTTGAAAACCATGTCCGAGATGTCTGTTTGAGACCATAAAGGGATTTGTTGAGTCGACATACAATGTTCTCCCCCTGTCAACGATGCTTGGGCGGCAATTCCATGTAAACAATTTCGTGCAATTTGTCATGTAAGAAGGTATTTTTCACGTCCAGCTGGTGAATAAACCAATTTCTCGCTGCTGCAATGGTGAGGAGACACCTCAAAGTTGTTAATTTTGTTGTTGGTGAAAAGGTTTCACAATAGTCGACACCTTCAATCTGAGTGTACCCCTTTGCGACAAGAAGCACCTTATATCTTTCGATACTGCCATCCGATTTTTACTTTATTTTATAGACCCATTTGCATCCGATGGGTTTCTGCCCGACAAGTAACAGCGTCAAGGTCCACGTTTGATTTAGCTGCAAGGCGGAAACCTCTCCGTCCATTGCTTTTTGCCAATTTGGATCAAGGATAGCTTGAGCATAAGTGTGAGGTTCTTTGGTGCCTGTGATGTTAGCAAGATATGCACTATGTGTAGAAGAAAAATGTGAATTAGAAAGAAAATGATGCATAGGATACTTGGTTTCGTTCGGTCGTTCTTGGGTAGTGGTCGAATGATTGGCTTGGGATCCCGTCACGTAGTCTTGAAGCCAGGTAGGTGGGGTTGATGTGCGACTTGATTGGCCGGAGAAGGTTCGGTAATTGGTGCTAGGTTTCCTAGCGTGGGAGAAGAAGGTTGGTCTACTGGAGTTTTAGGCGCATTGTGACGTGTAGAAGAAGATGGTGGATCAAGTGAATGTTGGACAAGAGTTGGTAAGCCAATGTCAATAGCGGGCAAAATATCTTGCGATGAAGGTAAGGATTGCGTTCAAGACTGTTGGCAGAATGGGAAAACACTTTTATGGAAGGTGACGTCCCGACTTGTAAAAAATGTGTCTGTATCTATATCAAATAATTTGTATCCTTTTTTATTGCGAGGATAACCAATGAAGATGCATTGTCGAGCGCACGGATCGAATTTTTGCTTAGGTGAAACAACAGTTGCGTAACAGAGGCAACCGAAAGTTTTTAGGTGGGAAAGTGAAGGTGGTTGATTATATAGTAGCTCAAATGGTGATTTATTTTTTAGTAAAGGTGATGACAAGCGATTAATGATATATGTTGTGGTTAAAACGCATTCCCCCCAAAATTCTAATGGTAAATGGGACTGAAATAGGAGGGCTCGTGCTGTGTTTAAAATGTGTATATGTTTGCGTTCTACTACTCCATTTTGTTGAGGAGTGTATACGCAAGTGCGTTGACATTCAATACCTTTTTTGAGGAAAAAATTACGCATGGAAATAAATTCCAATCCGTTGTCAACACGGATGGTTTTAATAGATGCCTTGAATTGATTTTGCACAAATGTAATGAATGGTTCTAAGAGATGTTGGGTTTCAAATTTGTGATTCATAAGAAATAGCCAAGTACATCTAGTGTAGTCATCAACTATAGTGAGAAAAAAAACGTTTTCCAAAATGAGTTGGAGTTTTATAAGGACCCCAAATGTCACAATGCAATAGATTAAATGGAGAATGAGATTTTATTGTGCTTAATGGAAAGGGTAGCCTTGTCTGTTTAGCTTTAGGAAAAATACTACAATTATTATGAATGGAAATGGAATTTTTATTGATAGGTAGTAATGAAGATGCAAGTTATAGACGCGCCGGAGAAGGATGTCCGAGGCCCTTGTGCCATAAATTAGGGTCAGCAGAAACTTGAGATGTGCGGGCTTGGTTTTGAAGAGGGGACATGTAGTATAAGTCTGCGTATTGTTTACCTGAGCCAATCACCCTCCCCGTAGCCAAGTCCTGTAAAACGCAACCATGTGGAAAAAGAACGACACAACAATTTAATGCACTGGTTATCTTACTAACGGACATGAGATTTAAATTAAAAGAAGGAACGCAAAGAACATCTTTGAGAGTGATATTCTCATTGAATTTAATTGTGCACATAGATGAGATGGCCGCTTTGAGCCTGTGGGCAGATTAACATTTGGAATAAATGATGATGAAGTGTGTGTGAAAAATTATGAATCAGATGTAATGTGATCGGTTGCTTCGCTATCCAAAATCCATGGTTTCGTAAAAGCAGAATTAATAGACGAGTTATGAGCAAACAGACCTGCAACATTTATAAACGCTTCACTTTTACCATAATTATTGTTGAGTGAGTAAACAGCCTTTGCCAATTGCTGAATTTGCTCAGCAGTGAAACCTTGTATAAGGTTTCCATCAGACTCGTTGCTGTCATGTGGTAATGAAGAGGAATCCGCCATATTTTTCGATGAATAGGATCCTTTGGGGTTATTTTTGCTAAGTTGTTGCTGGCCATTACGCCCATTGGAGTTCCATGTCCCATTCTTTATGCGCCACCTATCCTCCGTGTGTCCTCTTTTATCACAATATGTGCAATGAAACTTTAAAGTACAACATTCCTCTATGGTATAACGTGGTTTGTTACAGTGTTCACAAGTCTCACCTTTTGATTGCTTCCAATTGGCATATCGGCCCTGCACTGAAGTCGCGATTGAAAAATTCTAGCCAGGATCCGAGTTCATCTGTTGTTGGGTCTCTTCTTGCACAATCAGAGAGTACGCTTGTCGAAAATTTGGTAGAGGATTCATGACGAGAATATTGGACCTGATTGTTTTAAACGAATCATTCAACCCCATGGGGAATTGCATTAGTTTATCTTTTTCCTTCTCGTTCTGGTGCTCCTTTGTCTGATTACAAACTATGGGTGAACGATATAGCTCGAGTTCATCCCACAGCGCTTTGAGTTCAATGTAGTATGAAGGCACTAACATCGTACCTTGCGACATGGTAGCTATTGCCTTCTGAATTTGAAAAATGTTGGCGCATTCTTCTGCCCGAACTGGTTGCGAAGATCTTCCCAAACTTAATGGGCGGTCTTCGTGTGAACTATCTCTAGCTTACCCTTCTTTTTGTATGGTGTGTGGTTTTTGGTGTTTGTTTTGTTTTGTTTTTAAATATGTGATAATCATGATGATCATGTATTACACGAGCAATTTCACAAGTGGTGTGACTCATCAGTGAACTGAGAGAAAAATTTTATTTTATTTTGTAATTATAACTAGATATTTCTAATAAATTATCTTTGGAAAATTTATTTTAAAATACTATGATGAATATATAGATATTTATATTTACCTATATTATATAATTTTTGTATAATATAATTACTATTACTATTATATGAAAAATATATGAGATGTTACACCATTAGCATGAATTAAACTCGTGTTGTTTATTATATGTCTATAAATTAATATTATTTTATTCTTTAGTTCTTATTTATTAATTTTTTTTATCTTCAATTTGACATCTTTCCTAAAGGACCATGAATGAGGATATTTTTATAAAAGTTTTATTCTAAAATTCTTATCTTACTCGTCTATCTAAAGAAGGCCTAGAGATTTTCTTAATATGAATACATTGTTTTATACTAAAATTGATTCTCTTTGTAAAATTTGAGATTTTTTTTAACACAACCTTTCATTTTAAGATTTTTTACCCCACTAGCATATTTTTATTTTTTATTTTTCAAAATAACATTCTTTATTTTTTATTTTTCTGAATAACACGATTTATTCTTTAATTTCTCAAATAGCATTCTTTAATTTTTTTTCTTTTTTTTTTACGTTAAAATAACACTCTTTTGTTGACTTTTTTACTTCACTAACACCTCTTTATTTTTTATTTTTTTTAATAAATCTCTTTACTCTTTAATTCTTGAAATAACACTCTTTTTTTCTTTTTTATTTTTTGTACCGTTAATATATTAATTATGATTATTATGTTTTTTTCTTTTTTATTTCTTTTTTTATAATTTTGTAATTGTACTTTATTATAGTCATTTACTACCTGTATTTTTGTATTAAAATTAATATAGAAAGAAAAAATTATAATAAATTATAAAATTATTATTTGAATTAAAATTTGTATTTTTCATTTGTTAAAAATATATCTAAATA
>Ga0123340_1000299_pt1 | contig 29506 bp, 20 predicted proteins | sample SirMexnodulemix_FD_89961 | JGI IMG/M metagenome (GOLD analysis project Ga0123340, IMG submission 89961) | Root nodule microbial communities of legume samples collected from Mexico - Siratro Mexico nodule mix | ecosystem: Host-associated > Plants > Roots > Nodule | place: Mexico: Nepantla...
GTTTTAAGAATGGGTAATCAAATACAAGAAAAATAAGTAAGAAGACTCTCAATTTGTCTTGAAGGATGTATAACATTTTTATTTTTCTTCTTAATTTTATGTAAAGAAGATATTTGTGATGAAGGAAGATTTGAAAAAACTTTTGCAACATGAATATAAATAAGCTTTTATATTCTTTATTGATCCTTAGTCTTGTTTGTGAGGAAGAACATTATTAATGTCATAATTTTTTAGAGGAGTGTGATTTATCTTGTATCTGTCATAAGACGTAACTTATCTTTTCCGTGTACAACTTTGGAATCTTTTTTATTAATTTCTTTGTAAACCTTTATAGTTTTAGTCATGAATGTTTGTCTTTCTAAGAATACTCAGTCTTAACCAAAGTCGTTATGGTTTGGTTAGGAGTGGTTGCATTTTAGACAATACTTAGTGGCTTAATCGAAAGTAGTTAGGTTCCAAATAATCGATCTTAGTCAAGAGTGATTGTTGTCTAAATAATCCTTAAGTTTCATTTAGGAATGATTGGTGTCCAAAAAATATTTGGTGGTTTAGTCAAGAGTGACTGAATTTCAAATAATATCTGGTCTCAACCAAGAGTGACTATAACCCAAATAATATTCATGTTTAGTCAGAGGTGTTGGGTCCAAATGTATCTTGTAGCACTACTATGTTATAGTAAAATTTGATTGTGTTGATCAAGGACTTTATGTAGTCTAAGTCACCACACAAACTAATATAAATTCAGGTGCTAAATTTATATTACCACTAGAAGAAATTTGTTATGTTAATTCTAATTTGATTAATAAAGTCACATGCATTTGTCTCTTTATAAATAAATAAAGAAAATAAATAGAATTGAAGGTAGTAAAAAAATGACTCTTTAGTTTTACATTGTCAAATATTTTAAAACAACTTTAAGCGCTTAGGAAAGGAAACTATTATAGAGAAAATTGGTTGAAAATAATAAAAGAGAACAAACTCTACCATGTTGCAGATGACATTAATTGTCCTGTGACGAAGTCACAATCGAATCATGTTGTCTTGGTTATTATGTTCTTAAGTATAAATAATTATATCCAAACTATAGTTTTTGGTCTAGTTGTAAACACAAAATTCAAAACACTAAGTTATGGAAGGCCTTGTGAATAAGGATTCTTCACACTATTCTCACCAAGTTTGTTTTAATTTGCTTCTAAATAATTATGTGTAGCTTGTTAAGATTAAATATAGTCATTAAACTTACATGTATTATCTTGTGTTAATCTAAGCACAGAGCTCAACCTAGTCGAAGAATTGTGGGATAAAGCCAAACTTTGAGAAGAAGCCAACAAGCGAAGGACAACTCGAAAGTACAACACAAAACTAAAATTAAGGTCCTTTGGGAAAGGAGATAATATAGAGGATGCAAAGTGGGGCATGAAAAAGACCTAGCAGAAGGCAAACTCGCTCCGAACTAAGAAGGACTGTTCTGAGTTCAAGAAAGCTTAAAGAATGACACTCACCGGCTGGAACACTTTAATGTGTAAAATACCCAAAACCTGAAATACAAGTAATCTCAAGTTCTATTTCAGTTAAATTATTTAATCTTTCCTATCACCAATATTTTTTCCCTAATGAGATTTTTGGTTGAAGAGGTTTTAGTGAGATACTTAGATAAATACAAATTCTCATTCTCTACAATATTCATTATGTTGTATGATAACCCTTTTTGTCAAAGAAGCTTTCACTTTAGTAATCCCTCCCTATAAGTGATATTTCGTTTTTACATAAGTTTTCCTTCTCAATCAAGGAAGCTTTGACCTAAGTGAATTTCTCTTAAAAAGTGATGTTTTGTTATTACTTAAGTTCTTATCGCTCAAGGAAGTTTTCATCTAAGTGATGACATCCCAATAAGTGATGTTTCTTTATTATTAAAGTTTTCTCTCTCGGTCAAGGAAGCTTTCACTTAAGTTAATCCCTTTTGAAAAATGATGTTTTGTTATAACTTAAGTCCACCTTCTCAGTTAAGAAAGCTTTCACTTAAATGAACCCATCGTGTGATGTTTCACTCCTTGCTCATATTCTTTTTCTCGGTTACGAAAAGTTTTTAACTAAAGTACCTTCCAATAAGTAACTTTTCGCTTTCATATTTTTTCGCTTTCATATTTTTTCGCTTTCATATTAAATCATTTGTTATGATTTACTTAAAGTTCTTGGAGGTTGTCAAAGTTATGTCGTGTTATCATTTAAAAATTCTATTACTATGAAGTAAAAACTTTAATAAAGACAAAAAATAAACACGCGAATCAATGTCAAAATTGAATGATTAATAAGATGTAAAAGAAAAAAAAATAGATGTTTATTAAAATAACTCAAGACAAAATTAGAGTGATAACGAATCAATTAAAAACAAAAAACAAAAGCCGCAAACAATATGGGCCCAAAAAGATAATCAAACAACTTATTATAGATTTACAACCCCCTCAAGATCACCCTCGAGCCTAGGAGTTATGGGTTGATCTTAATGCCACCTCACGAGGAATATCTTCAATAGGAACAAGCTCTTCGTTGTAGAAATCTTTCTTTACGTCAAAATTCTCCTCGTCAAGAGGAATCTTTTAAAAGTAGGTGACTTGGTGAAGAGCTTAGGCAAAGCCAAGTTCATATTGATCGACAAAGTCCAGTGCATCCCAAATATCCTTCTCAAGTTTCTTGCCCTAGGACTGCTTGTCACGATGAGAAAGAGTCATACTGGTCAAGCTTTGTCACAAGCCTTTAATCTCTAAAGACTAATCCTTCAACTTCACCAACAATTCTTCCTCTTTTGCCTTCAAATATTAGGCACCTCTGCCTCTATAAGCCCTTGTCTACCTTCAATTGTGTTGCTCAAGCTTCTAACTCTTTATTTTTGTTAACTAACACCTAATCAATATTAAATGCAACTTGTAGGAAGCTAGCTGACTTGGCTAGCTCTTTTTTTTTTTTTTTCTCGACCTCAAAACCGCTCTTCTTTTTCTTCAGCTTGGTACCTATTACCTTATTGAGAAGAAAAGTATGAGAAGAAATCTCCATGAATGTGTCATGAAGCACTTTAGGAGTGGCTGGCAAGTACATCTCCCTCTTAGACGAATTAAGACTTACGAAGATTCTCTTAGAAATTTGAAAATTGTGACTTAAAAAGTCATAACCCGAGGAGCTCACAACAATCTCATTAGCCCGAGCTCTCTTGGAAGATCAATTGGAAAAGGACTTCTAAAAAAAGAAAATCAAGAAGATTTAGACTTCCCTTTGTTTTTGTGCACTTCTTGGGATCTCGTGGAGGTCGAAGATCGATATGAGGAACGACTTGCAAAGGGGGGATAAACTACGCTGTTGTCTTTTCCTTCTCAACACCCTCACCTTGTCTCTTTAGGCAAAACTCTTTGAAATATGTCTTGCTGCCTAAATGGTTGACTAAAGCCATTATTTGCACCATGAAACAAATTCAACCGAGTTAAAATAAAAGACACCCCTTAAAGAAATAAACATATTATCGATATCATGAGGACGACGAGGCTATATGCGTCAATGAGTTTTTGGGTACAAATTTTGTGAAGGAGATAATCCAACATAAACAAAGTCTATAGGTCATTGCTAGTAATCAAAGATCTCGACCAAAGATGATATTTCACTGAGTCCCTAATCCAATAAAGTGGAAACTTAGGAACATCACAGTAGAAGTAGGGGCAACCTCTTTATCGACAAGGACTTTGAAAACCTTTAAAATTCTTATAAGAGGAAGTGAAATGGGTGAAAAGACAAGTCCTAAGTTGATCAATTAAGGACAACCACCCTACCCAATCTCTAAGTCTTCATGCTAGTCCTCTAACGCAAAATTGAATGCAAAATTTGAAAAGCTTTGAGCGACACCCAACTGTTCAAATGTAGTCGAGTGAGTGCAATGTTTAAAACATAAAGCACGTCCATAATGAACTCGTATAGAGAAAATTTAACATGAATGTTTGTTATTAGACATTAATACAAATAGAAATAATTTGAAGACGAATTTTCTTGTCCATGACAAACATTATCACTCAATCAATAACAACGAAGAGTGTTTATTCTATCTCAAATCTTTGGCTATAAGATGTCTACACTATTGACAAAAGATTGAGTATGGATGACACCTATACTTTGAAAATTACTTGCGAATATGAGAGTCCACCCATTCATAGTCACTCTTTATAGGGAATCGTTTTGAAACTACTCTTCAACTTCCTCAATTTTTCTAAGTCATTAGGACAGTCCGATCACTAACATCCTCCTTATTGGATACCTCTTGACTAACTTGTAGGGTCTCAGTAAAACTAAAGGAACTCTCACCTATCAAGTGACTAGCTCCAAGTCACCAAAAATGCTCGCTTCCCAACATCATTAGACTTACTTGATAACCTCGAAGATGAACTATTAGCAGAGGAGAAGAAATACATGATTAACCTCTCAATTATCTTGGACCGATGGTTACCTAAACAAAATCAAAGTAGTAGTATTGACAACAATGGCCTATGGAGACCACTATTTACTATAGGAAGAGGTGAGAGAAAGTGAATTGTCGTGGTCCCCCAACCGTCAAATCGCTTCTCTTTCAACAACCATGATCTCACCAACTTTCACATTCTTAAAACATGCGACTCACAATGATCATAAATGAATCATCACAACCCTTAAACTGTTAGATTATTTCCCCTTCAACAATCACAATCTTTCACATCTCTGACATGTATGACTCCTAAGGTAGGTACAACCTCCTAGACTATTCATATGTTTTCACCTATTTGAGCCTTGTGGCTAGTGTACCACATGGTACTGATAGGATCCTAACTAAGAAAACCAAATTTTATTTTAAGACTCTTCATAATCTAATGAGTCTAAAGGGCCAGTGTACTACATAAGAAGATATGATCACGAAATTTGAAGATACTCTGAAACATAAACTAGACGACATAATCCTAGAGTTAAAGACAACTGTTGCACTCTCGACACATGAAACGACCTATCATCTCATGTTAATTAAACAAAACACAATTAATAAATATTACACCTAAAGAATGTCGAAAAGCATAATTAGAGGATACTTGAACCTACCTTAATCATCTGTATATAAATAGAAAAGTGTCCTAAGGTAACTACATAGAATTTATATAATTTAGATATGTAATTGATTTTCTTTTGAATTCCTATTTGAACAAGAACTAACTTAAATATTAAAATATCTTTAAAAAACCAACTCCTATAATCGAGAATAGAGAATCAATAATTGACGATCAAGAATAAAATAATAAAAAACTATACTAAAAACAATATAAAACTTAAGAATAACAAAAATATGTTAGCTTAAATTAAATAAATAATCTTGATGTCTACTTAATAAAAATAATTATTATCTATATATTCAACTTTCACATCCCTTATAACATACCCTTATGATAAACACCAAAGTACTAATGTACCTTAAAAGACGTTACTCCATGTTTAATGTTTTTTGAAAATTGATTTCTTCAACATTTTCTCAATAATACTTCTACATGAAAACCCTCTTGAGAAGAAACACCCATACATCTATCTTTTGATTTTTGACACAACACTATTTTTTTTTAGACAATACCATTATAGTTTCACTCCAGATTTTAAATTTCCAGTGAGTAAAATCATGTTTATGTTGAAAATCCATGTAAGCAGGAATATGTAAATAAAGTATGACCTCTTGTGCTTTTCATCACAGAGGTGTGGTACATAATTACAACGTATAAATGAATCACCCCACCACACTCTCCGAAATATGAGCTGAAGAAAACAAGAAAGAAAAAGCAATAATCCGAGCTGGCAGAAAACAAGGGGTAAATGGCTGGCGCAGCTACGCTGCTTGGTCTGAATCTGAAATGAAACGCTTATGACGACGCCGTGGGTCCCAATGGCCTCCACACTCCCGTTTTTTTTTTTGTTCTCTGCCAAACCTTCTCTCAGCTCTCTCTTCCCTCTCTTCAAGGATCTCTCTCTTAAACATTAACACAAACACTTTCTCCTCATTCTGCTTCCTCTTCTCTTTCTATATAAGTATCTCTTGTATCTCTTTGGTTTGCAGTCACTGCAATACAATACAAAACGAAACAAATTTTACTTTTACTTAAAACCGATTTCACTCACACACACACACTTACTCACTCTTCAAATCAAATCTGCAAACAAATAATTTTCTCCGACACTGATGGCGCTTTCGGCCTCCGACGTGCCGGCGATGTACTCGCTGCTCACGAATTCCATGAGCGCCGATCACCGCCTCCGTGGTCCGGCGGAGGACGCCCTAGTGCAATCCGAGTCCAGGCCTGGCTTCTGCTCGTGCCTCCTCGTAACATTCTATTTCTCTCTCCTAGGGTTCTACTGAAGTTTGCATTGTGCTTTCTGTTTGGTTTTGAGGTTTTGGTTTTGGCGAATGGAACTGCAGGAAGTGATTACCGCGAAAGATTTGGCGACGGATGTACGCATGATGGCAACCGTGTATTTTAAGAACAGCGTCAACCGCTACTGGCGCCACCGCCGCGATTCCTCGTAAATGCTTCTGAGTTTTTTTGTTAGGGAGTGTTTGTTTCTTTATTTGCTTATAAATAAGAAGGGAAAAGTAATCAAAATGCTGATAAGAGGTTGTTTTTTGGATTTAGTTTTGATAGTGGGGGCGGTGAAGCCGTGTTTTGTGTGAAAATAAAGCTGAACCTTACATGCAACAATGTTTGAGTGGTAATGTGGCATTTTTAATGTGTTTTTACTTCGTTTGTTCAGGGGAATCAGCAGTGAAGAGAAAATGCACCTGAGGCAGAAGTTGTTGATGTACTTGAGAGAAGAGAATGATCAGGTGTTTTTATTTTAGTGGCTGTTTTGTAGATCTGTGATAGTGCTTACTATTGATTTGGTTCTTGCGGTGACGAACATTGTGCATGTTTGTGTTTAGAGTGTTGGCTTGTTACTGTTACTACTACCTGAATGCCGAGTTCATGAGTTACTTCGGTTACAGAAATGTTCATTATTGTCAGTGATGGGTTGAGATTTATGTTGTTCAGTTTGCATGGGTTATAACTTCTAGGCTGTTTCCTTTCCACTGCAATATATTTTCCGAATTGGATACTTTGTGAATGGTAGATGATAGTCATCCTTTGCCCTACCCTGCTTTTCGAAGGCATTTTAGTATTTTAGTTTTATTGGTTATGTTTGTGAATTGTGATGGGTTTAAGATATTTATTTCCTCCAATTTTAAAATGCAGATAGCTCTGATGCTTGCAGTGCTCATCTCCAAAATCGCTCGTATTGATTATCCCAAAGAATGGTACCTTCTTATATTTATTTCTTTGGTGTTCAAGAATATTTACAGTGTCTACAATACTGCAATGGAAATTTTATCCGCTCCCTCCTTTTATTTCTCTCTTCCATTGCTCTTTTTGATTCATTGTCTATCTTAATGAACTTCCATGCATGACAATAGGTTTTCTCTAATTTTTTTTATTTCCTATGCAAGTCCTATCTTCCAAAATGATTTGTCTTAGTTGTCTTTTAATACAATTTTAATATTTTTAATAAAGAAGCGTTCCAAAAATTTAGTATTCTTTGAGAGGTATTATCAACATGCATGGTTTTTTGCTGTCTACATGTTTTAGGCTATCTTAATGCTTGGCTTGTATGCGGTTTTATGATTTTAACATTCTTCTTAAAGAAGCCCTATATATTTATATGTTAATTTAATGACTCCTCAGGCCAGACATCTTTTTGGTTTTATCACAACAACTTCAATCAACAGATGTTCTCGCTTCCCATCGAATCTTTTTAACTCTATTTAGGACCTTAAAGGAGCTGTCCACAAAACGCCTTACATCAGACCAGCGCAACTTTGCAGAGGTGCAGTTCCTTCTGTTATTCTTTTCTCTGTTCTCATGCTTTCAGCTGTCTAGATCCTTGCCTTTATGCTGTTCATTGAAAATTTACAAAATGTCTACAGTCAGTAATTATTGGAATTACATGCAAACCTCAATAATAATCTTGCCTTTCTTTTTATTTAGAAAAGAAAATCTTCTATATAAAAAACCTTGTTTAAACATATTTGCTGTCAATGTTGAACAGATCTTGGCTACAGATATACATATCCTAAGTCGCACAATTATGCACAATTTTTTTTCATAATATGTTTTAACTTGTTCTTACAAGGGTAGCAAGGAGGTCCTATTGGTGAGTTGTTGGAAACTTGGATGTAGGTATTTGAAGGCTCTATGGCTCAATACATTAAACTTTTGAGGAGGCAGTATCGCCACTCTCCCTTGAAAGGTTGTCCCAACTATCTAGTAGTTAAGGTCTATAGGAGTAGCTTAATTTGTTTTTTCGTTCTGGACAGGATGTGTATCACTAAACCTAGTGTGTTCTTCAATTTGAGGCATATCTGCATGGGAGTGTGACTCTTGCCTTTAGAGGGTCATTTTTTTAATTTCAACCATTAAATTGATTATTTTGAGTTGATTTTGGTATACTAAGAGGAACTTTTAATAAGTCTAATATCCCGTTTAGAGGGTGATAAACTTAATAATTTATAAAGAGCAATATCCGTAAACGGCATGTATTGTTGAGTAGAGCCGGGTTGAGGATTCCAATTTATGGATATGTATTGTATGTCTTAGGTGTATTGCTCAATACTAACATAACCAAAGATAACTGTTCTTTCATAATGATAGAGCCAGAACGAAAGGTTGGGGTGTGTGTGCTATAAGTTTAATTTAACTCGAGGATTTTTTTATGTTTGGTACTTCATTCTTAATCATTTTAAATACAAATAGTTGCAATTATCTAGCCTTACGAGGTACATATGGTCTATCCTATAGGCTCTGTTGGGGTTTATGCTGTATTGCGTTTTATTGTTTCCCCTATTTTCTGCATCTGATTACGTAGTTCTTCTAGAATAAGATTACTGTGTAGCACATCGTATTCAAATATACAATCAATTTGTCTGGCAGATATCGTCTCATTTCTTTGATTATAGCTGGCGTCTTTGGCAAAGTGATGTGCAGACAATTCTGCATGGTTTTTCTTCTCTTTCTCAAAGCTCTAGTTTAAATGCTGAAGATCAGCCTCATGAACTTTATCTTACATGCGAGAGATGGTTGTTATGTTCAAAGATTGTGAGGCAATTGATTGTTTCAGGATTTCAAAGTGATTCAAAGTGTTTTCAGGTAATTATCTATCCATCTCTTGTTTTAATTCTCCATGATGAGTTTGTGTTTTGAGAGTTGAGCACTTTGTTATATTTTCTGGTTAATTAGTTCACGAGTGAAGGTATTCAGCCTTATATTACTACTTATGTTTTGTAGGAGGTTCGGCCAGTCAAGGAAGTTGCACCTGTGTTCTTGAGGGCTATTCAATCACTCCTTCCATACTGTGAGACTTCTATTTTTTCAGTGTATATATTTGCATCCTCGTGTTGACTTTAGGAGAAATAACTATGTCATAAACATTTTTAGAATGATTAATTCACTTGGTTCCTAGAAAAGAGTTGTTCCTTCAGTGTGCTACACAAAAGCATGTCAAGTTACAGTTTTGAAGAATGATAATGTGGAAATGGGATTTTGATGATCCAGCATTGTGTGGATATATTTTCTTTGAATTAGTATACAAACTTTTGGAGATGTAATGGAAGATCTCTACCATATCCGAACTGTATATCCACGGTCTTTACGTTAGGATTGATTGTGCTTAGGCACACCCTGCAGCTGGATGTTTTGTTCTTCGGAGTGGCAAGCCCAGACATGCTGTTTAATGCAATTTTTTGCGCATTGGATGGTATAATCGAGTTGGTGAGTCAGGAGGAGTATGTTCTTAACTTGAGCTGGGAGAGAATGATGTCGCACATAGAAGTCAAGCTGGCTGGATGAAATGGAGAAGAAATTGGGCACACTTTGTTGTTGGAAAATGCTTATCAAATTTAAAGGAAAATTCTCCTTGACAGCTACAAGACCAACAATACTGTGGTAGTGGATATTGCATAGTTAAGAGTGAACAAAAAGCAGAATAAATAAATAATGGAGAAAAAATTTTAAATACCACGGTAGATGATGGATTTATTGGTAAAGATAACATAAGGAGTTAATGTTCCTCAGAATGATTTTTCTTTAAAGCACAACGGGAAAATACATGGACTGCCATTTCTTTAATCTTTGTAGACTGGGATATTTAACATATATCATTATCACCATGTTTATGTATTTCTTAATCTATCTTTATTTGTCAGTGCCCTGGATTGTTGTATATTAGTTTTTGTTTTCTCTTTATTTATGCAAGTGTCTATATGCTATGTAAGTAGATGCTGTGTTAAAAAAATTAAACCTTTAAATGCTAATATTGCCTTCCCTCCTTATAGAAATTGGATCAGAAAACTCACAAGTTAAGAAACTCCGGAAGGGGCAAAAAACTTTGCTGTATTACACTTGCAATGTATAGAAAGTTTACACATACAACTCTGGCACTTTGAGGGTCCAAAACCTCCTTCTGACAATGCAATTCTCTACCTTACCCCAAAACATGCAGACACTTGTATACACAGCTTCCAAACATAACAGCCACAAAACTATTAACAAACTCTTCAGATACTTGAATTTAATCAAATAGCTGTATTTATATCCCTTATTTCTCCTTTCATAGACCTTAATAGGAGGGTGTGTCCTAACACCTCCTCACAGTACAATCTACAATGTCTACTTTCTGTGGCTTTTATTGTGCATAAATGTTACTTTATTTTTATTCTTATAGGACATTTTTGTTTGCAGATTCTTCTTTCCAAAAGCAGTATAGTAACTTTTGGGACTTCGTAAAGAGGGCATGCACCAAATTGATGAAAATTTTAGTTGCCTTTCAGGGCCGACATCCTTACTCATTTGGTGATAAATTTGTGCTGTCTTCTGTCATGGACTTCTGTTTGAATAGGATAACAGATCCTGAGCCATATCTATTGTCGTTTGAGCAATTTCTCATTCAGTGTATGGTGATGATAAAAAATATTCTGGAATGTAAGGAGTACAAGCCGAGTCTTACAGGTAGGGTGATGGATGAAAATGGAGTTACTGTGGAGCTGATGAAGAAAAATATGTCTAGTGCAGTTGGTGGTGTTTTAACTTCCCTTCTCCCTGCTGAAAGGATAGTCCACTTGTGTAATATATTGATATCAAGGTATTCTTGGCTTGCTTACTTGTATTTGTTTTGTTTTCTTAGCTGAGTGAGGCATAAGGATATGCTATGTGTTTATAAGTGTTACATGTTATGCAAATTAGAGTTAAATTAAAAAAAAAAAATAGTTATTCTGTGCCATTTGGTTTCTCCAAAACAGTCAAAAGCGATACCTTGTTTAGTAGTCATTCTTTTCATAGATTGTGTATTTTTGTCTATATTAAGTGGTATTGTGCCTTAATTGCACTGTTTCCCGTCAACAAAGCTGAACATATTTAGGAAATCATCTGTGCTTCTAAGTTACACAAGGGCTTTTAGGATAACGTTTCTCAAATTAAAATGGTATGGATAGGTAGGCTAAATAGATGGGATTTAAATAATCAATACCAGGATAATTTAGTATGAGTGATCATATAAGTCAGTATATTAAAGATACTCAGAAATAAAATGTTTAGAAATATCCTGAAAGTGTATTTATACCCTACTGCTTCCTAGAATATTTGTATTGAGGCAAAACAGTGGTAACCGGCATTGCAAAAACAAAGTTGTTGCTTTCAACTTCAAGTTATGAAAAATCTGTGATAGCAAGTAAAGTAAGATCATTGGTTTTTCTGTGTCATTTGTGCATATACTCATGGCTGTCTCTTTGTACGTTGTCTACCGACCTCTATAGCTGTCAAAATGGGCTAGTCTGGCCCCTTGGACTTGATCCATCTTGTAAACAGAGTCTGAAAAAGGCCCGGCTCAGACATTATGGGTTAATGGGTTAAATGGATCAGTCTACCTAATTTTACAAAACATTATACATGAAAAATTAAAACTCCATAATTAAGAATTAAAGATTGCATATAATATATAATGCGTAATGAATTAAAAAAATAAAAAATGTAACTCTACCTCACTCCTCATTAACATCAAGTTTTCCTAGTTTTAACATTACTTCTGTCTCTCAAATTCAAGCTTTCCAACTTCTCACATAATACATAGTGAATTAAAGAATTAAAGTTTTAATTTAACATTATATTTGTGAATTTTTTTTAGGTGGGTCGGTGGGTTAGCCCGGGTAGGCCAGGTTGTAGGTGAACTGGGTCCAATTTTTTGACCCATTATAAAAATATTATCATTTCTAGCCTGAACCTGTCGTGGGCTGGGTTGACCCGCAGGTTTGGACCTGTTTTGGCAGCTTTCTGTGAACGATATCTTAAGTGGTTAATATAGGTTTTGGTATTCCACTACAACTTATGAGAGATAAAAATTAAGTTCTCTTTTTTCTAAAAAAAAAATTTGGAGGTGATAAGTTACTATTATTGGCTATATAATTGTAATTTGCTTTGAGTAAAAGTGGTATTTCTCATTATTATTATTCACTCTATTGCCAGCCTAAACAGCCTCTATCTTCCAACAGGTATTTTGTTCTGACAGCAAGTGATATGGAAGAGTTGTACCGTAACCCTGAGTCTTTTCACCATGAGCAGGATATGGTTCAGTGGACAGAAAAATTGAGGCCATGCGCTGAAGCATTGTACATTGTATTGTTTGAAACTAATAGCCAAGTAGGTGCCATTTATACATCACAGTTTATCTTGTATTTTCTCTTGTTGAGATATTTCAATCATTGGCTATGTTGACTATAGATTAACGTTGATATGTGATTCTGACTGTTACTTTTAGTTGCTGGGTCCTGTTGTAGTCTCTCTTCTTCGAGAGAGTATGAATAATTGTCCAACTTCTGTGACGGAAATTACTCCTGCTTTGCTTCTTAAAGATGCTGCTTATGGTGCTACTGCTTATGTTTATTATGAACTCTCGAACTACCTGAGCTTTAAAGATTGGTAAGTTCAATGCTAATATGCTTTATTTACTAAGTTATCCATAGTTCAATCTTATTCCTAAAATATTGAAGATCCTTGTAGTTTTGTTGTGTCTAGACTTTGCTAATACAAATTTCTACTCAAGAAATCATGGAGCCACCCATTACTGGTGATGGAACTTTGCACAAAGTTTCCTCCTGTGATGGGTTATTATTCATTGATTTTGCTTATACTACCTCAGACACCTTAGAGCATTTTCAAACCGAAATGCATTTTACTACTTAAATTGCATTGTATATAAGGTCAGAGGCAAAGACAAAAAAAAAAGAGGAAAAATAGAGACAAAAGGTTAGTCAGTGTTGGAGAGCTGTGAGTCTTCGTTTGGAATGCGATTCTGTTAAATTGTGCATCTGCTAAACACTATGAAAACAGTTCTATTCCATAACAAAATCAGAGGTGAGAATATGCCCTTGAACATGTCACCATTCCTTTTGAACTGAGATTGGAAGGTGTGATATAGAGCACATTGCCACAACTGGTTATTTCCCATATCAAAGCCTCGATAACATCTTTGTAGAAACTAATCAAACAAATTAGAATATACCAATCTCATTCTCACTAAAAGCAATGTTGTTCCTAGATAACCTCAGCTGCATGGTGGAAAGATAAATAAGGCAGTGTCAATCAGGTCTAAGCATAACAGAAGGAGTGCTATGAGGCATTCTAACCTGCAAAGAATCCTTAGAGTTTAGTTATAGTATTTGATGGTTCAAATTTATGTTTCTTCAATGACACAGCATATTTCATAGTCTATTGAAATGATTTTTTATATTAGACCCTTTTATTTGGTATGCTGTCGCTGGATTTGAAAGTACTCTGTCTGTTCCTTCTAAACCATCTCTTTGCAGGTTTAATGGTGCTTTATCGCTTGAACTCTCAAATGAACATCCAAATCTGCGTATCATTCATCGTAAAGTTGCTATAATTTTGGGACAGTGGGTTTCTGAGGTATATAATTTATTTAGTTAATTTGTTGATGAACTTCAAAGTTTTCACTATAAATTTACTGAAAAGATTTGATGAGAAGCTTTCTTAGTTTCTTTCATGTCCCAAGTGATCTGAAACTGAAAACCTAGATAGGTTAAATAATTTCTATGTTGGTATAGTAAGGTTTTATGATAGTAAGATAACTCATTATCTTAATCCGTCGAATCCTTCAATTAACGAAAAGTCTCTTGTATTCACTCCTTCAATTAACGAAAAGTCTCTTGTATTCACTTTCTTATGTCTTTTCTATCCTTCACAGATCAAAGATGATACGAAAAGGCCCGTATACTGTGCTTTAATCAGATTGTTACAGGGTAAAGATTTGTCAGTCCAGGTATGTTAGACAGACATGTATTCCTACTGCTATTACTTATGTTTCTCTGTTAGTTCAACATATATATTTCTCTTTTATCTTGTTTCATACTAACCATGTGCATGTATTTTTTTAGCTGGCAGCATGTCGATCCCTATGCTTACATATTGAGGACGCAAACTTTTCAGAAAGGGAGTTTGTTGATCTTCTCCCTATCTGTTGGGACTCATGTTTTAAGTTGTTTGAGGAAGTTCAGGAATTCGATTCAAAGGTAAAAACTAGGCAACTTCTTCCTTTTTGATGGGGAAAAAAATTCTTTTAGACACTGTTTGAAAAGGTGAAATGCAGGGTACCGAAGGGAATAATTCTCCTTGGTTGGGAGTTTAAAATTCATGGACCTAGCCTGTCCTGTGACACCACCCAAATAACCTGCAGTGTAATCTGGCAAGCAATTTCCAGGACATTTGAGGTGGAAGCAGAGGGTTGTGTTGTATCTAAATCTCTTACTAAGGTTGTAAAACCTCAGCAACACTGAGGAATTGGGTCTGTTGGGCTTATAGTTGAGTGTTAAGTGCCTATTCCTTAAAATGTGCATTAATAATAGTGAACTTTCTTTGCTTTGCCCTTGGATGGATGTAGTAAGTCATAGTTCAATGTAGGTTAAACCACATTAAGTTTTGTTCCATTTCTCTTCAGCTTGTTTTCTGTTTGTCCTTGTTAGAGCAAACTTGACACTAGTTTTACTAAAATAATGGTTTTTTGGTTGATCCCATTGACATCACTGAATCCAGCATCTGGCACAGATGTTACTGTTGATTAGCCAGCAGGGATAAAACTTCAGTTGGCCCCCTTTAATGTCTTAATTTACAAGTTAGATAGACGGGCTTTTGGAGCTTTATGCTATTGATCTGTTGCTAAAAGCTAGCATCTCGTCTAATGCAGCTGAGATGTGTGCCTCACTAAAGGGTGTCACGCAACTTCTATAAGTGCCTTTGACTACACAGGCCCATTACATTTTCTTCCAGTTTACTGAAATTTATCTGCATGACAAGAGGAAACATATATGCTGTAAATTATAATCTGAGACTATATTTGGTACTACGAGTGAGTTGTTACTCATGTTCTGTAAATATTTCTTCAGGTTCAGGTTTTGAATTTGATATCTATACTTATCGGACATGTTAGTGAAGTTATTCCATTTGCAAATAAGTTGGTGCAATTTTTTCAGAAGGTAACATAAGAAATATCCTGTATATTATTTGTCTACTAAGCTCTTTATTTTAAATATCCTGCCTATTATTTCTTTTTCAATAAATTGTGAATCAGTTTCTTTACTAGAAAATTGGTGTGGCATGAGTAAATACGCCAACTCATTAGTTTGGTGCTCTGATCTTTAAGTTTATTAATTTGCTCTACAGATAAAATTTCTGAGATAGATGACTTACTAAGAAATTTAGGGTTGATTGGAAATACACATCTTTGTTATTAAATCGGAATCAAATTGTGAATTGAAAGGATTTTTTTTTCCAGCTCACAGGTCATATCACATCTTGAATCAATAAATTCTTGGTCAATGATAAAATATAGCATAGCATATGTTTTTCACTTAACGAAACAAAACATCACGAATGTCCTGGACATTAGCATTTGACAGTCAAATAACACCTGACATAATTGGACTAAACATGTACAGCCCACAACACTTAGAATACTGACATGACAAGCACGGCACTGCAACAAATCACTGCAGCAGAGAGTCAGATGGCAATAGAATCCAAGAGAGAGAACCAGCATTAAGGTGGAAGGTATTGGGTTGGGGGTGGGCATTAGAACCAGGTAGAATTTCCTAAAAAGGGTTGGTAGAGCAAACATTTGGACACATTCCCTGCACTTTCATTAAAACGAAAAACAAATTTGAAGAAAAAAAGAATATAAGAATGGTCTTTCTTAAAACAGGAAGACTTTGTGTGGTCATTTCTCGTAACTTTTTAGAAGAGGAAATGCAATAAAATAAAAATAGGGATTTTGCGACAGAATCCTGGCTTAGGTAGATAACCTGGCTGTGCAAAATTTGTGTGCTTTGCAGATGAAATATGATTACATCTCTGACTTGAAGTGACTCTGGTCTCAATGGATTTGCAATCTGTATTAGTAGTAACTTGATAAATAAGATCAAATAATGGTTTACGTAGCTACATGAACCCAAGCAAAATTGATCTCAATGGATTTAACTATCACAGTTTACATAGCTATTTTTTTTCTTAGGTTTTACCCTGTAAATGACATAACATAGTTGCTGTAGTTAAAACCCAGACTAATAAAAATTGGATCTGTCTTCTTTATATTGCTTTTGTTGTGGCAAGGTTTGGGAGGAATCTTCTGGTGAAAGTCTGCTGCAGATACAGCTTCTGGTTGCTTTGAGAAACTTTGTGGTTGCACTTGGCTACCAGTCACCCATTTGCTACTGTATACTGCTGCCAATTCTGGAGAATGGGATTGATATTAATAGTCCAGACGAACTTAATCTCCTAGAAGATAGCATGCTGGTATATTTTTTTTTACTAACTAGATGGTACTATTGTTGGGAGTGAATATATCATGAAAATTCAACTGCAAACCTTTCAGTTGTGGGAGGCCACGCTTTCTCATGCACCATCAATGGTCCCTCAATTGTTACAATATTTTTCACGCCTTGTGGAGATTATGGAAAGAAATTTTGACCATTTACAGGTTAGAACTAGCTCCATACTCTAATAAATTTTCTATTTACTATCTACTCCTGTTCTCTGTATTCAAGAGAAAGATAGTGATTGTGTTAGTACTCTAGGATAAAGTAGTCTTGTAAAATGTTCTGGGAGCATGATTGCTGGATTGCGAGAACTATATTATGTGTACTTTTGTTTATATGACACACACAATAATATTTGTATTAATGATAATATTTGAATTAACTATATTATAATATTTGAATTAATTCCTTCTATTCAAGTCTACTTCTACAATTTTTAGATCATTGATTCTTGTGTAAAAATTTGTTAGATAAGATAGTCGAGTCTGTTGCATTGCGAACGATGTCTGTAAGATTAGAGATACTAACTGGGAAACTATTCTGGGATATGTACTAGATAAAGGTACTTAACTGTAGTCTAATATCTAATACGTACGGAAGGCAAATCTATGTAATTTTCTTTCAGCTGGTTTCCAATAAGTTGATAACTACAAGTTTGAGAAGCACAATTTGACAAAAATGTAATCATTCAGTTTTTAATTTGAGGGAAGTATACAAATTTCAGCCAATGACATCCCACTGCTTTGTGTTGTATTTCTCAAAATGATAACTATATTGGGCTTATGATCATTATTACTCTTACATATTCTTGGTGGTTTAGTTAGTGCCCACCCCTAACATGCAGTCAGTGATTTTATTTTAATATCTTTGTTAAATTTTTATATTCATACTCTTTATCTTAAGTACAGGTTGCTGTGAATATAATTGAAGATTACATAATTTTGGGTGGAAATGACTTTCTGAGCATGCATGCACCAAATATTGCTAAAATTCTTGATTTAGTTATTGGAAATGTCAATGACAAAGGGCTTCTTTCAGTTCTTCCTGTGGTTGATATCTTAATACAGGTATGCCATTCCAAACCGTGCCAATTTTCAAACTTAACAATTATGAATAAGAACTGCTGAGACTTTTGGTATATGATGATGCCTCCTGTTGAGAGTTACAGGTTTAGTAAATAATGATAGCATTGATATTTGATATCTTGTAACGTAACAGAATAACCGAAACCTGCTGCCTAAATCCATACTATAAACTACGTCAAGTATTAATGCTGTGGAGTTCAAACTCAACTGCTCAAACATATATATTGTTAACAATATTAAGAACCCCATATGCTTTTGTTGACTTTGGATTAGGTTCTTTCACAGGTCCTAGCTTCATTAGCATCTTTAGGTTAACTCATTAAGCTTCCATGGCCTTAGGCATTTTTATATTTTGAGTCATTATGATAATGTAGGATGCTTAGCAACACCAATTTATTTTTAATCACATCGACATGGATCTATTGCCAATTTGGATAAGTCTTTTTAAAATATGCATTTTTTCTTTTTCAAAAAAGAATTCCAAATAATTTTTTAAATATATATCTAACTTCTGAAGAATCATACAAGAAAATATCATTCCAATATTTTTTTAAAAATATATTTTTTATGACAAAAAAACTTTCTTTATGTTAGTGCGTCCTTTATTGGCTTTTAGAAATAAACCCATCCAAGTGCATAGCTAATTAAATTACTGTGCTGTATAGCTTGACATAAAAAGTTTTGGTAACTAAGGCCAAATTTGGGGTTATTGTGAGTATTTGGTTTTCAAATGTAATTTTCAAAACAAAACGTATCCAACAAGAGTAGAGTTTGAAATTATCTTTTACTTCATTTCAAAACACTTCTACATTCATTTCAAAACCTGGAAAAAACAATTTGTACATTTGAATGTTAGTTTCAAAAAAAATACTTTTGTTATCTTCGGTAACGCATCCCATTGTTGCCCTATCATCACCACCATTACCATCACAACCATTATCACTACCTCATTGCTACTACTACGACTAGTGCCATACACAGTTGTTACCACCATCATTATTGTCTATAGCACCACTACTATCACTGTCGTAATTTTCAGCATTGCCACCACCAATCAAACATGCCTTTAAACTAAGTTTAACATTATAGGAAATTCTGTCTAGTAATTTATTTTGAAACCAAGATTTAGGAGAAAAAAACTAACTTTTAAAACTAAGCCACCAAAACTAAATCTAGCTGCAGTTAAAATTTTTGAAACTTACAACTAAAAATTATCCTATATGAGTCCCAAGTTTTTATATTTATTTCTTAAGTCAATTTATTTTTTTGTTGTATTGAGTGGAAAAGCCTATTAAAGAATTATAATTTCTACTGCTTGTGAATAAATTTTGAATTTTCTGTGAACTTTTTTTGGTCTTATTATAAGTTGGATGATGTTCTTCCTTTTTAAAAAATCCTTTTAAGCAGTATTTAAATTTGATTTTTCCTCTTCACAGTGTTTCCCCATGGAAGTGCCGCCACTTATTAGCAGCACTTTACAAGTAAGTCTGTTATAAGCTTGTAACATATCGTAAATGAAACTATGTGCTAATCAACTTATGTTTCATAGTTCATATCATAATCTGGAGAATGTTTCAAGCCCTGCAATTATTTTTGTTTTTCTACAGAAGTTAATTGTAATATGTTTGAGTGGAGGAGATGATCGCGATCCCTCTAAAACATCTGTTAAAGCATCTTCTGCTGCCATCCTTGCTAGGCTTTTGGTGATGAATACAAACTCTCTTGCCCAATTAACATCAGATCCATCAACTTCTCTACTGCTTCAGACAGCATCGATCCCAGTCCAAGAAAATATACTTCTTTGTCTGGTTGACATTTGGGTTGATAAGGTTGGTGTGGTTATGGTCAAGAGACAGTGTTTGGTTCTAAATACATTGCCAATTTGTGTCTTCTTTGTACTTAGACAAACATGTGAGTTGCATTACTTACACAACTTTAAAATGATTTATTTGTTGAGTTACGAGGAGGTATATTTAGTTGTTGTAATTATTCCTGGGGCGGTAGAGTGCCTATATATACCCTCTTGTACTGGTTCACTATCGGCGAATCGAATCAGATTTTCCCCTCAGGTTTTCTGAAGTATTTTATTTTCAAGTATGTATGTATCAGTATCTGAAGTATATTTGAATCTCATTGTCTGTATCATGGCCTAGTTTAGGTTCATTGCTCTGCTGCATTTGATACGTTTACTTTGTTAACTTACGCACCACTATGTGAAAGGGGGTGGGGGCAAAGTGTTTGCAAATGGTTGGAAGAAGTTCACTGTCCTCTTAAATATGCTATAGGATGTCACATTTCTTAAAATAATATCTGATTAAGTTTGTATTCAGTATTTAGTTTTATGTGTAAGTGTGTTATTTTGGTCTACTTAATTTGTATCCTCTATTTTCAATTTATGCATATAATTTTTCCAGGTAGATAATGTTTCTTCCATCCAGAAGAAGACAATTGGTTTAGCCCTCTCAATAATTCTGACATTAAGACTGCCTCAAGTACTTGACAAACTGGATCAAATTTTGAGGTACTAACCTTTAAGTAGTATCCATTGTTTGCAAATAATGAGTAACTGACCCTGTATATGTTTTTATGTGCAGTGTTTGCACTAGTGTGATTCTGGGCAGAAATGAAGACTTAACTGAGGAAGAGTCCAGGTATATTTTTTATGCTAGGGATTTAAATTGTAATATAAATACCATTAATGTAATTTTTGTTTAATAGCTAAAGCTTTGTTAGTTAGGGCAAGTCTCTTATATGTCAATAACCAACTATTGCAAAAGCTTAGTTCTGAAGGTAAACTCAGTTTTTGAAACTAAAAAGGGGGTCATTTCTGGTTTTAATTAAAGGGCATTCAGTCATGTTTTGAAAACACAATTCTTCATGTCTATTGTCAATAACAGTGGTGACATGAGCTCCAGCGCATCTCCTGATGAGGGCACTATTCCTAGTAAAGAACTCAGAAAAAGACAGGTTAGAGAACTGCAAAAACTAGATAAAATTTCCATTTTGGAATGATGTACATTGTGAGAGTACCAAAGGAAGTAATGTATTTATTTATTTTGTCACTAGATCAAATTTTCCGACAGGATCAATCAGCTGTCTCTTGAGGACTGTGTGAAAGAAAATCTACAAACATGTTCTGCCATTCATGGAGAGTTATTTAATGCTGCAATGAGCAGTATGCATCCATCTGCACTTGCACAATTGAAGCAGGCGTTAAAGATGCCATGATTGGATCTGACATTTCATTCTTATATCTGGTGGTGCTATGTGCAGGCTCAGTTTTTGTGTTCATAGATTGATACTTCTTATAGGGTATATTTCCTTTCTACTAATTTTATTTTATATTATTTTCCCTTTCTACCAATTCCCTAATGTGTTAGGTTTTCTAATATGACCTATTTCATATTTTATTAACTCTAACCTGAATGACACTAGATTGATAACAGAATCAGTCATACATAATAACTTTTAAATTATAGGCCATATAAATTGTGACCTCCAAAAACCGTAGTGATAAATTTATGGACAGTAAATCATTAGACTGGGAAGCATTTAGTTGTGCATTCATGACGATGATAATAGTACTAAACAATTGGAAAAGGTGCCTTATCTCAATGAACTGGTTGGTTGCCCATTGTAGTTTATCTGACCCAAGACATTTCAATTAGCTATCAAAATGAAAATCTTATGACCATCATGCTTCAAATTACTGTGATTTTGGATTGTAATTCATGAATTCTGTAGTTGAATCTGACCTTAACAATTTCTTTTTTTCCAGGATGATATTGAAGCTTTGTTGGTGGTTTTTGACACACTTATTTATATTGTTTCCGGGTCATGGTTTTTCCCCTGATTATAATCATTTTCATTTGTCTATGCCTGGTGGCAGCGTGAAACTCTGTAAATAGGATGCTGTTCCTTTATTATATATAGAAAGGGGCAGCATTGAGTCCATAGTGTTCATTACTTTATTCAGAATGACAGGAAATGTGATGTTTGTAGATGTTGTTTTGGACACATTCGGATGTGTAGTGCAATTTTTACCGAAGTTCTTTGTAGTGCAGGTTTTACCCTGGCTAATGTCATATACACATGCTATGTTGCGTTAAATCCAATGATCAGTGAAGTGTCATTATGACACTAGAGGTTATTTAGATTCGGCAAATGAAGAGTCAACATGTAATGAGAAATCTATTTTCTTCATTCCTAACGAAGTTTAGCCGAGTCTTAAGTGGTTAACAGTCACTAGACATATTGAAGTGTGGAGATTGTAGGATTTTACTAATGATTATTACAAAGTGATGACAAAATATGTATTGGTTTATGAGTTTGGTTTATGAAATGTTTATAAGGTGGATATATAAAATCCTCGTAAACGGTCACTAGAGTAGAGCATGTTAACATTGATTATATGTGCCTGTTCATCTGTTCCAACTGTGTATCATCAATAATAGACCTTTCACAGAAGTCTATTGTTCATTTGTTGCTACTACAATGTATGCACGATGGACAATAAAGTGTGCATGACCAGCAACAGATCTTTCGCTGATGGTTACTGTTCATTTGTTGTGACTGATATGTGTCTGATGAATAGTAGACCATTTAGAGCATCTAACTGTTTATTTTTTCACACTGCAAATTGTGGATAATCAAAACGATAGACCCTCCACCTAAGGGGATTGTTCATCTCTTTCGACTTAGATCTGTGCACGAACAGTAGATCGTTCAAGGCATCATCAATAGGCTTTTCCTGATAGTACAAATGCAAATAGGTGATTCTCTCCTACCTCACTTCGCGTTGCAACTTAGATAAAAAAAACTAGCTGGTTTGTTATGGAATCTGACATTATCTGATCTTGGTTTCCGATGCGACTCAGCCAACCCTTGTATAGTTGTCATGGAAGTCTTACCCTTACAGTCTCCTGGATTGGATGGACAAAAACACCGTAAATACATAAACAGAACAATTATTAGAAAAGGAAAAAATGAGTTAAACTCAAGGTTAATTGTTTAATAAAGAAGAGTGATGTGGTTCATTGAAATCTGAAACACCACTTACATTGTTTTTGATAGAACTGGCTTCTCGTTTACGTGAAAGATATTCAAAATGTCCCTAATAAATTAATTTTTTATCACAACTATTATCTATCCATTACAAAGCTATTCAAGATAATTTGATATCATAATTAATTTTTGAACCAAAATAAGTATGTTGAAGGTCGCATTCTTTAGGACTCCTAATTCCCTCAAATACTGCATGAAGTAAAATTTTAATAATTGTCCCTCTCAAAACATCAAACCTTTAGCATAAAATTTAAAGCAATATGTATATAATATAAATGTGTGTGTATATATATTCAGAACATCTAAAATTCAATTATGATTTTTCTCGAACCTTTTATCCCTGTTAATTCCTCTAAGCGGATCACATTTTGTTCTTAGATGTCTTCCCTCGGAATGGATCACTTCTCGCACTTCAATTGATATCTAAATGTTCCTTAATAAATTGTTAATTAAATCATTTGGCTACATATAACAACATATTTAAAAAAAAAAATATATATATATATATATATATATTCAGAACATCTAAAATTCAATTATTATTTTTCTTGAACCTTTTATCCCTACTAATTCCTCTAAGCGGATCACATTTTGTTCTTAGATGTCTTCCCTCGGAATGGATCACTTCTAGCACTTCAATTGCTATCTAAATGTTCCTTTATAAATTGTTAATTAAATCATTTGGCTACATTCAACATATTTTAAAACTATATAAACTTTCATATTCTTGAAATTACTTTTAAATTATAATTAAATTAAATACAATAAAAAAATTTAAAATTAAAGGGGAGGTTTTGAAAAAAACTTGTTCACGCTGAAAAGGAATAAAAATAATCTTTTCTTGATGGAGGAGATTAGTTCCTTGCTATAAAAAATGATTGTTTATCTATTTTCAACGGAGTCAATTATAATTGTGGAATAAAAAACTCCAGAATTTGACTTTGTTTTTCTTTGTTTCTTTTTGACTTGTTTCTAAAGTCATTTTCATCAACTGGCGCTACTTAAATTTTCATCAACTGACGCTACTTAAATGTAAACCTTTAGGGGGAATTCATCGAATTGCTTCCAGCTCTCAAAACAATATCTATAATATTTTTCCCTACTGACCGCCGTATTTAAAAAATCTTGTTTTTTTGAACATGAAGAAATAAAGAAGCCATTGCAATTGCCGGAAATACTAGACCCATTAAAGGAACAAAAATGGAAGGAAAGTTTATCATAAAAAGGGTACCTCGATTTAATATTAACATTGAAACACTCATCTAAATAGTTGCAACTTCGGAATACTAGAATAAAAAGCAATTTCTTACAATCAAAAAGATTCAAAACTGGACTGATATTAGAAATCAGCTCGAAACATTCATTTCAAACCGGTTCACAAAAGAGTCCAACACCTATAACTAAAATCCATATGCAAAATTACTGTTAGAATTAATGTCAGAAGACTATACTAAAATTCATTTCCAAGCAAAAATACAATTTGGTGAACAATGTACCAAAATTGAAAGAGGAGGTCAACAACGAAATGAAAATCTTTCATTGTTTCTGGAGAGCATTGCGATTAACTCAATTTTGGGGAGCAGCACCATTCGTTGAGTCCATAGGCTCAGCTTCAACTGACTCATCTACCTTGTCCCCTTTCTTACCTGTGCAAACAACCAAGCATTGTTATTTGTTAAGTCATTCAAAACAAGAAACACCGAAACCTTATATGGGTAAATCTTGTTCTTTTCAATAACATAAATGAAGGACGCAAAACATTGTATAACACCCCTACCCTTTTTCTTCTTTCCACCACCTTTCTTTTTTGTTTTTGTTCCCAAGGTTAGCCAGGCCTTGATATCAGGATCATCAATTGCTTTTGTAGGCTGCAATTCTTGGAGTGGATGAGAGGTCACTCGATCCGACCCGTTTGGCATTAACAAGACTGTGAATTTGATGTGTGCAACATAATCACCTGAAAAAAAACCAAATAATGCATGACAAAGACTTAAATAAATGACAACTTGGTGATCTAATCATGCTACTAGCCAAAGGAATTTTATCAGTGATCTAATCATGCTACTAGCCAAAGGAATTTTACCAGTGATCTAATCATGCTACTAGCCAAAGGAATTTTACCAGGCTTTTCGTGCAGAACAGGATATGGCTGCAAGAGCTCATGGTTGACACATTCCACTAAACCCAGACGAGCTCTTTTCTCTTCCAAAGCCCTATTAAAAAAACAAAAAGAACTTTTACCACTAATGAAGGGAATCAGAATTAGAACACCAACAGAGACAGTATTAAAACATGAAAGTAGTCAGGTTACCTAGCAGAGAATGGCATGATTGGAAATTTTTGACTTATTTCACTAAAAATAAACCTAGAAGCTTTCATCTTCAGATGATAACTCTTGTCAACAGCCCTCTTGTAAATAGTTGTCTGCTTCTCATCCAATAACTTAGGCTGCGAGAGAATAAAATTCACTTCGTCATGCATTTGATTTATCATACTAGCTAATATGTTGATATAGTTATCCTACCTTGCCATCTCCTGTGCTTGTTACTATATCTATAGCATAAACTTCATTCTCCTCAAACTCTGCTTCGTCAACCCTAGTGTCAGGATTAGACAAACTAAGCACAACTTTATTCCCATCAATAACAAACTGCTTCATTTGGTGGCTAAGAACGCCCTCAACAATTTTACAGTCATAGGCAGCAGCAACTTTTTGAATTGCTTCAGTAACATCCTTGTTCTGTAAAAGATGAAGGTCATTGATGTATAAACATTAATTTCAATACTGTGCTAGTTAAATTAGCCAAGCATGCTGACAATGATAGGAAAGCAGTATCCCAAGCTTATTTTTCCTTAGTCATTAATCATTGTAGCAAAGTTTTCCTTAGTCTAAAGGTTTTATAAAAATGATATGCATTCAATCCCACATGAAAAATAATTAAATAATTCATCTAAACTAATGGTTTGAACATGGTACTGTTTCCCACTTTTTTAGTTCTACAATATAAGTGATAAGTAATGGTTTAAAAAAAGTGAACTATGTTGGCTATACTAGACAAGTGAACTGACTACCTAAATCAGCACAACTGTGAACTAATTTTTAGCCAACTCTAGTATCGGCAACAGGGAAAAGAGGAAACCAATATGGTACTGATCACCTCGGCAAAGTTGCCTTTAGTATAGCTTCACACATCTGCTACAAATATACACAGAAAGGACTATACACAGGTAAGTATACAACGGATTATACACAGGTAAAGTATAAGTAGCGCTTTTAACAGAATTATGTTGGCTACAATAAGTGTACTGACTATATAAATCAGCACAACTAAAAACTATTTTCAGCCACTTCTAGTATCAGCAACAGGGAAAAGAGGAAACCAATATGGTACTGATCACCTCGGCAAAGTTGCCTTAATTATAGCTTTAACATTTGATACAAATATCAGAATCAATGCAAACACTGGCAAGGCTAAGAAAAGAGGCAAACTACAATAACATTAGAATCTAGATAAACACTAATAAAGCTAACAAGAGAGGCTAACTACAGTAACATCAGAAATATATTGAGGGATTATCAGACAGGTAAAGGATAAGTAATGGTTTTAATACATAGGATGTTGGCTATACTAGGCAAGTGACTGATAAATCAGTACAGCCGTGAAACTATTTTTAGCCAATTCTAGTAACAAGAAAAAGAGGAAACCAATATGTTACAGTCACGTCGCCAAAGTTACCTTAATTATAATTAATTTTCTACAAATGTTTTATCTAGATATACAGTCAGGAAGCCTAATCAAGAGACAATTACACTATATTAAAAGTATATGAAGAGATTATGAGGTAAAGGATACCATAAACCTCTAATATATAATCATAGTCAACATCCAAAAATGACCAAAAAAACTTGAGAAACAGGCATTTTACACATTAAATGAAACAACCTTGATTGAAGGTATTATTTCTTCGGTGGACTAGGCATTCGAAATCAGGCATATATAGAACAGAGGACGAACTTTTTCTCTATCAGTGTAACTATGACAGAAACAGGCATCATCGGAGTTAATCCATAGCCTATGATTTTTTCATCAAATAGAGATCAGTTCATAAATTCACAATCCAATATTATTATGGATCATAAGGAGTTTTGGAAAGGAAAACGAAATCAAATTTATAAATTTTCCAAAATTTCAACAGAATAAAAATTAATTTATAAGGCACACAAGTATTTGATGACAGTGCATGATAAGATTCAACATGCAGGTAAAATAACACAACAATGGGATACAAAATCAACAATTCTCTGTCAGTGTAACTATGACAGAAACAGGCTTCATTGGAGTTCATCCATAGCCTATGATTTCTTCTTTGTCATACAGAGAAAAAATTGAGCAAATTACAGTATAAAAACCCCATTAAAATAGTTTTAAGAGAACATGTAAAACAGGAAAGAAATCAGACAGATATAAAGCTGAATTTTTTATACAACAATTTCAATCAGAACAAAAAAAGTCTTTAATACAAGTCCAAGACAGAATTCATCATACAGAATGCACGACACAGTACAGCCAAGAAGAGTTCCAAAGATAATCAATGCACTCAATTGGCAAGACCACAGAAGAATAACCATAAATGACCTCTATCAGTGTAACTATGACAATTAAGCTTCATAGGAGTATATCCATGGCTCATTACAGTTTGCATCATTTAGAGATCAAAATCAACAAGGCACACATTAGAGCAATGAAGTCCCTTCAAATAATACACATGAACCAAACTAATTTCTCTCCAATTTTACTATGCTAAGATGCTTAGATGTCACTTGAATTTATAGCTGTCAACAAAAGGTATCAAAAAAGGCAAAATGTAGTAAAATCCAATTCAACCCATTACAAAGATGCAACTAAGATGCAACTAGAGTAAAAGCTAGTTGCAATTGATTACCTTCTTTCCTGGTCTGACAAGCCTCAAGGCCACCTCTGCAGCAGTATTTGCAGCAGCAATGACATCTGCTGCCCTTCCTGTAATAGGACCATCCTGAAGTACATGGGTATGAGCCACAGCAGCAATGAAACCATCTATATGACAAGCCATGTCACTGCAAAACCAACCAAAGAAAAAACCATCAACTTCCAAGTAATTGCAAAACCCACAGACTCCATTTTTCCACCACACATCACAAATTCATGCACTGAAAATCTTACATTTTCAACATATCACCTTCTTCCAACACTGCCTCATCACTGGCAAGTGGAGAGAAATGACACACCACATTGTTTACTGATAAACATGTTGGAAAAGCAATGCCTCTCTCAATCTTCCTCTTCACATTCTTGTAAACATTTCCAGTTTGCCTACATAGCCACCAAACAAAACCCTATTAGCAAAATTTCATAAATATAAAAACAAATAAAAACCAAACAAAAAGAAACCATTACATGTACACATGTTAAAGATATCAAGCAATGCTCCATAGTATAAAAAATAAATATAAGCTTACTCTCTAATATATGAATCTCCTTTCTCACAAATGTCCACAATCTTGGCCTTCGGTCTACATTCAGAAATAACAACCTTCAAGGCCTCTGTAAATCAAAGTCAAACACAAAATCAAAACAAAACATAATCAAAACTTACTATGAACCTGAAATGTAAAAATATAAAATAACTTGAACTTCAACAGCCCAATTCCCATAAGAAAATTGTGTCCAATGTATGAATAACAAAATCCCAGATAGAATTTTATAACCCAAAGACATTAAAAGAGTAAGGAACACACTGTTAACGATCTCAGCAGCAGTCTTGTATTTGGTAACCACTTCGGCAGAAGAAAGATCCAACTCCTTCTCCTCCCTTTCTTCGTCCGACATGGCGGCAGAACTCTTTAGTCCCTCTGCTTGTAACTTCTGAAAAACCCAAACGAAAGAAGACAAAACAATGAAGAAAACAAAAGGCAAACATTCATCAACTGGGCCGTGAAAGAGAATAAAAAAACCGATAAAGAACAAGACCAAGATGAAAAGTTGGGAAATTGATGGAGTTTGAAGTAACTCACAGTGACGAGGTTTGAAGATGATGCAGTGAAGAAGAAAAGGGTTTTAGAAATGAAAAAGGGAATTTGTTGCCCAGGAAAAAAATTGGTGGCTTAGTGGAACTAGGGTTACCAGATGTTGCTTCGGCTTAAATAGAATTTTTCATTTCCATTGCAAGAACACAACCGATTGAGTAGGGTTTTGACACTTCATTCCCTCTTCTTTCTTATTTATTTATTTATAATAATTAACAACAGATACACTTTCTTATGTATTTATTTCATTTATATATTTTCTTACAAATTTATCTCTAAAATTATGATAACTTAATATTATTCTATAACAATTCATAAAAAAATATTTATTTAATAAAATAAGTA
>Ga0123340_1000300_pt1 | contig 29441 bp, 11 predicted proteins | sample SirMexnodulemix_FD_89961 | JGI IMG/M metagenome (GOLD analysis project Ga0123340, IMG submission 89961) | Root nodule microbial communities of legume samples collected from Mexico - Siratro Mexico nodule mix | ecosystem: Host-associated > Plants > Roots > Nodule | place: Mexico: Nepantla...
ACTCAATATAATATTGTTATTTAATTTCACGTGAAATATTAAAAAAATTAGTTTTGATTAACGTGATAGATGTGGCGAGTTTTTAAATTTCAATTAATTATGCAAAAGGCTGGAGAAGGGATGCAGAATTTTCTATTCAATGCGATTTTTTTTATTGTACTAAACGCGATTTAAAAATTAAATTTTTAAATAGAAAACTTAAAATGAAGTAAAAGATATTTAATACTTTAACTTAAATAAAGTTTGCAAATATGGTTGTGTTCGTTATGTACGGGCAGCGACAGTGATACTATAATAAACGACAGAAAAAAAAAAGTGTTATAATTGTTTTCACTTTTTATATGCGACAAATAAGGAAGTAGTGTGATTGATTAAAATTCCTTTAGTCATATTTTTCATTGTTTAAGAAAAGAAAGGATATTATATATTGAACATTACACATGGTCCAGGAAACACAAAGGAAGAATCCAGCGATTCTTTTTGTTCGATTACTATTGATCGATGTGAAGAAAAAAAATGTTTCGTTTTCTTTAATTGCTTATTTCTTTTAAATTTTAAGAGTTTTTTTCCCCTAAAAAATGATTATTGAAAATTGTGAGACAAACGGAGATGTGAAAATAAATCTATTTTGTATGATAAAATTAGATATAAGTCCAAATATTAAAAGATGTAAGACGAAAGTTTCTTCCTTATAACATTTTAATTTAGTTATGTTTTTAAAACGAACTATGATTAACTACTGTGTCGGTGACGATTGCCGCCGGCAAGCGGTGGAGGAAGGGACGTTCGGGAGTTATTGAGGTAAAACCTTCTTAAAGAGAAAATGAAGATAAATGCGTCTTTGATATGATTAAATTATTCTATAATAATTTAGCTAACTAAAATAGTCTATTTAACTTCCTTATATACAATCTAATTCACAAGTTATAAATAGTAAATTATTATTTTAATATTTATTAATCAGTTTATAAGTTCTTACAAAGTGGCCTAATAAAACATTAAATTAAATATAAATTTATAAATAAATAATATAAAAATAATAAAATCTACATTCATAATATTATAATTAATTAAGTGATAATATAAAAAATGTTATAATTAACTATTAATTTCTTTCCATAAATTATAATATTTATATTATAATAAAAAGTAATTTTAATGTTACTTATACTTCTTTATCAAAGACATATCTACAAATTAATTATTAAAATGCTAAGATGAAATAAAAAAAAAACTTTAAAATATTTAAATAAAAAGTGTTTATTTATTTATTTATTATGTTCTTATTTATAAGGAATTATTGACAACGTTTTTTTAACTAAAAGATACGAAATTTTGTGACGAAATAGCAGAAAACTCTTATAAATTATAACTATTTTAGTACGGCCACAATTTCCTAACAAACTAGTTAGGAATTAGTGAAAAGTATTTTTTCTTATTAATTATCCTTATAAAATAGAAATTTCGTTATAATGTTAGTTAAATCATTAAAGAATATGACATCATAAGTTAATACATAAAAAAAAAAGAAGGGAATTTGAGTTGAATTGAATTACAAATCTCCAATTTTCATCAAATTTAATGAGATCAATGCAAATTTGGATTACAATAATATAGTCAATATCTAATTTTTACCATATTATTTTAAGTTAAGTTTTGTTTATGTTAAAGATTAATTCTACTTGTTTTGATAGGAGATTCTCAAATAAAAGAGTTAAATATTACTTTCCAAAGTTAGAGTCGAATATTACTTTCCAAGTTATTGCGCATTACCGATTCTTTGATATGTCAGATATTTATCTCAAAATGTATGATGATTCTGTGAATTTTGGATTTTTTTATGAAGAACCTAATATTGAATATTATCTTAATTTCTAAGTTGAAAAATAAATGAAAGTAAAGGTTTCATAAGAAATAACAGATAAAAAAAATGAAAGCATTATGTTTTCAATCATAAAATAAAATCATCAAAAGCATAAAATGACTTATACACTATTATTTCAATATAATTATTTAATTTTAAATATATAGTTATGTCAAATACTGAAACTCTGATACTTATGGTTCAACTATTCTCTCGAGTAAGATTATCATCGGGGAAAAATAGTCTCTATCAAGAAATGTTATTTGGCAGAAAAGAAAATAATCTGGGATGCAACTATAGGAGCAATTTGGCATGCTATCACTTTGTTTATTCAAAGTCAAAACAAAATATTTTTCACACAAAAAAAGTAAATCTTCTAAACACTCTTTTCTTTCTAATTTCAAAATCAATTTTACCATCCAAACTGTATGCCATGAAAAAAAAAATCCTAATCACTTGTGTTAATTTTTTTCTTTTATTTTCTTGTGCTAATTACTATTAAAAAAAAATACGGGTAATATAATAGTCAAACATGCTATAGAATTTGGAGTCGTCATGTACGACCAAAGCTTGAAACTGTCCTAATAAATTAGAAAGAGACCGTAAAATAAAATCAACCTCCGTATACAGCTGGAGCCTGTCCTAGAAAACTTTTAAGAAATATAACAAACTTTTTTTCCGATCAATTCTTCCTTTCCTCTCTGTTCTCTCTGTTTCTTCTCTTTTCGTGCTGTTTCGCAAATCTCTCTTAATTCTGTAAAAACCTGTAACTGATTTCTCAATTCAGAAAGATCTCTCTCTTTCTCTCTCTCGCTCGCTCTCTCTTTCTCCTTTGAGCGCTTTAAGGTGCTGAAGTTGAAGCCTCAGAACTGATTATTCTTCTGCAGCAAAATCAGGTCACTACTTCTCATTTCATATTCATTTCCTTTTTCTCTCGTCTCTGTACTCTTTCTCCCACTTTTAGGGTTTTCAAACAGTTTTCACTTCACAAGGTTCCTCACTTCGCCGCTTTGCTCTTTAGGCTACTCCTCCGTTCTCAGATCTACTTTTTTGCATTGTCGTTTGTTTTGCGTATTCTTTACACTCTTCGCCGTTCGGTTGCCGAGAAAATTGTTGCCTAAGGAATGGAATGTTCTAGATTATTGTTTTCGTTTTTGTTCTGGAACATGCTAGACGCGTCATGCCGAGCTAACGCGGATGATCGCGATTTTGGATGAAAGCATGAAACGTTTTTTAGTTTGTTGCTATGTAGCTTTTGTAGCAATCTGAATTTGCTTAATTAGATTTTGTTTATTTTCGTGAGTAATTGATGTTTATGTTGTATATGCTGTGATGTGTGCAACAGAAGTGAAGATGGCTAGTCGACTGAAGGAAGATGAGAAAAATGAACGAATTATTCGAGGTCTTCTCAAACTCACACCGAATCGAAGATGTATTAACTGTAACAGTCTGGTGAGTTTTTTTCCTCCCTCTCTTGTTAATTAATCTTGCTCTGAAATTACGGATTGAGTTATTGTTAGGTCCTCTTTGTGCTAGTGAGTAGAACACCAGTTTAAAACATTAAAATTGTAGTTAAGACGAGGGACATTGATATGTTCTACCTTCAATGTAATGTGAGAAATACCTCTCTTACTCTTCAAATACCTAAGAATGTCTGTGTGGAATTATGGTACGTTTGAAATTGGGTGAGTGGCCCTAGGTCGTTAATGTTAGATTGACCTAGACTTTGTTATCGGGAAAAGTCGCTTTAAATAGATTGCTAGCACGGATACGTAGACACGGATACGTAGACACGGATACGTAGACACGGATACGTAGAGATGTGTAATCTTCAAAATATAGGACTCGGCGGATTTATACATATATAATCTAAATATCTTTTGTCATATATAGGATTATTTTTCTTATCGGTGTAATAAGTTTATAAATATTGTATTGATCCCTTTTAAAATTGTGTTAGAATTGTCATATGTTTAAAAAGCGTAAAAAAATTTGAATTAGACACTTCAACCATACGTGTCGTAGTGTCAATGTCCGATACATGTCAGGGGAGACGTCACTTAAAAAGAGTGTCCGAGCTTCATGGATGGCTAGTTAATGGAAACAAAATGGTCTAGCAGAAGGAATGAACTGTAGCAATGAATTGTAGGTTTGTTTAGCTGTCTGCAAATCATTGCACACGTTACATTGTGGTGGAGAAAACATGAGAGTAAAAACCTTTTGCTTTCTGCTGAACAACAGCTAGCAATGCAAACATGCCGTGAAATTTCTAGCTTTATTTGAAAATGCCATAGTGGATGGCCCAAATTGTTTGATTTCTCTGGCGTATGGAATGCTAATAATACGGAGTAGTCTTTCACTTAACTTTCTACCATCAATTATTGAAATTTATAGTTGAGTTAGATGTTTTAATCTTTTAAAGTGAGCTTTCATTTGGGTAATAATGTTTTCATTTTTTTTTATTTTCAATTATTAATCAAGGAACTTTCAAAAAAAATTTTAAGTTTGTTTTGTCGCTTGCCTTCATTATTATTGATTATAGACAAGTTTTTACAAAATATGTGTGTCAATAATAATTATAAAGAAGTTTTGGAAAATAAAACAGACGTGATAAGATTTTCTCTAATATCGTGTTGTAGCCCATTAAAATTATTAGGATGATAGCAGCATGCAGTACCTATCTTGTTGAATTTGATGTTAATATTTGAGAAGAGTTGGTTTCATTGAATCCTTTGTCTTTCTCCGTTGTTAGGGTCCACAATATGTGTGCACGAATTTCTGGACCTTTGTATGCACTAACTGTAGCGGAATACAGTAAGTACTTGCAACCTTTTTGCTTATAGTGTTGTCAAAATGTATTGTCTTTGAGGATTTTTAACTAGATATTGTTTAAGGTGCTTCAAAAACCCACTGTACCGACGACTAATAGTGGTCTGTTTAATGGACTTGGGTTTTGCCTTGTGCCTTTAGTTTACAGCCTTTTTATATGTTTTCCTCTTGATATTTCTTCTTCTCCACTAACAGTGAAGCTGGAAATCTATATACATTATGTTTTTTTCTTGTTCTCTCTGTGTATTGTTGTTTTCGATGGATTGTAGTTGGTAAATTGTACACCCACAAAAGTCTGATTTTTCCTTGGCAGTTTTATCTAAACTGTAATTTGTTTAAATATTCTGCTCTAGAATAGATAGGACAATGTTGATTCAGTTTCCTTTCTTATCAACTGCTTTTCGTTTTAATTTCTAGCCGAGAATTTACACATCGGGTAAAATCAATTTCAATGGCCAAATTTGCTGCACAAGAAGTTGGTTCACTTCAAGAAGGTGGAAATCAGGTGTGGATGTGTTTTTGTTATAAAGCTTGCTCTAGATATCTTGAGTCTCATGTTACACTTTCTTATGTGGTTTTTCATCATATCTAATGTTTGCAGCGTGCAAAAGAAATCTATTTTAAAGAATGGGACCCACAACGTCATTCTTTTCCTGATAGCAGGTAAGCATTTGTTTGTTAACTCGTGTCAATTGCAGACTGCATTATTCTGATTTGCATTCTGTTGCCAGCAATGTGGACAGGCTCCGGGATTTCATCAAGCATGTTTATGTGGATAGAAGATTCAGTGGTGAGAGGACCAATGATAAACCTCCAAGAGTAAAGGTTCTAAAGCGTTTGTTTTCTTCTTTGGATTTACCATTTTAAGTAAATACAAAATAGTTTATCACTCATACATGATATAAATTCAACACCAAATTTTAAAAGTAGTAGGAAACAATATATATGCGCGCGCACACACACAAACATATATCCCAAAATGAAATGGGATCCTCAATATCTGACAAAAAGGCTGCTACCTTCTCTCTTTAAATTAGCTTACAAGGTTAAAATAGGTTTCACTTTATAGTAATAATGATAAATGGTCCCGTGCTGCTGTGTTGAAGCCATGTTGGATCTGAAAAATTATTTCTTTGTATCAGACACACATGGACACATGTTCTTAGTTTTCCACGATGCGTCTGTGCTTAATTGATTTAACTAGTACATTGTTATACAGGGTGACAAGGATGATTTCTATGAAAACAAGAGGACAGAGACATATCAGGGCGGACCTAAAAGCCCTCCATATGAGGACCGTTACAGCGATAGGTCTAGTCCTGGTGGAAGGAGTCCTCCTGGATATGATCAAGAAAATAGGCAATATGGTGATTACAGGGTAAGTCCTAGTCGTCCTCCTATAATCAATGACTGGCATCGAGAAGACCGATTTGGGGATAGACGAAAATATGAAGATCAGAGAATATCTGATGGAAATCATAAGGGGGAAAGCCGTTCTCCTGATCATACCAAGGATCCAGATTCTTCCAGCCCCCCTATGGTCCGACCTGTTAGAGAAATATTGGGAGAAAATGTAGTACCTCTTCGAATAAGTGAACCACCCAAAACAAACAGTGGACAGGCTGCTAATGGCTCAACACTCACACAGGTAAAGTTATTACTGATGATGATCTTTCATATGCTCCAAGGATTTGTGTTGGGAGTTAGGACAGTTGGGACGGTTATCGTAGTTAGTTAGTAGAAGGAGTTAGAGGGGTGTGTTAGGTAAATAAATAGCAGGAGGACGGAAAGGAATTTGATTTAGGTCAATACCTTTTTTTTATAAAAAAAAAAAAAGCAATTCTCTGTAAGCATCGAAAGAGCATGTAAATGAAAATAAGCATGAATGTCAACATGTTCATTTTTTGTTCTCTTATTAATATATATATGGAATGTGGTCCAGTATTTACCTTTTTTTTAATATGAATTTTGAGGAATGACCTCCCCCTTGTAGGTTTCCCAAAATTGATTTTCTACAAAAGAAAATTATTATAATAATTGATTATTGTAATTGCAGAGAACTTCATCTTCCAGTAGCTTAGCATCCAGCCATGTAACCCAGACAGAAGTTAAGCCTGAGACTATTAAGAGCCTTATTGATTTTGATGATGATCCTGAACCATCTGTTGCTCCAGCAATTTCTCAAGCCCAGCAAAGTAATGTTGCTGAACCTGGGATGCCTGGAAATTCCAACGATAATAATTGGGCCTCTTTTGATTTTGCTCCTGAGGCAAAAGCACCTCAGGGTCCTTCAAACGGAAATCCACTTGAATCTGTGCTGACACAATTGACAGTACCAGTATCTGTACCTCCTCTGGTTTCTCGAGCCCAAGGTGATCCCCATGTTGCAATATCTATTTCTGGGAGGTTAATGACAAGATTGTTAGCATTCTACAATACTTCTTTTCTCCTGCAGGACCTTTGGCGGGATCAACTCTTACTGCTACTGCTGCTGGAGGTACAATTGGTAGCAGCTTCTCAACATTCCCTCCTACTGGTGCTTCAGTAACATCTTCTGAAGCGATGACGGCATCAGCTCTCAATAATGCAGGACAGTGGCCTAGTTTGCAGTATCAGCAACAGCAACCTTTGTTCACTGCTGCTGCTGCTAGTCAGCCTTCTATTCAACAAGCCACACCACCAGTTGGGGCAGCTTTGAATAATCAGGTTTGTCTTATTGTGTAATTGTTTCGAATGTTCTGTCTTAATTCAGATGTGGTATTTGTTTACCCTTCTGGGAAATTTCTTGCAGCCCTGGACTGTACCTACTGTACCATCGGTACAAGGGCATCCAAGCACATTAATACCCCATGCATCACACCTTGTCCCAAAACCTGCCAATGATGCTATGTCTAGCGTTGTTTTACAACCTTCTGCTGCTGACATGAAACCAAATGGAAGAAGTGAGCTTCCTGAGGTATTCTTTACTCCTTATTTTACTTCATAAAACATCTGTATTATGCAGATGATTTTCTGTTTCTACTGTTTATCTTAGGGAAGTAGTTGTGATTTGTGCAGGATCTATTCACAGTAAAATATCCATCCTTCCCTGCTCCAGTCCCTGGTTGGCAAATGGGTCCACCTATCATGGGTATCTCACTTCAATACAATAATGCAGTGGTATTGTTACAATTCAATTTATTAACTTTCAATTTTATCTTAAACTTTTGCTACTGGCTAGTACAATAGTATGATGCATATCTCATAAATTTCTTCCCATTGTTCAGCCCATGCCAAGTTTTCCACAAGCATCGAAGTCAATAAATCCATTTGACGTCAGTAACGAACCTACTTCCGTTCAAGTCCCAACAGTATGTGACTTTCATTAATATACGAGTGCTTAATATTCGTAGTGATACAGTATATTCTATTGATCCTATATTGTGTAGGTCATATGTGAGTATCGTATTAAGCCAATTATATTTAACATTGTTGATTTGGGATATTGGCTCTTCTAGAGTACTTCACGTGGTTTGGATTTGCCTTTAGAGTTATTAACTCATGTATTTTTCACCATTAATTACGTTACTATATGAAGTTTGCATCTCTCTTAGAGGTGCCTCATATGAATATCTTGTCTTAATTTTCTTTCTCTGTTCATATGGCTTTGCATTAAGTCAATTCACCAATTAATTGCTCATACGGGTGATACATTTTGGTTGGTGTTCCTCGGTTACAGTTTCCTTCCATGTCATCTCTGCAAGGTGCTCTGCCTAGTGTAACACCTTCAGCTTCAATCCACCCTTCAAATATGGGTAATCCATCTCTTTCCTGGAATCCGTCATCATCATATGTATCAGTGACGCCTCCTCAAGCACAAACTAATGCACCCGTAATGAGACCAGGTAATCCTATTACTATTTCCGCTATCAGCTACTCCATTTAAGGCAAATTTGCCCTTTATCCTGTATCCTTAACCATGGTAAAATATCAGGGGCATACATGGGACAACAAATGGCCACTAATATGCCAATGCCAAGGTAAGAACTAATTATTCTCTAGTCTTTTTAATATTCTCTAGTTTTCCCCTTAAGATTTATAGCTGAATATGTAGGCATCAAGGATTTGGGATGTTCGCGACAGAGGGAACTACTTTTGGCTTCTCAAATCCAGATCAGCAGCTGAGTGGTAGTGGGTTGTCAACTGCCGTTATCCCAAACACCTTCCAGGCAAGAGGAAACCCTTTCGGATGATCTGAAGTTTTTGTCTGCTACTCTTTAAGCCATGCATCAACTTGATGCACCCTGTACAAACGTGGTTGAAGTTTCTGTCGTTTCAGTCAATGCGAAACACTCGAGCATATTGAAGTATTTATGATTACTGACCACACGCCCGTGGGTCGTATAAAAAAATTTGCACCGGGCCTTGTAAATTGTCTATTGTTATAGGAAAGATACAAGCACACTTCTGTGAGACAGAGCTGCTCCAAATATCATTTTTCAGATTTTCTTGTATTGTATTATTTTGTAGTTACATAATTTTTGTAAGGTCGTTCTATTCGTTGAGGTACGTGAAATCTCCCTGTTAAATAATTTGTCAAGCTTGAGTTCTATTTATTGAAATTGTCATATGTGATTGTTGTTGATTTATTCTTTTACATTATCCCTACAGTTTCAGAATCGTAAATTTGATGTTTATTTATCAGAACTTAGTGGCAATAACAATAAAGTCATTTCTTATTCAGTGAATTCGATTATAGTTAAAAAAGGGTCGCTTTAATTAAAATAAATTGAAAATACATAGATATTTTACAATGTTATTGTACTACAAATTATCACATTTGATAATCTTTCTAATAAGGCTTAGCTAACAAATATAGTAAGATTAGGAAAATTAGTTAATTAAGTTGGTAAATATAAATTGGTTCTCATAAAAAGTATCAATTCAAACATCTAACTTTCTTCTTGTAAAGAAATAACCAGATGGTAAAAGATTTATGAGTAAATATTTGGATGAGTGAATATTTGAAACATCTAGACTTACATTTGGATGAGTAAGTATTTCAAATGGCATGATCCTATATTTATATCATCATTATTTTTAACCATAAAAGAATCGACCCAGCAGAAAAAAAAAAATACCATTACTCATAGTCTAAAGTTATTTGTGAAGTTACTGTAAAAAACAAACTTATTTAATCCTAATTTTATAGGACTAGAACTAGTCCTGTTAATCACAATTAGGACGAAATATGAATGTGAAGAGGGAGATGGGTAGTTGCAGAAAGGGAAAGTGAATGTTTGGGCGGCAAATTTAACTATTTAAACATTTTATTTTTATTTTATGTATATTAATCACTGACTACTTCAATAAGATAGACCGGTCAAAAAACCTCAATTAGTTTTAGTTTAAATTGTCTATTTATGAAATCTACTCTTAGATTCTGAGAGACCCATCTCACTGGTTGAATCTGTTTTGATAAGTCTATTTATTTCACACATTATTTATACACTATTTTTTTGATAGGTTCTACACCATTGAAACTTGCCAGTATTTCTTCTAGATTTGTTCAAGACATGTACTAGATTATCTCCTTTACATGAGCACAGGTATATTAAGTTTATCCCGTGCCCTGTATGTAACCAATGTTCTTTACCTACCTGAATTTTCTTTAATCTAATCTCAGTCCAATTTAAACTGTTTCAGTTCATGGACATATGTATATTTTTACCATGTTGAAGGATTTTAGTAGATTTGCTCGGATCATATTATTGAAATCAAAATCCAAGTTTAGAAGGTCAAAAATTTTATTGCCATACCCAATTTAATGGTGTAATTTTATATTTTAAAAGGTAAAATATCTTACATTGTTTAGTTATTTTTTTAAAGAATTTATATACCAATACGGTTTATATATTTTAAAAGTGGATAATAAGGATCCGCACAAAAATTTAATCACCCCAATCTGTCTCTTTCAAATGCAGGGAATAATTTACAATCTTGAAAATAACTATTAACTACATTCATAAAAACATTAAGTGCGTGAAAAGAGCATATTGTTGCATTGTCACGAGTTTACTAAATACAAAAGTTAATATTATATACATTTAAATGACTTACACCTATTTTCGTTCATAAACAACAAGACAAAATAATTATTTATCTTGATGTTAAAATCTTTAGACTCACGTTAAAAATACAATTAACCTAATTTTAAATAAATATTCATATGTCTAGTTTCTTATTAAGAAATTCATTCTAAATTGTGAATTAAACCATTTTTACACTAAAAAAATATATTAGGTTTTACTTCTAACATGATTTATAACAAAAAAAAAAATACCAAACTTAAAATAGCTTAATTTTAAAATTAATTTTACTCGCATTTAACCAAAATAAGTATCCAATTGAAACAACTGTGTATACCTGACGTTGAAAGAAGATCTCCTAAATCCACTTTACACTGTTTTATTTTTTCTTTTTTCTAAAAATTCATATTTTATGTATCTGTAAAACGAGATGAATGTGCTGGTCAAGCATGTCATGGAATTTCGAGTCGCCAGGTATGACCAGCCTGAAGACTGTTCTAACAAATTGAAAAACAAACCGTAAAATAAATTCAACCTCCGCACACAGCTGGAGGCTGTCCTAAAAAATTAAAATAAACTTTAAAAAGTATAACAAACTTTTTTCCGATCAATCCTCCCTTTTTCCTCTCTGTTCTCTCGGCTTCTTCTCTTTTCATGCTGTTTCGCAAATCTCTCTCAATTCTGTACAAACCTGTAACTGATTTCTCAAGTCACAAAGATCTCTCTCTCGCTCGCTCTCTCTTTCTCCTTTGAGCGCTGTAAGGTGCTGAAGTTGAAGGCTCATAACTGATTCTTAATCTGCAGCAAAATCAGGTTACTACTTCTCATTTCATTAATTTCCTTATTCTCTCGTCATCTTTTCTCTTTCTTCAACTTTTAGGGTTTTCAAACAGTTTTCACTTCACAAGGTTCCTCACTTCACCGCTTTGCTCTTCTAGGCTACTCCTCCCTTCTCAGATCTAATTTTTTGCATTGTTGTTTGTTTTGCGTACTCTTTACACTCTTCGCCGTTCGGCTGCTGCGAAAATTGTTGCCTAAGGAATGGAATGTTCTAGATTATTGTTTTCGTTTTTTTTTTCTGGAACATTCTAGGCGCGTCATGCCGAGCTAACGCGGATGATCGTGATTTTGGATGACAGCATGACAAGTTTTTTAGTTTGTTGCTCTGTAGCTCTTGGAGCAATCTGAATTTGCTTAATTGGATTTTGTTTATTTTCGCGAGTAATTGATGTTTATGTTGCATATGTTGTGATGCGTGCAACAGAATTGAAGATGGCTAGTCGACTGAAGGAAGATGAGAAAAATGAACGAATAATTCGAGGTCTTCTCAAACTCACACCGAATCGGAGATGTATTAACTGTAACAGTTTGGTAGGATTTTTTTACCTCCCTCTCTTGATAATTATTATCGGATTGAGTTATTATTAGGTGATCTTTTTGCTAGTGAATTTTCTTACTTTGTATCGTGGAATGCATATTACATCAATTTAAAACATTCAAAGTATAGTTAAGGTGAGGGACATTGATATGATCTACATTCAATGTTTAGTTTATGTAATGATTTCTCTTGCTCTTCAAGCACCTAAGAATTTCGGTGTGAAATTGTGTAGTGGCCCAAGGTTATTTAGTTTTGGATTCACCTGAACTCTGTTATCACGGGAAAGTCACTTATTGCTAGCTAACGGTTGCAAAATGGTCGGACAGAAGGAATGCATTTGAGCAATGAGTTTTAGGTTCATTTAACTGTCTGCAACATCATTGCACATGTTACATGTTACATTATGATGGAGAAAACATGAGAGTGAAAACTTTTATTCTGCTGAACAACCGTTAGCAGATACATGTATTACACACAATTTCTTATTGTATTTGAAAATGCTAGAGTAGATGCCACAAATTATATGATGTGTATGGCATGTCAACAATATGAATTAGTCTTCATTTAACAGTGGTACTGCAATTATTGAAAATTATGGTAGAGTTAGATATTGTAATCTTTTCAAGTGAGGCTTTATTCGGGTATAATACTTTCATTTTTGAATTTTCTATATTAATCAAGGAACTTTCAAATAATTTACAAGCTTGTTTGGTATGCCTTCATTATTATTGACTATAGACAATATTTTGCAAAAATGCGTCTATAATTATTATAAATATGTTGAGGGGAAACAATAGATGCGGCCAGATTTTATTTAAGCTCATGGCTGTTCCCTATTAAAATTGTCGTGGATGATAACAGTATGCAGTACCTATCAATAATCTCTGGATTCTAAGCCAAAAAGGAATCTCAAATGGTGATAAATTTGGTTATAAGATAGATAGGATGCTTTTGTTGTGCATGTTTATTGTAGTTTTTAGACTTTGATATATGAGACAGTTATCTGTATCAACTATTATGTTGTTGTTCTGATTGCATTCTTCTGGACCTATCTAGGAAATTGTTGAATTTGATGTTAATATTTGATAAAAGGTGGTTTTATTGATACCTTTTTCTTTCTCCGATGTTAGGGACCACAATATGTGTGCACAAATTTCTGGACGTTTGTATGCACTAACTGTAGCGGAATACAGTAAGTACTTACTACCTTTCTGCTTTCAATGATGTCATAATGATTTGGCTTTGATGATTGGTGAATATATATTCTTTAAGGTGATTTTTGCAAACCCACTGAACTGACCAGTGTTGGTCTTTTTAATGGACTCGAGTTTTGCTTAGTTTACAGGCTTTCTATATGTTTTCCTTATAATCTTTTCTACCCCACTAACAATGAAGCTGGAATGTCTGTATATATACTTAATGCATTTTTCTTGTTAATGCTGTTTTTGATGGATTGTAGTTCATAAAAATTATACACCTACAAAAGTCTGATTTTTTGCAGTTTTATCCAAACTGTAATTTGTTTAAATATTCTGTTGCAGCAGGGATAGCATAATGTTGATTCAGTTTCTTTTCTTCTCAACTGCTTTTTGTTTTAATTTCCAGCCGAGAATTCACGCATCGTGTAAAATCAATTTCAATGGCTAAATTTACTGCTCAAGAAGTTAGTGCACTTCAGGAAGGTGGAAATCAGGTGTGAACTTTTTGTGCGCTAAAGCTTGCTCTTGATATCTTGAGTCTCTCATGTTAAAATTTCTTAGGTTGTTTTTCATTATATCTAATATTTGCAGCGTGCAAAAGAAGTCTATTTTAAAGAATGGGATCCACAACGTTATTCTTTCCCTGATAGTAGGTAAGCATATGCTTGTTATCTCTTAAGTTAATTGCTGACTGCATTATTCTGACTTCGATTCTGGAGCCAGCCATGTTGACAGGCTGCGGGATTTCATCAAGCATGTTTATGTGGATAGAAGATTCAGTGGTGAAAGGACCAATGATAAACCTCCAAGAGCTAAGGTACCAAAGTGTTTGTTTTCTTTGGATTTACCATTTTAAGCAGATACAAAATAGTCTATCACGAATCAATTTTAACCCATGAAACATTGATACATGACACAAGTTCAATGCCAAATTCTAAAAGTAGTAGAAAACAATATATAAAAACAGAGAGTTGAAAACCAAAGTATATGTGTGTGTGTGCACGTGTGTGTATGCCTAAATGAAAGCCAAAATGAAATGGGTACTTCCCTAGTGACAAAAACAACGAAATTCTTAATAAAGAATAAGATAAAAAAAAAGTATTGAATTTTCTTTCAGGGTTCATAGATTTATGAAATCGGTTTCTGTACTAGTAATAAATTGCACAAAAAATAATTCCAATTTTTGAATAAAAACAAACAAAAGCGAAAAAAAAAATATAGAAAAAACAAACAGAATTTATATGCAATCAGTATCAGTTTTCAAAATAAAGAATGAAAGTTGACAAAACAAAAGGAAAAGGAAATGTTTGGATAAAAATAAATCGCTTTTTTCAAGTTCTTATTTTTTTATAGGATTGGACAGCGTGAATGTTTTATTATGCTCTATCAAAACATTAAAAAGACTATGCAATATATCTGCGGCAAAATAGGGGGTTTCCAAGTACATAAAAAATGCAGCCACCTTCTCTCTCGATTTTTAAATTTGCTCCAAAGTTTAAGATAGGCTGCACCTGTTTTTAGTAATAATGATGAATAGTCCAGTGCTGCTTTTTAGCCATATCGGAGCCGAAAAATTACCTTTTTGAATCTGACGCATTCAGACACATGTTGTTTTGCTAGTCTGTGTCGTTGGGCATGTGTCTTCGCTTAATTGATTTAACTAGTACATTGTTATACAGGGTGACAAGGATGATTTCTATGAAAACAAGAGGACAGAAACGTATCAAGGAGGACCTAGAAGCCCTCCTTATGAGGATCGTTACAGTGACAGGTCCAGTCCTGGCGGAAGAAGTCCAGGATATGATCAAGAAAATAGGCAATATGGTGGTGATTACAAGATAAGTCCTGGTCGTCCTCCTATAATCAATGATTGGCGTCGAGAAGAAAGATTTGGCGATGAACGGAAATATGAAGATCATAAAACATCCGATGGAAATAATAAGTGGGAGGGCCATTCTCCTGATCGAACCAAGGATCAAGATTCTTCCAGCCCACCTGTTGTTCGACCTGTTAGAGAGATCTTGGGAGAAAATGTAGTACCTCTTCGAATAAGTGAACCGCCCAAAACAAACAGTGGACTGGCTGCTAATGGCTCAACACTCACGCAGGTAAAGTTATTATTGATGGTGTTCCATATGCTTCAACCATGTGTGTGGAGTTAGGGCAGTTATTTGGGATAGATATGATAAGTAGTTAGTAGAGGGTGTTCGTTAGAGGGGTTTTATGAGGTAAGTAAATATAGGTTGATGGAGTGGAATTTGATTTAGATCAATATCCTTCTGTAAAATAAACAATGTTCTGTAAGCATCAAAAGAACATGGAAGTGACAGTAAGCATGAACATCAACATGTTCATCTATTGTTTCTCTTATTAATCTATGTATGCGATGTGGTTCAGTATTTACATTTTTACTATGAATTTTATGGGATGATCTCCCCCCTTCCCTCTCTCCTTTTTATCTTGTGAGTGTCCCAAAATTGGTTTTCTACAGAAAAATATTGTCGTAATTGACTATTGTAATTACAGAGAACTGCGTCTTCCAGTAGCTTAGCATCCAGCCATGGAACATCAGTAGAAGTTAAGCCTGAGACTCTTAAGAGCCTTATTGACTTTGATGATGATCCTGAACCATCTGTTGCTCCAGCAATTCCTGAAGCCCCTCAGACTGCTGTGGCTGAACTTGGGATGCCTACAAATTCCAATGATAATAATTGGGCCTCTTTTGATTCTGCTCCTAAGGCAAAAACCGCTCATGGTCCTTCAAACGTTAATCCGCTTGAATCTGTGCTTACTCAATTGACAGTACCAGTATCTTTACCTTCTCAGGTTTCCCAAGCCCAAGGTGATCCCCATGTCGCAACACCTATTCCTGGGAGGTTAATGACAAGATTGTTAAGATTCAATGACTCATCTTTTCTCATGCAGGACCTGTGACGGGATCAACTATTACTGCTACTGCTGCTGGAGGTACAATTGCTAGCAGCTTCTCCACATTCCCACCCAGTGGTGCTTCGGTAACGTCTTTTGGATTGATGACAGCATCGACTCTGAATAATGCAGGACAGTGGGCTAGTTTGCAGTATCAGCAACAGCAACCTTTGTTCGCCGCAGCTGCTAGTCAGCCTTCTATTCAACAAGCTACACCACCAGTTGGTGGAGCTTTGAATAATCAGGTTTGTCTTATTGTTAAATTTCTCAAATGTTCTGTCTATTATTTCGGATGTGGTATTTGTTCAGCCTATCTGGGAAATTTCTTGCAGCCCTGGACTATACCTTCTGTACCATCGGTACAAGGGCATCCAAACACATCAATGCCCCATGCGTCACACCTTGTCCCAAAGTCTGCCAATGAGGCTAAATCCAGTGTTGTTTCACAATCGTCTACAGTAGACATGAAACCAAGTGGAAGAGGTGAACTTCCAGAGGTATTCTTCACTTAATATTTTACTCCATGAAATATCTTGCGTAAAGTGAACATTGAAATTGATACAAAGGGGAATAGTAAATAGGAAGAGGAAATTAATTCTGTACACTAATCTAGGCCTGAATATTAAGGAAGGATCTGGCTGAATGTCTGAGAAGAATCTCTCTGAATATCAGGAAGGATTCTTTCCTATGAAGGTAATCTAAAAACAGAATGAAATAAAATCAGATCCTAATTACACCAAATCGAATTATATGATTGTGATTGATTCCTATAGATCAAATTAATAACTATGATTTCTTTCCTTAATTATCTACACATCTATGTCATGCAGATTATTTTTTTGTGTCTATTATTTACCTTAAGGTAGTAGTTGTGGTTTCTGCAGGATCTATTCACAGTTAAATATTCATCCTTCCCTGCTCCAGTCCCAGGTTGGCAAATGGGTCTACCGCCTGGCATGGGTATCTCAATTCCATACAATAATGCGATGGTACTGTTACAATCGAATTTATGAGTTTGCAACTTTATCATGAACTTTGTACTGGCTAGCAGAATAGTATGATCATATCTCATAAATTTCTTCCCTCTGTTACAGCCCATTCCAAGTTTTCCACAAGCATCAAAATCAAAAAATCCATTCGATGTCAATAACGAACCTATTCCAGTTCAAGCCCCAACAGTATGTGACTTTCATTGATATACTAGTGTGCAATGTTCCCAGTAATGCAGTATACACTATTCATCCTATTTTCTTTATAACATATGAGAGTGTTGTAGTAAACCTGTAATATTTAACGTGGGTTGTATTTATTCATTATTGAGTTATTAACTCAAATGTATTTTTCCATCTTTAATTACATTTGTTTGCATCTCTTTGAGGTGCTCATGAATTTGTTTACTACATTTTCCTTCTCTGATCACCTGGCTTTGGAAAAGCTGGAAAATTGAAGTTTGATATGCTGACTTTCTATTATGCTAAGTCACCAATTAATTGCTCATTTGGTTGATGCTTTAAGATTGGTGTTCCTTGGTTGCAGTTTCCTTCCATGTCATCTTTGCAAGGTGCTCTGGGAATACCTTCAGCTACAATGCACTCTTCAAACATGGGTAATCCATCTCTTGGTTGGAATCCGTCCTCATCATCGTATGTATCAGTGCCGCCTCCTCAAGCACAAACTCTTGCACCCGCAATTGGATCAGGTACTTGTATTACTATTTCCTCAATCAGCTACTTCATCCCAGGGCAATTGGCTCTTTATCTGTATCCTTGACCGTGTTTAAATCTCAGGGGCATACATGGGACAACAAATGGCCACTAACGTGCCAATGCCAAGGTAACTAATTTTTCTTTAGTCTTTTGAATATATACTGTTTTGCATGAGCTGCTGTTGTTATTTATTTTCTCTTGGAAGTATTTTTTGGGTCCAATAATTCGTAAAATCTTCCATGTTGGAACAATGAAGTGAACCCTGTATTCATTAATAAACACTCATACTATAACATCGCATTTTCTCGGCCCTCAGCTTTTGTTTCTTGAGTGTGCTGCTACAATTATTGGTGTGAATACTGCAAACTGAGTTTAATGTTATTTGTGAAGTAATCTGTGGAGAGACAATTTATCGGTGTGGTTAGCCATTACTTTCCTTTCCACTTAAGAATTATAACTGAATATGTAGGCATCAAGGATTTGGGAATTTTACTACTGAGGGAACTGCTTTTGGCTTCTCAAATCCAGATCCGAAGCTTAGTGGTAGTAGGTTGTCAACTGCTGTTACCCCAAACACCTTCCAGGCAGGAGGAAACCCTTTCGGATGATCTTAAGTTTTCGTCTTCTTGCACTCTTTAAGTCAAGCATGAATTTGTTGCACCATGTACAAATATAGTTGAAGTTTCTGTCGTTTGTCGATCAAAACGAAACGCTCTAGCATATGGAAAGATTTATGGTCAGTCGCCGCACCCCCTTGGTTCAAATTAATATATTGGCCTTGTAAATTTGTTTTTTGTTACAGGAAAGATGAGGCAAAGTCTGCCTCTGGAGATTAGATAAAGGTGCTCCTAATATTATTTTTCTTATTTTCCTGTACTGTATTATTTTGTAATCACATAATTTTTGTAAGGTCGCTCTATTCGTTGAGGTACGTGAAATCTCCCTCTGAAATAATTTTCAAGTTTGAGTTATATACTTCTCTGTTTATTGAAATCTTTATACGTTGTTGTGGTTGATTTTTTTTCTTTTACATGAAAATTCAATTGGGTGGGATCGACACACCTTTTTGGGCCCTTTTGGGTAGGCATTTTCCTCTTCCAGGCGTATACTTTGTTTTCCCACCCTTATGATTATAATGCATTTACTACAATACTTTTGTCTATTATTTAAATAAAAAACTTCACTTTTTTTAAATACGATGAAATCTTTTGGTTGCTTGTTTTGAATAAGTTCCATTATAGTTTATTGAGTAATACAATCCAGATTAGTCGTTTTCAGAAGTTTGTAATTATTATTTTAGTAGAATAGGTAATTTGGAACGTCTTTTTTAAAACTATATCATAGATTAGTTAATTCTGAACTGTAGTTTGGATTTCATATGGTATAATTCAGAACGTTTTTTAATTATGAATTTGAATTATGCAATTGAGAACTATATTTTAGATTATATTTGGTATAATTTAAAACATGATTCTAAGTTACTTGATATAATTATGAATTATATAATATGAAATGTGATTTTAAATCGTAGAATTTAATATTATATTGTGATCTACATGATAGAGTTGTTACAGGTGAAAAGTGAATACTATATTTCATTTTCTTCTAACTTATTTTAGAAGTTCTTTAATAACAAAAAAAAGTTACATTTATGTCTAGCCACAATTATCAAGACCGAATACGGAACATAATTAATTTTCAAAATCAAGATCAAGAAGAGAATCCACAAAAAATTGTTTTGACACATTGTTTTGATTTAGTTTCGGCTGCAAATTTTTTGGTTATTAATTTCTGTAACGATGTTTTTTAACCCACGTATTAATTTTATTAGTTTAGAAACTTTTTAAAAAGAAAACGTACTTTTGGCTACTGACTTTTTTCTTTTTAATTTCTACTACCAATATTTTCTTTCTCCACTTTTTAGCGAAATTTACTATATTATAATAACAAAGTTATATCCTTTCAATATTTGTTAATCATATTCGAAAGAAAGATATAATTATTACATTTTTTATTCAGTTATCAATAGAGGTAATAAATTGTTGAGGCGAAGTGGTTAGTTATAAAAGAAATGATTCAGTTAATAAATAATAGAAGTGATAAATAATTGAGGGGAACTGGTTAGTTGATTACTGTTTGAGGAAAATATGTTTAGTAATCGAAGAACATTACTTAACGTAGAAATATAACTACTACAGTAACAGTTACACGGTGAGACAAAAAATAATAAAAATATTTTTAAAAAATTTAATCCACGTGTCAGGCTTTGGTTGTGGGCACCAAGTGAAACAAAAGTTGGGACTAGTGATTTCTATCCAATCCCTAGGTAACATATTGAACAAATAAAACCATCATATGTGCATAGGTGCCAGATCCACGGCTTCTGTCTAGTGCCCACTGGAAAATAATGGTTTCTGCCAGAGAATTTCTCTGATTGTGAAATTGCAATTCTTTTTCCTATCTGAAAGCTGGAGGAGTCCACAGCATATACATCTGAGATATGGAACTATCTGAAGATCTTAATTCTAGAAAAAGAATATCAAAATTAGAATGGTTTATGTTTCGGACGTTCTCAAGTAGAATCAATATGTCTGATATTTCCATATGATTGGGGCTATCAGCATCCACACTGTCAAAAGACACAAGTATTGTTTCGTTGAGCCTCAATTGTTCAAGAATAATACGAAAAGAGTTATTGATAAAAGAATGTTTGTATGAGTTTGAGACTTCTATTATGTTTAGACAAAATTCAGATCTTGAAGCCAGAGTAGACTTGGTTTTTACTAAAAATACTTACAGTATACGCAGACTGCCAACCATTCATTTACTATTTTTACCCAGGTGCTGGTCCAACCCACATCAATTGTCCATCTGCAGAAGAATAAAGGTATTACATCTTATGAAATAGCCATAACATGTATGAGGGCGATGAAAGAAATACAGAATCAACTTCATATGAACTTGCTACTAGCACTATAAGTGAGAAACTGAAAAATTATGACGGTCAGTAGAAAACATATTCGAGTGAGTGATGACTGATTGTTATATTAGCTTGTTAATTCCTCTAAACTGAAGGAAACACGCTTTTATAAGATTTACAGAATCAAGCTATACTTCTTAATTAAAAATAACGGTTAAGATTTAAACAATTTCCCTAAATCAGTTACTGCATTTTATCTTCTAAAGTGCACTATCTCACTTTAGAAGATTCAAATTAAAACTCCAAGTGTGTCAGATCCAGAATGACAGCGTCATGCAAATAAGAAACCTCTAAAATTTAACGTGAACCACATTTGTTGGGTTCTATGGTATTCTGATATGAATACGATTATCTGCCGATTATCAACTTGAAATTTAATTCCCTTGTTTGCGCTTCATTTTTTCTCTTTGGACAAAGAAAAACAAGAAAACCCAGTAAGATGCAGGTAAAATGGAACAACTAAAAGGAGGAGAGGAGACCCATACTTTCTCATAGAATGATGAGTATTCCACCCAATCAATAGCATTGCAAAATACATTGCTCCTGTGGCAAAAACAAAATGGAAGAAGCCATAGCCGTAAGGTACATCATCCTCTGCTGGTGGTGTATTGTCCTTCTTGAACTGCAGGGATCTGTCAGATATGTATTGAGAACATAATGTTAAAAAATCAAGGTAAAATCAGAGTTTGTAATTAACCTGGAAGCATTTGGAGTCTATGCCTGTTGAAAATGTCGCAATAACGATTGCTAGTACTGCAACAACAAAGCTCTGTCGACAATAGCCATCAACATAGGTCAACCAACCCATAATGAAAAAGTAATTGGGGTTATAGATTTAGAAGGTTTAAACATTAATTACCAAGCATCATAAAGAAGATACGACAATATTTCGCCTTTAAACGAGTTTAAATATTTTCATAATAGACGAAACAGTGATTAATATTTTCTGGGAATAGTATTAAGCTCATAGTTTAAAGAGATATTTTAATTTATTTGACTCTTCAAATTTCAACAAGAAGGTACAGCTAATATATTACTCTCGAAAAAAGAAAACAGAACTGAAGTAGAAATATATTACAATGATGCTTAGCCAGTCTGTCTTTGTTGCAGAGTCAGACTTCCTGATGCAGTTTCCTCCTGCAGGTTCACTGCATACAAAAATATTCTAAAGCTCAAAACCAATAGAAGTAAAATGGGGAAGTTAAGAGGGGTTGCATAAGCTTAAATGAATAGAAATTGAAAGACATGGATATTAGACGTCTTTCTTTTTGAAGTGCTACTCCCGTGTCTTCTTTGGGAGATAATACTAGTGTACACTATACAATGGAGACTAAATGCTTGAACAGCAGCATCGATACTAATCCAAAACTATCAAGGCAAGATTGGTAGACTTGCCTTCTAATAGCGCACCAACAAAGGAAGACAACGTAAAGTCCCATCAGCCCTGGAGTTAGAATGCCAGCATCAACCTATTGCAGATATAGTTAGAAATTCCATATCAAATCTTGTATGATGAAGTGAATTGAGCAAGGAAAATCTTACTTTTGGGTGCAGAGACACACTTGTCATAAGTTGGAGAAGTACTAGGGTCCAACTAATGAAGAAAATGTTGAGGAGGCAGGATGGCTTTGGTGCATACCAAATGTACATCAAAATGATCCCCATCAAACAGACCACATATGCAGTCGTGGCAAACAACATCACATGGATTCGGCTGCATGATAATCGATGATTAATGCACGCAAAAAATTTACAGAATATGGAATGTTATCCCTGATATTATCTTAAACTGGTCAACTTGTTTGTAAGCCTATCAAAGTTTTATAAGACGAATAGGGATAATTTGCACAAGCACAATTTTCGATTTGTTGCCCGACTTCTGGCTACACAAGAGAGCTCGTTGCTCAATTGCTTAAGTAACTAGATAAGCTAGAACACAATCGACCAAACAATAACTGGTTATCTCGCTCTAGACTCTTGAGTTCTTTTAATGCTAATTAAAAGTTGACAAGGATTTAGAAAAATCAAGATTTTTTTCTCTCGTCTTTATATCAGCACAATAATCAATTATTCAACATCCGAAAACTAATGCGCATGCCTTGCTGAAGCGTTAAATAAAAAAAACTACGGAAATTTCTATAGCTACAATTTTCTCAAGCCTATTGTTCGTGCTCAGGAATGCATGCCTTACCATCTTGCTGCAAACTTTTCTGACTCGCAGCAATCATTCAGCCATGTAATGAAGCTGATAATGCTTATTAGTTGGATAAGAAGGAAAACCCTGAAAAAGGAATGCAGCAATATTTTTAATATTCATAGATGAGTTTAAAAAGAATAGCTTGACTAAATTATTTTTAAGAGGTTAAAAATGTACCCTGCACCAAAATGAGCCACGTCCCCTGCCAAAAGAATACTATCAGAGGAATGACAAGCTTACAGTAACTACGTTTTGATATTTCAAGGATGAATTAATTCTAGGAGGCTTGATGGAAATACAACTTACTAACCGTAAATCTGAATAAATTCAGAAGGGAGTAAAAATGGGATGATAGTCATGACGACCCAGAGAGCAATCTTGACTGACCACCATCCAGAGTGCCATGTATCTCTCACATCGTTCAGTTTAGAAGTGCGAGCAGTTGACAAAAACATTATGATAAAAAATATCTGAACTCAGGTTAAGACTCATTTTAAATAGTATAGGACTATTCCTTTGGCCTAAGGTTAAGTTACATAGTTATCACATAACTCTGTCAATTCATCAATTTCTAATTTACTTTTTTCCACCCAGCATAAACAAATATAAACCATTGATTAATCAAATTACTACCGATTTCTTTTCTACAAACCTTACTCAATGCCTTTACCAACAATTTTCATGCGTATAATTGGAAAGGATACAAAGCAACCTAAGCTCACTCGTAAAACACCTTCAGCATCCAAACAGTCTTTTCCACCATTGCATCCTTTTAATCCTGTAGATTCAATATATTAGATTTTAAGCCATCACATGAAAATATTATGCTTAAACGTAAACAGCTTTAGATGGAGGGAACATGGTCTCAATCATCCCGAGAGTGTACACGAGGTGTGTGCTCAACAATTTCTCTCGATTGAATTGAGTGATTTCTAACATTTAAGAAGTCCAACTTACTAAAATAGAAAGATAAATAAGTCTTTTTTCTGTTCTGAATTTATAAATGCTTACTTCTTCCACTTTGGCCATAAAACAGTTGTTTATTGAATATATACCAAAGTACATTGTGCATTTCTGAATATTTTTCATCACAGCTTATTGATGCTTATAAAATAATGCATCCAATCAGACGAGACGTCAGATTTGCAGGTTAAGATGGTGAATCTTCAGGGAACCAATAGGCATTATAAAGAAGAAAACTACTTCAATTTACATAACATAAATGGAAATTTTAAGCATAAGCGCTGGATCTGAAATAAGCATTAGAAAACTAAATGTTATGGCGGTGGAATGAGAAAATTCATCACTTCGAGGATTTAAGAAATCTTACTCTTCATTTCTGTTAAAGCACCACGACCATAGTCCCGGGCAGCCCATGCTAGAAGATTTGACACAAGAAAAACCAACGCATAGGCATATCTTGCCATCCATGGATTGGATGCATTTCTGAATTGACTGAACCATGAAGAATCCTTGGATATGATACGCCTCTCGTTACCACTGTTGCTTTCCCCAGCTTCCATCTCTTCTACACAAAATTGCTACGCATAACATGAACGGGGCACAGAAGAAATGGGAGTCATTCCTTTACGATCTTCTATTCCATTCCCTGTATTGTATTATTTTTCAGAAAAAGACTCATCTTTGTTGTTGGAGCTCCATTACTATTTCAACTGATCCTTAAATGAAATAATAGAACAACAACTTAAATCTTGGAGAGGTTTGGGCAGCTTTCTTGGTCAAGTTTAACTTATGGTTTTGTTTTTTCTCTTTGGTATTGAACAGTGATAGTCATTTCATTTCACTTGTCCTGCCTGTCACTCCATTTTTCGGCCAACAATTACCTACCAATCATCGTAAAATAAATTCTAATTCCGACAGTTTAAATCGTATCTCAAATGCTATCAATAATAAAGTGAACAACCGTACTGATAACTCTCTCTCTCTCACCACCCCTGAAAATAATACTAACCGTACTCATACTCCCATACTACTGAATTGAATGGCCCGATTTAATTTCAAGTTCCCGATTTAACAAGCAGTTGCATCAGACACGAACATGACGAGAATGCGTTTACGTAAAAACGCATCAACCGTGTGAATTTATAACTCAAAACCGACTTCAATGTCCTATTTATTATCTAAAAAAACCGAATTATAAGAATATCCTCTAGAAAAGCAAACATATTTTAAAACACGAAAACAAAAAAGAAAAAGAACACTTGAACTTCAGAGAAAACACAATAAGTATTTGAAAAATTTTAAAAATGTCAGGATGAGAAATTAAAAATTAAAAAGAAAAAAGAAAAAGCAAACCTCAATTATCAGTGCTAGAGTTTTTTTTTTTTTTCCAATTATTTGAAGCAGTTGAGTGCACTGCAGTGATTCGTTTTTCCTTTACCTCGAAGTAAGCGTCTAAACTAGGCTCAATTTTCTTTCCTAATTTTCTCGGCAAACAAACACCAAAACCATCGATCACGCATAAGCATTCTGCAGATTCTACGCGGAAATAAAATCCCTACCAACTATACAAGATAAAAGATCGAAGAAAAATGAACATCAATGACATAAACATGATCCAGCAAAACACAATCACAAAAAAAGTGACAAAAACAGAACATGAAGCAGTGTTTTCTATTCTTGAGAGGCAACATTCACATTATAATACATATAGAATAAACTATAGGATCCTGAAAGAAGTAATTGAAGGCTTGCAAGTTGTAACTGAGAAACGGAAATCGCTTAATGCAAAAGCGAGGAATCTAAGAAATGGAGAAATGCAAGTACCTGAGAGAGAAGAAGAAGAAGAAGATCAGAACAATGACAGAGGAAGCAGATCTAGTTACGAGCGAGCACTGAAACAGAATCTCGCTTTCGTTCGCTATTTCTGTTTTAGTTTTCGGTTTCTCTCTTTTGAGAGAAAAATAAACAAAAAGAAGAAGAAAAACGAAAAATGAGAAAGGGATTATTGCGCGCTAGCTTTGCTTTTGTTGTTGTTGTTGTGCTTTTGGCTCTTGAAATTAAAAATGGTTTAAAGATGAGATGAGATGAGAGAGTTTGCTTTTGGTTTGGTAGTTTTTGTTTGCTTTTTTCGCAGCTTTTACTCTTTTTTTCCCGCCGTTAAGCCTTCTCTTTCCTTCCGCAACGGATTACAGGTTGGTGTTCCTTTCAAGGGATTCATTTTTATTTTCATTTTTTAGTAACTATTTCTAACTCACTCTTCTAAAGTTGTAATTTAATAATAACATGTCCTCAAACGCATTTCTCGAAACCCAATCATGAAAGCATAGGTTGGGTACATCAAAATTTATCAGAAAAAAACATGTCTCCTTAATACGGTGGATCATATGGACAAAATAATATCGTGTGTTGACTATTGGTTGAGTAAATAACTTTAAAACATAAAAAAATATTATTCTTTCAATAACATTTTTCATTGAGTGACATTATAAGAGTGAGAACTTGTAGACACGTTTGAATGGTGGTGTGAGTAAGTTGATGAATATGCAGTATTTTCCTTATCGAATCGAGTGACATTGACGATTGTGGTCTTTGTATCACTTTCCAGATAACACATAGTTGACAAAATTGGATACTAAGTATGGTATGACTAGGAACCACTAAGAATAAACTCGACATGGTTTTTGTTTGGTCTAGTCCCTCTAGCCACCTTTTCTCTACCCAACTTTGCAACCAATATCATCATATTATTACAAGTATAAAATTCATTCATTTTTTCCGATAAATATTAAATTTTCATCGAAATTTATTTTGTGGGAAAGTCATTTTATATATAAAAAAAACAACACAGATACTATATTACACTCCGAGAGTAGATTTGAATGAGTAAGGTGTTGCCAGATTTACTAAATTGGATTTTTTAAAAATTTATAAAAATAAGTAAATTTTGACGAAAAAAAAATACATAAATAGATAAGTCTTGCTTGAGTGAGTTTAAAACAATAAATGCTTCATGACATATTAAAATGAAATTTGTATTTTGATTATATGATTTTATTTTTCGTTTTTAGCAAATTAATTACATTATTTTTATTTTTTAAGTAATTTTTCTAGTGTACGACTTGTTTACTTTTTAGATTTTTTTTTAAATTTATCTATTTTGATGAATTTGAAAAAAAGTTTATCGCAGTTTAATGGTTCAGTAAGGTGTTTATTACTTTTTGAAAGTTTATTTTAAAGTAAATGAAAAATTTTATATGATTCAAATAGAGAGAAATATTAAACGACAATGATGTAAAAAAAAAATCTTAAATAACAAAAAGAAAAAACAAAAATTTCTTATTGTATGTAGCTATTTACTCCCGCAATTCCCGTTCTAACCGCATTTGGTGCAGCAGAGTGAATTCGGGTTGGGCAGCCGAACTCACACTACGCTTTTCTTTTTTATTTTTTTCAATCTTATTCTTTAAATATTGAATTTTATTAATTTGTGATTATTTTAATTATAACTAGTAAATGATTAATTTAATAAATATATTTAATTAAAATGGTGGATATTAAAATATTATATTAAATTAATAATAAATATTAATTGTGCTAATTGTTTTTAGTATATATGTAATAATTAACAATTATTTAATAATTTGAATAGTAAAATTTAATAATTCATCAAACTAATAAAGAATATTATTTTTTATAATTATTTAATTAATAAAAATTAATAATATTTTCATACTTAAAGTTATAGATATTAAATTTTGAGAATTTTTTATTAAACATTGAAGAAAGATAGAAGATATTTCAATGGAGAGCGATGTAATATTTTTTCTTCTTTGATTCACAGGAGGAGGAATTATTTTTAAAATGCAAATTTATCTTATAGTCTTATAAATTTAATTTTAAAACATTAGTTGTGATGTTTAGTCATTACACTCAATATTAGTAGTCTAAAGCCTCAATATTTAATAATGAACACCTCTCTCTTTCTAAAAGCCAAATCAAACAAAACAAGTTTACAAAAATCCTCTCTCCCTTCCGTTTCACGTCTTATAATGTAAAACAAAAAAATTAAAAGGTTTACTTAATGATTTTTGTTTTAAACCATCATTGGCATAGGAGATACATCTAATGAGGTCATAAGTTATTTTAGATACTTTGTTCAGGTTTACATAAACATCATTGGCATAGGAGAGAGAAAGAAAACTCTCATATAATAATACATATAATACTTGACAGTTTATTTTAAATTGTTTATAAAATATGTTTTTGTCACATTACTTTCTGTCTTCAGATTTCACTTTTTATAAAAGTATTTTTAATGTCTTCTGAAAATAAATAAATAAATAAATAAATTATCTTTATACTGCTTAAATTTAAAGTAATTTGGAGAAACTTTAGTACAAGTGAATCTTTATATTTTCAAATCAAATTAAAAGATATTTTTTTAGTAATTTAGTTTAAGTATTTAATCAAAAGTATTTTAGAACAATAAAATTAATATTACATTATTCAGTTTCCTAAAAAACTCTTATCAGTACAGAGGAGTTATAAGTAAGCAAGGGACAAATGTGGGAACCACTATTTAAGCTAGTTTAGCTAAGGAGCCATCTTTAAGTTTAAAAAATAAATAACAATGTTAAATCATTTTAATTATAACTATTTGAATATGATAATTTTTTATAGGTGTGCAATTATTACAAATCACATAGCAAACATGTATGGGATGAAATGGGGGTTGGTGGTTTGAAGATGATAATTCATAATCATGTCATATATATATTAAGTGGGTGTAAGAGGAAGACTTTTTATGTTTAGAGTATGGTTTCATGCTTACGACCATGATTTTCAGCAATAATGCCTTTTAAATGATTGTTGGCACCGTTCATGTTTGAAAGGTAGTTCAGTTTTGCTTTTTAAGTTTTTTTTTTTTTTTTTCATCACCCAACTTGTTAAAATAATGGATTATTTGTTTTTTTTTTCTCCCGCCTTTGTAATTTTTTTTATTTTTTAATATAAGAATAATAGTACTATAATATTCAACTGTTCTACGTATAACCTAATAGGTGTGACTTAATTAGTAACACTGGACCAATGCTTCACGTTGATTCCTACGAAATAATTTTTTTCATCCTTATCCTAAGATATGTTTTAGAATAATAAAATTCACTAATGCCGGAGTATAATCTAAGCACATATATATTATTTCATCAAGTTGGTTGATGAAAAAAAAAAAAAAAACTTAAAAAGAAAAACTGAACTACCTTTCAAACATGAACGGTGCCAACAATCATTTAAAAAAAATTTTTGCTTTTATTCCCACCCTTCTTTTTTA
>Ga0123340_1000302_pt1 | contig 29422 bp, 18 predicted proteins | sample SirMexnodulemix_FD_89961 | JGI IMG/M metagenome (GOLD analysis project Ga0123340, IMG submission 89961) | Root nodule microbial communities of legume samples collected from Mexico - Siratro Mexico nodule mix | ecosystem: Host-associated > Plants > Roots > Nodule | place: Mexico: Nepantla...
CTCCCCCCCCCATCTGTCCCTCTATTTCTTATATATATTCAGAAAAATTTCAAATTCATATGGACAAAAAAGCAGCAATAATAACCACATTTACACCATCTTTCTCAAAGCACAATTGAAGATGAGAAACTACAATAACTACTCATAATTACAAGTTCACAACCACCTACCGGACATAAGGTCAAGTCAGCTCTAACATTCACTTAATTTTGGATAGATTTTCTTCTTTCGGCCTTGTTTGAAAGTTTAGATCTCTATTATTCTTTTAAATTTTATACCAATTTTTTTATCCTCATTCATTTTAATTAATTTTTTATTTGGATGATGCAAAATGATCAGTTTTAGGAACAGAGTTGAATTCCCTCAAAGTTGTTAAAACCAAACAATAACGAATACATGAGCCAAGATCAATTGCTTATCAATTTAGATGAATTATTTTAGTTTGATGGTCATATTTTTCTCTTGTCGAGAAACCTATGTTACAGTTTATCAGAAGTGGACTGGGTCTCGTTCACTCCCAAAAACTAGCTCAGAAGAATAGGATTGTGCGAGCCTTTATAATGAGCATTTTAGCCATATTCCTATTCAAAGTAGGTAATCTTAATACACATCCCTCACACCCAGGACAGCATATTTAGAGTGAGGTTTGCAGGACTAAACATTTGTGGATGGTCTAATATCAATATTATTCTTCATTAACTGGATTACCTGTTTTGCTACTGTCGGAAGTTCCAGTGTTAGGCAAGGGTCGACGTACAACGCCACAAATATCACAAAATGTCATACTCTCATCATTGTCATAAGTGCAGATGGGGCATTGCCAAAGACCTGGCCTAATGGTCTCTTGCTTTGTATCAGGTCCTCCTGTTACAGCAGAAAAATTTAGGAGGTAGATACAATATAAGTAAATAAATAAACTTAGCAAATAGCAACATCCCCCAAATACCAATGTAGAAAAAATACTTAATCTATTTCATTGTCAGTATTTTAGATATTTAGAAAAAATGATACTATAATACCTAAATATTTCTTTTTCACAATGTAAGTCAACAACCAACTTAACTCCTTTTCAACCACTAATAAATGTTTATTTTGATAACAATGACTAATTGCACACGTATTATTGAATTTCCAATTCGATAGAATATGCCTTTCATCTCATCTATAGCTTATTGCAATCGATATCCCATCATTCACATTTCTTTCCATCTCATCCCCAAAATCCAATTGATAGAAACCATTTTATCCTTATTTCAGAAAACAAGGATGAACTACGTAATTAGCTTAATATAATAGAACACTCACACCAAACAGTTTTCAAGGGACTGCGCCTTCTAAGCCAAAGACACCAGTTCTCTTACAAATTACCTAATTTTCTTACAAATGGCAGCTTGCCAAATTTCTTCAACCAACTAACTTAACTGACTAGCGAATGTAACTACAAATATAAACCTAACTTCACACAAATAATGTCTTATTTTCAATGGAAGAACTACAAGGTACCCAACAAACTTACAGAGCGAACAACTAACTGAGCTGGAGAAGAAACCTAACTTCTAAAAGGGTAAAACCCATTTAATAAAAAAAACAACAATGATAACAACAAACTAAGCCTGGCAAGAAACTGAAAACATGTTACCAATTAATAACTACAATCTACTGACTTGCAAAAAATTGAAGTGCCCTAATAAACAAAAAATAATAATACATATGAAAGCAACCACATAACACAAACAAATCTTCACGCAACACTACGGGCAAGAAAAAAAAAGTTCAAACTAACTAACCATGGCCTTCTGCCTCGACATCATCATAATCATAGTCGTCATAATCTTCATCGTAGTAATAGTCGTCGTCCAAATCGAGTCCACAATTCACTTTGCGAGGCATGCCGGCACTGAGCACGAAAAAGTGCTACGGATCAATTAGAAAATGAAACCAGAGCCTCGATTCAATTCGCACCTGTTGTAAGCGGAAGGGGTTTTTGGCACTAAAAGCTAACCGTTCCAGAGATTCATTAGAGAGGAACGGAAACACTGAAAGTAAAGTGCTGACACAGCACCTTGTGGAGCAAAAAGACGAAGAAAAGTGCAAAAGGAGAGTGTGAGCTGAACTGAGTGGAAGAATGTAGATGAATGAATTGGATTGGAAAAGGAAATGGAATTGAGAAACCTACCTTAGCGGAAAATGAATGAGAGTGAAGAAGTAGGGTTTGGAAGAGAAAGAGAATGGAGTGAAGAAGTGAATGCGTGCGGATCGTAGCAAGCGCGCAAGGGATCGATTGGGTTCCCTACTTCCTCACCTTCCTCTATCTCACAACTTTCTTCCTTTTCTGGATTTTTCACTTTTCACTCGCTTAAATAGGGTTGGTTCAATGAATAATATTGTTGTTAAATATGATAAGATATAAGGTATAAGATAATATGATTATCAATTCATAATTATTTTATCTTAATAGAATCTCTTATTTTATCTTATATTACACTATATTATTTTGTTAGTATTTTTTTTATTTTTTATCTTAAAAAAAGCGTTGGATTAGAAAATATTATGGATATAGTGGTTTCTTTTTATCTAGCTGTCGGTTTTTCCTTTTTTTTAATGAGTTTTTTTTTTAATTTTCAAAATTTAAGGTTTTGAGAGTATTAGTTTTTTTTATAATGATTAATCTATATTTATGTTATGTTTAATATATATATATATATATATAATATTTTGATATGTAATGCATATAAGATTCGTATTCGTATGTGATTTGTATTTATATAATATGAGTAATAGATATTGAAGTTAAAATACATTATCAATTAAAATAATTGGAATTGAATAATTATTATTAAAAACATAAATATTTAAATAATAATTACCGTTTTAAAAACTTGTATGCATTTTCATAGTATTAAAAGCTACATAAATAAAAAAAAACTATATAATTTAGTTAAAATTGTATATTTTAATGATTTTGTAATTTACAAAAACTACAAGTTAAATTAAAATTATACAATTTTAACGAAAAATAACTTTGCCATTTAATAAAATCACAAAAGGAAACAGTATAATAATGTTATCTCATTTGTTAACTAATGTGCTTAAACATTAGATGGAATTGAAATTTATCATGCTTTTATTTTATCAATATTTCTTGAGTGATTGTTTTCAAACATAAATATTTTGGAATTTTTATTTTCTTAAGTAAAATATTGGCTTGATCCTCTAATACATGATAAAGTGTTTTTAAAGCTTTATATTCTTTTGTGTTGAGATATTGCGTTAGCTAAGAACTAGTCAGACCTCTTTCTTTTAATTTAATCAATTTAAATTTAAAACTTTTTTTAGTGTTATTTGTTCATATTTTTTGGTTTAGAGTTTTGGATTTATGATTTTTCTATGTTATTTAATACTTTTTTTTTTGCGAATTAAAGTTAGGAGTTTGAATGGTTTTTGAAATTGAAAACAGATATAACTATTACAAAAACTGAAACAAAAACTATAGCAATGGACTGTCTAATAACAATTATTTAATAAACCATCTATCAACAGTACAACTATACAATGTGATTTATGTGGTGATATTATACAATAGAAAAAAGTTGTTGAAACTGTCTCCCTCGAATCTTAGAGTACGACGTATATATTTATTAGACAATTTCACTTTATATCAATTAGTTGTAAATTTAAGTTTAACATTGTATCAAATCTTATATCTCATATAATCGTTTGAGAATTCCTAGATCGTCTAACTCAAATCTTAAAATACAATTTATATATTTATTAGGTAAATTTACTTGATAGATTCGAAATTGAAATGTAACATAAAAAAATATCATCACTTATATTTGTTAGACATAATTTCTTTACAAAACTTCACAAATCACAGTAAAATATAATACCAAACTTGTGTCGGAGGACATGAATACTTTTTTTAGATGATGTCTTTATTTTAACATGTTGAAACATCTTCATATAATTCATTTTTAAATTTGAGGGACTAAAATCAAATTTGACATAAATTCAAGGATTAACAAAATATTTTAGCTAAACAATTTAAAAAGTGACTTTTTTTTTTACATCAGTGCTCTAATTATATTCGTCATTATACCGTTAACCACGGAAACAAGAATGATATTGAAGGATAAAAATAAATATTCTTTTTTAATTTAGTGGCTAAAAAATAAATTTGAATTTAGAGAGCTAAAAGAAAAAAAAAAAAACCCAAATTTAAAGAATTTCAACCATATTCAAGTCTGTTCTTTAATGAGGCATAGTTTAAGTGTTACTGTTTAGTAAATAAAACCATAGGGAATGGAATATTTCTTTTATCATTATATAGTTATTGCAACACAGTGTTTATTTCCAGTATTCAAAAGCCAAAAAAAATAATAAAAAATAAATAGCATTCACTAAAGTTGATGAAAGCAGAGTATACATATTGGATAAAATACAATAATCTCCAATTAAAATAATAAAAAACAATACTTATTTGTATTTTCACTGTCTCGAACCCAACATCATGTATTAATAAACAATTCTTTATTAGAATCTCGACCTTTCCCCCTTCTCGTATTCTATTTCCCTTCTCAAAATAGTAAAAAATCAATATATATTAAATGTAATTTATATAAAACACGTAAAAAGAGCAAATATGTTTTGGCGCCAATTTTCTTGCCCCCAATTTTCTTGCATATATGAAATGTATTGTGTGGTTGGTAGCCTAGTAGATTCTTCAACTAGGAATGGGGATTCAGGGGTTTTTGCCGCTATTGAAATCGATTATGGTTCCGATCAATATCAAGGACTTGAAGGGTTGTTCTGTGGCGGTGGACACCTACTCTTGGCTCCACAAAGGTGCCCTTTCTTGCAGCACCGAACTCTGCAAAGGACCCACTACCAGGTCACTTCCCTTTTACCCTTTGCCTTGCTGTTACTTTATTGGGTTTTCTTGGATTCATTGTTTGGAGAAAGCCAGCTAGTAAAAGTTCGATTTTTTGAAATGGGCTTAGCTTCATACAAACTCGGTGTGCTGTTCAACTGAGTTTGGTTTGTCTATGTATTGGTGGGTTTTAGGCACATTGAGTATTGCATGCACAGAGTCAATTTGTTGCGCCATTATGGGGTTAAGCCCATTCTAGTGTTTGATGGGGGGCTTCTGCCAATGAAGAATGAACAAGAGATCAAGCGTGCCAGGTGCTCTATATGTCTTTACAACATTGGATTTGTTTTTGATTTTTTTTGCCACAGAAAAGATACCGAAGAACCAATCTTATGAAAATAACACATTATCATGGGGTCTGAATTTTATAGTTTTTCTCTCCTTTTTTAAAAGGAATTATTAAGTATTAAAGGATAAGAAGTAAGAGGTTATGAACTTTATTACAGCATCTCCAAAGAGGAGTTCTTTGATTTCTGGGCAGGTTTAAGAACCTTAAAATCTAATCGACTGTCTTTGTACTTCTGTGCATGAAACAAGTATTTTCGATGCTATAAGTGCAGGGTTAGAAAGGATAGTTTTGCACGTGCAGTTGAACATGAGTTAGACGGAAATTCAGCTGCTGCTTATGAGTGCTACCAAAAAGCAGTTGATATTTCTCCCCAAGTTGCACGTGAACTAATTGAGGTAAAAAGAAGTTAAATATATCATAGATGTTCCGGTTGTTGTGATGTGAGTATGTGTGTTTCCATTTGTGTGTAAGTCTCCTATATGTATTTCATTTGAATATATTCATTACAATAATTCTTAAAAGTTTCTTTGTTGCTGTGAATTGTGTGGCTAATCACACATGTAAATCCTTTACTTATATCCAAATTTTGAATGATGGAGAAGTTGCTTAAGCCATGTAATCTTGCATGTAACTCCTGGTACTCAACTTCAGCACTACATCTAGCAACTGTTTTCTGCTTCTTGCTACTCCAAGAAATCAAGTTTCCACCAATGAGAAGATAATATCTAAAAGTGGACCTCCTTTCTAATGATGATCCTTCGCAATTAGCATTAGAATAACAATCAATTTTGGAGTTGCCTTTATCTACATAATGAAGTTGTGACCTGCTTCATTCTTGATGTATCAAAGTATGTGTATCACAACATTCCAATGGCTGTGACATGGGGCCTTTAGGAATTTGCTAACCATACTAACTGCATATGTGGTGTCTGGTCTAGAGAGGTAATTAAGTCTGCCTACTAGACAAAAGTATCTTCCAGGGTCTTTCAGTGGCTTCCCTTGATCAGAAAGAAGCTTCAGACTAGGATACATAGGACTATTGTTGAGGTGACAATCAATCATACCAGTGTTGGTCAAAATGTCTAACCTATATTTGCACTGGGAAATGGCAATGCCAGACTAGGATCATGCAACTTTGATGCTAAGCTAAGAAAATACCTAAGTGGACACAAGTCCTTTGTCTGTCTAAGAATATAAGATAATCCTTGTGTCTTGAGCATAACAAAGGAACATATTATATATAGATTGTACAATACATTACACAAAGACGGGCCTAGGCCTATATATTGAAAATAAATCTAATGCTCCCCCTCAAGTCGTTACTTATAAATCATATGTATAAAGTTTGTTACAATATAATCAGTATAATATAGGGAAACCTAATAATGGCTAATAATCAAGAATATTCCTAATTACCAGTTGTATACATTTATTACTAAGATCAAATAATATCTTTTACAGTTCTATTATATCTCCAAATAAATGTTTATCATTGTTTTTTTGTGGAAGATATTGAAGCAGGAGAATGTGCAGTATATTGTTGCTCCTTATGAGGCAGATGCCCAGATGACATTCTTGGCAATTAGTGGACAAGTTGATGTAGTTATAACTGAAGATTCTGATCTTATACCGTTTGGCTGCCCTAGAGTAAGTTTACCAGGTGGCTTAACATATAAATGTTTTATGTTATTTATTTGTTTTCTGCTGTATATTTCTTCCTACTTTTTGATGTACTCATCGGTTTTCTATTGGTCTGCTTCCTTGAAAATTTAGATTCTCTTTAAAATGGACAAGTTTGGTCAAGGTGTTCAGTTCCAGTACTCCATGCTACAAAAGAATAAGGAGCTTAGTTTTGAAGGCTTCAACAGACAAATGGTTCTTGAAATGTGTATTTTGAGTGGCTGTGACTATCTTCAGTCCTTGCCAGGTATGGGTCTTAAAAGAGCCCATGCAAGCATAAAAAAATTTAGAAGTTATGACAAGGTAAGTGCGGCTGATACACCGAACAAGCATGATTGTTCAGGACCTTAAAATTAATAAGGATTTTATTTAACTATCAATGTTTTTTTCCATGTTTAAACCCACTAAAGCAGTCCGGTACATCTATACGCAGCAGAAATCCTAGAAAGTGTTTCTTTTAATAATATATCTTTTAAATCTTTTGTGTAAATCTTTCTAAATGAAAATTTTCTATTTCTAATGCCAATTCCAATGTATCAGGTTCTTAAGCACTTGAGATACAGTGGAGTTTCTGTGCCTCCCTTTTATGAAGAGTCATTCAAGAAGGCTATACATACTTTCCAATATCAACGGGTGTACGATCCAATTAATGAAGATATTGTCCACTTGTGTAATATACCTGATGATATTGATGTCGAGTTAGACTTTTTAGGCCCATATCCTTCATTTTTAATGTTATTTTTCCATTTGAAATTAGTATCACTCTGCTCCCTTTTGTTTACTCGTCTATGATAAGATCTTACTTGAAATTATACCTTAACCTGGGATACACCCATGCCAAAAGATATAGCACAAAGAATAGCAAAAGGGGATCTTGATCCAATTACCAAAATGCCATTTGAGGTAAACCGTTTAATTTCTTCTTTATCTTTATCCACAAGAAACCGTGTGTTTGTTAAAATGAATAAGTAGATTTTCTAGTTAACTGATATATCCATGCCTTTAGTGCGTTTTTGCTCAAAATAATATGATTGATTTCATTTGTTCAGTTTTGGATTAAGAAGGATAAATTGCATGATTGTGAGAGAAAATGAGTTTTGAAAATGGCAGGAATAGCATTGACAACTGAAAAGACTTCACTATAACTATTTTTTTTTTTTTGTTTGCATGGATGATTGTGAGTATGTATAAATTCTACAATGAGGATACTTTCTGCCAACTATTTCACCGAGCATACTATTTTTTTAAGTTTTGATGAGATGCATGCTTATATGCTAAAAATATTGTAAATAAAGCTTGAGGAAATATGAATAAATCGTTACTCTTTCTTTTTAAATGGCAGGGAGAGAATCTTACAGCCAGATTGGCAATTGCAGGAACTAGTCAATTCAAAACTCCTCATTCTGAAAGTACAAAGAAAAAGATTGATTTGCCTGTGCAAAAGAATCTCTTGACCAAGTATTTTTGTATCCTAAAAAGCATTCTTCTTGAATTGATTTCAATCAGTTTAGCTTGTTTAGAAGGGAGGAATGCAGGGCAGCACTTTATGGTTCACTCCGAACCTCCTGATGCTTTAGTTACCAATGTTCTATAATTTCAGATTCAAGTTTATATAACATTCAAAATAATTACAGAACATTCAAAACAGTCATATAACATTCAAAACAATCAACTTGAGGCAATGAATTATGATGGCATTTAGGCTCAATGTTTCTTAACGACATACTTCCACTTGTAAGTGGCACTGTTTCTTTTATTCCTCCTCGGTAATTTTCCTTAGCCATAAAAGGTGTTGCTTCTCTCGAAGCCAAAAGGAAATTCAGAGCACCTCGGGTGTCACCTACTGCTGCTAATGAAACAAAGAACTGTACTGCATCAATCATTGACTCTGAGAATTGGGGCAGTGCCCGTCATCCTAATAGCCATGTAAGTTGCCTGAATATTGAACTGTAATCTGCTCGTTGTAGGTAGTTAAACTCTTTTTAGATATTTTTTAACTTATTTTTTTTCTTCTTTAGACTGAATATGATTCTGCCACAAAAACTTCTGAATTTACAGAGTCTCTATGCCATGGTAAGCTATAAATTTGCTGGTTTGATTTGATCTTTCGGATGGGAAAATCTAATTTCTTATGCCTTTACATGTGTTAGTTGATGATACTCATTACATCGTTTGCATGAATTAAGTTTCTATGGTGGATGAGGAGAAGAAAAGCCCTGAACATGCAGTACTGCAACAGCCGAGGCAGCCAATTCATAAACCGTGTTTGGGTTTGCACAAGGAGCATGGGAGCACTAATGTCCGAGACACAGAAGAAGAAAAAACCAGGGAGGCAACTGGAAAGGTTATTGTTAGGAGTGCTTATTTCCAGCACAAGCAAGTGGAAAAGAATGTTCGTGATGAGAAATACGAGTACCAGTCCTCTAGTATTGCCCTTGATGAGAGAAAAAAGACCGTATGTGACAGTGATTTATATAATGATCATTTGAAGAATAAAGACCAGGGATTCCATGACATAGTTGAAGGAAAAACCAGGGAGGCAACAGGAAAGGTAATTGTAAGGAGTGCTTATTTTCAGCACAAACAAGTGGAAAAGAACGTTCGTGACGAGAAACAAGAGTACCAGGCCTCTGGCCCTGTCATTGATGAGAGAAAAAATGCCATATCTGACACTGACTTATGTAATAACCATTTGAAGAATAAAGACCAGGGATTCCATGACATAGTTGAAGGAAAAACCAGGGAGACGAGAAAGGTAATTGTAAGGAGTGCTTATTTTCAGCACAAGCAAGTAGAAAAGGATGTTTGTGATGAAAAACAAGATAACCTGTCCTCTGGCAAAGTCATTGACAACAGAAGAAGTGCCATATCTGACAGTGATTTATGTAACAACCATTTGAAGAATAAAGACTTGAAAAGGAAGATATCCCCTAATGACAATATTCAAAATGTAGGATTTCGTTACTTTGAACCTTCGGTTTTCTTTAGCATTCACTTTTAGTCTTGTACTGATGGTTTGACTTTCTCCAGGAAAATTTGCATCCCAGGCAAATGCAGCGTGCTTCACCTCATATTAACGGTATAAATCAATTTGAAGAAATATTAGTGGGTTTCACCTTCACAAGTGAAATAGATAGTGTTAATTGTCTTGCTATTCCACTAATTATATATTTTTTTTCTTTTGCTTCCATTTTTACCAATCTTTTAAGACTGGCATTACGACTTCCATAGAAGATTCTATACATGCTGATGGACCAGTTCATTTAGAAATTTCATTTTCAGTTTCATTTTCTTGACAAATTTGGCTTATGGATAATCAAAAGTCTTATTGATTCTAAACAGTAGCTTATCTTTTAAAGTACAGACTGGTGTCTTAGTAGAATATCTAAACTGTAGCTTATCTTAATTTAATATTGACTATGTTTGTTTTAGTAGAATAAATTACTGACTTGTGATGTTGTCCGAGGTGGAGAAGATACTTGTTTTATTGGTATTCACTATTAACCCTCACTATTAACCCTCTTGGAAAAGTTGGAAATGAGGTTCATGGAAAATCATGCTTCTTATGCAAGGGAAGGAGAAAAATGATGAAAGGAGATGGTCAATACAGAAGAAATGGAGATTACTTAATCACCAAAAAGCTCAGCCATACACAAGAAGGATATTTGTTGCAGAAAATTACTTATAAAACTGAATATATGAGTAACATAGTACCCTTCAATGTGGATAAAATAGAGTACATTTTCAGTTTCCTATTCCATTTGTTTTATTCTGGCTCAGCTGAGATATCTGCCATGAAATTTACTGAATACATTGAAGTTAGGGTTCGGAAATGATATCACGAAGAAAGAACTAAACATGTTTTTTAAATAATCATGAAAGGAAATATCTTGGTGAAGTTTCTCTGAATTCTGATGTTTCTTGAATTTAGGTTCCTGTGGTCACAATGTTGAAAGACCATCTACAGAGAATAGTAGTGAAGAAGAAAAATTCGGGACAAACATTTCCCATCTGGGTCAGTATTCAGAAATAGCTGAGAAGTCTATGGAACGATTTGTCTCTGTGATATCATCCTTTAGATGCACTTCTGGCACTCGTGTTAGTGGTCTCCGTGCTCCGCTGAAAAATGTTCGGAACACTTCTGATAATAGGTAATCTTTCTTTGCTATCCTGAATTCATTAACCCTTAGACTTTCGTATGTGACCTGTTTATCATAATTCATAGGCCAAAAACTGTGGACTTTGGGCAATATGCATATGTGCCAAAGCACACAAAGACTAGAATAGCTCCTGGGAATTAATTCAAGTTGTTTACTTGATTTGAGGTGTATCTCATCATCTCAACACCATTTTGCCCCAGCCAAGACTTGCACTGAGTTAATTTTTCTTTGTCAGCAGTAAATTGTATTCTTGATGTAACCATTCATTAGCTAGGGGATTGGTGATCCTATTTTCATTTAATACCACACCAAGTATAAAACTTGGTTCAAGAGCATTATGAGAGTGAAAGCTTTTGTTAGGCGGCCATTTTTCTAACTATTTGTATGTCACTGAATAAGTGTATGCCTCCATGTTTTGTATTCTCATTTATTGATATCAATTGAAGAATAGAAACATCAATCTTCTGTTTGGTACTGGCTTTAAGCTCCAAGGGTATTGGACTGGCTTTTTGTCAACAAATCATGCTACATGCTATTTACCATGAGATTCAAGGGTACCTTGTCTCCTTTTTATAGGGTGGAAAGTTGAGATTACAGGTTCAGTGACGTTGATCCTCATACGATAATACAAGTAAAGAACCAAATATACATAACTTTTTTTTAATTATTTTAGCACACCACCATATTTATGTAATTATAATAGTCATTGTATTAGCCAACTTATTCTTTGAATCATGATTTTAATATATTATAAACTTAGTTTTCAATTGTTTAAAATTTGTTCTTGTGCATCATTAAAACAAATGTTCTTTTTTGTGAAAACATACGTAAGGGATAAACTGAAATATATTTATCAATAAAACAAAATAAAAATGATTTAATTTAAACAGCTTTAAATTTGGACAGGAATTGGTTCTAAACTTAAAACTAATTAGATGATAAAAAGAATCAATGTAATAGGATAATTTAAACTTGTGCAGAAAATGTGTGGACACTGATTTAGACAAAGGAAGCAAAATAAAATAAAAAAATCTTTGAAAATAATTGAGATGTCATCATTACATGCTTGAAATGCTTTTAGTAAAAAAATTCACAACATAAAAACATTTTGATTTTACAAAATTGATTTTGGAATAAATTGATCTGAAGGGAAGTGATCAATGTTTAGGGACAACGATGTCAAAAGCTAACTTTAGAGTAAACTTTAGTGTAAAATTCTCAGTCCAAAACAAAATCCACCACTTTTTTTGCTTTCTGTTAAACGTGCTTTGAGGAAAAAGTAAAAGCAATTCTTCAAGAAAAACATAAACAAGTAATTTTTTTTAGCAGAAGTTTCAAACCTAAGTTTGAGAGATACAAATATGCAGAAAGTATGTTGCCAATGTGTGCATTCATTCAAATCACATGGTCTTGTAAATGTCAAGGTACGCTTACTGCGTGCCTGCCCCAGGTTCAATTATCAGTCAGTTTATGCCTAGCAATGAGATATGTAGAGCATTGCCGAATCAATTGACAAGAATAGACACTTCACCAAGAAAAAACAATATAAAAACAATAAGCTAAGTTGATGAAGAATGTTCTGCCAAGTCACTTAAGAGCTTGACAACATCATCTGGGGTTTTAAGAAGGTAACGTGCACTTGATCTTTTCCGTCCAACAACACAAGAGAAGTAATTATCACCTTTTAGATCAAGCACTGAGGAACCCTCATGCTGTGGTATTCTATCACGATATGTTGGTCTCAATTGTTCAAGTTCTCTCTTTTCTATGTTTGACAACGAACGTTGTTTCTTATACTGAGCTGCCTTAGTCCCTGCTTTGTTGGCTGCAAATTTTGGCACAGATGATGGTCTGTATGAATTGGATTTGGATAGCATAGCTCTTGGTACTGGAGGTGATTCACAAGGGAGCTCCGGCTCAAAAAATTTATACACATCTTCGTCCTGAAACAGTTCATTCTAACTATTATACACAGTTAATTTTAATTTGATGTAGATCAATAAAGTCAACATTATTCGAGAATTTCATTCTAATTTTTACATTCAAGCTTTGAAGAATGTGTCTAGTCCTTGGGTGATGGGAACTGAGATCCAAGTTATTTTGGAAAGGATTCTTAATGGGTTGGAGGTAGTTAACTATTAGGAGTACATTTGATAAAAAAATGGTTTTGTATTTGTCAAATCTTTTAGAAAGTAGTTCTGTGTTAGAATCTGTCTTTATAGAAAGGCCTATATATTTGGTAGCTATGTTATGCATAGAAAATAACTGCTGGCAGTTATTTATTAGGGGTACATAGTAGTAAGTTATGTAAATAGGGAGTGTGTAATTATTTTCAGGTTGTGGACATTGAATACTATCCGTAGGGAGACTTCTTTCTGCGGGAAAGTAAGTGTGTTGATGTATTACGTGTGATTTCAGTGTTCAATATTATAATTTATTACCTTATCAATTGATGTTCTAACATTAGGATAGCCACCATACTGTTATAAGGCAACACTTTAGTCATTTTTAGTGCTATGCTGCTCTGAAAATACAAAGCCACAGCTGAACTAAGAATAGAAAATCAAATGAAGTACACTCACCTTGGCTAGAAAGTGCCCAATGCATAGAACATAGTCAATTGGTGCCTTCATGCCTTTGTTATGAACTATCTCTCCAAGGATACGATCAATAGCTGCTCCCTGTTCCAAAATAGCAAGTAGGGAAGACAGTAAAAAGAAGTGTCAGGTGCTAGCATGTAGAGGAAATAAAGTTTCTGAACAGAAAAGGAAAGGTGAGAGACTCTACTAGCCAACTGAAATTGCTTATGATACCTTTGACACACCAACTGTGCGCACCTCAACTGATCGACCACCTTGGACAACCTCAAGAGATGCATTTGATATCGGTCCTGTCCACAGATGCTGAAGCAAATCTCTTGCTTGAATCCTTCCAAATTCAACATCTAATATTAATTGCAGTCACAATAAGTTAGCAATTAACCATAGAAGGCTCTCACTTTTCTAGGAAGGGAGTAAAGTGACGATGTGTATCAACAGAAAAGTCTTGTTAGAAGAAAATTAGTAGGTTGAAAAATAAAAGGAAATATGGGAACAAAAATTGTCAGATACCTGCATACTTGTAATTCCATACTATCGAAGTCTCCCTAAGCTCAAAATGAGACCGTGGAGTTCTTTCAGTAAAATACTCAAAAACATGCTGAAATTTTATAAAAACATGAAAAAATTCAGACTAGAAAGATAGAGGAACTTAATATGAGAAAAGCTTGGATTCATGCAGCCAATCTACCTTCACGCTATCAACCCAATCCATGTTTAAATTTTCTGGCATGGTTGTCATCCAATCACTTGAAGTGAGTCGCAAAAACATCCCATTTTCCGCTGCCAACCACATATTAAATTCACTGAAGTTCTGCATGAAGTAGTTGTTAGTCCAAAAGCAAATGTTGCTGAAAATGAAAAAAGCACATGGACTTTTCTTGATAATACTTTGTCCAGGACTGCTCGATTGCTCCCACTGAGAAGTACTATTGTTGTCCGTGGATCATCGGATAACTTCTTTAAAGGTTCCTTCAGATTTGGGTGTAATTTAAGTTCCAGTTCTCTAATTTGACCAGCCCGTCCAAGGGCATCCACTGGTTCTGTCAAAGTGGCATTAAAACCCTGCAGTGCAGTTGTGGCAAAAGGGTACTGTTTTAATGAAAAGGAGCTATACATATTGGTGAGAGGTAGTCTTCTAAATCATTCACAAAACCCCAGTGGAAACACACAAGTTCTCATTTGTGTTTCTATTTAACATGTGAGGTGCACTTGTACATGTAATATCAAGTTAGTTTCTGTATACAAATGTAAGCATAATACTTAGTGAGCCAAATAGGATGACTAATTTGGAACAGCCCTTTATTCAGCGTTTGATGATCCAACTAACAGCTTACCAGTATGATTAATCGGTTATTGGATTTTGAGTAACAGTCAACTGCCACTTTGTTGGGAAGCAATGGAGGATCTTGTCTTGTCCTAAGCTGAGCTTCAACAATGGTGTCATTTAGTTCACTGTGCAAAAAGAAAAACCTTGTAGAATAAAATCATGAAAAGCATAAGAGGCACAGATCATCATAGAAGGTCAGGTCAAAATCTAGAGCAATGGACAAACTAACATGGCTATTTCAAATAATGGAATTTCCATTTTTCCAGTGACAATATTTGATAAACTACTTTTGCAATTGACAACTCACCTCAAATTGGGTTGTTCAAAAGAAAAAAGAAACCCGTAAAATTCTTCTATCTACTTTGCATAAAACAAATTGAATGATATTACTTAGGCATATCATAAACAAAATTTCTCAACTTTTGCTGTCATGCTAGTCCTTATTAAAATAATTAATGGATGGCAGGCTCAAGGCATCAAGTTGTCATGTGTAACTGTTCCATCTTATACTAACTATTGCAAGTAGGATGCTTGGTTTACAAGAAAAATAAAACAAGGAACAAAACTGACCCGAGAAGCACAAAGCGCAAGCAGTGTTATAGTATTAACCTCACAAATGTTGCAGCCCATTCTTGTGAAGTGTGAGTCTTCACATGTTTGAAATTAAACTGATGCCGTTTTTCTCTTTCATCAGCTGGCATATCCAACGCATAACCAATAGAAGCAGCAACCTCTGTGATGTTCCACGGATTTACCAAGATAGCACCAGCACCAAGAGACTGTGCTGCACCTGCAAACTGATACCAAATAAAGAATTTAAAATTATTTGATAAATACTGAAAGCTCAGTCACCTGGTGATTTTGGGAGTAAATTATGTTATAATGAAATAAATGTAGATATAAGAATTTGTTTATATCTTTAAAAATATGACATGTCCTAACAAGTATTAACTTTATAAAGGATATGTTCTACAATATGATCTTACTGCAGTCTTGAACTAGAGCCTAGTATTAAACCCCATCCTTTTCTATCTGTCACTTTATCACAAATGTTCCTGTTTTTATTTTTGCATCTAAAACTCATGGTTATACACACAAAAAAGCTAAAAACAGAAAGTATACTGCTTTGAAGAGGTTAATCATTTTGTACATTTACATTCACAACAATGGTCATAAAATGAAGAACATGAACATTATATATACATCAGTAGTGCATCGTTAGTTATAAAAAGATACTGATAAGGAAAAATTGCTATAATTATTTAAATTTCAGTCTCTCAGAAACCACAATACCCCGCATCAAAAGCAATTATTTCATGTCATCCGAGCTTATTCTCTTGCACATGTCTTTCAACAATGTTAACCTTGTTTTTAGTGCAAGTACCACTAGGAGAGAGGAACAGGGCATTATTTTTTCTTTCCAGTTAATTAAGGTATGTTTTGATTCTTGGTATTCAAGAAACCATAAATATACTCACAAAAAATTTATAACATAGACAGGTTCCATCAAAAGAAGAACTTGTCATTACAGATCTCAACCACGCATTGATGAAACAGAAACAATATGGTGATGGTTTCCTCTAGTCAGGCGTGGCAAACTATCCACAATTCAGGTTAAAAAAAAATCAAGAACAGGTTAAAATGAAGTAAAAGGAAAGCTGAACTTCTCTGGTTAACCTGGCTAGTTTTATTTCCACAAGCCAAACTTTGAGCGACATGAAAAACTATAACAGCATTGATGTGTAAACACTTCAAAATAAATAAAATGAAAAAGATAAGATAAGGTGTTATAGATGAATATAGTAATAAAGGAAACACAAACTTGTTTATAGTTCTTAACACCTGCAAGCTTGACCAAGTTAAGGTGAGGAAAGTATTATTCATTAAATTGCAATATTTTTTTTTCATGTTTTACTTGCACAAAATCAGGGATCTTCTTCGCTTTGGTGTTTATGTACTAACTTTTATGATCATTCTGTAATTGCAATTTCTGATCAATTCATTGCTTTCTCTTCTTCAGTTAATGTTATACAATACAATGTAGCTGTTATAGATTCCCCAACATCCTATATCAAAAGAAGTGCCCTCTATTATGCGTTTTTGACTTTGGTCTAGTCTAATCCTGGACCTTGGTCCTTTCTAGGTGATTCTGGGGCAGGGTATGGTCACAATACTTGGCCAATCTTTCTGTTGAGGAATTCAATATATGGATCGATCATAATTGCCTAACTACTTTCCTACTTGTGGTTCTCAACTCACGTGGACTAATGGTAGGCATTTTAGAGCCAGAACTGACAAATGACTTGGTAGAGTGGTTTGTAATTCTGAAGGGATGGATGCCTGGAATATGGTCTTTTGCTATACTTTGCCTAGATGTTTCTCGAATCACTTTCAAATTTTAATGAAGGATGAAATTGACACTAGCAATATTGATGGAGCCGCCAAAGGTTCACTTGGTTAAGTTGCTTGTGGGGAACTTTTTGGGATCATTCTGCGGCTTTTCTTTTCTTTCTATAGATAGTGGATGGCATAAAGAGCGGTTCAAGCTTTTTCTAGCTCACTCATTGTGCCTTGGCAGCTAAGCAATCAATGGAATAAGACTTTGTGTAGGATTAAGAGCATGAATTTCATGCATCACATATTTGTAGAGAAGGCAATTTTGTGTGTGGATAAACTTGCCAACTATGGCATTAGTCATCAATGTAATAGTTGGTGGGATATTCCATTCTGGATTTCATTCGCTATGATTTTTGTAGGGATAGGTTTCATTTACCTTTTTATAGTTTTGTTAACTAAGTGAGTTTTGGTCTATTGTTCCCCACTACTGTATTTCTTTTCTTTATTTCCTAATGCTACAAATGATTTATGTATCTTGGGGTGCCAACCTGGATGAGATCATTAGCTAAATAGTGATGATGCTTTTGCATACCTACCTTTCTACAAAAAAAGAGTTTCACCGTTGTTTTATGAAATAAAGAGATAAAACTAGACTATTGCACATCACTTACAAATATCTTGACATTAACATGCTTAATGAAAGAATCATTTGAAGTTATGGTGATCTAAGCAAAACATAAAGTGCTTCTATTCTCAAATATGAAGAACAGTGAACATTCAGAAAATAAAAAATAAGCAAATGAGAACATTAAAAGCCTGAATTACCTCACTTAAAATGAGAACCCCCTTCTTGGATGCTTGACACGCAACAAATTCATAGCTGACAAGATTCATTCCATCTCTCAAAGATGTAACAAGTGCGACGTCTAAATAAAATATAAGTTAGACTGATACATATGAATGGTGAATTCTTAGTAGTTAGTTCAAGAAAACTAGTTATGATGGATTTTATAATATAATATGAAGAAGATATGCTGGACCTGTTTCCCTTTTCTGATTTGCTGGGAATAGTTAAGGTTAAATCATAAATACATAAAGGAGAAGAAAACCAAGAAAACAATTGTAAGTCAATTATTGTTTTGTTGATGAATTCAAAAATTCTAACTAGAGGCACAGGAAGTATGCAATCCATCATCAATTGCCCAAAAACATAAAACCATCAATCACTTCAATTTATTCACAGGACAGGACTTCATGAGGAGCATATTAAAGAAAAGTGAAAGAGTTTACAACAATAGTGAAGTTTCTTTACTAATAACACAAAAGAATGTCCTATATAGATTGAGTATTTCACATATCCAAATAAATAGTGAAATGTGAAACTGCTTGGATATAAAAAAATATTATTACTTTTGAATAAATAAGTATGACATGTACTAAATCTTATGTTATGGCAGAAAATGAGTACCAGTTACAGCATAGAGTGCACATAATTCATGAAAGTCAAGTGATCGATCCTGTAATCATAGAAAAAAATGGTCCAGAAATCATCACATGGTCGACATAATAATCCTAACAAATATTTTCTGACCTATCTAAAATAAACTGGTGACTTCATTTCATTTGTCATATCTTCTGGAAAGATTAGCAATATTAATTACTTAGTCTAAAAATTTTAAGCATAAGAGAAGGACAGATAATGAACAAGACAAAATACAGAGCCACTTCACATTAGTTACTTGAATATTTCCTTAAGAAAGAAAAAAAGAAATTATTAAATTAAATTTTTGAAGACGCTCATATATGTTTTAGATAATGATACGTTGTAAGACAGCTAGCTGAGAATGCAGCTCAGAACACAAATCGAGAATAACAAATTGGAACTAACTCAAACCCAAATATTTGCATTTACAGCTTTTGGGTGGAAACATCATGATCAAACGGACAGTGTATAGAGCACATACTAGTTTTTCTCTATGTAGATGATGAGTACTTCAAATCTTGCAGTATCAAGGATCGCTCATATATAGTGATTGGTGAGAAATTTTGTGTTTTCAACGAGATTTCAAATAATAGATATTTCCATTGACACTCGTGATTCTTCCACAGTCAAATACCATGCAAGAAATCTAAGTTGTAAATGTTTGAAAAACCAACCAGATGGTGTATTGGAACAGCTGTAAGTGTTCCAAATCTTCCATTGATGCGTCCTACAATCTCATGCACTTGGCTTGCAAGCTTTTGGTCTGTCAAAGCATTAAGTGAACACTGTGTCAGTCATTTAAAATTCCTATAACTAGAATAAGATGGCAAACAAAATATATAAAGCAAGAGTCTCAATCAACGGGTCAAAACGCTTCAAGTGATTATTAACTTGTCTAGAGAAATAACATACATTCAGGAACATCTTTTCTAGTAGGTACAGCAATTTGCAGCAAGACAACTTTGTCACGCCAGTGGGAATTCTCCTCGAGGAACTTTTCAAATGCCAATATTTTCTGAGGAATTCCTTTTATCATATCAAGACGATCGACACCCAACATTACCTTTCCATTTGATAAGAAGCACAAGTTATTCAAATGATTCACATTTTTAGAGAGCAGATGTAGAACAGAACCAAGAAACCATGCAATAACCTCCACTTCTCAAACTCTTGAACTTAAAACTTTGGAATATACGGTTCTCACCTTTCGGCCTGCAAATCTTTCTTTCAGTTCTTTCATGTGCTCCTGGACTTCAGGGAGTTCAAGGGCTTGAATGAATCTCTCAGAGTCAATCCCAATAGGAAACTGAAGTTTCACACTCCCAAAAAATAAAACATTGTCATCATGAGAAGGAAATCAGAGACTACATACACATTGGTAAAGCAATTCAATGCTGATAAACATACAACACAAAATGAAATTCCAGTTTTTGCAGTTCGATGTATAGAACTAGAGAAGGAAAATAATATATGCAGATATACCGCAGCCACACGGGTTAGCTTCCCTCGATCTTCTACTCCTTCAGGTGTGCCCTCCAGCCCAAGAATACGAGTACAAGCACCAACAAAATGCCTTGCATAATCATAGGTATGGAATCTGGAATGCAGACCATCGTAAATATTAAAATCACAACTTCGGATAAAATGTCTAGACTCAAAGTTACTAGCAAATACGAACTTACCACGCGATATTTTTTACTAAATAGTGCATTGGACAAGCAAGAATATTAAGTATCATGGTGGAAGATGAATTTAGAAAGATTTATGGATTATCACAGTACAATTTGTTTGTCCTAAAATGCTTGCTTTTGATTTCTATTTATCGAAGGAATTTGGCTTGTAAATGTATTATGATAATGATCATCAAGTTGGAGATGCATGAATGACTTACCCCACTAGGTCAGCTGCAAGAACTGATCTCAACAGCTCTGATCTGGATGGTAGAGTCCTATGTATTTCTGAGGAAGGAAAGGGTGTATGGAGAAACCAACCAACTTTCATTTTGTCGTTGCGTTCTTTTAAACATTTTGGAAGGAACATTAGGTGGTAATCATGGCACCAAACAACATCTCCTTCCTCATAATGCTTATTTACTACATCAGCAAAGATTTGGTTTGCCTTCTTATATGCATCAAATTGGGATTGGAAAGTACGAGTGGTAGCAAGTCGATCTTCTTGCGGAAGGCCAAGGTAATGAAATAGAGGCCATAAGATGTTGTTGCAGTAGCCATTATAGTACTGATTAACTGTCTCCTCATCAAGAAATACTGGAATACATCGCTGCAGTCAACAGCACATAATCAAGAGGACAAAATATTGATGGTTTGTTGTGTCTTTGGTATTGCAAAGAGAAAAGTAGCTAGATTATCATTAGGAAAATTATATTTTGACACCACTGTTCATGAATTACATCATCTGACATTCGTTTTATTCGATAAAAATTATATAACAATAAGATAATAATTTATTTCAGTATCAAATAATTATATTTTACTGTGTGCAGTGTCAAAGTATCAGTACCCTTCTCATTATTCACTACATTGATGAGAGAGCATATATATCTTCATGCTTGGGAAGTATAAATTTGACACATAAAGCAAAGAAGACTCCATACCATTTCAGCCAAAGCCTTAGTCAATGCTCTCCGTCCAACATCATCAGGCACATTCACGCCAGCCCACCCAATCCATCTGGTATCAAACTCCTTTACACCTTCAACAGAAACAACAAGCTTCATACAACCTTCACTTGAAAAATAGAAAAGTTCAATCCATTCCTATGATTAATGGATTATTATTATTATTACAATGTTGTGAAGATAACTAACATTGCTGTGACTTGTGACCTCTATGAGATCTTCAACAAAGGTAATTACTTAGTATAGCTGAGTTACAAACTTACAATAGATATATGAATCAGAAACAGATCAACAAAACACACCAAAGTAAAAACAATTAATGCAAGGTGACAAACTTTTTCTTGCCTAGAAGTGCACTGACTAGCCCTCCTACACTGATCTCAAGATGATATGACTCCACACCATCTCTAACAGCAGACACTGGCAACCTGTTAGCTACCACCAACAAACGTTGTTTGCATGGCCTCTCATCTTGCCTATTCGTTTCCGTGGCCTCTTCCTCCTTACTAACACCTGAAATTTCATTCTCACTTATGCTTGAATCACCAGAACATTGTTCTCCCTCTTTGTTCCCATCTCTTGCTTCATCACTTGGTTGAGTATTCTTGAAGGATTTCCTTAGCTCTCTTTCCCTCAGAAGCCTCTCCAATCTAGACCTTGGTGTTAAAGGGACGCAGTTATAATTGTTCGCTGGCATACGCTTGGACTGAAACATGTCAAGTCTTTTTCACTTTCTGATTCCTACAAAGACAGAATTCTCATTCAAAATGTAAAATTATTTTTCCTACTTCCAAATATTCAACAATTGACAATGCTCAATCACATTCTGAAATAAACACTGAAATAGTTGCACACTCCAATCAATGTTACCTTTTTTTCCAGTTTCAAATTACATTCCTATTCCCTGCCAAAGGGGAAATTGCACTCAAGAGAACTAACAAGCATGCTTTGATCCACTATCATTACTCAATGCTGAATATCTCCATAGGCTAAAACAACTTTTCTATCGACAATTGAATCATTCTTAGCGATGACATGCGTAAAATAACAGCCAGGCAAATACATAATTGCAATGTTTCTCATCACATTAGAGAAATAACAGGACAATGGGGGAGGGGGAAATTGGCTTTTGGATACATGAAATAGAATCGTAAACAAATTATTGAGATGTGTTTAAAATTCATAGCAATTGAATGACAAAAAAAAAACAAAACAAAAAAAGTTTCAAGGAATAAAACACCCTTAACAACCTAGACCAAATTTTGCATAGACATTGAAATGAAAAGGCAAGGCAAAAAAAATCCAGTGTTACAAATACATAAATGAATAGAAAACACATTCACAATAATGGATAAAATGACTTCAGGCATCACAAGCAAGGCAGCAATAAACATACTTGAAACATTATTGTTTCACATTGAATGAAGAAATTGAACGGCAAAAGAGGCCTAATGCAGGGAGGGTGTAATTAACCTGATAATTAGGATAATGCAGATCTCTTGAGATGATTTCACTTCACATTAGTGTCCACAACTCCACGTTGTTTCACATACTGTGGTTTTGTACAAGTCATCAAAAGGGTTGTGGCCATGATGGAACAAGGAAGATTATCCATATAATGAGGTCATTGGCTTGAAAGGGAAAAAGTAGATCATGTATTGAAATTTTGAAAGAGATACATTAAAGAGTATAATGCATTAAACTATTAAATTAATCTACTTATTCTCATCCAATCAAAGACTACCAATGAATGGAAATACAATGCATTGAAATTGGAGAATGATCTCTGAACATCAACAGAGTAGTAAAATATTGTGCCTTACCATTTTGTATACGAAAAAAAGTTATATCATGGCATGTTACATTTACTATATACTACACCATATAAAGTCTTTGATGTTTAAATAATAATGTAAATTATTAGAATTGAATAAAATTACGTTCACGTAGGATTTTAATTACAAAATGTTCACCGCACTTGCTCAAACATGAGACTATATGGACCCCAACTAGATTTGATTTGTTTTTGGGTTTTATTTTCCTCTTTTCTTGGCCTAACTGTAGGGAATTCATGAACTGTAATTTCTGCATCGGCTACAAATATGCGTTAATTTTCTCTTTCGTAAAAATAGGTCAACTCGAAAGTTTGAAGCAGTAAGAAATAATTTCGAATTTTATATAACCTATTTCTACTTATGCCTTTGGTATTATATATATACATACATATCCTAAAAAAATTTAATTTGGAGTAAGTAACTTCTCATTGTAGAAAAAAAATCTCAATTTCTTTTTTGGTTAGTGTTTAAGTTCATTATTAATTTGTCGTTTAAGAAAAGCTACTTTAAATCGTGATTTTAGTGAATTTACAACCTTTTATACTTAATACGTGTCGTCACAGTAATTAAATATTTTAAGTTGTGATTGACTTATCCGTTTTTGTATAATTGTGATTGTTGATGAAATGATGATTAGCCAAATCGTGCGCTTTGTTGGTTACAAAATTGTATTTTAAACTTCATAGGACAATTAAATCGATTAAAAATTATTTTGGATTAGTTTTGAGTTTTTTTTCAAAATTTATTTTGTCTACATATTTTGTTTCCGTGTCAATCTTGAGTGGAGATCGTTATCGTTTGTACAATCAATTAGATGCTTGAGTGATAGTTGTTTTTGTAACTTGAGTGAGAGAGAGTTAGTAATAATCCTCTATTCTTTGTAAGCTAATTGCCTAAGTGAGAGAGTTTTATTGATTTAGGGGAAGTCTTTGGTTTATATTTTCTCTAATAACATAAGGGTATATTATATATTAACTAAGCGATTTGACCCAACTTCATCGAGTGGGTTCTAATAATATAGTTTTAGTGTGTTTTACTATAAGTCGCTTAAGCTAAATTTGTGGAGTCTAAAACATTATTTAGTTTATTTATGTAATATTGTGATGTTATGTTTTAAATTGATATTTTATATTGATTGAAATTATATTGGAATGCTTGTGAATGATACATGCATTGTGTGAATTTAGTTGAGGTTAGAGACCTTAAATGACATATGAATCGTTGTTTGAATGTATGTCTTAAGTAGAAATACATATATTTAATAGAGATAGATGTCCTAACGTGTAAGTGCTTAAATTATATATATTAAGACTTCAAGTGTAAAGAAATTCAAGGAAAGTTCATTTTACATTTGTGAACACATGCATATGACCACATATTGAATGCTTTAAATTTACTCTAATATATGAAATTGAGGTTTACATACTTAAAGTGTTTAAAATGAGTTAGATGCTACTTTCTAGTAGGTCATATTTAATATAAATATTTTGAAAGATGTAAGTTGAATTCCTTCTTGCATATTAGATACTTAGATTCATGTATTGATATACTCTTAAAGTGAGAATTAGATAATAAAATGTGTTTTTTTTTTATTATAGTCATATGCAATTAATTGATGAAGAATTATCTTGTATTTGTTGGTTTGCCCTTTTCCTTGCTTTTATTTTTAGAAATTGATGGAGTTATATTTGATACATGAGCAAATAGGATTGTAATTTAAGGGTTAAACACAAAATACATTAATAAACTTCTTAGACATTTACGTCATAGGATGGATTTGAAAACTCTATATTACAACATATTATGAGAATGTGTATTATAGTTAGATGGTATATTGATTATTTATGTCAAATTTTATGGGGAAAAAAAAAAGAGCAACAAGTTGGTAATCAGATTATTGGCTATTTGTGGATTGGGTTGGATTTTGGTAAGCTCATTCAACCCAAAAAAATATACAGGGTTGGGTTGAGTTAATTTCTGCATTTTTATGTTATACTTGAGATCGTTGCTTCCTACACCCATATTTTTGACCTGCACCCCATCGTGCAAACGAAATGACTAAATTGTCCTTGTGATTTTATAATTAAAAGCTATGGTTTTTCTCTCCTTTTGCGATATTGATTGGATACGATTTGCGGTGATTATTGGCGGCATTTGCGGTGGTTATGGCGGGAGTTTTTGAGTTGCAGCGTAAAATGAAGCACTTGCCTAAATTTGATCCCACTCTCGCTTGGATTGGGTGAATTAGATTTAAGATTTTGAAAAAAAAAAAAAGTTTATGTTAAAAATTGTATTTTTAAGTATAACTTAATCAAAAAATATAATATTTATAAGAATTAATTTAAGGTTTTAAGTAGACAATAAATTAAATCATAAAAAATATATGCAATCAAATTAAATATTTGATAAAAAATAATACAAATTGTCTATAATCTTCAATTACTAAACCTATATAAAAATGAGTTAATTTGGATGATAAAAATTAATTCAATTATAAACAAAACCGGACTCAATTTAATTGGATTGGGTATGGAAAGACCTTTCCGTGTGAGTTTTGAGAATATAATTTTTTATTTAAATTCATTGAATGATGTAGTATGCCATTTAATCTCTTTATATTTATATGTATAGCTAAATTTTAGTTTTAGTTTAACCTAATCTCTTAACTTTAAAAAAGAATCTAGCTTGTATCCTTTAAATTTATAAAATAGTATATTTTGGTCTCTCTTTTCTTTTTTATACACCTAATGGGAAATCGTGAGAAGAATCTTACCAGGTCATTAAGTGTACACATATCCGTCTAAGTTGTTATATTATTTCTTTATTGACAATATTTTTTCCAAAAAAAGAACTTAACAATTGATAAGTTACGTTGTGGTTGGTGGAACAAAAAGGTTCCTCCCCAGATTCACAAATCAGGGTTCTTGTTCTATTGCTTCACCCAAATTATAAAAATAGGTTTCAAAATTGACTTCCTTTGTCCTTTTACTGTCTACATATTCCAATGCATTTGCATATTGACGTAGGACAAATTTTTCCAAAGCCACAAATTCACAAACAATGGCCAAGCAATTGGAAATCCCTTTATCACATTGGAGAAAGTGCAGTCTTACGAACTGCTAGAACAACTAATGACTTATGGAGTACGTTTGGTAATTGTAAACACTTTATGGTAAGGGGCTTGAATGTTAAAACTTTTCTAGTAAAAGTTTATGTTTTTCTAGTCAAAGGGACATTGGAGAGAAGAATTATGACATTTTATAATCCATTAAGTCAGTGTAGAAAATGGTTGCAAATGTTCCTTATTTTTTGTCTGATGTATATGTACTTCTTATGGACATGTCCATTTGACCCAGCCTACAGGATTTGGTTTTGGTTCATACGATTTTGAAAAAAAAAAAAAAGTTCACATAGACAACCGTCTATTTGTAGTGCTAAAATGTCAGTAAAAGTTCCATGAGCCAAGTTAACTCATACGTCATATTAAAAATAAAAAATATTTTTAAAGTGAAAATGAAAAAAAAACTTTAAAAAATAATTATATATATAAAAACCATTTAGTCAACCTAAATCTAAATTCATGTTAATATAGACAATCGAAATTATGTCAAGTCAGGAGTTTCATTCAGATTAACTTGAGTTAGATTAGGTATAAGTTTGGTTAAGTTGGACTGAATCTAAGTCATACTAAATTTTTATTGGGTTAGGTTGAATTATATTGGACCAAGGTCAGATTGAGTTCTAATTCAGGCCAACTCAGGTTGGTTTGATACAAACTTAACTCAGATCAAGTCAAGTTGGATTAAATTCATGTTAAGCTAAGTTGAATCGGGTCCATATTAGGTTGATTTAGACTCACATTATTATCGGTAGATTTGAGCATATGTCAAGCTAGGTTAAGTTAGGTCAAATCCATATTTGGTAATGTCATGTTAGCTTGAGATTGACTCGACTCACGTTGAATCCATCTTGGGTAATATTGCATCAAGGTGGACTTAGGTTGGGTTATGTTTCCAATTCAAACCAAGTTGGGTTAGAATAAGATTAGGTCGAGCTAGTCGAGCCAAAGTCAAATCAATTTAGGTTGGGGTTAGGTCTGGCCTAAGTCAAGATAGGATTGAGTTGGATTGAGTTTGGGTCGGCCTAGTCAGTCAAGATAAGTCTATGTTAGATTAGGTTGAGCCTAATCCAAATTAGGATAATTCAAATTGAATTAGGTTAAGCTTGAGTTAAACTAAGTCGTGTTAGGCTTGTGTTAGGTTGGATTCAAGTCAAGAAAAATTTAGTTAGATTTAACCTAAATCATACAAAGTCAAATCAGGTTAAGCTAAACCCAAATTGGACTAAGTTGAGCTAGGTCCAAACAAGTTGGGTTAAATCTCAATTTTATAATTCAACCACAAATAATAAAAATTAATTTATAATTAAAGTAAAATATTTAAAGATCAATTTATAATTTAGAATATTTTAATTTTGAACAGTATTAACGAAGTAATTTAAGCTTTGTTTTGATGTTGTGATGAGTCAAATCTATTTTAGTTCAAATTTTAACTCGCTTTACATGGAAAATATTGGAGGTCAAGACTTTTTGTAACTTATTTAGTAGATTAATAAAAAGATATTTTAGAAATGGATTGAAATCAAAATAACAACACTAGGTTGCTCTGTTTGTATGATTAAAGTTTATAGATGTAGAAATAAAAATATGTGAGTTTTATTAGCTTGAATCAAAAGTTTATTAGGTTAAGAGTAATTTAACTATAGGTTAATTGGAAATATAGTTTGTAAATTCATTAGTTGACAAACTTTTGTGAGTTGGATTTTTTTTTTATTTACATTGAGGGTGAATATAGCTTGAATTTAGAGAATTGGTATGGTTTTAGTAAGTGTATATTTGGATGGATTCTGTAACACATTTAAAGGATTAATATGAAACTTACTGAAAGCATGAATGATTAAATTAAACCAACTCAACCACATGAAAGACCAATTTGAACCTACTTAAAAATATAAAAGACAAATATGTATCTAATTGATAATATAAAAGGAAAAAATTGGAGTATCTATATTTATTTATTTTTTATATTTTCTTTATACTAAGTTATATTTTATATATAAGTATATTGTTACAATTTATTATAGTTGGAAATTTCCATAACGGTTTTCAGCATACAAAATATTCTGTCCTGTTAGAATTAAAGATATAGGATTTTTTTTACAAAAGTTCCAGTATAAATTGGAGCCAATAGACTTGAACCAAAGAACTTATTTGAGTTGGTTGTATTTAGATTCAATGAGGAAAAAAACCATTTAGTGTTGAAACATGAATATTAAGGGTCATTTTTAGCAAATATAAAATGATAAAATTTCAGATCGGTGTAGAAATTAATTCTAAAAATTTAATCATATTATCTTATTAGCATTTTTAAGCATTTAATGATATTACTTAAATAGAATTACTTTATTAAATGATTGTATTTTAAAATATTAAAATATATCTTCTACTCTAGTAATATTCTCTGTATCTTGTTGTTGTTGAGATTTATACCTAACAGCTACAGTTCATTATGATTTTCTTATTCTTAAATTCCACTTGATAAATAAAGAGAAAAAGTAATTTCAAAAATTATACAGTTTCCACTTTTCAGTGGAATTTGACCTTTTAGTAGATAATACTTTAGCAGGAACAATAAAAAAAAACTAATCTTTTTTATTATAATAAACGTATTTATATAATTTCCTTCTTATTTTACCTTTCAATCTCTCTACCCAGATGTAAATAAACAAATTAAATATTAAAAGATAGTTATTAAACATATAATCCATCTATGATGTTGACTTTTGAAAAATGAGAAATAAATTATTCGATTATCGTGCCCAAATATTAAAAAAAAATGTTGCCAATCAAAAGTTGCAATCACAGTGTAGTTTTTGTTTAACTTTTGTCATTACTATCCATAAAGGTAAAAAAGACAAGAAGTGATAGTTATACAAGGATTGGACACTCTATTCTAGATAAATCATGACAATTCAAATAAAATCAAATATTCAAAAGAAGAAAAAAAAAAAAAAAAAAAAAAAAATAAAAAAAAAAAAAAAAAAAAAAAAAAAAAAAAAAAAAAAAAAAAAAAAAAAAAAAAAAG
>Ga0123340_1000307_pt1 | contig 29288 bp, 15 predicted proteins | sample SirMexnodulemix_FD_89961 | JGI IMG/M metagenome (GOLD analysis project Ga0123340, IMG submission 89961) | Root nodule microbial communities of legume samples collected from Mexico - Siratro Mexico nodule mix | ecosystem: Host-associated > Plants > Roots > Nodule | place: Mexico: Nepantla...
ATATTCTTATTCTAAATGTTATTATTATTATAAACCTTATTATTATTAATATTACTATTATTACTATTACTATTATTATTATTTGTATTATTATTCTAATAATTATTAATATTATTAATATATTAAGTATTACTGACAAAATAAATCCTTCGATAAATTGGCGGACATCTTTCAGTAAATTATCGCCTATTTACCGACGAATTTCGTCAATAATTAGCTTTTTCTTGTAGTGAAACTTGATAGTCTAGTCTGTACAAACAGACTAGAAAATCTAGTCACTATAAGAAAAATATTATTTAGAGATCAATTTTTAGCTGCCAAATGAAATAGTTACTAATTGTGACTAAAATAGTCACCAAATTAGATTGTTAAATAACTACAAAATAGAAGTAATGATTGGATTTAGTGACCAATTAAGTCAAATAATTGGTATCTAACATTAGCTACCAAGGTGACTTATGACATTAGATTTTAAATTAGTCTCTAATTTCATTTGGTAGCTAAATATTGGTCTTTAAATAGGTTTTTTTTCTTTAAGTGCACACAAACAGACTAATATACCTAGTATTAAATAAACAGATTAAATGGTCTGATATGTACAAACATACTAGATGATCTAATGATGTAAAGTAAACAAATAAATTAGACCATATACATAAATAAAACAGATGATTTAATATAAACAAATATACTAAATAAGCTAGTGATAAACATAAAAGACTAGAGTAATAAAAAGGTTCCCAAACTAAGTCATGCTTAACTCATATTTTTTTTTTCTTTTACCTCATAAAAAAGACGTGAAAAAAAATAGATGTATAGAAGTTATGCTGGAAGACACGACTTCCATTCAATTAAAAATAATGATTATAAACAAAAATAATAAAATCGAGCCTCATAATTTAAAAAAAAATATATTACAAGTTAAAAAAGTTAAAAACAATTATTCTGACTTAAATTTCTTGCTTAGACGCATAAGTTTCAAAATCATTTTCCTAAATACAACTTTTTTATTTTCATAAAAAATATTTTGTCCGTTTCAGTAGATCTCAAAACCAATTTCACCATATCCATAAAAAAAACGTCAATGCCAACATTTAAAATCAAGTTTTACGTTACCAAATCAAAAGTCCAAGTTAAAAAGAAAATACTATAAATATCTTATAAAAGTTCTTATATTAAATAACTTATTCAGACGAACATTTGTATAATTTATTTAGAAAAAATAAGTATAATTTTCTATAAAGTAAAAATAATGAAACTTTTTTTGTAAAAGTATTTATAAAAGGCTCATCCAACTGATACCTATAATCTTGTTCAACTCTGCTATTCTTTATCATCAGTCAAAGGATGCTGCATCAAAAATATAAATGCTTTCTCTTTTTTCACCCAACTTGCTACCAACACAGACTCCACTTAAATGCAGAATCTAGCAGAAAAGGAAATAGATATACAAAATCAAATACGGTCAAATAAGTAGCAGAGAAAGAAGAGATTTTGCAGCAACCAATGAAGGCCCACCATAACCACACTTGCTAAATTTGAGCACACACAAAACATTGGCAATTTAGATGTGATAAAATGAGATTTTGGCATAAAGTTTTGGAATAAATATTATTTTATACCACTATTAAAAAATACATCCACTGCCATGTGCAAGAAAATATTATATTTTAATAAAATAATATTATTTTCAGATATTAGACGGGTATAAATTAGTGTCAACTTATCATTGTTGAAAATTTTGTGACAAAAGAAAAAGTGGTTCACCCCTTATGGGACCAAACACATAACACACCATATCTGCTCTTTTAGTTCCCTGCAAAGGATTTCTTCTGTCCCCTCTTAACTGCTATTTGCCACATGTATGACCACAATCATTTACCATACTATGCCGACCTAGATAGAGATCACTCATCAAGACTTTGTTTGGATCACTCATTCAAAATTGAGACTAAAAAAAATAAGAAATTTTTTTTAAGAAGAGGTTGTTTAAATTAAGAAAAATAGAGAAAAAATGAAAAAGTTATAAATATAAAATAAAAAAGTGTGTCAATTTGATAATTTTAAATTATCAGGATACCCTTTTGTTAAAAATGAAATTATGGGTCAATCTCATGCCTTCATAAAGGTTAAGGTAAATAAATTAATATATTTTATCTAACTGATTTTTTTTCTACAAATTGCATGTTTTTATCTAATAATTCGAATTATATAAACCTTACTATTTATTTTACATTTTCAGACAAATATCTTGATCCAAACCTTCACCATTCATACAAAATTATTTTCTCTCTTCTTCTTATAAGGAACAACTTTAGAAATAAAGAGCACCCAAGAGAATGGTTCTAAGGTAAGCCCTCCTCAAAAGGGTTCTTAATTCTTTCTTTTATTGGTATAAAAACTTCCTAGTTAGAAAATTTCTACAAAGTTAATTTAATAACACACTCAAATGGTAATTAAAAGGATTAATTATAATTTTGATTTTTATATTTTACTAAATTTCATGTTTTTTATTTATATTTTTAATTTCTTGTCATTTATTTATTCATTAGTAGTTTTGGTCTTTGAGTTTATTTACACAACTTTAATATTTTAATTGTCGGCAAAATGTTTATTACTTTGGACACGGCAACGTAAAACTGGAGAAAAAAATACATGATACTAGCGACTTTTTACATGATTAACGGGAATAGTAGTTACTAGGACTTGTTAATGTAATTTGATAGTAATTCAGCATATTTTTCAAACGGAAAATTGATTAACTGTACATATAATTAAAAATTAAAATATTAAAATTAGGGAAAAAAAAATTAAGACAAAAATATGAATTTTATAAAATGTATATACTGTTATACACTTATCCTTTGATAGATGGCTTGGGCTGATTTGGACAGCTGAAAAGCCAACTTTTGGAATGGGCCGATAATGAAGGTTCGAGTGATTCTTCCTGCACCTCCGTGACGAGTTCCTGCAACACCATAGTTTTTCAAAATTTTCATTTTAAACATAATGAAAAAACCAAAATATCCTTTGTCTACGACTCATAGTGTAAAAATTTTGAAACACATTACGGGTTTTACAACCCGCAATGTAAAAATTTTTGAAACACATTGCGGGTTGTACAACCCGCAATTCAAAACAATTTCAAAAAAGAATTGCGGGTTGTACAACCTGTAATGTGTTTCAAAATTTTTTACATTGCGGGTTGTACAAATCGCAATACATTTAGAAAAAATTTTGTATTGTGAGTTGTACAACCCGCAATGTATTTAAATAAAAATTTGTGTTGCAGGTTATATAACCTGCTACTGTGGTGTAATGGTGGTTATCACATTAGTCTTATACCTAAAGGTTCAGCATTACACCACAGCAGCAGGTTTGTCAACCCACAATACAAAACTTTTTTTAAATACATTGGGGGTTGTACAACCCGCAATACATTTAGAATTTTTTTTAAATACATTGCAGATTATATTGCGGGTTGTACAACCCGTAATGTAAAAGGTGCAAAAAATATAATTGCGGGTTGTACAATCCGCAATGTATTTATTTTTTAATTGTATTGCGGTTTGTACAACCCGTAAAGTGAAAAAAAAAAATGAATCGCAATTACCATTAATAAAGGCTATTTTTGTCTTTTTCTCAAGGCTAAAATAGGAATATGTTAGAATTATGGAGGTGCAGTAAGTCACCATGGAGATGCAGGAAGAATCAGTCGGTTCAAAGAAGTAGAGGCATCTAATGATGGGCACTGCATTCTGCACCCCCACATTTTTAAACCTGAACCTGAAGAGATATGAAATGACAAATATGTCCTTGAAAACATACATTAGTTTACGTATTCGGATATGTATTTCTGTATCTAGAAGATACTTTTTGGTATATATAATTCGGTCCATATTAGAAATTCATTTTGAAAAATGTTGAATTTAAAATGTATTAACACATTCTAGAATTCAGAAATGTATTTTGGAATGTATAATTTGAAATATATTAATACATTCTAAATTGGACATTCTGGAATGTATTTTTGAATTCGAAAATATATTATAGAATGCACAATCTAGAACACTTAACGGTAAATTGGAAATTTAATTTTTACAGGACGCAGGATGAAATAGGGGTGTAGAATGCAATGTCTTATAAATGATAGGCTTTTGTTTTCTACACTCTCATAAATATTACTTGCACCTCTTTGCACCCGATACTAATAGCAAAAGTGTAAAATACTCTTTATCTATAACTTAATCTTCAACCCTAATTCTTCTCCTCTACATTTTTTGTTGGTTTCTCTTCTTGGTTACACCTATCTGTTGGACTGACGTTGTTAGTACACCCAATTTTCGCTACTACATGCCTTCTATCGTTGAACATTGTTGAGTGAAAGTCTTCTACTTCTTCTTTAACAAATCTTTCTTCTTTCTCTGAAACTACCAAACCGTTGTAGGTGATTTAATTTTTTTACCTTCGAGATTGCTTAATCCAGAAAACTCTAAGATTTCTCAATTCATAATGTTTTCAGATTTTACAATTCAAAAAGGAGAGAGGCCTTTGCTTATGCAGTGTTCTAGATTGGTCATTCCAGAACACTTCTATAGATTACCCAATTTAGTATATGTTTTTGAATTTCATATTTCAGAAATATGTTCCAAAATCCAAAACTTGAAAACATGCTATGGAATGCAAATTCCTGAACCATGTTCTAGATTGGGTAATCTAGAAAAGGTGTTTGAAATGATTCATCTTGAGCATGCTTTCATAATTCATATTTTGGAACACGTTTTTTACTTGTTATCACTATTCCTTTCACATATGTTCTTATTTAATGATATTTATGTGTGTTTTGGTGTATTTGCATATAGTCATGGTTCGAATTATAAAAGGTAGTTCTCAATCTAGTCACGTGTGACCAATTATCTTTACAAGACAAACAAAATATTGGGACCTAGTTTCATTCATGAGGACTTTGAAGACGACAATGTACAAGTGGAGGAACCTCATTTAGTGGTGGATGATTCTTTTTAAAGAGAGCCTGTGGACATTTCATTACTCACAAATTATGAGGAACATTCTTTTTTCCAGCTATGAAATGGAGTGGTATGGAATTATGTTTATATACATTAGGTTATACATTTAAAATACTTAAATAGTTATTGATAATTGCGGCAAGCTAAACTTGGAGTCCCTTAGATGGAAGATGAGTAAGTTGGGTTTCTCACATGAGTGTATAAAAGTCGTAGTGATGTAATCTAGGTTAAAAACTCTTGTTAAGGTTAGTTAGGAGACTACATACAAAGGATTATTGTCTGTATTTGTTGAGAGGTGATACATTGTTTCAAAACCTTTTCATCCACCTATAGGGAAGATGACCATCACACTTGATGATGTGTCTAATCTTTTGCACCTTCCAATTGTGGGACAATGTTATACTTACGTCACTTTAGATGGAGTTGTAGCACTAGAGGTGTTGGTAGAGGTGCTTCATGTTGATATGTTATTGTATCTATAGAAATCAAACAATGTTGTCATGTACATTTAAATTGGTTAAGAGAAATATATGATAATGCACGTACGAACAGGAAATGGACTATTGCATCACAATATGTGTTGCATTTGGTTGCTTACACATTTTTCACCGGTCAAAGTGGTACCTCAGTTAGTGTGTCATACTAAGGTTTGTTCTAAGATTTGTACCTACAAACATGAGCATTCGAGTGATCCTAGTTATGCAAACACGAAACAACTAGCTAGTTATGCAACTTTGTTGTAAGTTAGTGTTATAAATGTTTTATTGTTTGTAAAGGCATTATTTTTATGTAGTGATATGAGTTATAATTCATTGAATTTTTTGATGATCCTATTACAAGCATGGATTTATGAGTATTTTATTGGCATGGAGTTGAGACAAGTGGTTGCGACTATGAAAAGGATGCCCCATTGCACATGAGATATGGAGTTAGCATAATGTCTTCAATTGCAACAATCCAATTCCAACTTGATAATCTCACTTGTCCAACTACATGAAGACTCTTATGAAATAAAGCTTGTTATGCAAAACTTGCAATCTTTTTTGTATTTTGTGATGTTAAAGATGTGTATGACCCACATGAAGACTCTTTTGAGATGAAACTTTCATTGCATTACATTGCAAAGTTATCATGTTAAATCTTAAAGAAAACATAAGTTTCCCATGGAGGTTTAAAGCATCCTTTTTAGGCTCTAATGTGCAACATTAACCCTACATATCAAAATAATTATGGATACGTATAAGCTTTGCACTACATGACACAAATTGTATGAAAAAAATATTCATACATGTTACTTGTTGTGTTCCTTTAAGTGCAATACCTTATTAGTTTATGCCTTAACAATATTTTTTATGTGGAATTAATCATATATCTTTCATATATTCAAAAAATACAGGTCATGTTGAACAAACAACTTCAAATGCAACAACACGATGTTCAAATCCTCTACATCATTACAATCTATAACATTTCCCTAAGCATCTGTCCCTTGATCTTATGTCTCTCTTGGGTGCACTGACATTTTACACTTTACATTCAAACTTATTTTCTATATTAAAGAAGAATAGAAGAGTTTACGATAACATTGTTATGGATTTTGTTGCCCATTTACCATGGTTAGTGAGAGGCCATGATGTGTAGATAATAGCTGATCAACTGACAAAAAGTGCACATTTTCTACCAGTGAGTTTGAATATATCCATGGTTAAGTTAGTACAATTGTATATTAGAGAGGTAGTAAGATTGCATGAGTACCTTCCAACATTGTATCAAATACGGATCCTAGGTTTACATATAGGTTTTGACAAATTTTGTAAGATGCTTTAGGGACTAGGTTGAGAATGTGTTATTCTTATCATCTTTAAACAGATAGACAATTTGAGATAACGATCTAATCTTTAAAAGATCGTTTGAGGACATGTGTATTGGATCATTTGGGGAGTTGGGATGACATGTTGCCTTTAGATGATCTCACGTACAATATCAGCTCTCATGCTAGCATCAAGATGACACCTTTAAGTGAGAAAGTGTAGGACTCCTCTGTATTGGTATCAAGATGAAGTAGTGTTGGTTGACCAGAGGTGCTCTAACAAACTACTGAGAAGGTCTGAAAAATCAAAGAAAGGATGAGAACTTCTTAGAGTAGACAAAAGTCTTATGCAGATTAAAGGAAAATGCGCCTTTGCAGTTTGCAACAAGGGGTTGTGTGTTTATTAGAGTAACGCTTACCAATGAAGTTGGGAGAGCTATCAAATCTAGAAAGTTATCTCATAAGTTTATTGGACATATTAGATTCTTAGAAGGATAAGTCTAATGGTGTATGAGATTAGTTTGCCTCCCCCAATTGGCCAACCTTCATAATGTGTTTCGTGTATCTTAACTGAGAAAGTACATTCCTGATCTTAGCCATGTGTTGGAGTTGAATGATGTGTAGGTAAAAGATGACTTGTTTTTTACGGCTAGACTAGTTAGGATTAGTAGCTAACTATTAGTACAGTGAAGGTGTTATGGAATGCTAAGTCTGGAGATTCCACAAGAGAGTTAAAAGAAAACATGAGAGAAGCATACCCTTATCTCTTTCCTAATAAGTTAATTTCGATGACGAAATATTTCCTTGTTTGGGAGAATAAGGACCTAAAAAATAGCTTAAGAATAGAAGTGGTACATCTCAAATGAAGTATGAATACTTTAATATTAAAGTTAAAAACTTATAAATAGAAAAAAGTTAGTTATTAAAACTTCATTCAAAAGAACCACCATCTCTCTAAAAACTTTTTTCATTTTCTTTCCATGTCTTTTCTCTATAAATCTAACCAATCTGTCACAACAGGAATCACGATAGGATGACGATTCGAAAAAAATTAACATGTTTTCAAAATAGAGGAGTCACCACCATAGTTTTTATGGAAAACTATGGAAAAACAAAACAAAAAAAAACACAAGGATAAGGCTAGTTTGTGAAAACCGGATCTAGGTCCGGGAGTCGGTTAAGTGTGGGGAAGGTATTAGCACCCCCGACAATGTCCGTCTTATGACGATACCTTTTAATTAAATAAGTAAAACGAGTGTGATTTTTAAAATGTTTATTTTTCCAAAAGAGACAAAATGCAGATGAAACAAACAAAAATATTTTTAATTTTTAGGGCCCGAGAAGGGTTCGCCCTTGCTCCTACGTATTTCCATCAAGGATGAAAAATCAGGATTACGTAGTTCTTTAGTAGAACATTGTTTGTTGGGATGTTTGATATTTTTAATTTTGAAAATTTTATATTTTTTATATATTTTTAGAAATTGGTTTAAAAAAACTTTTGTATTTGGAAACAAAATTCGTATTAGCTATTGTTTCACATGGACGGCCATTTGAATATCTGAACGGAATAATGGAACTTTTTGAATTAAATTCTTCATGACGCGCGCGGTCAATTGAAAATTTAACTACAAAATTTTCAAATAAGATTTTTTATTTTGTTTTTTTTTTTAAAAAAATTATTAAAGTAAATTTTATTTTATTATTTGACCCTTTTCATTTTATTCCAGGAATGGGCTAGACCCAACGTATCTGTACCCTTGCACACACAAGTTCTTCCTCCACCCTTAGACCCTCTTCCTACACCTCCATAACAAAATTTAATTCCCAAAGTACCCCTATTGAAATGACTAAAATGACCTCGGTTATTCTAATTAAGAAACAACACAATGTATTCTTCATCTTCACGTAGGTCGAGCACAGTGAAACATCATCCCATTTCGCTCAAATACATCTTCTATAGTGATGTTTTTGAAGGTCTAGAGGGTGATTAAACAATAGGAAAGACTTTTCGACCTTTGAACAGTGTTGATTGGCGACAAGGATCGACAAGGAAGTAAGATTTTTGATTTTGATGTTTTTGGTAGGTCACCTGGATGAAGCCATCCAGTTTGTAAATTTTTGAAATATGTTAACCGGACTGTCAAACATTCGGTTTATAAAATGTTAACCAGATACAAGGAAATGAGGGTGGAATCCGATTTGTAATTTGTAATTCGGACAATAGGTGTACCTCATCCGGTTTGTAAAATATGAATTGGACGCCACCCCATCCGATTCTCAAGAGGAAAGGTTGTTTGCAAACCGGATGGGCAGTGGGTGAACCTCATTTGGTTTGCAAATTTGTACACCGGATGAGGCTTATCCGATTTACATCCAGGCCTAGTGCACCCGCCTCCCACGACGTCCAATGAATCTCAACGCCAAAGTCCCCCGTCGAAAAAATTGTCATCCAGAACCTCCTCAAAAGGCTCCGGGCTCTCTCAACCTCCAGCTCTAGTGCCCCCGAACCCTCAAATCCATCGCTTCGGAGTCCCAAACCAACAAACGCTCCATCAAATCTGCAGGCGCGGTTAAATTCCTAGCTTCGGTTATAACCAACACTATAAACTCGTGTTTAGACGATGATGTGGAGCTGGAGTTGAAAGCAAGCATAACAGATGAAGCATTGAGTTTATTACACAATCTTCATTTATCCGAAACGGTTTGAAGACTCTACTGAGCCACCCCGAGTTTGTACACTAGTTAACAAAGGTTATAGAGAGCACAAAATGTTCACGGATGAGGGTTATGGAAGTGAAGGGGTGGAAGGTAATGCTGACTTTTTTAGTTTTAAAATAAAGATATAAGAATAATTTTATATTCATTATAGAGGTAGAGGAAGAGAGTATGGAGTTGGAGGAAGAATTTGTCCCCTACGCATTTTAGCACCTCCTAGGTTTATTGGACCAAGCCCAATACTCATTCACTCAAGTAATGTGTATACAAACCATCTTTTTTTGTTTATGCCCCCTGCCCACGAGTAAAGACATCGAAAGGGCCAAAACAAGCCCAACTTAAAGTCTCGTATTACCTCAGCACAAAAATCCTAGCAAACCCATTAACGTTATGATCACCTAAGTTGCAACGACAGTGGAGCTACCAAAGTGATGGCTCGTGGGGTGTAGACCATGGTGACCCTGCAAGACGCGACGACGACGCGAATGGTGGTGGCACAAATGGTGGTATGGAATGGGAGGACGACAGTGCAAGGTAGCGTTAGCGTGGGAGGTGCGTTTGGGTTATAGGTTGAGGGTGTTATGGAGGGAATACGACTTGGCTTTGGTGGATGTCATGAGGATGTAAAAGAAAAAATAGGGAGGAATAGAGCAATGACAGTGATACAAAGAGAGAAGAAAAAACGACCAAGAGTGAGTTGGTTTGTGCATAAAGAAATGCCAAGTGAGTGAGATCTTGTGGAGGCACATGGAGGTTCTTGGAAGTTTCATGGTGAGTTTGGTGAGGTGTTGAGGAGCAACGGGCTGCGAGGGTTAACTTGCGTAATGTGGATGGCATATGCGTATCCCAACAGCGTCACTTTTGGATTTGAGAGGGGGAAAGGGCATTACGTGAGTGAGGGTGAGTGGCAACGTGAGGGAGAGGTGGAACCGTGAGTGAGTGGCTATTTTGTTGTGGTTGCTGGGAGGGGTTGACGATGAAGGTTTCAAGGATGGTGGTGATCTCCGACATGGCAGCAACGCCGGTACAAGTAGTGTCAAAGGTTGACATGGGAAGGAAAGAGAGGCTGTTTTGAGACTTGGTAGAGGTGCATGGTGTAGGTATTTTCCTGTTAATGTTATGTCATGAAGGAGGTGCATGTGGAAAGTATGAGGATGGTGGTTTTGGGGATCTTTGGAGGCTTAGTGGAGGTGCTTTGACTTGAAGGTTTGGAGAGAAGAAAAGGGTTAAGTGGAATGGGTCTCGTGGGTGAGAGTTTGGCGGGGTATAGTGGTGTTTGGAAGTCTGGGTGGCTGCTATGGAGGTGCTTATGGAGGTTCAATTTTGGTTGTTTGTGCCATGGTGAAAAGAGGTGGAGGAGCATGGTTATGGTGTATAGGTGCTGGCGGTTTGGGTGGCACCGACGGAGAGCGGCGACGAAACTTGGCAAAGGGTTGACGACTTGGCAAGGGGTTGACGAAGGCTGTTGCTGTGGGTGAACGTGGTGATGGGTACATGTCGGTGCATGGAGGAATGATGGAGAGGTTTAGGTGGCTCGGTGGAGGAGAATGTGGCGTTTGGCTGCCAAACTTCTGTGGTAAAAGGGTGAGAGAAGAGGGAAGGTGTAGTTGGTATATGTGCTTTGGTTAGGGCATGGTGTATGGTGGTGAGAGGCTAGGAGCAAAATGTTGTGTACCAAAGAGGGGGCTGCGGTTTTGCAACAATGTTTAGTAGAAACAGTATTCTATGTTGGTTGTGGTGAAGTAGTTAGCAGGTATGAGGAGATGCTTGGTTTGTGCAGTAACATTTTTAAAAGAAACCATATAACGCATAACACCAAACACATGATACTGACAGGAGTAAAAGGAAATAAAAGAAAAAGAGCACTATGTAAGCCAAACTGAAATGTTCCATTAAGATCAAAATGAAGAACTTAGCAAAATACATGCAAAAGAATACTATGTAAAGCCAAACTGGAATTTTCCACTGAGATCAAAATGAATAAGACATATCTTCCAGAAGGCTGTTCGAACAAAATCTCCCTTTGACATTTTTTCTTCTTTTTCTTCTTCCTCTTATCTCTACCAAAAGATCCCCCTGTTTTTCACTTTTCACCCCCTCATAGCCCCGTCCTCGCTCCTTTCTCAGTATCTCTTTTTCAAATAAAACCAAAATGACCCCTTCCTATGATCGATTTCCCTCTTTTTTTTTTTCAAATGAATTGAAGAGTCTCTAGGTAGCTTTGAAATGCAAAGTCTTCGTAACATCAAAAGGGAATTGCATAAAAATGTTGTGCTGCTAGGACTAGAATAGTGTTTGCAGGGGTCAAAGTTACCATTTTTTTGTCTCTAGACACAGGGTGTGTAAGCAACCCCAACGCATGCCAAGTATATTTCAACCCTCTCCTCTTTTGTTTGACAACCAAATGGATAAAAACTAAGGCTCACTTTTATCTTTGCGGAGAATGAAGCTTTGAATCATATTTCTTGACTAATTAAAATTTTTTATATTATATTATATTTTTTTTTGACAATTGTGAAAAAGACAAATTATGTTCTTATTTGTATTATTTTTGAAAATAAGAGAAGACAAGAAAATTCAAATTGATTAAAAGTTTATTTTTTTTTTGCTTCTTTTTTTTTTTCTAAAAATGATTAATTAGAAATTTTATTTTTGGAAATAAATTTTATTTGTTCGGACGAAATTGAGTGTTGACACAATCCATTAATCCTTTTGAAGATTGAAGTCTACTTTAGGAATCTTGGTGAACAATAGAACAAGTTTATTTGATTAATTTCTTCTTTAGAGTAATTTTCACTTCACCATTTTTTCTTAAGTTAGTTTTGAGAAATTTTCCATGCCTTAGGGGGAAGTGTTTTGCTTGTAGTGTTTTTAAAGCTAGGATGAGTCTTTATTGGTCCAACGTTATAAGGGTGTGTTCAGATCATTGATTATAAATTTCTGTCTACATGGTCAACTTTCCTGTATCCTATAAAGTTGGAGCTGTTGTTTAGGTTGAACAAGCTAAATAAGTAAGGGGTGCTAGTTTTAGTTTTCAATAGTACTTTAGGATAGATGATCTAGATGTGAAAATGACATTATCACACTATATTATATTTTGCAAGGTTTGTGTGTTGATTTGATTAGAGCATGAAATGAACTTGTTGATTTTTGAATGATTTTAAATTGTTATGTGCTATTATCAGTTTTATGTTAGAATATTGAACAAGAATAGTGTGTTCAAGTTGTGGTTAGTTGGAAGTACTTTATTCAATGATAGGTAAAAATTAAATTGAAAAACAAATCCTAAAATACATTGGGTCATTATTACATTCTACAAAAAAATATTATGCAAACTTCCTGGATGAAATTCATTTAATTTAAAACTCGAGAAAACTTTGATAGTTGGACGAGCCAAATTTGTTGGGCAAGCCTTTTAAACAAAAAAACTCTCTATGGTTTGGTCGACTTTTGGGCAAAATTCGCGGAATGAAAAACCCAAGAGTTTTGGTCATTGGGTGAGCCTTTTAAATAAAAACTTCTAGTGTTTTGGTTGCTAAATAAAAATCGCATTTGAGTAGTTGTTGGGCCAATGTTTTGTCCGGTGCATGACCAAAAGTAGTTGGTTGTACCGATGCCTTTGGTTAGACAAGTAGAATGGTGGTTGGGTGAATTACAATATGTGTTTAATTCGCTCAAGAGAATGTGTTTTCTGAACTTTAAGGAATATGTTCTTAAATACCTCTAAATGCTAAAGTTGATATATATATATATATATATATATTTGATATATTGTATTTGAACAATATTATTAAACCATCCTGAACTCAAAGGGGAGGAGTATTTTCCCAAACACATACAAGGATGTGCCATGGAGTTGTATTTTGGGCTCGCCATATGGGCAAGTCAATTCGAGACCACCCTTCATACTGGGTAATATAAATCGTCTTTTGGACAAAACTATTATTGATCATGAGTTTTGTCCCTTAAAACGTTAGGTTTTAGAACAAGGTTTTAATATATGCTAGTAAAGGTATTAGCCATTGGCTGATGTATATAGTTGGGTATGGGGTGAGTATATTGATTGCCCACTAGATGAGGTCGTGTGATGTTATGAAAGCATGACTTAAGGACATGCTTATTAAGAAATAGAATTGTCTTTTAACCAAGGCGATGTGTTGGTATTCGGGCGATTAGATTAATTGTCCATACGACAATGACATGTTGCTAATATGTGAAATAAACAAATATATTCTAAATAATAAAAACTAATTCTACGTATACTAAGGCTCATTGTTTTCAATTTGGTACTTATTATTTGAATTGCAAGTACCCTGTACTTGTATAAAGCTCTTGAGTTTTGTTGTCAAAAACCTCATCAGAAACTTCAATATTTATTTGGATTGGCTTAAAGTAATCTACGAAAAACTTTAAACCAAAACAATTATAATGTAATGGTTGATGAATTTCAACTTATTAGCATTTTAATTGAGTTTGACAAATATGTATAAATTAAAATTTATGATGGTTTGGTTGTCACGTAACATGTGGTGTGTTGTGGACATAATTATTTTTAGGAAAGTAATAATATATTGAGATGTTTAGGTGGTGTATTGATTTTAGGATTCTGAAGGAGATGATCTTAACTCTACTAATATTGAACTCACATAGAAAAAAATATTGGGTGATGAGAGTCAAAGGAGGTTCTTATGACCTATTATGTGATGTGAAAAAAAAAAATGTGTTTAGTAAGTCATAGTGAATTTTATCTTGTCATATGAGTGGACTAGTTTCTATTATGTAATTTTATTGTTGTGACAATTTAGTGAAGGTAATATGATAAGTGTAGATCTCTAAGTCTAATTTAAGAAACAAGTCTTCTGCAAGTAAAGTCAAGTGTCTATGATGTTGATGTCTTTGGGTTATGATATGAGAAGTAACTAGTTGGGCTAAGACTTAGACACTTGGTTTTGATAAATGTTAATGTTTGAATTGAAATTGTATTTATTAGAGAGTATATGGATGAGATGTGATTGAAATATGTGTATATGATGAAATTTATACATGTATAAGTTTTTTGTTTTAAAACTCTAGCATACTTATTTTGTAGTTTGTGTATTATTTATCAACTATGATAATTGTATGTCACATGAGAACAAAAAATGTTGTAGGAGGAAAATCTCATTGAAAATAGATTGAAGAGTTAGAAAATGGTTTTATTACGTTTTGTATATTTTTTTTCTTGGGATATGTTTATGTATATATGTATTTTGATTTTCTATTAAGAGAAAAATTTATTTTAAAATTTTTTAGAATAATAAATGTAAATATAAGTGTAATGAGTATTGTGATTGAATATTATATGATATAAGTATAACAAGGAGTTTTGCCAACGTATTTGATTTTATCTTGTTGCTGCTTAAGTGTTCGATCTATTGAGGCAATTTTAAATAAGATATTCAAATTAATTTAAATTAGGTTTAAGAGAAAATAAAATTTAATTTAATCAAATTTTATTGGTTTGAATTGGTATAAATAAATAAAAAAATGAATTAAACCAATCTTATTAAGATAAGATAGTTAAATTCGAATCAAGTGAATCTAATTCCATACAATTATACAAAATTTGTTTTAGGATAAAAGAAAAAAATACAATCATATCCAAAGATTCACACATAATTTTTTACTAAAAAAAATAAATAACATTTTGATATTATGATAAACTTACATAATTTAAATAATAAAAAAATAGAAAACTATTTCTACGATTATATCATAACATTTAGTATTTTTATTAGGATCTTCTAAAGTAGAGTAGATGATATCAAATTGGTTATTTGATGATAAATATTAAGTAGAGATCTATTTATATAAGATTCTCTCTAATCTTAATTTAATAAAAAAATTCTTAAAAATATAATAAATAATAAGTTAGTAGGAATTTTGAGTGAATAGTTTGTGTTAGATCAATTCATATTTATCAACCTCATTTGAATAGAAAATGAATTATTCTTATGAAATAAAAAATGATTCGAGAATTTATCATATAATTAATTATTATAAAGTAAATTTAATTAAGATTAGAGAGTAAGACATTCTATCGAATCTAAGAGTGTTAATCACGTAGGTACATCTAGTCCTATAATAATTAATAACAGAAGAAATATTCTTACTTTGCTTCATATTCATTACATTTATAAATAATAAATTCAATATTAAATTAACTATAAATTATAATTAGATTTCATTGGTTTGGTTTGGGTGGATAACTAAACTAAAAATCTAAATCAATTTAATTGGTTTGGTATAAAACGGAACTGATTCAAACACATGAAAACCCAGATTTTAAAACATTGAATAGGTTTATCAATAATTTTATAATAGAAAATAATATTTTGAAATTATAGCATCTAAAAAATCAATAACTTTTCTATAAAAGTCGATAATATTATGTGACAAAAACAGATTTAACTTTTTCAAATATTACAGCAATTTTGTCCATTTTCACATTTAATCTAAATAATTTACCAGCACAATAATAATTTTCTTGCACGCCCTCTTCCCCTCTTCGGAGTTTTTTCTTTTCGTTAAAACGCACGTTTTGTTACAGGTTTTCTCCTCTGGTGCTGTCGTTGTTCTTGCATCAAGGTTTAAGCTTTCAAAGTCTGGTCTTGAACCCTTCACACCCACTTTCCTAATTCGAAGGAGAACGAATTGTAAGACATTATCTCACTCAACTTTCAGATGGGAAACAACTTAATGCCTTTTAAATTTTATTTGAAACTGTTGGGAATTTGTGATCTTTTTTGGTTTTCTTCTTTTGTGCTTCTTACTTTGGGTTTTGCTAGAAATTTCTGATGTAATTTTGGGTGTGCTTAAATTTTAAAGGAACAAAGTGTTGGAATTTGCGATATTTTGCTGGGTATATTCTTCTATTTTGTGTGCTATACAACTTGTACTGATTTTATCTCAAAATGTATGTGCAAGAACAAGTATTGGGATTGAGAAGAACTTCCTAGTTATGATTCCGTCTATTTTTGGTGTTCATGGGAAAATGTGTATATGCCAGTGTTGTATGTATGCTTGGGAGTTATAGTAGTGATATCTTTTTTATTTTTTTTATTTTTTACTTTCAATGGTTTTATTTACCCAACATGTCTCAGTTATGCCATCTACTTTATTGTTCCTGGGGATTTATGTCAGTAGTAGTGTATGCTTGAGAAATAAGTATTGAATACAAAAGACCAAGTAAATTCAGAAATTTATGTAGTTTTTTAGTTCTATTCCCACAACACTGTACTCATGGATCATTTGCTTCTTTGTAGATTTGGTAGCAGTTACTTGTTCTTTTTGAGTGGACTGATAGATTTGAAGACTGATAAGATGCTGGCCAGTGATCCTGCAAGAAAGCTTTCGTTTAATCGGTCAATCAGTAATGGTGATTTGGTTATTGTTTATGAAAGGCATGATAACATGAAGGCTGTTACAGTGTCTGAGGGATCAGTCCTGCAGAACCGATTTGGTGTCTTTAAGCATTCAGACTGGCTTGGAAAGCCATTTGGGTCCAAAATATTCAGCAACAAGGGTGGTTTTGTGTACTTGTTGGCTCCTACACCAGAATTGTGGACACTTGTTTTAAGCCACAGGACTCAGATTCTATATATTGCTGATATTAGCTTTGTTGTCATGTACCTGGAGATTGTTCCTGGTTGCTTGGTTCTTGAATCTGGAACTGGAAGTGGATCATTAACTACTTCACTTGCAAGGGCAGTGGCTCCTACTGGACATGTCTATACATTTGATTTCCATGAGCAAAGGGCCGGATCAGCTAGGTAACAAGGAAGAGAGTCTACTGAGATTGCCTCTTTAAATATTGACCTGTCTTTGACCTTCATCAAGGCCATCAAGGCCTTATATTTAATAGCTGTAGATTGTGTTTTGTTGTTGTCTTGCTGGTGAAATTTTAAACCATATTTTTGGTGAACAAATAGTCATATTTTTGAATGATGATACTCAAGTACAAGCTTATTTGCCAGTACTCATCTTTTGATGGCGGACTTGATAAAGCATTAAATATAGATCTTATAGTAAATATGGTATCTATGTCTTTATTTGTACGTTTGTGAGAGAATTCATTTAAGATGGTCTTTATCAAGATATATTGCACACTGTTTTTTGATTTTAAAAGTAATACAGAATCATTCCTGTTATATTTTATTTCTCCTTTTGTTCAGGGATGATTTTGAGAGGACTAGTCTCAGCAGCTTAGTCACTGTGGGAGTCAGGGACATTCAGGGTGAGGGATTTCCAGATGAGTTCACTGGCTCAGCTGATGCGGTATTTTTGGATCTACCTCAACCTTGGCTAGCTATCCCTTCAGCTGCAAAAATGTTAAAACAAGATGGCACATTGTGTTCATTCTCCCCCTGCATTGAACAAGTTCAACGTTCATGTGAAGTGCTTCAAATCAGCTTCACTGGTGCTGTATAGTTTTCTTCTTTCTGTCATTATCTAATATTTTTTTTTTAGGTAGCATTTGGCCCAACATTTTTTGAGTACAGCTTCTCCTGAAAAGTAGTTTGGCCAAAGACAATCTTTTCAAAGAAAAAGCTCTTAAAAATGAAAGTAGAATCTTTTGCAGAAAGAACTTTGGCCAAACATATCTTGTACTAGAGCTACTGAACTACTATTTTGCTTTGTCTTTTGGTGCTTGCTCTGATAATTTATGGAACTAATGTTTTAGTCTTAGAAGCACTGATAGAATTCCTCTGTAATGTTTGTCATATGTAAAAGATATAAGGACTTTTGAGGTACTCCTCCGCACATACGAAGTCCGAGAAGAGAAACTGGAAAGCACACATGGGAATGGAGATGGCTCCAATGATTCACTTCCTTGCAAGAGGAGACAGTGTTCAGATGGTGGCAATGTGATCAGCAGTCCTATTTCATCAGTTATGGCTAGACCATGTGGTGAAGCCAGAGGTCACACAGGCTATCTCACATTTGCAAGACTTAAATGTCTCATATGAAGAGTGTTACCATGTCCATCCTTTTTTCATTATTTCCTAGAAGAGAAGTTTCCTAATTTAGAACTGTCTCTTTTTCTTTCTTTTCATGTACAACCATATGTTTTCACAGAAATATGTGACATATGCTTGGCTGCATAAATATATTTTTGTCTTGATATGTAAGGGTGGATATAGTTAGTCTAATATGATTTTATTGTTCCAACGACCCTCTAGAAGGTGTATGCTAATTACCTCAGAATGCATGGAGAAATTCCTTTGGGACATTGTCTTCATAGGAATGAAAAACTGAACACTTGACAAAGGTGTAAGGTTTAAATACTTGTAAAGTTTTCATTGTAAGTTATGTAGGACTCAGATTTCTGCTTGTATCACAACAGAGTTCATATGGTGCCTATTCTACTGAAATTGCAGCCTAGTAACTTAGAAACTAAACTTGCAGATGGATCAACACTTTCAACCATGTATTTGCTTCTCATATTGCCAACCTAAGACCTCATATAAAACCCTATTCACATTCCTCTCCACTTATATAACTACCAATTCCTGGTAAAACTTTGAACATGGGAACTAGAATTAGCTTTGTAAACGTGTACACGGACAAAGGTGTTTGCTATGAATTACTTCCTAAACTTAACTGTCAGAAAATTGAATTCAAGAAGATTATAACAATAATAATAATAAAAAATAATTAAGTTTAGATACTAAAATAATAATAAATTATTAAAATTTAGAAATTGAGATAAACAGTAAGAGGTTAAGTCTCGAATATAAAAAAATTTCATTTTCAGAAAATTTTCATAGAATATTAATACTAGAATGTTTATCCTTTTTTAAAATAAGATTTGAGCGAAGTCAAAATGAAGTCTAAGTTTTAAGATTGAGGTAGATGAATCTCAAATTCTAAAAATCATGTAACTCTGGTTAAATTTCTTTTGCTTGCAGAGTTTTATGTACCCGATACTCTCTGCTGTGCAGTTATTTACTACTTTTCTAATAAAGTTCCTCTGATTTGACATGATTTTACATTTCAACGAGGTACAATTCAAAGCTAAGGTTTACTTTTCTGTTTGGGTGGATCGCAGTTTTAATTCTTGGGTCAGTAATTTTTAAAAACCATAAGGAATTGTAAGCAAAGAAAGGTAGAGAATTTAACGCTACTCAATTGCATTGATCAAGTACCAATGAGTGTTTAGAATCCATTTCCCACCAAACATCAAATCTATATACTAAATGTACATTTACATTTTGATTTTATCACCTCAGCAGAAGAACATGAAATTCCTGATATTGTTATGCAATTTTGAAAGCTCTGGGATGGGGTGTTTCCCTCTGCAGCAGATGATAAAGCATTAAGATTCAAAACTCGTGACATCTGAGCTGCAGCATGGTGAGCATAGCCTATTGGATGCAGCAGAACACAGCACTACACAAAAAGGGAATGTAAATGCAGCGGAAAATGTAGCAGAATCGGCTCGTGCTGCTGAACCTTCAACAAGAGCTAGGGATGAACCTGAATCTGAGCCACTGAAGACTCAGTATATCATCTCGTCGGACTCAGACGAGGGAGAGCAAAATGAGGAGGGGTATGAAGATGATTCTGCTGCAGATGATTATGATGACTTGTCTCCCGGATGATTGAAGCAGCTAGTTGATGGCAGAAGCAAGATGTTTTGAGGAAAAGATGCAGTTGGAGAAAATACAGTAAAACTCTAATATTTTGGATGTCTGTAACTACTTGTGATAATTTCTGCACTTTTATGTTTTCTATTTGGATGACTGTATATAAATTCTGTACAATCTGAACTGCGGTAGGAGAACTTATGTTGTGAGATCTGAATGAAAGTATTTTGAAAAAATGGTACGGGAGTTATGATGTGCATGCAAGTAGCGTAATCTTTAATACAAGCTTAAGCTAATAGGGAAAGAAATTAGAAAAGAACAGCATGAGAATTAGAAGGATGATATGAGAGAAACAGAGATGGTGAGGGAGTGACATACAGAATGTGAGTGAGTGCATCATTGCTTACGATTGATTATTGCTTTAATTTTCTAGTTAAAAATTGTCTTTGTAAAAATAAAAATGATGAAGGCATTTTGTTATTTGGAAACCACAGATAGAGCCAAATAGCCAACCTTTGTAAATAACATTGCTTCCTTTGTGAGCCAAATTGAGCCTGTAAGTTTGTTGGAACCATGAGCCATACATGCATGAATCTGTACCCTTACGTATGAATAATGAGAAAAGCATGGTGCACAATCTGATTTGGGTATTTGAGAAATGAAGCATTACGAGATTTCGGGAGTAAGAGGAAGAGAGAGGACCCAGTAACGTATTGACATTACGTGAAAAAGAAAAAGAAAAAAGTGAAACAGTGAACTATAGCTGTGTGAAGTGATGGATACATGAAAATGAGAAAAAGGAAACCATAGTTGCAGGCGAGTTAACTGAGATATTGAAAATCAAGAAGGGCCACATTCACATTGAGAAAGGAAGGAATCTATAAAAACTGAATGGAGTGCTTAAGTACATAAATGTTATATGTGTTTCTTAAAGACTGAATTGGGTTCTGCACATGAGTTTCGAAAGTATTCATACAATTTTTGAATTCCAAGAAAAACAATGATCCTTCATAGCCGGGCCTCATTATAACTCCAAGGAACACCTTCTGATTTATGATTTTCAGAGATTAATTTGACTTAAAAATGAGTAACAATTTTTGATTGAGAGTAGTATCTAGCTTTAGAGAAAAACACTGGAAAAAGTTGGATGAGTTGAGAGATATCCTGTCATGAATTGGAAATTGTTTTATGAAAAATTTGATTGCAGGACTTTCTAATCTAATGAATCTACATATTGAACCTTTGAATTAAAGGGAGTGTGTATGTGTGACATGGTGAGTCGACGTGAGTTCTCTTAATATTTAAGGATTAATTGTGTGATTGTTTTGTTTAAGCAAGAAGTTAGATTGGGGAGACTTTTGATAAGCTTTAACTTGTAGGCTAATTTCATATATTTGGGTTGAATTTAAATTTATTTTCATTTTATGATTTATTTTATTATTTAATAAGTTTTTGTAGTGCAAGAGTGAGATTTGTTAAGAATTAGGTCAAATTTGAAGTGAAGGTAAGAGAGAAGCTGAATTAGAGAGAAAATATAGAGAAAGGGCATAGGTAACTTCTGGCTTAAGTAAAGTATAAATATTTCTCTAAAACCACGTATAACTATCATGCAATGCTAGTAGAATAAGTATAAATGAAAACAAACAAAAAAAATATGTAAATATACCTTCAACACCGCATGTGCACACAGGTAAAGATCATAATTTCTTGGATGCGTGATTGTTGTGTCCACAACAGTCCCGAAGAGAAAAATTTATATTACGATCAATGATTATGTGCGTTACCTGTATGCAAGTAAACAAAACAAGTAGCATACAAGGAGAAACAGTTTTCTGTGCCACTATCACGGTGAACTTAGAAACACATCATCCTCACCAAGACCTTAGCTTTTTTCTCAATATTTTTTCCAAAACTTTATCAAACTGAACAATCAAAGAGTTGTGCTGTAACCTTAATTATCTTGTTAAGCTCCACTGTCAAAACTTGTTTAAATTGTGATTCACTAACTCCATCCCTAACAAGTGATAAAGGAAATTGAGATCACCAAGAGAGTCAGCATAATATGCAACATCAGCATCTTCTAATTTATAACATTTGACCCACAAACAAGTTCACCAAAAGAACATATATGACTGGATTATCTATCAAATATAGTAGTGACAGAATAACACCTGAAAACAATAAATTGCTTTAGCTTGCGGTTACTTGAATGATAGACATCTAGAAGCAATTCCCGGTAAGAAAATATTTTATTTATTACAAAGAGGTTGATGTGCGAACCATGATAAATAGATATAAGAATGTGAATATACTACATTTTGTAAAAAACATCATGAAACATAAACAGCATATATAAGTCATAATTGTTACATTAACACAGTATACCAAAGAATTATCCACAATGTATATAGGACAATTTCTTATTGCACCTCCTTAATTTCTTTCCACACCTCTTATCTTTCCGAAAATATCATGCGGAAAGTTCGATACATAGATGACTGCACTTTTTCTCACACAATTAACTAAATTCCCCGAACTTCCAAGAATCATTCCACTATGTCAACAAACTTAAACCAGCTCAATAGCATCTCTACCTTCTAAGTCATTTTTCTAGATTCTAGAATATATCCTCAAATACATGAATATTGTTGGACAGTCCCATAATTACATTGTTCCTCCACTGGTCCATCTAGACAATATAAGGTCCATTTGTTTAAGTTTGCTTAACTAAATAATCACTCTTAAAAAATCATTTATTTTAAAAAGCTAAAAAGAATAGGAAATTTGATTATAAATCCCATTTGTTTAGCTTTTTCCACTCAAGAATTGTTAGCGTAATCCACATTACTACAATAGTCTCTAAAGGAGGTGATCCTAATTTACATAATAGTATTTGGGTTTGTGAGAAATGTTTTAACTTTCATGTCATATCTATAAATATGTACTTAATTGATAATTCATCCCTAAATCTACGACAATTTGTCATCTCATAGACTTCAATCTGTGTTTCCCTCTAACAGTTTGGTGATCTTGATTATTTTATGGGCATTGAGATTAAACATCTCTCCAACAGCTCCTTCCTCTTCTCACTATAAAAATATTTGTGATCTTCTAGACAAAGCTAGAGTATCAAATACCGAAGGTCTACTTCTAATGCTTGTATTTTCTTTGGACCTAATATTATCACTTGGTGGACCAAGAAACAATCCTTGGTTGTCAGGCCAACTGCCAAGGTAGAATACCAAAGTATTGCCATAATAGCCTCAAAAATTCTCTAGATCCAATCCTCGCTTCAAAAACTGAATGTCAATTGTGCTCACGCAATCATTTACTATGACAATCAAATCACTATTTATTGAGTCATAATCTTGTTCTGTACATTGAGTCAAAACACACCGAATTGGACATCCTTTTTGTTTGAGAAAAGTTTCTAAATTTGTCCTTGCTGGTCACTGATGTGCCTATGTGTGCAAATTTATTGATATTCTTACCTAGGTTTAGTTTTTGTTACTTAATCACTAAACTATTTGTGTGCCTGTGTGCAAATTTGTAGATAATCACTAAACTATTTTATATCAGTATCACTTTTTTTTTTTTACCTTAAACTAATCCATTACCCTTTTCTTTTACAAAATTAATACTTAGATCCTGTCAGGCTACTTCAAAATGAGATGGAATTCAGGTAGTATGCGCATTTTGCTTATAAAATACAAAACAGTAGTCATTTTTACTCTAACATGATAATATCATCCTCACCCCATTTTCCAATGGCTTGTACAAAACATCAATCATCTCCTCTTTAAAATGCCTGCATTCTCACATAAGCTCTATAACTTGAAATCAGTGGCTAACTTCGAGATCCAACCCCGTACAATTCAACAATATGCACCAGCACCAGATTAATATGCTGTGGAGACAAAAAAAAAAATGCAAATACAACGGCAAAAAAGAAATGCAAATAGAAAAGTAAAAGAAGCTTTTTGTTACGACAAAGAGGAAAACACCAAAACCAAACTAGATTTCATTTGGGTCCATTTTTATTTACTGTTTTTGTTCTCACTGTCAACAAGATGTATCTTTTCTGTATCTTTGAAATGTTGTATTATTTATATGCTTGGCCTACATTCTGTATGCTTGAATCATATATTTTGGGTTTTAAAAATTTTAGGATGAAAAAAAAAGCCATAACTTTTGATAGAGAGCTTGAATTAGACGTTTTAAAAATGAAAGTTGTTCGAAATGGCATAACTAAGCTCGTGAGCAATCCTGAGAGAGATTCGAAATCAAACATTTTTCTAAAATTCCATAGTTTACTATTTGTTTTTTACTTTTTTAGTATTTTTGAATTTTTTTTCTATTTCACCTATCTATACTTGTCAAACAAATTCTGGAAATTTTCGTGTGGTGTTTCATTGTATGGATTAGAAATTTTATCAAAAAATTTCAAAAAAATCTTTTTTTTTTAAATAGAGATATTACATCAATTGGGAGCCACAACCAATGTAATAGGGTACATACTACATCGGTTGTGGCTCCCAACCAATGTAATGGGGTAGATACTACATAGGTTGAGAGTCACAACCAATGTAGTATCTCCTCCTGAGCGCTCTTAGGATTGGTATTTTACGTCGGTGATTTATTTATCAACCGATGTAGTATATGCACATACTAAATCAGTTATAGAACCGATGTATAAAGTTCAAGACTTTCTACATTGCCTGCATCTACATTGGTTCTGGAATTGATGTAGAATGTTATCCAAAACCGATCTAGAAAGGGTTTTTTCTACTAGTGTTAAGTAGTCTTTTAATCCGTATGCTTGATAGTTTCAAATATGACATGTTTAGTTAGTATTTTTTTTTTATATGGTTCTAGTTAATCAGGTAGTAACAAGATAAAATACTCTCTCTATTAGTATTGGAAAAAAATATTTGAGAACGTAAATTTATGTTTTGGAATATAAAAATTATATTTTGAAACATAATTTTTAGAAATAGATTTTGGAAAACATATTTTGAAATATAAAATTTACAACATTATAAATATTATAAAAATTATCTATTGTTTGACGTTGTAAACTATATCGTCTAATCATATCGGATTAAAAGAGAAACATGATTTGAATCTCTTATCTTAGATGAAATGAGACGCGTCTATAATAACTATATTCAAAGATATAGAAGGTTCTATTTTAAGGTTGTTCCATAGTCATTAGATGAGAAAGGTATAACAATGAGCTAGAACATAATAAAAGAGGAAGAATTTATCTACTAGACGAATGGTGAGCAGACGAATAATCCTTATACGTCATACACAATATAAGGCAACCATTTCCTTTACACAATTGGTAATAATAGATTTTCTATGCTTACATAGTGCTATAGGAATTTGATCAGTAGAAGGACGAGTTTCGAGGATGAGATTCCTTCTCAAGAAAGTTGGATTCACCAAGATAAATATTTATGTAGAAACACTATTAAGGATAAACATGAATATGTTGACCCCATTTTCTACTGTTGACCATCGATATTTCACATCTAGGAACTTATCTCTTTGGAACTTTAACCTAACCAGGACAACAAAGACTAATTGAGATATAACTATGCAATTACTTGTAGTCAAAAGACGCAATAACTACCACGGCTCTATAAATAAGAGTAGTGGTGAACGCCTCAAAACAATCAGAAAAATGAATTCATTAAAAACATAATGGAAAAGAGTAAGAATGAAACTTATAGAAGTGAGATTCTACTCCAAATTCTAGAGGTAAAGGAAAGGAGATATGCATCTATACCGTATTAATTGTTTTTATGTTTTTTGTGAGATACCCCTAAGCCTCACAACATATGAAGATATTTTTGCATAAAAATATTTTCTTAACCTGATATTTTCTGAATATTTTCTTGAACCATGACTTTTGATTATAATCATTGAGGACTCAGTTTTCATAATAAGTTAAATTACAAATCTTTATTAATAATAATCTTACTAATGTTATTTTGATTTCCTTTGAGGGATCATGATCATGTGTACTATATTTGGCATATCATTTATAGAGGAATATGTTCTTTGGTGGTTTAGATGAGTTGAAGTGTTGATTTTTATTGGATGTTATGTGCATATTCTTATCTATCATGTTTAGTCATACTCCGATTGTCATGTTTATTCTCAATGTTATTCTTAATGTTTTTCTGCAGTTTTCACTTATGAAAGTTTAAGAATATGAGTTGAATGTTTTGATATAATTAACAAAACTCAAAAATAAGTTACAATTCGAAGTGTTAAATGGATGTTACTTTCCAGATTCCATCTGTGATATGATACAAATAATGCAGGCTAATAATGTTCAAAACACTTTGGATCAAGCCACTAAAATAATAAAGGATTTCTTACACTAAATTTTATATTAATTCAATATTGTGGTATTTATGGTGTATATATCTCATTTTTTTTCCTTTTTTTCTTGTTTGACATCTAGATTACGATGGTCACTTAGAAGAGTAGTAAGAAACCTATAGTGGTCGATCATTCAATTTAAGCTCTTGGGAGTTTAGATGGATTGTTCATCAATTGATGATAATCTAATTTAACTAGAAGTATCTAATAATGAAGGGAGGGAAGCCAAAATGGGACTTCAATGATCTCTTTGGATAAACACTAGTTTGCATCCCGATAGTCGGTGTGAATTCCAGCTCAAGAGATCCCAAATTGTGCCTTCTAATGCCATGTGGGAAGCAAAACAATGGCATCATCTCCATTTATCTAGAGAAAACATTCAAAAGTGCAACAGATGAAGAATTTATGTACACGTCTTCCTTATTCCGTGTATCAATGCTTACTTGGTTAGATATACGATATAAGGAGATGAAATGTATGATGTATAAGTATTCTAGAATGATATAATAAAAGATTGATTTAGACGAATCTTATTATTTAGTTAAATTTGTGTATTATTCCATTCATCTAGATTATTCTACAACATATTAGTAGTTATTTATTCATTCGTATATTCCACATCTAAATCATTCTTTTAAATAGTTTCCTTCTTAGTTACTTCACTTATTTTAACTTTTATCTTTTAATACTCTTGAAAGAATTATTTCTTCATATCTTATGTATATAATGATTCATCATTCACCTTTGTGTTATTGAACTTTTTGTTTACAAGAGAGTTTAAGAAGTAGTATATTCTCTTATTTTGTACTAGTTTAATATTGTATATTGATTTGCTTGTTCAACTAACTTTTCGTCTATCAATTGAGCTATTTATTTGTACGACTTCAGTTGAACTTTTCATTCTTAACTTTTCTTCATTAAGTACCTTGCTTGATCTACTAAGGATCGTTTGATAGATGTTTGGGTCTTCACCATATTTGACATACCATGGTATTATTTTATCTCCTTGATTTCATTTTTGTCAAGGTTATGATTAGTGTTTTATGGATCTAGTAGACGAAGATTCTTCTATCTTTCCATTTTCGCTGCAATTCACTTCGTCTTTTAGATTCGTGATATTTCTTTTCTGATATATTTTTGAGGAATGGTATAATACTTTAACAAAATCTTTAATACTTTATATTTTAGAAAAGGAACGTCATAGTATCCACTTCTCTTAATTTTGTGATTGTCATTTTTGGGTTACAACAAATACATAAAACAACCCCTAGTTATCTGAGTACATAACTCCTCTCCACCTAAATACGAGAGGTTTCTCTAGGATATATATGTATTAATCATCACTTGATATTAAATACCGAGTATATAATGACTTTCCAAACCAAGTATACAAAGTCTCTCTAGACTATACGATAAAAGTTGTTATGGTTACAAGGTTTGCTCTCAACAAAGAATATATGAAATATGAACTTCTTATTGTAGAGACTTACTATGACCTAAGACCTTGAAGCCATTTTTACTATGCACGTAAAGGTTTCAAATAAATGTTAGCTTTAAGGGGTGTTGAATAGAGTTTAAAGTTGCCTTAAAATGATTTTCGCAAATAAGTATATTAGAAGTTGGTAGTAGGTCCTAATGGTTTTATAAAGAAGTTCACAATTTCTTTTGGTACTGTTTTATGATGACCAAGAATACAAAAGCACATGTAATAATAAGTAACAAGGAATATTTTATTTTTATATTAGTTTACCTTAATCCTAAGCTACATTTAAATTTCAAATCCTAAAAGCAAAAGGTCTCACTGATCAATCAACTAATTGCAAGTATTTTCTCTACCACTTCTAACTTACAATGAGTATATAAAGTCACTCCTAAGTATCTACTATACTCCCTCTACTTTACTTTTGTTTTGTTGTTTATTGTTTGCCTATAAGAGATATAAAAAAGAGAGAATAGAAACACGAAAATTTTAAATATTATTGAAAAAATATAAATTTTGTTACAATTATAAAATTATTTTAATCAATTTTTAAAATTGAATAATTTTTAAAAATATTTTCCCAAACGCTATATTTCATTATAAATATTTAAAATTTTATATAATAATAATTAGTCTTCTAAAAAACTTACGTAAACAAGATAAAATGAACACACGACCCTACTTGTCAAGAATTTTGTTTTATTCTAAGAGGCATGGATACAAATTTTTTTCTTAGTGGAAGAGATATTAAACACATTACCCTACTTATCAAGAAATTTATTTCTTCGTTGATTGCACATGGAGGCATTCATTTCCTAGTCCAATGATGTTATTCTCACTTTACGAACTTTTATGTTTCAACCACTTATTTACTCTTCCGGATGATAAATAAGATAAATGGTCTTTAAAGTTTAAAACAGATTAAATTTATAATCATCTTTCTTTTTTAATAAATTAAAGCATTTTCTTAAAACAAAATCGTCATGTGATCATTAAATATTAAATTAAAAAGAATATCTCATAGGATAATGTTAGCTATATGAGATAAAATTGATGATAGAAAAATCAAAATATTGTATCTTTTACATTATGAATGATAAATAAAACTTAGTTTGATTTTCAAGAATGGTTAATTGATCATAAATTAACTTGGATATAATTTGTTTACAACAACTTCGATGTATTTTTTAAAATAGTTATTACAAGAAATACAATAATACCATATATATTAC
>Ga0123340_1000308_pt1 | contig 29275 bp, 18 predicted proteins | sample SirMexnodulemix_FD_89961 | JGI IMG/M metagenome (GOLD analysis project Ga0123340, IMG submission 89961) | Root nodule microbial communities of legume samples collected from Mexico - Siratro Mexico nodule mix | ecosystem: Host-associated > Plants > Roots > Nodule | place: Mexico: Nepantla...
TCTTATAATTTAAACAAAATTGTATCATATCCCATCGTTATCTAATTCATGTCATATAACAACCATTATAACTTATCCTAGGTGAACAAAAAAACTTAGAAAGACAATAATTAGTATTTGAAGGAGTCATATCCATCCCACATTTATGTAAGTATAAGCATGCAGAAACCAAGAATGTAATATAAGAAAAAAAAATACACATTTCTTTTTATGAAAAGCCCCAAGGAAACAATAAAACGTGTTAATAAATAATTTTTTTTCCGATGCTTGCTATGTTAATGGGTAAAATTCATGTAAATCTGAAGTATGAACCCATCAAAACAAAATCAAAACACGTAAATTTCACTTTATAGGAAAGTCAAAAGAGATATTCTGTTATTTACCTCTTATTTAACGTTTGGTGAGGTCATATGATAAGTTCTTTACACATTTCTACATAAAGTTTCCTAATTATTGTGAGGCATATAAACAATAATTTATTAGAAATTAATTGATTATATAATATTTATAATATCTAATTTTATATTTCATTCTAATAAAATGTCCTTGAGAATTTTAATATTCTCTTATATCCAAACAATTTTTTTAGGATGAATCAATTAACCTTATTTCATTAAAAAAAATCTCAATTAACAAATAAATTATTTAGATAATTAATTGTGTTTTTTTTTCAAAAAAAAATTATTCCACAATCAATTGATATTTAAATAAAATTATAATCCAATATCATAAAACAATAATATCATATATATTATTTCAAACATCATGATGATTTTCCTTTTAAACTTTTTTAAACTTATCAATATTTGCTATTATATTATTCTTAAGTTACTTAAGTTCTCTTATTTTGTATAAAAAGTGAAAAAGAATCATTGGATTCACAGGAATAAGATTGAAACTCATGAAGAAGAATGTAAAAGAAGTGGGTGCAAGACAGTTGAGCGTGTCGGTGCAAAAGTCGTTAAAAATCTATTTAAGAACTGCCTAAGTTAGGATTAGGCACACAAAGTTAGGGAAGAAAAAGAGTCAGTCTTGGATGACAACTTTAGGGTTCTTTGATGTAATCATCTTCTTCTCCCATTGTTCATTTTTTATGTTTGGTGTTCTCATGAGTATGAGAAACTAAATCCATTGTTATTGGGGTTAGATGTAACCTATTGAACTCTCATGTAATCAATATTGGTTTTATATATGTATTTCTTTTCAAATGTCAATATTTTGATTATTTGCTTAATGCTTGTTGTGATGATTATCCATGACTTGATATTTGATTTTAAGGATATTGGAAAATATCATTTGTAATATAGATTTGAATTGAAATATGTAATTAAAGCTTGTATTTAGGAATAGATCATGATTAATTTGTTGTCTTAAACCCTTGTGAAATAAACAAGTCTTTTTTATATAATTAATTAAGAAATTGACGATTAATAGAAAAACTTATATTCATTCACCTAGGGAAGTAGGGTATGAGTATTATTGTGGGTTGACATTAACATTAAAAGAAAAGAAGATAATTGTTTTGACACATGAGAGTGAAGTGTGGCAAAGTCTAGCCCTAACAATTTCATTTCTGCACGTGGTCTTTGAGGCTCATATGATGGTGATGGGCACCCTATGAGGACTTTCATTGTATGGACCATTGATCCCCACTAACATTTGATGTACCCTCAACTGAGGAGTTCACAACTTATATTGCTTAGCCTAGTGTGCAGGCCCATTTTGGAGGAGAGGGTGAGCTTGCAAATGATAATGCAGGAGATGATGCTGAAGAGGAGAATGAGATCTTTTTCTGACTATTGGAGTTTTTTTTGTGTTATTTTTTTTGTTTTGTTTTCATTTTTCATTTCGTTTGTTCTAAATTTCATTATTATTTTTTGTCTATTTTGTGTGCATTGATTACAAACTATGTAACTTGGATATGTGGTAATTTTGATGCAATCAGTTTATGATTTGGAGTGAATTTTACCTATCTTCAATGAGAAATTTTTGTGTGTTGTTGCTTACTGAATATGTGAATTGATTATATGATTTTTGGTGAGATTTAGTTTGTGTTTTCCTTTTTTTTTTGTGATAAAAAAATGTGTCTTGCATATACAATGTGACAACAGTATCTAGAAAGGATGTTGGGCTTCAGAGTTCTCTTCAATAAGTACTATCACTTTTGACTCATAATTGACTTTTCTTCAGTTTCTTTACTAATTATTTCATATGTATGTTTAGACATGATTAACACCATTTTTTTTTATTATGTCATTATAGCCAGAACCAAATACCCAACCTTGTTTTGATAAAATAAAACCTTTGTTTATCCTTTGAGCTTTAAAAGAATTTGGGTTTCATCCCTGAACCTCTTTCTGTTGTAAGAATGAATTGACTATCTTTGAGTATAGAGAGTAAGGAGATCATGATCATTAGTATGATTCAAGTTTGGAGAAAATTATTAAGGGAATCTAAAATGTAATTCAAAAAATGTTGGGAATTTGTCATGTTTTACATAAAAAAAAAGTGAATAAATGAATGTGTTGAAAAGTTGATATTGGGTTAAAGTATGGTTTTGAAATAGAAGATGGTAAAATTTTCTTATATTTTAAATTAAATAAAATGCTCTCTTTGCTTGAAGTACTTGGGTTATTCAGAAAATTCAATTTCTTTCTTAGTTCAGCCACATTACAACCTAATAAAACTCCTTGAGATGTTGCATATTTTGTTAAGATTGTTGGCTTTTGAAATGAAAAACAAAGTTAAATTTTGGAAAATCAGTAGAGACATATATAGCCTGAGACACTAGTATGTGTAAGTGAAACATTTTTGCTAGTAAGAAATTATACCTCTTGTTCACTAAAAGTATTTTGCCATTGATAAGATTGCATCATTATCTATATTAACTTTGCACTATGAACACCAGAAATGATTCTTAACAAAGAAACATTTTTTCTTTTTGTGATGGATTTGAGCAAGAACATACATAATTGATATTTGAAGTGATTATGTAAATTTGTTTGGGTTGTTATACCATTGTTGAGTAATGTCTATCTCTGTCAAGTTACCTTTACTTGAGGACAAGTAAGGTTCGAAGTTTGGGGGAGTCTAATAAGATTTATTTTTATTATATTTTAGAGCTAATTTTTATAATGAAATCAATTATTTCTAAACTTGAATCATGCTTATTTCTTTATTTGATTAGGTTTGTTAATAATTGACTACTGAAATATGAGAATGTAAGGTTAAGCTAATTCTTCTTATTTTGCTCAAAAAGTAAACACGAAGTATCAAATTTAGAGGAATAGGATTGGAACTCATGAATGAGGATGTATAAGAGAAAGTTGACACAAGACAATTGAGCCTGACCATAGAAGAACTAAGCCCAACCCCTGAGCCCAACCATGCAAAACTCAAGGGCAAAAATATCAAATTACACCCGACGCTATTGGAGTTGACCGGGCGACAATTGGGTCAAGGGCCTTTGCAACTACTTGAGTTTGGCACCATTGAAGTTGGGTCGGGTGTGACATCATTGAAAAATCTATTTAAAGAGTATTTACGTTCGGGTTAGGCACACAGAGCAAAAAAAAAAGGAGTCAGTCTTAGATGATAACTTTACGGTTTCTTGGTGTAGTCATCTTCTTCTTCCATTGTTCATTTTTTATGTTTGGTGTTTTAAAGATTATAAAAACTAAACTCATTGTTATTGGGGTTATATATAACCTATTGAACTCTCATGTGATCAATATTATATATATATATGTCTTTCCTCTCAAATGTCAGTTTTTTAATTTGAATCTTAGGCTATTAGAAAATATCGTTTGTAATTTGGATCTAAATTAAAATATCTAATAAAAGCTTGTATCTAGAAATAGAGCATGATTCATTTGTTGTCTTAAACCGTTGTAAAAAAAACAAGTATTTTTTTATATAATTAATTAAAGAATTGACAGTTAATAGGAAAACTTAGGCTTATTCACTTAAGAAATTTGTGTTTGGATATTACTGTAGGTTGACATTAGCATTCCGAAGGAAAAAAATGTAATTGTTTTTATACATGAGAGTGAGGTTTAGTGAGATCTAGCCCTACCAATTTCATCTCATCGATCTTTAACCGCTATCTGCAATCCAAGTATTTGATAAAAATATATTTAATTATTTTTGCATAATTTTATTTTCTTGCACACCAATCACAACTATAGATTTATTCCTTAGTTTAATTTTATCATAATTGTGAGTATTGTTATGTATTGCACAAATTCCTTGAGAAAGAACTATATTTACGATTTGCTACATTTTGTAAGTGATACATTTGTAAGTGATACACTTGTCATTGAAAGCAAATTATACTAATACCCATATTAAGCCTTACTCAATTTATATGATTTATTTTCATGTCTTGTGACTTCAAAATTAGGAGATTGATCCATAAATTTAATACTCATTTAAAAAAAAAAAATTAATTTTACATCAAGCTATTGTAAGGACAAACCTCTAATAGTGATCACTAATGTGATACTTTCAATTCTTGTCATGGGGCAAAAACTTCAATGTAATTTAAATAAACCTTTTTTTGCAAAAATCTTATTGCAACCAACCTATATTTTGCTACTTCTTTGTTCTACTTTACCTTCAATTTATATATTCATTTCACTCCAATAGGTCTTTTATTGTGAGGTAACGTGACGAGATCACATGTATGGTCTTCTCTCTATAGCCCTTATGCTTTCTCCACTATTGCCTTCCATCTGTGTTCTTTGATAGCTTTCTCGAAACATATTGGCTATGTTTCAGCCAGTAGAGCCAAATAGATTATGTCCCCATCTTCATTTTCTACGCAATTAATAATAGATATAAAATCTCAAAAACTTTAAGATTGTTGTTTGTTTCTTTGAGGTTTTTGTGGCTAAATTAGAACTGCTTCTACATAATTCTTAGACCACGCATGTCGTTGAATCTGAATTGTATATGCACACTTATTGCATATCAATTACTTTATCATTATCCTTTTACTAAAAGGTTATGCAATTTGTATGCACATGTTGCCTCTCCCTTGTCATCCAACTTCTCTCTTCTTTCATTTGATACATATATAACGCAAAGAACCAAATACTGAAGACGACTTATTTTACATTTTCTCCCTTACCATGATTCCTTTGCAATTACATCATATAGGCTCTTAGTTGGATTTCTATTCAGAATATAAACACAATTGGTACAATTTCTTTCTAAAATCGTTTTAGTATATTCCTTTCTTTAAACATAAAATTAATCATGATCATCAATATTTTGTCCCTTCTTTCAATTTTTTTTATTTGGAGCACATAAAAGAACATAGGCTAAATACCAATAATCAAATTTGGTACAATTTGTTGTTACTACCACAAGAACAACATGATCTAATTCAAAATCATCACTATAATCTTGTATCATTAGAGTTTAATTGAGTCGAAATTGTTGAATACCAGTTTTCTAATAAACATAGATATTTAAAAATTAAGCAAATGATTAGTTATAAAATTAAAAAAAAAAGTAATTAGAGTTATAAACAACAATTCAACTACTATAAAAGTATTATAGATTTAATTTTGTATTTACGAGTTCTTATCATTTTTAGTTGCTTCAGCTAATACAATAAGACTGTTTCTTGAACCCTAAGTTTTAAATGACTTAGATAACTTGTTAAATTTAATAAAATTATTAAAAACAATAGTAATATCAAATGAACACTAATCAAACATATAAAACTTAATTTGTAAATCACAAACAATCCTCAGATTTTCAAGTGTGAAATTGTTCATAGACAAGTATAACAAATATAAAGCACCATGTTAATATGAATAACTTAACATGAATAAAAAGATTCAAAATATATATAACATATATTTCAAAATACTATATCAACTCTTAATAATAAATAATATAAAAATTAAAACCCAACATGATAAAAGAGTTGGTTGGGCAAAACTAATCTCTACCTTCTAGTATTGACTTCGTTCTTTGATGTCTAATTATTCTCAACCAAAAGGTTTCTCTTTCTCTCATTTATTTTCTTCCTTTGAAATCATATCTCATGAATTAGTTCAAAACCACATTAAAATACAAAAATAAATATTGTTCATACTTATGGTTTTCTCGGACTTTAAATATTCCTTTAAAAATATTTCCATCAACATGGAATCATCCACAATCAGCCTCAGAGTTCTTCTGACTTACCTTTTTTTCGTTCCATTTTATTACAACTTTAATATTTGTTTTATTTCTAACTATAATTGCCTCATGAAATGCAAAGCATAATTGTCCTCAAAATGATCTTCGATTAGTTTTAGATCAACACGGGTCAATTAAAAAGACCTACTCAAGATAAGATAAGGTAATGGTTAGACATTAAAGAAATTAATGCATGTGATGTACATTTGATGCCTCAGAAAATTTGACAAAGCATTTCAAGAATGCAAAATGGAATAATAGTAATTGTGAACATGGGTATGTAATTATTTTTGTAAGAGCAATTAGATTTATTTTACCATATTTGAATAACTTTTAGTTAAAGAATTATTGTTGTTAAAAATTCATAGTTTATGACATGACAAACCTAAAGTTCAGTTATTACTATAATATATCTAGTTGACTAGGTCATTACTATAGCCATACCCTTGAGTTCAATCGGCACAATATACGATTTTTATTGCAGGAAACAATTAATCCTTGAACTTTCACTGTGATAATAGATAAGAAGTGGTCTGATTAAAATATAAAATATGCTAAATTAATTAAAAATATAAAATATCTATACTTCAACTTTAAATTAAGATTAAAATAATTTAAAAAGAAAGTAATCATTTTAAAAACGTTTTTCTCAAAAGTAAAACAAGATAATATTATATATATAATAATAGTTATAAGAATCAAATAAGTACGAATATTAAATATTTATATATGAAAACTTTTGTATAAATTAAATAATTAAATTATATAGATATATGAAAACATTCGTATTTATTAAAGGAAAATTAAAGACTTAAATTAATATAAAATATTAAAATATCTGCATTTTACATTTAAAATAAAAAAAAACATTTAAAAGATGCTTAAGAAATCCTACCAATTTCTCATTCTCCAATCCCTTAAATTTTTTTAGTTAGAGGATGATGAGAATCCTTAAGTAAATAAATTAGAAGATAGGCATTTGTGTAAATAAAACCAAAAGGATAGATTAAAAAAAGTTACAACATTTCTCCCGATCATTTACTATACAGAGATTCAATCTAACAAAATGCAATATTTAAAATCAGAGACTGTACAGACTGTACCAACCAGCTACCATTAGAATTAGTTCATTTTTACAACTCTTTCCTCTTTTTTTTTTTTTTTTTAACCATCACCAGTCCAGGAAATAAATACAGTATACCATCTGACCAAAATCAAAAGTCCGGGATAAAATCCAGGATTTATTTTCGACTTCCCAAATTTACCATCGTCAAAGCTCGTACCTACCGATCACAGATCTCCATCCATGTCAACACATATCAGTCAGCCGAATAGAGTACCCTACAAAGGTACGAAGGATTAAAGCTAACTCATATCAGTCGAATAAAAACACACGAGCCCGATGGTTCCACATCAGGTCCCAAAACACAGAAATTTGTGCTAGAAAGGAAAAAAATTCGACATAGTTTAATAAATATGACTGACGTTGTCTATGCTGTGAACATAGTTGAAATGACACAAAACATAGTAATGCAATAGCACTACCATTTTTTTAATAAAAGATATTAGAGACGAGTTAGACGAAAATTGGCAAACCTTTAGCTTTGAGCACATTCAAATGGACGCAAGCGTAACGAACCCTCAGGAAAATCATGCATTCTAAACGGTTCCAAAAGGTCAAATGGCCTGCAGAGAACAAAATCACTTAACCCAAAAAACATCTAAATAGTTGATAGGCAATAAAATTAAATATATCAGTGTAACACAAATAAAAAAACTAATGGATCTACACAAATCACGCCCAATTCAACAATGATGACAAACATTAAATCCAACCCTCCTGACCACCTGGGCGCACTGTCAAAGATGAGACGTGCAGCCCGCCTACTTCGTAATATTCGGCTTAAATCAAGTTCATTAGGAGGTTCAATCTACAGTTGGAGGTGATGAGTAATATAGAAAAATGGACATGTCAGTAAGTATTTCAAAAAAGCCTCCCAATATTAAGAGAAGAATGACAGACTAAAATACAACTCATGCTCATATTACCGTGGATTGCCGCCATCAATTAATTTCTTGAAGGCAGTATAATTTCATTTTTCAATTTCAAAAAAAAATGAGGTCTAAAATTCTTACAATATAGAATTACGGCTACGGGATAACTTTTGTTGATTGCTCTCCATAGCAGCCAACACATCACAAGTTTCTGGTCCTGCTGAACCACCAGCTACGGAAGATGGAACAGGAGCACTTGGAGTCCATATCTAGAATAATTTACCCTCAGAAAGCTTCAGAGATTGAAGTTTTTATCCCATTCAAGAAATACTATGCATCATATAGTAATCATTCTCACCTTTATTGTGCTATCAATCCCACTGGTTGCGACAACAAAATCAAATGGATGGCATTGTATACAATTTACAACTGTAGCATCAGGAGGAAAACAACAGCTACAGACAACCAAACAAGAGAAAACTAAATAAAACCTGAAAATCTTAAGGAAAACAGTGTTTACCTGATCCATCACCATTTAGAATTTTTATGAGTCTACCAGTACGCTTTTCCCAAATAAACCATCTGCCATCATCACTTCCACTGGCAACATATTCTCCTACATAAACATGTGAGATGTTCTTGAACAAATTTCCGGCTATGCCAGACCAACTTTCAACTCAACTCACCGCTTATGTTAGGCACGTGCCTCAACAACAAAATAAAGAGAGGAAGGTGTACAGAGAGGAATAAAGAATAAGATATGGAGAGAATTAGTCTGTTTTTATATAAATAAGGGGTCAAGAGGGCTGAAGGGAGTCTTTTACTCTAGAAAGCATTTTGTGGAGAATACAGTAGTGGCTCGAGAAGGGGGAACCCTTGTACTGTGACCGTTGACAGTTCTTGTTAATCAAAGAAATTCATCAAGAGAATTTAAAAACAAAAAAACGCAAATATGCCAAAAATACGACGCACTATATTATCCGTTGTGGCTTATGCTTTAACATCTAAAGAACCATTATGGATTCTTTACGTTTTTCCTCAGAGCCCCCACTGCATCCATACACAGATTTTTTTCTTCGTCCCATTTCAGCAGTTGATATTAAAATTATTATAACCAACTGGTTTTAGTATACACATTTCTCCTGTGCAAACAATATAAAGCAACCAAAAGAGAAGGAAAGAAAAAATATTTTATATTTGGTTGGTATATGAGGAATCGCGGTGCACAACCAATTCTAATTTACAAAATCGCATATGAAAGAAATACCAGACCTCTTTGACCAAGAAAATTGGCCTGTTTTATGTCCGTCCCAATATTGCAGTGGCCAATAAATCTGTGTTTCATATCAACAGCTGGTTCAGGCTGCAATGTTAACAATAGATAAAAAAATTATCCAAAATGTATAAGTAATTTAAAATTAGTTCATTAGATTGCATACCCTAAGATTGAAGGTACTGATGATAAGTAATCAAAAGGGCTCACAAATAAAACCTACAAATAAAAACAACGAAAAAAACTTCTAAAGCACTTCAAATGTTGTAGCACCCTTTCCACATAATATTAACCATTACATTCTAGGATTGTACATTAGACCAATAAAGAGGAAGAAAAATAAAATCAAATGAAGGCATTACAAAAGCCCAGGAAATAAAATTTAAAGAGAGAAATATTTTATGGATCATAGTGATGAGAATCACCTACAATAATTAAATTTGAAGATAGTAATATGTACCAGATAACATGTTCTACTGCTCTGTGACGATGATGAGGGTGATTCACATGGGCCACTAGAACCTGCATTATCTCTAGAGTCACTTCTCCGGTGAATTCTAACATTTAAACTTCCCTGAAGAATATTTGAATCGAGATCATGTGCCTCATCACCGGATATTGATGTTTCAAAGTCCAACTCCAACTCCTCATCGTAATCAGAATCATCCCTGTCTGATCTAGGACCATCTTGTGGAACATCACCATTAGCCTCAGGACGATACAGTATGTCACTTAATGATAATATTCTTCCACCTCGAATGTCAGACCTTGATGCACCATCATTGGCCTTGCTATTTTTTTCAGCTTCGGCTGTTAAACCAGTTAGATCCAAAATAAAATGGTAAAAAAAATAGTACATAATTTTCCGATCATAAAGAGCAATATTTGGAAAATAGGTTTTTTGTTTAGAGGTTATGAAAATAAAGTAACAGTTAAATACTCTCTAATACCTTTGGTCGACATAAGCAAAATATAAAGCATGTTTCAGGACCTCAACGGTTCACAAACTTCTTTAGGCAACAAGGGTAATCCAAAAATTTCACCAACATACCTAAAGCAATATCCTTCTTCACATTCTCCACTCTTTCTGCAGCTTCAGATTTGAGTGGGGCCAGTGAATGGGAAGCAACAGCAAAATCCAAAGCATCTTCATGTCTACCCAACTGCAACGAAATAACATTAGTCAAATGGGTTTTAAAACAATATAGGCAGGTTCTTCTATAACAGGGTATACATGACAAACAAATGGCACGAAGTCAGAAAACCCATACAAAAGTCCCTCCAGCCAAAAGTCAAAACATAAATTCACACGTATTGTAACTGTTTTGTCAAATATGCCTTCAATCTCAATTTTCTTTTAATCAAAACTTTTTGAAATCCTGTACAAATATTCCCTTAAATTTTATCAAGTTGGGGTTGACACCTAATAACTTTAATTGAATATATAACAGATAAACAGGTCTCAATTTCGACATACTCTTTAGTTTCTCTTTGTTTCCTTCTGGGTTTCTATAAGGTTGGTAAAACAATTCATTTATCAATCATCCATGTGGTCTATCCCCGAGTAAATTCATCCGTTTCATACATTGGATCAAATCCATCCATCTAATTTTATGGATGGATAACGATCCACCTATTATTTATCAAAATCCAATGAATACTCCTATCAATATGAAACAGATTAAAATTAACCCAATCAATTTTTTCACAATTAAATCTTTCTTAAATGTACTTTTCTTAAAATTTTTAAAAAAATTATTTGTCTTAATTTATTTATTGAATTTTTTTTTTTTTAAAAAACATGTTTCAAAAATTATTTAAAATTTTTAAAAATTTGTAATTTTAGAAATACATCCCTGAAAAGATTGTTAATATGTATTGTATTGAATCTTTTATTAAATGGATCAGATTGTTAATGGATTAAAATGGACTAAGATTTTTTTTAAGCCTTCCAGTTTACCACCCCTAGGTTTCTATGATCTTGTCTCTTCATGCTTTAGTTGGCATTTATTGAACTAATCTTGTTCTCACCTCCGTTCCTGGTTGGCAGGGGAATGTTACGGATTTTAAAATGTTTCCAACTTCCATAGCACTCTTCTAATACTCAAGTTTTATATCCCCTTGCTAGTCCCACCCCAATACCCAAAGACATTAATAATAATTGATATCAATAACAAGTATTTCGGCCTCAATTATCTTCCCCATTCTCACTACTACCACCAATCCTAAGCAATAAAAACACAATTTTTTCCACGAAGATAAAAACAGAATACATGTGCTCAAAGCATCCTTTCACTATAAATTTCATTCGTATAAGTACATTTCCCTTTTTCGCTTTTATGAAGCTTTTGTTTCTGCTAACTGACGAAAAACTACGTGACTCTAATAATTTATCATATTTTCAATAAAAGGCTTTACGAGTCTCAAAAACCAGTATAATGCATTACTTCAAAGTGAAAGCATTTTAAAAATTGAAGTTCATACAATAAAATTACCTGGGACAGTGCTTCTGACATGTAGTACAGTGCTTTATAGGAGGAATTATCAATTTTTCTAGCAGCATAGCAGTCTCTTATAGCCATATGAGCATCATTTTTCCACTCCCTCTGGATAAAGAGTGGAAAATTCAAAACATGTCCAGTCCAGCAAAAATCATAAAAAAAAAAAGGAAAACAAAATGATGAAACCCATTATAATAATAATAATAATAATAACCTTGATCAATAGTGCAGCACGAGTGCACAAGCATTCATGTTTCAGTGCTGACCCAATGATATGGCTATAGCCACTCAAAACCTCATTACATGCCTCAATTCCATAATAGGGTGTCCCATTGTCCAATGATTTCTTAGCATATTTTATCAGTTTCCTGCACTTGTCGAGCTGTAAAACCCAATTAGTGAAGAAAAATATTATGCAAAACTAAAGTGACATCTCTTAGTTACAACCCTTATCTGATCTAAAAATATACGTAGGCATTCCCCATCCCCAAAAAAAAAATAAAAACTGTATACCTTTGCAGCAATGTTCTTTTTATTAGTAAATCCATTTGGGAAGACATTAGACACACAAGACTGCAACTCTATCCCATTAATTGTTGGAGAGTAAGTCATCATCTTTGATACGTCTCCTGAAGTATATTGCATCTCATTCACTCCAGCTGCATAATGAAAAAAAAATAATAATAATTAAGTACTACTTTAACATCTATATAAACATAGAAACCATAACATAACAGAATGGAAGTTACTGCAGTAACACAGTTATAGATAGTCGAAAGCATCCAAACCCACACCATAATCAAAACTTAGAAAATAACTGACACATCAAAGAGAACCTGCCAGCAAATGAAATAAATACTGCCTTCAAAAAGGATTATTTAATAAATTGCAACTTCTCTAAGGTCTTCAAAAGATGCATGGTGAGTTCCAGTTGAAAAAGGTAAACAAAGAGTCCAAAATATGCAGAATTAGCAAGTGCCGAACATCATGGAATACATCAAAGTGAAACACAGTATTAATTAGCCTCTTCAAAACACAAGAAAAAAAAAAGGAAATTCACTATTCAAGCTTCATTCCATTATTTATATTAATATTTTCTAACCAAGAGTTCATAAAACACCACATTACACTTAAGTATCTGACAATGTGACTTAAAGGTTACAACTAAAACAAGCATAGCGTAACAGAATAAAATGACACTGCTAGAAAAACGTATCCCCCTCCTGCCATTCATAAAGTAAAATGTCAGGAAATAAAAGAACTTCTATAATGTACCCATATCTCAAGTTGAACAAACAAAAAAAACTCATTATGTTATACTACCTCTGAAAAACAAATAAACAAGAAATGAAAAATCAAGGTTCAAACCTATACACTTTACCTTGATTTACATTCATCAGGTAAGCATGCTCTCCACTATAGCTGAGGAGAACCTCATGTCCATCAGGACTGAATGTAACATGAGTTAAGTGTAAGCTTGGATGTCCCTGTAAAAAAGATACAATTTGAGAGTGAAAACATTTGGCTTGAAGTGTTATAACGACTTGAATGTCCATAACACACCATATACCAGGGCGGAAATGGGGAAGCAAATTCGATAAATCCTGGAGCACGTAGGGCATTAGGTATGAAGAATGAAAAATTAACATTAAAAACTACTTCATTTCGGTTTAGGCATTTTGCAGAAAATAGAGATAGGAAATACTAATGACATTTTCAACCTGAGCATTTTTTTAATATGTGTAGACTCCGATGTATCTTAAGTTCTGTTCCAAAGAACACTGATTCAAATTAGCAATATAACCAATATCCCAAGAAAAAACTGCCACCACCATAGCCACAGCTGTCATTTCCTTCATGAGACACTAATATTTCCCTGAATCCACCATCTCCCGAGACATAAATATGCCCAACCCAACAGTGGATGCTGGTGTGTAAAAATACTGTTGTTTAGATTGACGATGAGGGTACCCAAAGGGTAAGTAGGTGGAATACAACACAGTAGCAACCCCACTTAGCCCTCTAGAATGAAATAGATTTCCCAATTTCAGTGGTAATATTGCATTTCCTTGAACACTCATGAAACATGTAAGGTTGTCAAACTCAAGTTTATGCAAACTCATGGATACACTTGAAAAGGGTTAACTATATGAGAGGAAAAAGATCTTGATTGAATTTTAAAACAGTGCATGAGCACGCATGCACACATGAAACTCTAACCATAGAGTAATGATTACAAAAATCTCTAGTATCTTATCTTCTTGTAACTCAACAAAATATTTTCTCCTAACTCAACATTCCTCTAAAACTGGTGAACGGATATCTCTCATTCCTAACTTACATGCAAGATCATGAAATCATTACGTGGGAAGACCCTTGGTAAAACTAAAAGCCCATATGAGATGTAAGAAGCAGTGACCAGGCCATCTAATTTTTCTTTAATGAAGTGTCAGTCAATCTCTATGCTTAGTCTTATCATGCTCAACTAGGTTGCGAGCAGTTCTAATAGTTAATTTATTATCACAATAGAGTTATAGGTTTTTCACATTTCACTTTAAGATCATTCAAAATAATTTTCAACCGTAACAACTCACATAACTCACATATGCCATGTGTCATAACTCAAACCTTGCAACTACTTCTTGTTTTTTTCTAATGCTCCAAGTCACCAAGTTTCCACCCAAGAACATGGAATATCCCAATGTGGACAATCCCCTTCATAATCTGCATCACCTCCATATTTATTTTTCATTCCTCTTGAAGAACAATCCCCTTCTTGGACTTGTCTTCAGATATTGAAGGATTATGTTCATAACCTGTAAATGTCTCTCCCTTGGATTATGTAAATGTCTCTCCCTTGGATTATGCATGAACTAACTGACTACACTACACTCACAACATAAGTTATGCCAAGTCTAGTGTGGGCTAAATAAATAAGCTTCCGCACAAGTTTCTGGTATTGACCCTTATTCACATGACATCTCCTTTGAGGTCAGTGTGGGTGACTCTCATTTGTGATAACCAAGTTTCTTTTGTATTGCTTCAAATCTAGTATTTCATGAGATGACCAAACATATCAAGATAGATTGTTACGTCATTTGAGAAAAGATTTTATTTGGATACATTACCACTTAGTTTGTTAATGCCAATGACCAAATGACACATCTCTTCACCAAACCATTGTGGGGCTCTAGGATTGACCATATATGTAGCAACTTCAATGCTTATGATTTATATGTTCCAACTTCAAGGGGAGTGTTAGACCTATTATACATATATTTCGTATATGGCCTTGGGCCATCCCTATATAACACTTTGTAGATATACATATATATGTTCCTATGTTCCTCAGTTCTGCTTATATACACTAAAGGATTCTATCGCATGAATATATGTCATTCCTCTCTAGAACAACAATATAAACACTTCAAGAAGTGATAATCACATATACATTAAGCCAAGGACTCACACGATCAGAAAGATGCATTGGACAAAAATAATTAACACAAGGAGGAGGAGACATTCTTTTTCGACATGAGCTAAGAGGTGGCAGCATCCTTCTATCATATAAGCGCGCAAAGGCATCACTGCAAGATATAGAAAATCTAACCTCAGTTCTGAAATAAAAGGATGAATTAATTAACATAATCACCAGAAATATTTACCTCCCACCAACAAGGAGCAAATGTGGCCTAGTTGAACTAATATCACAAGACTTTAAAGAAAGGACTTGTTTAGGAGGATCAGCAAGTGATCTTTTAGATCCACTTCGTAAGTCAAGCTGACATTAAACATGAAAATCAGTTAATGAAAAAAAACAAGGATTTCAACTTCAGAAAACAGTGATCATAGTTAACCAGCTTCCTGACTAACTTATGGAACAAAACTACAAAAACTACACTCTAGAAAGATTGTTAACACATACTAGAGCCATTTAATTTCCAAATGTTTAAGAAAAGGCGATAATGACAGCATCATGAGATCAAAGGCAACCAAAATCTCAAGCATAGAATTAACAATTCCCTTGAGATGCCTTGGTCATATAGGTTTCCCATGTGCACCTATGGTTTAGAATGTAAACTAGCAATCATAATAACTCGTGACAGTTCGAAAAAAACAGGAGAAAATGTCAGAAGAATAAGTTGAGTTTTGACCACCGCTACATGAAAAATCAAATTAAAAGTTTGATCCGTCCTCTCCACCAACAGCAACTTCCCATTCGTGTAAAATGCACAATAAATAATATATAAAAAACACTCTCCTATTTAAAAAAGGTGGATAACATAGCAAATTTAATCACATGATTACATCCAAAATTATTGCAGGTAACAACATACTCCTCCAACCTACATTGGTGAAAAGAATGTAATGGGAAGTTTTCATTTTAATGAAAAGGAATCGGTTCATTGGTGAGACCAACATAAATGCTACATGTTGCTTCAAATGCTCTAATAGCAGATGGCTTATTCTCAGTAAACCAATTGGTAATTTGGTAAATTCAAATATTAAAGAAATGGAGGATAATCAGTTTTCCCATATCACATATATGCATGGGAAGAGCTGTAAATTTTAAATTTATAATTCAACTCAGATGTTCATATCAGACAGGGTTCAATTGCATTCAAAACAACTAAGTATGAATACTGCTGAGTTAAACCACTTACAAGAATATTTCGACACTCTTGGTGTGAAGACCCAGCTGGAGGACAAGAGGTACCTTCCCGAAAATCATGTTGTCTCAGGGTCCCATCTTCACTAGCACTCCATACTACATTAGGGTTGCCATCTTCAACCTGCAAAAAAGGAATGAGGAAGACCTGAAAACTAACAGGATGCAGATCAAACTAGGCATTCCTACATAGGTTTTATTTGATTTCCTTTAACCTCATTGATGTAATGCTATTCAAACTATGTTAAATTGGTAAATTCTTAGACCACATAACTTACAGCCAATTTCTTGACTCTTCGAGCATGGCATTGGTAAAGAGCAGATGGAGCAATGATTGAATTGTCGCTAGATCCACTCCCACTTAAGCGAGACAAGTTAAATAACCGGACCTGGAAAAAATGAAAAATAAATGAAATTAGAGAATTAAAACCACATTACCCATTAAAAAAATTGGAGAATCACAATACTACTTCAGCATCTCCAGCTCCAGAGGCTACAAGCTCATCAGAAGTTTCTGGTATAAACTTTGTACAGAATATATTTGCAGTATGTCCAGTGTCAATTGAATGTATAAGTTTTCGGCCAGAATAGCTCCAAATATTGACCTACAAAATTTCGGGTAAACAATTAATTGCCTTCTACTGCTGGAGAATATACCATGAGAAAGTTAGAAACTAAAAACAGAAAAGCTAAATATTGATCTGTAAAATTTCAGGTAAACAATTAGTTGCCTTCCACTGCTGGAGAAGATCAAGAGGAAGTTATAAACCAAAAACAGAATGGCTAAATATTGATATGCAAATTTTCAGGTATGCAATTAATTGCTTCCACTGCCGGAGAAGACCAAGAGGAAGTTACAAAACAAAAATATAAAGGCTGTAATAATTTTCTCCATGACTCTATCAGTCTGTTTGCTATCTTTTGACAGTTATGACTGAACTCATCAAACTACTCATGACTCAATAATTATAAATTATAAAGCCAAATTATATCAGACAAAACAATCAAAGAATTTTTCCCAGTAGTTTGATGCTTTTTTTTTATCATTCCCTATCTTGTTTCAAAATAAATCACAAACAACTGAGAGAAATAGATGCAAGCATAATATGTGGAAGAGATGTCAAAGTCTTCAGTAGATGTAAGTGCAAAAGGGGAGTAATAGGCCAATTTAATCATGAACAACGAAAATTAATTTTAGTTCCCATTTTGTTAAATCTTATGGCTACAGTCTAGTATCTGTAGATGAGACTGCAATACAAATGACATTAAAAATAAGTGGCTTACCCGAGTATCATCTGATCCGGATATCAACAATGAACCTTTCGAATTCCAAGCCACCGCATTGACACAGCCAAGGTGGCCCTATTCAGATCAGGAGCAAAACGATACCCAGAGAAGTCAACAAACAAAAATATAGTGTATAGATTATTAGTTTTCGAGGTAATGTGGGGCATATAAAATGAAGCAAACAGCTATATAAACATGAAGAGAATGTTCGCTGAAATGTAGGGGTAATGCCAGCAGTTTTAAGAAATTCATGACTACTGCCTACCTTTTTCAAGAAGTGTAATCAATATATGCATCATCATATAATAAAGGTTTTAAATTGCGGGAAATTGCTAACAAATGCATCGGATTTAGCCAAAATTGCGATTGTGCTGCGGTTGTGGTAGCCCAAAAAACTAGATGTTGCGTCGAATATTACAGCAGCAAACCGTTTTTAAAACATTAAATAGATCGTGCAACGCTTTGTCAAAGACGTGCTAAGTATAAAAGGATGGTATGACTTTACCTTCTGTGATCACTTAAGGCACTTCAAAATATCCATGTTTGTGCATTCCTTCAATTATTCAATATTCTTTAAACATGCGTAATATAAAGTGCTAGAATCGCCTAACCCATACCCAAGTTACGATGAAACAAGAAATCAAGACGAAGACAAGAACATCCAATTTCGCATTTCTTAACTTAAAGTGCCAACAAAAACACGCAGAAACATGAATATGATCGAATAACATTTTGGAAGAATATTCACACGGACGCTATTCCATTTGCATGCTCACATGTGACGGAAACACTACGATGCCGGAGTAAATTAAGACACGTTACCAACCTCTAACTCTCTTTCTTGAGAAAGCCTCCGAATGAGAGAGGAATGAGTCTGCAAAGTGTGATTAACATCCTAGAGAAAACAAGAGGAACATTGACGTGGTCAGGAATCATAAGATACGGCAAAAATCATGAACGAAAATCAGAGCACGGCTTTCATCGAGAATCGTCATGCTCCAGATTGAGAATCGGAATAGGCAAGATTCTTAATCGAGACGCTTAGAATTTGAGGAAGAGAGAAAAGGAACAAGAATACCAGTGGAGAGTGGAGATATCGGGAGTCAAGAATCGCGTGTATGTTGCCGTCGTGAAAGGGAACGGAGTCCATGGCGGAAGGCGGTGTTTGGCGGCGGCGAGAGAAAGTTAAAGTAAGCAATTACTCCCTCACTCGGTCACTCCACGGCCGTGGCGTGAATGCCATCAATTGGAGCTCGGGCGGTTACACTCACAATCCTTCCAAACACTTCTTTTCTCTTCTCTTCCAAGTAGCTCTTTTTTTTATATATTATTTATACTACCAGTCATGAATGAAAAAAAAGTGTAACAGTGTCAGCATAAATAAATAAAAATAGTAGGTTTTTATTTATTTAATTATAAAATAGAATAATAGGAGGAGAATGAGGTTTTGTTTGGGTAGATGAAGGAGTGAAGGAGTAGGGTGTTGCGTGATATGTAAGCACCCTTCATCATGGTGGTGGCGATTGATGATTGGCTCCTACTGTGTTGTGATTTTCACCTCCCGCACTTTTAAAAACACTTTAACTTAAATAGTTCAGAAATAAAACTTTTTCAGATGTATATTTTATTTAACAAAATTTTGATATTTTAAATTATTATAATTAAATTTATCTAGATGGCATAACACAAGAGTCACTTCAGTTTTAGTTTGGTTTTTCAAATGGATCAACTACAAAATAATAAATGAATACAATACGGTGTAATTTAATTAAATATTTCAAGCTTTAAGCAAGCTCACATTCGCCCGAATCTGGTCAGGCCAACTCACTATCAATTAGAATTAAATAGCATATATCCTAATTGATCATGGTTGATCCTGATCAGTCAGGATATGGTAACTGGTGATCCTAGATTCCTCAAAATCATTATGACAAATTATCATGTCATTATCAGGAAAATATACAGTCTTTAATGCTAAGACCCTATAAATACGATTCAGGTCTACAGAAGTGATATCTTTATCTCATCCTTTCTCTATTACTCTATTTCTTCATATACACCTCTCACACTTTTACTGACTTGAGCGTCGGAGAGTTTTCTACAAATAGGCCTCCCTTCGGTTCAAACACAGAGAGAAGGTCAAAGACCGACAAGAACGTGGGAGACGACTCATACTCAAGCCAGGTAAGAACATTTGGCGCTCGGGTAAAATTAATCCCAAGACCACATTTGTACTTTCTTTTCCCCGCAATGGACCCAGCCATGATCGAAACTCTCCAAGGGGTCGTCCAACAAAACATGGAGGCTGGCAAGGCCGCCCTGAAAGAAACTGAGGCCAAGGTCCAGAATGCGTTGCAGGTCGCCCTCCAAGAGAACGAGACCCAGGTGCAAAACACCCTGCAGGAGGCGCACAACAGGATCGACTCCCGGATTCGAAACCAGCAGAGTCACCACGATGAGGACATGCGTGCCCTATACGACCGCTACATTTTGGTAGATGCAGATACAACTTACAATGTATTGATTGGACGGAGAACCCTGAACCAGCTCGGAGCAATCGTCTCCACTCCCCACATGGCCATGAAGTTCCCCGCGACAAATGGAGCGATAATAACGGTAAAGGCCGACCAAAGGAGGCTAGAAAATGCTATATGCAGAGTCTTGAGGTCACTCCCTACACCTTGAAGACCACGGCAGAAGGGCAGGACCAAGCCGGTTACAAAGCAGTCCCTGACACCCACAACCGAATGCAATAACGTCGAGTTAATACCAACACCTGATTTGACGGACAAAGGCCAAGAGCACGGAGAGATCGACCTGGATCCGAGAGCCGAGTTTGAAGAGACCCGACCAACTTTCGGTGAACCCTTGGTCACAGTCACACTCGGTACAGACCCCCTCCGAACCGCAAGGATTGGCCTTACCTCGAGTCAGGAAATCAGGACAAAGATAGAACGAGTTCTACTGGCCAACGCAGATCTCTTCGCCTGGAGCCCCGCAGACATGCCAGGAATCGACCCAGACTTCATGTGCCATAAGCTAGCGCTCTTACCACAGGCAAAGCCGATTGAACAACGGAAAAGGAATATAGGAGAAGAGGAGTCGAAAGTATCCCAACTTGCTAAGGAAGGATTCATCAGAGAGGTCATCTACACCACCTGGCTCGCCAACGTAGTAATGGTAAGGAAGTCCAGCGGCAAATGGCGGATGTGTGTAAACTACACTGATTTAAACAAAGCCTTCCCCAAGGACACATATCTTCTACCCAGCATAGACCGATTGGTGCACGGGACGTTGGGGCACGAGATGTTGAGTTTCCTCGACACTTACTCGGGGTACAACCAGATACGGATGTATCCTCCAGACGAGGAAGCAACGACGTTCATGACGGAATGTTCTAATTATTGGTACCAAGTAATGTCATTCGGGCTCAAAAATGCGGGAGCGACCTACTAGCGACTGATGGACAAAATCTTCCACGACCAACTTGGAAAGATCATGGAAGTATACGTTAACGACTTGGTGGTCAAGTCCCAGAAGGCCGAACACCATCCGGCAGACCTAGAGACAGTCCTTACGAGAGTCAGAAAGCGTGATCTGAGACTCAATCCTGAGAAGTGCGTCTTCGGAGTCGGTGGCGGTAAATTTCTCAGCTTTATGATTACACAAAGCGGGATTGAAGCCAACCCCGACAAATGCAAGGCCATCCTGGGCATGTGAAGCCGGACCTGCGTGAAGAAAGTGCAGCAGCTGAATGTCAAATTGGCAGCGTTATCCAGGTTTTTGCCAAAGCTGGCCGAGAAGGCGAAACCATTCTTCAAATTGTTTAAAGGAGCCAAGACCTTCGAATGGATGCAACGTGCGAGAGCATGCCCCAGCAGATTAAAAGGGACCTGTCAGCTTTGCCAGTACTAGTAAGCCCCCCGTCGCAGACTCCTTTACATGTATATCTGGCCGTGGCACAGACGGCAATCAGTGCGGTCTTAGTACACGAAAATGGCAGGAAGTAGAGTCTGGTCTACTTCACAAGTCAGACTTTACAGCCAGCGGAAGAGCGGTATCAGGTGATAGAGAAATTGGTACTGACACTAGTGTTCTTAGCTAGAAGGTTACGACACTATTTTCGCAGCCACCAATTAATTGTAAAAATCTACTATCCTATTAAGCAGATCTTGCAGAGACCCGAACTAGCCGGAAGGATGACGGCATGGGCTATCGAACTCTCAGAATTCGGTCTGCGGTATGAGGCCAAAGGTCCAATGAAAGCCCACTTCCTGGCAGATTTCCTCACTGAATTACCGCCGGTTGCTGAGGAAAAAATGTTTTGGCTATTAAGCGTGGACAGTTCCTCCAACAAGAAGGAAAGTGCGGCCAGCATCATCTTAGAAGGACTCGAAGAGGTGGCGGTAGAGCAATCTATTCGATTCGGATTCGACACTTCCAACAATCAAGCCAAGTACGAAGCCTTAATATCAGGATTAAGACTAGCAAGAAACTTGGACGTAAAGAATCTCAAGTGCCGAACTGATTCACAGCTGATAGCGGGACAAATGAATGCGAATATCAGGCCCGAGAGCCCCTCCTTCAAAGATACTATCATGTAGCAAAGAATCTGACCCTCCATTTCGACGAAGCCAGCATTACCCACGTGCCCCGAGTCGAGAATGACAGAGCAGACGTCCTGTCCAAACTCGCGAACACCAAAAAGACATGACAACACAGAACACTGATGCAAGAAGTGCTTTACGCGCCTAGTTGGAACCAGGAGGATGTCTTCAAGATCCGGAATAAAGTGGATAACTGGATGACCCTTATCTTGAAATTTTTGGTTCACGACACGCTTCCCGATAACGAGACGGAGGCAAAGAGGGTGAGACGACAAGCAGCCTCTTATACTATGGTTAACGAAGAACTGTTCAAGAGAGGGTTTTCCGTCCCTCTATTGAAATGTCTGGACCCCGCGCAAGCTGAATATGTCTTGGCCGAATTACACAGAGGGATATGTGGCATGCACTCGGGTACCAGGTCAATGGCGATTCGAGTACTGAGGGTTGGATACTACTGGTCGATAATAAAAAACGATGCCTAGATTTACACCAAAAAATGGCTAGAATGCCAGCGATTCGGGGTTGTCTTCAGTGCGCCCCCGAAGAGATCCATCAGACCTGTACACCATGGCCCTTTAGCCAATGGGAAGTGTATATTTTAGGGTCATTCCCGTTGGCAAAAGGACAGGTAAAATTTCTCATCGTGACCGTCGACTATTTCACCAAGTGGATAGAAGCCGAGCCTATCGCCACTATAACGGCACAAAAAGTACAGAGCTTCCTATGGAAACAAGTCATTTACCACCACGGACTACCCCACAGCGTGGTAACAGACAACGGCAGGCAATTCACTGACCACCACCTCGAACAATTCTTGAAGAGACTCGGGATAAAACACCTGGTAACGAGCATAAACACCCTCAGACGAATGGACAGGCGGAAGCCGCCAACAAAGTCATACTAAGTGAGCTGAAAAAGAGGTTGGGCCAATTCAAGGGACTGTGGGCCGAAGAGATTCCGAGCATCCTGTGGGGCTATCACTGCATGCCCCAATCCTCAACCAAGGAGACCCCTTACCGATTAACATACGAGACGGATGCAATGATCCCTGTTGAACTCGGCGAAGCTTTATGGAGACGAGTGAGCTTCAACAAACAAAGTAATAACAACAACCTTCGTGCCGACTTAGACATGGTACAGGAAATACGCGAAGGGGCTAGAGTCCGGGCAGAGGCCGCTAAGCTCAGGGCGGCCAGAAGATACAATACCCGGGTACGTAGGAGAGCCTTCTAAAAAGGAGATTTGGGGTGGCGGAAAGTCGGTGAGGCCCACCGAGAGCGACAAGAAGGCAAACTTGTGGCAAATTGGGATGGCCCCTACCGAGTGATGGACGCGTTCAATAACGACGCCTACAAACTTGAAGAGTTGAGTGGCAAGCCTGTGCCCAGAACATGGAACACTACTCATTTGAAAATGTATTACAGTTAAATCGTTATGGGGTACTCTTTCATTGACTTGGATTTTTTCCTAAGGAGGGTTTTGCCAAGCAAGGTTTTAACGAGGCTCATAAATGAATTCAATAAAATTCGGTTTACAAATTAAGCAGTGTTATCAAAGTAATTTATGTGCTTTTCTTTTTACATGCATGAATTCATACAGAGGTGACCTCGAGAAACACCTTAACGCCATGTTCAACACGAGCATGATTAGCAACCTGACACGAGTCGGGTTAACTTGTGAGAGTCGTAACCCAGAAACTAAGTCAAAAAATCAGGTTAACGAGCAAAACCGTACCCTAAGAGCCAAGTCAAAAGCACTTGAGCAACGAGTCGGGTTAACAAGTGAGAGTCGTAACCTAGAAACTAAGTTAAAAAAAATCGGGTTAACGAGCAAAACTGTATCCTAAGTAAGAGCCAAGTTAAAAGCACTTAAGCAACGAGTCGGGTTAACGAGTGAGAGTCGTAACCCAGAAACTAAGTCAAAAAATTGGGTTAACGAGCAAAACCGTACCCTAAGAGCCAAGTCAAAAGCACTTGAGCAACGATTCGGGTTAAAGAGTGAGAGTCGTAACCCAGAAACTAAGTCAAAAAATCGGTTTAACGAGCAAAATTGTACCCTAAGAGCCAAGTTAAAAGCACTTGAGCAACAAATCGGGTTAACGAGTGAGATTCGTAACCCAGAAACTAAGAATTTTCTAAACAGCCAAGTCGGGTAAACAAACAACAATCGTGCCCTAAAGAGCTATACGGAAGCAAAAATCTAGACGAAAGATTAAAAGTTCGGAAGATTAGAAATTACATACATCAAGTCAAGTTTAACATAAGATCAAAATACATTAATCCAAACTGGAATAAACATAAAATACTCGTCATGGGGCCGAATCCTCGCCAGGTTGCTCGTCGTCCCTGTCTATATCAAAACCTTATGGGTCAATATCGGGAGCAAGTAGAAGGGCCTGCTTCATCGCCTTGAAGAACCCGTCTTCATAAACCGCGACACAGGCCTACTCTAGTTCAAAATTCTCGGTTTCCCAGGCGGATTCCTTCTTAACCATCTCGGCTCTCACCTCGGCCACCTGCGCTCTGTCGCCGCCACTGCTTCGCTTACCCGAGTCAACTCCGTCTCAGAGATCTTGAAAATGGACAAGTTGAGCCTCCTTATCCACCAGCATTGAATCCCGAGAGGCAATTGTTTTATTGAGCGTCTCAACCTCCCGCTCTAAGTCGGCCTTTGACTTCGTAAGCTGCTCAACTTTTTGCTCTAAGTCCCAAGTCGACCGCGGAGATCCACCCTAACTTCACGGCCCGCCTGTGATGCTGCATAAGAGCCAGGCACCTGGCCAACATGACACTGCCAGCCTCAAAGCACCCCACCTCACCAACCTTGGACATCAACTCGGCATCGTAAGGATAGACGCTAGTCAAGTCTTTCGCCTTCCGCTCCACGTACCAGTTAGACTGCACCCCAGGGTAGGTGATGCTGAGGTGATCTAAGCGAATGGCAGGACCCGGGCCCCGAGACGACTGGCCCATGGAAGAAGATGGTATGTGCGCCGCCATATCAGTAAAGGTTGGCTCTCCACGGCATGCTGGAGAGCCGGGGCCGCCATCAGGAGACCCATCCAGATTGATCACTTCAAGATTAGCCTCCTTGACCAGACTCGCGCTGGTAGGGTCGATTTCAATAGAAGGGTCAGCAAGCTCAACAGGCGGGGACTGAACCTCGGGAATGGGGGAAGGTGACAACTCGGGACCGCGATCTGCATGCTCGGGGTCGGAAGTATCTCTCGGCACCGACGGAGAGTCTGACGAACCTGAGGGATCCTCGCGTTTCTTCTTCTTGACGGCTTGAAGCTCGGCGGCTAGATCCCAACGGCCACCGACTCGAGCACGCAGTTTTTTAATGTCAACACTGTGACCCATTATCTCTGCAAAACAGAAGGGGAAGATGAGTAACTTAGTCACAGAAACATACATACACAAAAGCAAATACCTATAAACAAGGCGTTAGGGTCTTCGACATGGGGAAGACAGAGAATCGGCCGAGTATTAAGAGGACGACGAAGTTGTCTGATTGCATCGATAGCTTCTTTCTCCTCGGGGGTAAGATGGTGGTCAGGACGAGGCGGAAACCGAGTTGGTTTCTGCCAGTATAGTGGAAATCGAGGAGAGTGATCGGAATGGAAAAAGAGTCGTTTCTCCTTATCCTCGGGATGACAACAAAGCTTGAAAAACTTAGTCTTGAAAAACTTGTATGAGGAATTGTAAAACGAAAACAAGGGAGTGCCATGGCTGGCGGTTAACGACACCCAGTCCACAAGTTTGCTGATTTTCATTTGGTAAAAGTACATAAACACATTCAAAGAGGGCTCGAAAACCGAGATGACTACATACCAACTCAAAACACCTCAAGAAAGCCCAATTATTTGGATGCAACTGACTCGGGGCTATATTCATGAGACTTAACATTCCAGCCTCAAAATTGGTCAAGGGGAAAGTCATAGAATATTCCTTAAACATAAACTCATATACATAAGAAAAATCATAATTATCGGCTCTCGGCTTCATATACACCCGCTCCCGAGCCCGACAGGGTTTTGCTACCGCATAATCCATAAGTGAATCCTCACAAACAGGGTAAACAAATACAAACTGGTCTAACCTATCCCTAGTGTTGAATACAAAAACATGCTTATCTACATCACCATGCACCCAAGAATACTCAGGATCAACTATCGAGGGACCCTTAGCTTTCTTCGACACAGTGGAAGGTCCAGGGTTCCCGACGAGTGGTTTGGGATTTTTCCTCTTCATAGGGGAAGGAACGACGCGTGACGCACCAATGTTTGGTTCAGGAATCGTCGTGGAAGTCGTGGACTCACTGAAAACAGAGGGAGTACATTTGGAGGAGCTTGCCTCCCCCATGAGAGCAACCTCCCTATCCAACATTGGCCTACGACTATCAGAGGAAGCAGAAAAAGAGGTAGAAGAAGCCATGAGCGTACCTAGTGAAGGAGTGATTTGGTGAAGAAAGGGAATAAGTACGCGCGTGCAGAGAAGAGGAAGCAACTGCCTGAGTAAGCTGAAAAGAGTCGACGGAAGACGAAGAGGGAAAGCCTCTTTTTCATTTAATGTGATACACCTGAGAGCGAACGGGCGCGATCAAGCCACGTCTTACAGAGCCACGTGACGCAATCGTGGCGAGGGAGGGGAAACGTCTCTCCAGTCACGTCAGGTCCCATCAACTCTTTTCCATTTAATGCAAGTCATGACAACTTGAAACTTGGTGCGCGAGGAATAGGTGCCCGCCTCACACCAAGCAAAGAAGTGAAGGCGGAACCAACTCGGCGCCTGTCATCAAGTCGGTTTTTATGAACAGTCCACCCTCTAGCATCACGAACTCAGGGGGCTTATGTACCTACCCCGAAGCAAGCCCAGGTTCGCCCGAATCTGGTCAGGCCCAACTCATTGTCAATCAGAATTAAATAGCATGTATCCTAATTGATCCTGGTTGATCCTGATCAGTCAAGATATGGTAATTCGTGATCCTAAATTCCTCAAAATCATTATGACAAAATATCATGTCATTATTAGGGAAATACACGGTCTTTAATGCCAAGGCCCTATAAATACGATTCAGGTCTACAGGAAGTGATATCTTTATCCCATCCTTACTCTATTACTCTATTTCTTCATATACACCTCTCACACTCTTACTGACTTGAGAGTTGGAGAGTCTTCTGCAGGTAGGCCTCCCTTCGGTTCAGACACATAGAGAAGGTCAAAGACTGACAAGAACACGAGAGACGGCTCACACTCAAGCCAGGTAAAAACAGATCAACTACAAAATATATGATAAATGAATACGGTGTAATTTAATTAAATATTTCAAGCTTTAATTCTTAATTTTAAATTAAGAAATCATTGATAAATTTAAGACCATAGTTTTATAAAATTTCTCTTGATATTATCGTTTTTATTATTTGAGATTTTGATTTTTTTTATTTCATTAACTATTTTTAAGAGTCGTTTGTGACTTTTTATAGAATTCACATTTTAATTATTATTTTATATAACTTATTTGATTATTAACATAAATATATATTTTTTAAATAAAAAAACATTTTTTCTTGTTATAATTTAAGGTTTTATTTAGAATTATGATATTAAATTTGTGTATTATATCAGAATATTCAAATGAAAAAATCTTATAAATTTCATGTCTTAAACTTATGATTACATGTATATCAACCATTAAACAAAATATTAAATTAACTAAAAAAACTTTTAAAATAATATAACATGAAAAAAAGAATAAAAGACATCGTATAATTACTCTTCAAAAATGGCCTTAAATCCCATTTCCACTCTTTGTATTGTATTGTCCTTGTTTACTTTTTGCCAATCTTTATATCATTTTAAAGATTTATCAGAAATAAATGTTTAAAATTAAAAAGTAATTTGTATTCTATTTCATATCAACATGTATAGAGATCTTATAAAACCTATAAATGTTTGTATCTTATTTTGTGTATTCCTCACTCCCTTTCCATACCAACAAGCCCTGTCTCTGTATTGATTTTTTAAACTCGGTGTTTAACCATTGATTGTTTTAACTAAAATATGTTCAAAACAAATTAAAATAACTAATCACGTAATAATAACTTTCTGCGTAACAAAATGCTGTTTTCACTGTATATGTAGTCTAGATACAGCTTTCATTATGTATTTGATTGAGACAAGTCACGAAAACTTATTATTATTATTATTATTAATCCATTAGCATAACAAAAATAAGATTCAGTGGGTATTTGAAAATAAGTTTATGGTGTATTATAATGTGTGTGGAGCATTAGGATCCCTTTCATAAAATAAAACATATTTCTAAACTTGAAGGGTTTTAATAGTAATGTCTTAAAGAAATGAGAGGGTGAGAATAAGATGAATCTGGATCATGACCCAGTCTAATACAGATATTATATGTAAATTAATTGAGGAGTGTTTCTTCCTGCAGTATAATGACTTTCTATATCCAGGAATGATTTAAGGCTCAAGTAGGTAAAACAATCCCATCAAAAATTTCAAAAAAATTTAATATATTTTGAGATTCAAAGTCACAAAGGCCTAAAAAATATTTAATATGTTTTAGATCTCAATATCTCAAAGGTCTAAAAAAAATTTAATATTCACATATTATTATAAAATAAAAAATATTTAATTTTAAAATTATACTAACAAAATTTTAATTAAAAATTTAAATATTTTAACTGACTTTAAGTTTACATTACTGCTATAAATATATTATTTAA